>LSQX01166677.1_pt1 | contig 18328 bp, 15 predicted proteins | sample 654561 | NCBI WGS metagenome assembly LSQX01 (sample SAMN04489861, study PRJNA283612) | anaerobic digester metagenome | isolation source: 4 biogas reactors fed with cattle manure at either 37C or 55C with and... | place: Denmark: Kongens Lyngby | collected 2014
TCCTAACCTGGATTATTCATCAACATGGATGAAAAAATTGTTATTTGCTGCAGGGCAGCATGATGCGGAAATAATCATGAACAATTCAGTTTTCATCCATGTTGACCCAAGGCGCGACGATTCCAACCCGTCTGCTTTGTTCTGCGGGGTTCGCAGTATGTCTATACAGCTTCACCCCGCACGCCTCGCATCCGGTGCATAATCCAGGGTAAATCTGCAGGAAATGGGCAAACGGGCGAAAATGGAAAAATTAGCCGGGATTTTTGCGAAAACTCATAAAAATGATGATTTTGGAGAATTTTTTAGGTTTTGCGCGGTTTTGGGGCGAGGAAATCGGTGATGAAGGCGGAAAAGTCGGAAAAAACTCGGGTTGGGGCCTCGTTTCCAAGGTTTCCGTAGCCATATTCGAGGAAAATGGAGGGAATTCCGGCTCTGCGGGCGGCTTCGAGGTCGGTATGGTGGTCGCCGACCATCCAGGAGGTGGCGGGGGTGTGGCCGGTGGCCCGCATGGCCTGTTCGAGGGGCTGGGGGGAGGGTTTGAGCTCGGGGGTGTCGCCGCCGCCAAGCTGTACGGCAAACAAGTCGGCCCAGCCGAAGTGGTCGAGCAATCGGCGCATGTGGGGGGCGGGTTTGTTGGTGGCCACGGCCAGGGCATGGCCGGCGGCACGGAGCGCGCGCAGACCAGTATCCACGCCGGGATAGGGCGCGGTGTGGACCACCAGATGGGCGGCGTAGGCGGCGACGATGTCGGCGGCGGCAAGGTCCGGGTCCGCGGGAGCGCCCTCGAGGGCGCGCAGGGCGAGCATCCGGACGCCGTCGCCGATATAGGTGACGACAGTTTCAAGCGACAAGGGGGGCAGACCGTGTTTGGTCCGCATGCGGTTGGTGGCCAGGGCCAAATCCCGGCGGGTGTCGAGCAGGGTGCCGTCGAGGTCGAAGATGAAAAGTTGCGGGGGCATTTCAGAAATCAGGGAGCATGGGGGGATTGGAGGGCTTCGGCGAGGCGGGCGGCGGCCTGGTGGGCACGCGGGCCGGGGCGGAGAAGAAAGGATTCTTCGAGGATGCGGATTTGGGCGGGGGCGAAGCCAAGCCGTTGCCAATCGGTGGCGAGCGCCGCGCGGCGGGGGGCGTCGAGGGGCTGAGCCTGGATATCGAGCACGAGGGCGGGGGCGCGCTGGAGGAGGGCCTCGCGAGATACGCGGGGCCAGGGCTGGGCTAGATCGGCGAAGATGTTGCTGCCGCCGGCCCGGGTGAGGATGTCGTCGAGAAACGTGCCGCGACCGCTGGTGATGAGGCCGGAGAGATCGCCGGGGGTGTGGCCGAGGGCGATGAAGACGGGCTGGATTTCTTGCGAGGCGAGGGCGGCGAAACCGGCGTCCATCCCGGCGAGGAGGGCGCGGCCGTTGTCGTCCACCCCGAGCAGTTCGGCAAGGCGAGTGACGGCGGAGCGCAGGTCGGCCAGCGTGTCGAGGGGCAGGGCGACGATGGGTATGCGGTGCGCGCGGGCAAGGCTGGCGAGGGTCTCGGCCTTGCCCTGGGCGAGGAGCAGGTCGGGAGCGAGGGTCAGGATGCGCTCGCGGCTTGGGGCAAGCGCGCCGCCAATCCGCGGGAGGGCGGCGGCCTCGGGGGGCCAGTCGGTAAAATCGGCCACGCCGACCACCAGATGGCCGGCGCCAAGGGCGAAGACGATCTCGGCAAGGGCGGGGGAGGCGCAGATGACGCGGGACGGCGCGGCCGGCGGAGGGAGGGGGGGCGGCGCGGGGCGGCAACCGGGCAGGCCGCCCATGATGAGCAGCGTTGCCATAACGCTGGCGGTTCCGCGCCATACGGCTTGCCCTTGCTTTTTCGCGCGCATTTCCGTAATCATCCTGGGGTCGCGACTGGTTTTGAGTCAAACAGGAAAACAGAGAGGAATCACATGCGAATACATGCTTATCGTGCCTTACGGCCCCGCGAAGACATTGTGGGGCAGGTTGCCAGCCCCCCTTATGACACCCTGGACACCCATGAAGCCGCTGAAATGGCCGCCGGGAATCCGATGTCGTTCCTGCATATCAACCACTCGGAGATTGACTTGCCCGAGGGGACGGGCCTCTACGATCAGGCGGTGTATGACAAGGCGCTCGAAAACTTCCGGAAGTTCCGCGACGAGGGCTGGCTGGTCTCGGAAGACCGGCCGCTAATGTACCTATATGCCCAAACCATGGGCGAACACCACCAAACCGGCCTGGTCTGCTGCGCGCACATTGACGACTACATCCAGAACCGGATCAAGAAGCACGAGTTCACGCGGAAGGACAAGGAGGACGATCGCACGAAGCACACCGCGACGCTGAACGCGAACATCGGGCCGGTCTTTCTGGCCTATCGGGGTGTGCCGGAAATCCGCGCCGCCCTGGCCGCCTCCAAGCAGAAGGACCCGGTCTATGACTTTGTGGACGAGCTGAAGGTGCGCCACCAAGTCTGGACGGTCGAGAACACCGACGAAATCATCCAGCTTTTCGCGGAAAAAGTGCCCATCAGCTACATTGCCGATGGCCACCACCGCAGCGCCTCGGCCGTGCGCGTGGGCTCCGAGCGGCGGGAGGCCAACCCGAACCATACCGGGAACGAGGAATACAACTGGTTTCTGGCCGTGCTGTTCGCCGCGGAAGACCTGCAAATTCTGCCGTACAACCGCGTGGTGCAGGACCTCAACGGAATGACGCCGGAGGATTTCCTGCTCAAAATCCGTGCGTTGTTCACCGTGGAAGAAACCACCGTGACCCGTCCGTCGAATCCGCGCGACATCCGGATGTATCTCGGCGGCACATGGTACGCACTGACCTGGCCGGCGTTCGAGTCGTCGAACCCGGTGGAGCTGCTGGACGTGAGCAAGCTGCAGAACACCGTGCTGGATCCACTGCTGGGCATCGGCGATCCGCGCACCAGCGAGCGCATCAAGTTCATCGGCGGCATTCGCGGCCCCGAGGAGCTGGTCAAGCTGGTGGACTCCGGCGAGTTCGAGGTGGCGTTCTCGATGTATCCGACCACGGTGGACCAGTTGATGGCCATTGCAGACGCGGATCAGATCATGCCGCCCAAGAGCACGTGGTTCGAGCCCAAGCTGCGGACCGGTCTGCTGACGCACGAGCTGAGCTGACCCCCGGGAACCCGCGCCGGCGAGAAGGCCACACGCCATGATCCGTCCCCCGCGCATCCTGATCTGCTATCTGGTGCGCAACAGCGGCCATCATGCCGCCGCGCGCGCGATCGAGGCGGAAATCCTGCGGCTCAATCCGCTGGCGGAGACGCGGTGCCTAGACCTGCTGGAGACAACGCATCCGACTTGGAGCGCGATTGTCCAGTATGCCTATATGTCCACCATCCGACGCACGCCGGAGCTGTGGGAGGCGCTCTACGACAACTTCTGGTTCGACCTGCTCACCCGCCGCTATATCCGGCCGCTGGTGCAGCGAGGCAACAGCCTGAAGCTGCGCATCCTGATGGATGCCTTCCAGCCGCACGCCATCGTGTGCACCCAGGCGCATCCGTTCGCGGTGTTGTCGGCCTACGCCCGGCGGCAGGGCGCCCCCCTGCCGATCTGGGGCGTGGTGACCGACTATCTCCCGCACCGGTTCTGGCATGTGCCGCCCGCCGCCAACATCCGCTATGTGGTCCCCAACGAGACCGCGCTGCAGCGGCTGATGATCCTCGGCACGCCCGCCGCCAACATCCAGGTGGCGGGTATTCCCATCCAGGCCGACCCCGTGGCCGAGCGTCTGCCCACGCTGACGCGCTTCAACGAGCCGCGCATCCTGGTGATGGGCGGTTCGCGCGGGCTGGGCGCGCGCTATGCCACCATCCGGCAACTGGACAACGCCAAGGCCGACTTCACCATTGACGTGGTGACCGGCACCAATCAGCGCCTGCGCAAAAAGCTGCTGACCTCGCGGCACAAGTTCCGGCATCCGCTGCGCATCCGCGGCTATGTCCGCAACGCAATGGCGCTGATGCACCGCGCCAGCCTGATCCTGGGCAAGCCGGGCGGGCTGACCTCCGCCGAGGCCATGGCCGTCGGCGCGCCCATGATGATCATCCGCCCGCTCCCCGGGCAGGAGCGCGGCAACACCGAGCACCTGATGCGCAACGGCGCGGCCATCCATCTCAACCGCGACGCCGACCTGCCGGCGGCCGTGGACTCGCTGCTGGCCAAACCGGCGCTGCTGCGGCGCATGGGCGAGCGCGCTCTGGCCATCGGCAAGCCCCATGCCGCCCGCGACATCGCCGTAGCGGTGCTTGGCGCCACCCCCCCCGAGAAAACCGTGTGATGTACTGGTTCCTGCGTGTCCTCGCCTTTCTGGTGCGCCGCCTGCCCCGCAAGCTGGCCTACTGGCTCGGGTTGCGCATCTGCGACCTGATGTTCTTTGTGAACCGCCGCGGCCGCCGCGCGGTCCGCGACCACATCCGCACCATCTTCGCTCATCAGGGGATCATGCCCTCGCGGCGCATCCTCAACGGGTGCGCGCGCAAAACCTTCCAATATTTCGGCAAATATCTGGCTGATTTCATCCGCTTCAAGCGCCTCACCCCCGAAGGCGTGCGCAAGGCCGTCAGCATCCAGGGCTTGGAGCACCTCGAAGCATTGCGCGACTCCCCGAAGGGCGCGATTCTCCTGACCGCCCACTACGGCAACTGGGAGTTGGGCGGCGCCCTCATCGCGGCCATGGGCATCCCCATCCATGCGGTGGTCCGTCCGGTCAAGTCCGCCGCGCTCGAGCGCATCTTCGCCATGTTCCGCCATCAGCGCGGACTCAACATTATTCCGCTCGACCGGGCCGGAGTCGGCATCATGCGAGTCCTCAAACGTGGCGAGGTGGTCGCCCTGGTCGGCGACCGCGACTTCACCGGCCATGGCCGGCCGTGGAAATTCTTCGGGCGCGAAACCTCCCTGCCGCGCGGCGCGGCCTGGTTTGCACATCGCCTGGGCATTCCTCTATATATGGGCTTCGTCACCCGCATGCAGGACGACACCTTCCTGCTGCGCATCCATCCGCCCATTGATCCCGTGGCGGCCGGCAGCGAGGAAGCCATCCTTGCCCAAACCGTCAAGATCATGGAAGACACCATCGCGCGCGATCCCTGCCAGTGGTTCATCTTCGACCCCTTCTGGCCGTCCGAGAACCGCGCGGACGACCAACCGCCCGACACCGCCCGAATCATGCGGTCCGCCAAGGATTGATCCGGTCTCAGCGTTTGAATTGGGCGAGAAACTCGTCGAGTTCCCCGTTGCCGGCAGCGCCCGGCTGGAGCCAGGAACCGTCGGCGTGTTCGCCCTCGAGCAGCACAAAGATTTTGGGGCGGGCGGCCGCGCCGTGGAGCAGGCGTCCGCTTTGGAAGGGCACCACTTGATCGTGGATGGCGTGGCCGAAGATTTTGGGCAGCCCCTTGAGCGTGGCGGCTTTGGTCGCGCCATCGTAGGAAACTGACAGCATCCGGTGCAAGGGCAGGCGCGGATACCATCGGCGGGCCATGTCGGCGGCGGAAACAAAACTGGATTCGATGATCAGCCCGGCCACGGGGCGGTCCATCGCCATTTGAATGGCCACCTGGCCGCCAAGAGACACGCCATAGGCCAGGATGGGCAGATCGCCGCTGAAACTGCGCACCGCGTCGTAGGCCGCGCGGGCGTCCTCGTAGAGTCCGCGTTCGGAGGGCCGCCCGCTGCTGCGTCCGTAACCGCGGTAATCCCACAGGAACAGATTGAAGCCGCGGCGGGTGAAGGCGGGCGCCAGATGCGCGCAGGTGCCGATGTTGCCCGCGTTGCCGTGGCAATAGATCACCGTGCCGCGAGGGCGGTTGGCCGGAATCCACCAGCCGTGAAGGGCGGTGCCGTCGGCGGCCACGAACTGGACCTCTTGAAAGATGGCCTTGTGGTGCGCCGGCGTGGACTCAATGGCGCTCGACGGATAATACAGGCTGGCGCGCTCGATGCGGCGCAGCCAAATCCAGCCAACCACCACACCGAAGACCAGCAGCCACAGGATCGCGAGGAATATGCTCTTGATGCTCACGGGTGCCAAGTTGCCACAAACCGGATCAGATTTCCAGCGTGCGGGCGAGCGATGCCAGAATCCGGCAACCGTCGGGAGTCACCACCACCGTGTCCTCGATGCGCACGCCGCCCAGGCCGGGTTGATAGAGGCCCGGCTCCACGGTCACCACGTTGCCGGCGCGCAGGCGGCCGGGTTCGTTGCGCAAGCCGGGGTTTTCGTGGATGTCCAGCCCGATGCCGTGGCCCACGCTATGAATGAAGCCCGACTCGCGCCCCGGCGGCGAGAGGCGCGTGGGATAGCCCTCATCGGTGAAGAACTGCTCGACCGCGTGTTGCACCGCGCGCGACTCGACACCCGGACGCACCATGCTGAGCGCCAACGCCTGGGCGGCGCGCACGGCGCGATACATCCGGCGCACCTCGGGCGTGGCACGGCCGCGGACGACCGTGCGGGTGAGGTCGCCCCAATAACCGGTGCGCTGGTCGCGCGGAAAGATATCAATGACAATTGGACTGTGCGCGCGGAGCGGACCGGAGCCGGTGTCGTGCGGGCGCGCGCCTTGCGAGCCGCTGGCCACAATGGGGCCTTCGGCCGAGCAGCCGCGCGCGAGCAGGGTGCGTTCAATTTCCGCCTTCACCCGTTCGGATGTCAGCAAGCGCCCATTCCACTGCAACCGGCCATCGGAACGGATCTCGGCTTCGCGCAACACCGCGATGGCCCGGCGCATGGCGGCCACGGCCGCGCGTTGCGTTTTGGCGATGAACGCGATCTCGCGCGGTGTCTTGATGGCGCGGCCGGGAAAGGGCGGGGCGGGATCCAAACTCACCACGATGCCCCCGGCTCGCAGCGCCTCGGCCACGCCGTGAGGAAACCAGGAACCGACCGTGATCCCGGTCGCGCCAAGCCGCTCGAGCACTGCCCGGATTTGATCCGCATAGGAGCGCCGCGCTCCGCCGGGTTCGCCGGCAAACAGCTCGCCCGGCGTATGCAAAATGGCCTTGGGGCACACCCGCTTGGCGCGGGAGGCTTCCAGCGCCGAAACCACCAGATGCAGCCGCGCGCCCGCCTTCACCAGAACGAAAGGATCTGGCGTGTCAAGGCCGGTCGCATAGAAAACATCGGTCTTTTCCATGCCCGCGGCCAGCAGCACCCGGGGAATTATTGGCTTTTTCATAAGTTTTGACTCAACCACCTTGAAAACAGACGTTACCGGCGGATTTTCAGCGAGTTGCCGACTTTTTACAACTCCAAACTCGTTGTCCAATCATGACTTCCGACCAACCCAAATATTCTAGTAACAATCAGAATGTAGTGGTTTTTATTTGAGAGACCACAATCTGTTGTGGGGGTCCATTTATTTTGCAAAAAATGTGAGACTGCCCTTGCCCAATTGGCGGATTGTTTTTACAGTCGTGACCGATTTAAGGGCTGAGATCGAAAAGGGTTGTGAATAACCTGTGAATAAGGTCGCGGAAGGCCTGATCTGCCAAGCCAAATCTGGTTGGGAGATGCTGGATCAGGTCGGAAAAAGATTGAGCGCGACGCGGGTTTGTGCGACTCTGCGAAGCTGAAGCCGGAAAGAGTTTTTTGTCGTGAATTTGAAAAAAGCCAAAGAGTTGTGGGCGAAAGCCTGCGAGTTTCTCGCCACGGCCGTATCCGAAGATATCTATAGCCGGTGGATCGGGGTGATCGAAGCCACCGGCGACGACGACCCCAACCAGTTGACCCTCAATGTGCCCAACGGCTTCTATCATGATTGGCTCCTCGAGCATTATCTCTCGCTGATCAAGGAAGCGCTGCATGCGGCCGGCGCGGATGACATCACGATTGATTTCAAGGTTGACAGTTCCGTGGCGACCCGGGAGAAATCCGTCCGCACGGAAGAGACCGTGGAAGCGCCCGCGCGCGTCAAATCACGCCAAACCAAATCCGTGAACGTCGGGGGCATCCTGAACCCGCGCCACACGTTTGAAAATTTTGTGGTGGGCCCCTCGAACACGTTTGCCCACGCGGCGGCGATGGCGGTGGTGGAAGCCCCGGGGCGGGCGTACAATCCGATGTTCATTCACGGCGGGACCGGGCTGGGCAAAACCCACCTCATCCAAGCCATGGGCGAAGCCAGCCTGCGCCGCGGCAAAGGCAAGGTCTGCTACATCACCTGCGAAACCTTCACCAACGAATTTATCCAGGCTCTCCAGCAGCATCAAATCGCGGCTTTCCGTAAAAAATACCGCCAGATTGACCTTCTCCTGATTGACGATATTCATTTCCTGGCCGGCAAGGAAAGCACCCAGGAGGAGTTTTTCCACACGTTCAATTCGCTGCATCAAAACCAGAAGCAGATCGTGATGACCAGCGACCGCCCCATCAGCGAAATTGCCAACCTGCAGGAACGGCTTGTCTCGCGGTTCGAGTGGGGACTGGTCACCGAAATGGACATGGCCGACTACGAGACGCGGGTGGCCATCCTGCGCCACAAGCGCGAGGAGCTGAAGATTCAATTGAGCGACGAATGCCTGATCTTCATCGCCCAGCACGTCAAGTCGAACATCCGCAAGCTCGAGGGCTCGATGCTGCGCGTGGCGTCCTATGTTTCGCTGACCCGCCGGATGCCGACCACCGAGGTGCTCGAGTATCTGTTGCGCGACACCATCGAACAGGAAAACCAGACCGCGCTCACCATCGAGAGCATTCAGCGGATGGTGGCCGAATACTACGACATCCGCCTGGGCGACATGACCAGCAAGCAGCGCCCTCAGAACATCGCTTTCCCGCGCCAGGTGGCCATGTATCTGTGCCGGGAACTCACCGCACAATCACTGCCCGCCATCGGCAACGCGTTCGGCCGCAACCACGCGACGGTCCTGCACGCCTACCGCAGCGTGGGCGCCAAGATGAAAAATGATGCCGGCCTGCGCCAGACCATCCTCTCGCTCCAGCAACGCCTCGGAGGAGTCGCCGCCCCCGTCTGATATGACCTCGCGATCGCTCATTCCCCCTCTGCTGACCTACGGAAAGCTCTGCTCAAACCCTGCTGTGGATAACCTGGATATAAACCGCGTCATGCCTGTGCATTATTTGATCGATTTGTCAGCAACTGCGAGTTGTTCCACTTGGACACAATATGTTCACCCCGGTTGTGCACAGCCCCAAAGCGACGAAAAGCCTTTATGGAAGCATTCAACGCTTGATATCCACAGAGTGCACAGGGCATACTGATAAGACGGATTATATCTATTACATTATATATATAACAGGCATGAGGCTCGAGCCATGAAAATCAAAATCGATAAAGAAGTCATCATTGACGGTCTGCAAAAAGTCCAGTCGGTCATCAGCCCGCGCAACACCCTGCCGGTTTTGGCCAACGTCCTGATGAAGGCCGAAAACGGACAGCTCGAACTCACGGCCACCGACACCAACCTCACCATCCGAACCAAGATTCCCGCCGAAGTGATCGAGCCCGGCGCCACGACCCTCCCTGCCAAGCGCATCTTCGGCGTCTATCGCGAATTGAGCGTGACCGATGTCGAAATGGAGGTCAACGACAGCCATATCGCGTTCATCAACGCCGGCAGCTCCAAGTTCCGGGTCCATGGCATTCCCGAGTCCGATTATCCCGGCCTGCCCGACCTGTCGGACCCCAAGACCTACAGCCTCGAGCAGGCCGCTCTGCGCAACATGCTCAAGCTGACGGTGTATGCCGCCTCCCACGACGCCAACCGCCAGTTGCTTCATGGCGTGCTGCTCAGCTTCAACGACGGCAAGCTCAGCGTGGTGGCCACCGACAGCCGCCGCCTGGCCCTCGTCGAGCACGACGTCGAGTTTCCCGCCGACGCCGAAGTGGATTTGATCGTGCCGCTCAAAACCATCGAGGAACTGATCCGGACCCTCGGCGAATCCGGCACGGTCAACATCATGGCCACCGGCCAGCAGATCGCGTTCGAGTTCAACGACACGCTGATCATTTCCAAACTGGTCGAAGGCAACTATCCCAACTTCCGCCAGGTGATTCCCTCGGCAACGGCCCATCGGGTCACCTTGGATCGCGAACCCTTCCTGACCGCCATCCGGCGGACCTCCCTGCTGGTCAGCGATGCCATCGCCGGCGTCAAACTGACCTTTACCAAGGACCGCCTCGAGGTGCTGGCCGCCGCGGCCGACATCGGCGAAGGCCGCGAAACCATGGACGTGCGCTATACCGGCCCGGACATCACCATCTCGTTCAACCCCGCATTTCTGATGGAACCGCTCAAGGCGCTGACCACCGACGAAGTGTTCCTGGACCTGGTGGACGACACCAGCCCCGGCGTGGTCCGTTCGACCATCAACTTTGCCTATGTGTTGATGCCGATCCGGCTCACCTGATGGGTGCGGGAAGGCTGCGCCGCGTTCGTGCTGCCGCCCAGCACATGCCGGGGCGACTTGGTTGCCCGACTAGGATTTGAACCTAGACTCACAGATCCAGAGTCTGATGTGCTACCGTTACACCATCGGGCAGGTCGCAACAAAACCGCGCATGAGAGTACTTCTTTCAGATGTGAAGTCAAGCCTCCCTCAACATTTCTGGCCTGATACCTGTCCCCCTGAACCGTCATGACCGAAGCGCCCAGAGACAACGTCGAGCTGATGTGCGACATCAGCGATCTGGTCGCCCACTTCGATCTCGAGGCCGGGGTTGACGAGTTGCTCCAGCGGATTGTCGCCACGGTGGCGCGGCACACCCAGGCGGACGTCTGCGCCGTTTATCTCTATGAATCCGCGCTGAACGAGCTGGTTCTGCGCGCCGCCCACGGCATGAACCCCGCCTGGGTCGGCCAGCTCCGCTTCCGCATTGATGAAGGCCTGATCGGCGCCTCCCTCCGCCAGATGCGGGCCATCTGCGTGGGCAAGCCGGGCGATCACAAACCCCACCCGCCCATCCCCGGGCTCACCGCGAAGAGTCATCCTTCGCTGTTGGCGGTGCCCATTCAGCGCAAGATGAACCCCGCCGGGGTGGTGGTGGTTCAGGACTCCCGTCCGGAATACTTCACCTCGCGGGATGTCCAGGCCATGCGCATCATTGCCGCCCAGTTGGCCGGCGCGATCGAAAACGCCCATCTGATGATGAGGCTGCGCGGCGCGCCGGAAAACGGCAGCGGCTGGGTCCCCGAGGTTCTCTACCCGGTGGACACCACCTTCGAGACCGGCACCCACCAGATTCCCGGCCGTCGGGCCTCCGGCTTCATGGGCATGGGGCTGTCCACCCGGATGGGCCACTATCTCTCCCAGAACCCAGCCAAATATCTCTGCCCGCTCGATCTGACCGAAGAGGATTTTGACAAGGCCATCGCCGAAACCGAGCGCCAGCTGCGGGAACTCCAGGCGCGCCTCGAGGAAAAGCTCCAGGACGCCGCCTCGATGATCTTCGACGCCCACATCCTCATCCTCAGGGATGACGCCTTCTCCGGCGAAATCCGCCGGAATATCCGCTCCGGCAAAAATCCCTGGACGGCCGTTCTTGACGAAGTCCGGCGCTATGTCGAGATGTTCCGCAACAGCCCCAATCCCACCCTTCGCGAAAAGGTGTTTGATGTCGAAGATCTCGGCCACCGCTTGCTCTACAATCTGGCGCCCCCCTCCTTCGAGATCACCCAGCCCGACTACACCGGTCAAATCGTCATTGCCGAAGACTTGCTGCCGTCGGAAATCTTGAAGCTGGCCTCGGAACAGGTCGCGGGACTCATCCTCTTGAGCGGCGGCCAGCACTCCCACGTGGCCATTCTCGCCAATGCCCTCCAGATTCCCCTCGTGATGGCTTCTGATCGCCGCCTCCTCGACTTGCCGGAACACACCCCGATCCTCCTCGATGGCAAAGACGGCCGGATCATTATCCGCCCTGGCGAGGAAACCATCCAGGCCATGCGCGAATCCCGCCGGGCCCTGGCCGGGTCCGATCACGCGGCCGAAGCCGATTCTTCCGAAACCCGCACCCGCGATGGCATCTCCATCCGCCTGGCGGCCAACCTGAATTTGCTGCATGAGCTGGACACGGCCCGGCGCGTCAAAGCCGAGGGCATCGGCCTCTATCGCACCGAATTTCCTTTCATTGTCCGCAGCCTCCTGCCCACCGAAGAAGAGCAGTATCAGAGCTACTCCGAAATCCTCGAGCGCATCGAGGGGCGCCCGGTGGTCTTTCGCACCCTGGATATCGGCGCCGACAAAGCCCTGTCCTATTTTCCCATGTGCCACGGCAACAATCCTCTTCTCGGCCTGCGCGCCCTCCGCTTCACCCTGCGCAATCCCGAAATCTTCAAGCAGCAGTTGCGTGCCATTCTCCGCGCGGCCCATGGGCATCCCGAAGCCAGGATCATGTTCCCGATGGTGGCCTCGCTCGACGAATTCATGGGCGCCAAACAGATCACCCTCGAGTGCGCCGCCGAGCTCGAACGCGAAGGAATTCCCCACCGCCTGCCTGCCCTCGGCACCATGATCGAGCTGCCGTCCGCGGTGCTGATCGCCGATGAGCTGGCGGCGGCCGCCGATTTCCTGAGCATCGGCAGCAACGACCTGATCCAGTACATGCTGGCGGTGGACCGCACCAACGACGAAGTGGCCGCCTGGTTCTCGCCGCACCATCCGGCCATCCTGCGCTCGCTCAACCGCGTGGTGCGTGCCGCCGAACAGGCCGGGAAGCCCGTGTCCCTTTGCGGCAATCTGGCCACCCACGCGCGCATGCTTCCGTTTCTGTTGGGGATTGGCCTGCGATCCTTCAGCCTCGATCCGCTCCAAATCCCCGCGGTTCGCCGCCATATCGCCAACATTGATCTCCCGCGCGCCACGGCTCTGGCCAGCCGGCTCCTCGAACTGGGCCAGACCGAGGAAATCTCCGAAGCCCTTGATGCTTTCGCCACATCCGGCTGATGGATACGCTCTTCCATGGTGTCCTCGGAGCCGTCGCCTGCAGCACCACCGGACTGCCCGGCTGGCGGCGCGGGCCTGTTCGTTCCGACGGCCGCCGGCGAGTGGCCGACTGGACCCTGCCGGCCGCCTTCGCGTTCGGGCTGTTCCCCGATCTGGCGTCGCTGGGCATCCATTTTGCCACCGACCTGTTCACTGGCAACGGAGTGCGCTGGCATGGCATCCCCGACTTCGTGTTCTTCCTCTACAATGTGACCCACAGCCTGCTGGGGATAGGCTTGGGCTACGCCCTCCTCGTGGCCTGGAAACGGACCCTGTGGCTGCCGGCCCTCGCCTGGCCGCTTCATGTGCTTGTGGATGTGCCCACCCATGGCGCGGGCGTCTTCATGACCCCGCTGTTCTGGCCCTTCTCCGATCTCCGCTTCCAAGGCTGGAGCTGGTGGCTTTCGCCATGGATCTTCTACGGCGGCTGGCTGACGCTTCTCGCTCTCTGGTTGCTGGTGCTGATTTTGCGTCTTTCCTGGAGGAAGCCGACATGACCTTTCTAGAGCTGGTGGCCGCCCGACAAAGCGTCCGGGCCTTCGAGCCCGATCGCCGCATTCCCCGCGAGATCCTCGAACGCTGCCTCGAGGCCGCGCGTCTGGCTCCCTCCGCCTGCAATTCCCAGCCCTGGTCCTTTATCGTCCTGGACGACCCTGCCCAGGTACGCGCCCTGGCACTCGAATCCTGCACCCGCCCCCCCCATGGCATGAATAAATTTGTGGCCAACGCCTCCGCACTGGTAGTGGTGGTCACCGAGAAAATGAAACTTGCCGCCCGGCTTGGGGCGCAGTTCCGCGGAGTCCAGTACAGCTTGATTGATATCGGCATTGCCTGCCAGCAGCTCCTCCTGCAGGCCGCCGAAGACGGCGTGGGCAGTTGCTACCTGGGCTGGTTCAACGATCGCGCCGTCCGCCGATTCCTCGACCTGTCACCCACCGCCAAAGTGGACCTCATGCTGGCCCTCGGCTACCCCGTCCATCCCGCCCCCCGCCCCAAAAACCGCCACCCCCTCGACAAAATCCGCCGCTACACCCAACCCGGCTGATTTCGCCAAGGCCGGTGCGGGAAGCGTGCAGGGGGGAGGAATAGCCTGGATAATTCACCAACATGGCTGAAACGATCTCATTTTGTTGCAGAGCAAGCAGTTGAGGAATTTAACAAATTTTCATCAGTTTTCAGCCATGTTGTCCGAAGGCGCGACGATTCCAACCCGTCTGTGGCGTTTTTCGGGGCTCGCAGTATGTCCATACAGCTTCGCCCCGCCTGCCTTGCATCCGGGCCGGACTTGTCGCATGAATAATCCAGGATAGGGGGTTTTCCACGGCATGGAAAAATATTTTCCACGGTGTGGAAAACGGGGCGCTGGGATCAGGCGGGGGGGAGGGTGGCGGTAGGAATTACGTGATTACCGGATTGTTTTGGAACCACAGAGAACGCAAGGAACTCAAAACGTCATAGCTTGGAGACATCTGACTACAGACCGTAGAATTTGCAATGTTGTGTTGCCGCTGCAACATTCAAGGCGACGCTGATGGGGCAACATTCAGGCAGGGTTGAGGGTGCTTGCTGTTAGGGGGTTTTGTATGCAACACTATAGAATAGTTGCGCAGGAGGCAGAATGATGAGCAGTCCCGATGCAGCAAAACGAGCCGTGGATTAGAACAGATCGCCCGGCATTTGAGCGTAAGTCAGGATACTGTGCACCGCTGGATTGCTTAAGACGATGCGAACCAGAATGAGTGAAAGCAAGACCAGAGATGGTTACGGGTCAACCAATAACCGAGGGAAGACACCCATGACCATGGCGCTCCAGCAGTTGAAGTCGCACCTGTGGAACTGCGCGGAAATTTTGCGCGGGAGCGCGGTGGACCGCACCGACTGGAAGGCATACATCCTGCCGCTGCTTTTTTTTAAGCGCATCTGCGATGTCTGGGACGAGGAACTGGCCGAGGCAACTCAATTGTTCGGCGATATTGATCCCGTGGATTTTCCCGAGGTTCACCGGTTCAGCGTGCCGGAGGGGTGCCACTGGCGGGACGTGCGCGAGACATCCGCGAACATCGGCGCAGCTCTCTCGCGGGCCATGCGCGAAATCGAACGGGCCAATCCCAAGACGCTCTACCGCGTGTTTGGCGCCGCGGACTGGGGCAACCGCGACATGCTGACCGACGAAATCCTCAAGGATTTGATCGAAGGCCTCTCGGAAGTGGGGCTGGGCAACGCTGCGGTCGGCACCGATATTCTCGGCGATGCCTACGAATACCTGATCGGAAAATTTGCCGACATCACCAAGCGCAAGAAAGCCGGCGAGTTCTACACGCCGCGCAGCGTGGTGCGGATGATGGTGGACATGCTCGCCCCCAAGGAAGGCGAAAGCATCTACGACCCCGCCTGCGGAACCGGCGGAATGCTCCTGGGCGCCATCGCGCATGTCCGGCAGGCCGGCGGCGATCCACGCACTTTTTTCGGCAAAATTCACGGTCAGGAAAAAAACCTGGTCACCGCGTCCATCGCCCGCATGAATCTCGTGCTGCACGGCATCGAGGACTATCAGATCGTCCGCGAGGACACGCTGCGCAATCCGGCCTTCACCGACTCCAGCACCGGCGGCCTGGCCACCTTCGACTGCGTGATTGCCAATCCCCCCTTCTCGCTCAAGGAATGGGGCCGGGAAATCTGGGAGAACGATCCCTGGGGACGGGCCGCATTCGGGCTGCCGCCCAACAGCTACGGCGACTACGCCTGGGTCCAGCACATGGTGGCCTCCATGGCGGCAGGCAAGGGCCGCATGGCCGTAGTTCTGCCGCAAGGCGCATTGTTCCGCAAAGCGGCGGAAGGTCAAATACGTCGGCAGTTGCTCGAACAGGATCTGGTCGAGACGATCATCGGGCTTGCCCCCAACATTTTCTATGGAACCAGCCTTGCCCCCGCCATCATGATCCTGCGCCGCACCAAACCCGCGGCCCGACAGAAAAAAGTGCTCATTGTGGATGCATCCACCCTGTTCCGCAAAGGCCGCGCCCAGAACTTCCTCGATCCCGAACACGCGCAAACCATCGTCCAGTGGGTGCAGGATTTCCAAGATGTGCAAGACCGCGCCAAAGTTGTGGACTTGGCCGACATCCGCGCAGAAGACTGGACGCTCAACATTTCGCGCTATGTCCTCCCGCCCATCGCGGATGACATCCCGCCTTTGCCCGAAGCAATCGCCGCTTTCAAATCCGCCTTGGCCGATGCCCGCGCCGCCGAGGATCAACTGCGAGAAATTCTGACAACTGGAGGATGGCTGACATGACCCAACCCGTAAAATACCATTTTGGCGGATTTCCGCCATCCAACCTGGATTGGCAGCAGCTGCTTCCTCTGGTCGGCCCGGCCAGCGCCGCCGTGGCACGATATGACGGCATGTTAAGCGCTTTGCCCAACGCCGCCGTTCTGCTGTCACCATTGATGACACAGGAAGCCGTACTCTCCTCGCGGATCGAAGGAACGCAAGCCACCATGGGGGAGGTTTTGGCCTTTGAAGCTGGCAAGGAACAAATGGATGTATCGGAGGAAAAGAAAGGCGACATTGAAGAAATCCTAAACTACCGGAAAGCCATGTGGAGAGCGGAAGAATTGCTCAAGGAGTTCCCTCTGTGCCAGCGCGTGGTGAAGGAAACGCATGCGGTTCTTCTGGATGGCGTCCGCGGACACAATAAATCCCCGGGCGAATACCGCCGGATTCCGAATTGGATCGGTCCGCCTGGATGCAAGATGGAAGACGCCCGTTATGTGCCGATTGGTGCAGACGCCTTGCCCGAGGCAATGGGGCGGTGGGAGAAATACATTCACGAAAAGGTCCCCGATCGGCTCGTTCAGCTTGGCATCCTGCACGCAGAGTTCGAGGCCCTGCACCCATTTCTTGACGGCAATGGACGCCTCGGGCGTATGTTAATTCCGTTATTCATGGCCAAGCATGGGCTGATTCGCGCCCCCATGTTCTACATCAGCGCCTTTTTCGAGCGAAACCGGGACGAATACTACGAAAGGTTGTTGGCCGTATCCCGCGATGGTGACTGGACCGGCTGGATCGTGTTCTTCCTCAAGTCAGTCATCGCGCAGGCCATCGAGAACCAGCAGAAAGCTCAGGCCATTGGCGCCCTGTATGACCGGACGCTCCGCCAAATCGCGGACCTGACCCGTTCGCAATACTCCGTGCATGCCGCCGAATTTCTGTTTCGTCAGCCGATCTTCAAGACGTCGGATTTCTATCATGTACCGACCCTGACACCAGCCAGCGGACGGAGAATTCTCGATGTCTTGCAAAGCGCAAACTTTTTCACAGAACTCAGTCCCGCCAGCGGTCGACGACCAGCGGTACTCGCCTTCAAAACCCTGCTCAATCTGGCAGAGGGCCAGGAGGTCTTTTAATGCCACTAGAATCGCAGCAAACCATCTTGTTGCTATTGAAACGCCATTTGGATAGCAACAAACCGATTTGTTGCTATTCCTTTGAACCCAAGCAAATCCCATCATGCCCCCATCTCCCAACCACCCGATAAAATGACGCAACGCCTCACCCAGCAAGAACTTGAAGCCCATTTCTGGGGCGCGGCCAAGCTGCTCCGGGGGCTGGTGGATGCCGCAGACTACAAGCAGTACATCTTTCCACTCCTATTTTTCAAGCGGCTGTCGGATGTGTGGGACGAAGAATACGCGGCCGCCCTGGCCGAAACCACGGCCGCAGCAGATGAATGCGACCGGAACTTGTTTGACCGTTTCAAAATCAGCAGCAATATGGCCTATCAGTATGATTCCGCTCGTCGGATCTTGTATCAGGTGAACAAGGCATCGAAGCCCGGTATCAGCAACATGACGCAGGGTCAAAGCTCAACTCCAAAATGACAAAGCCGGTAGAGTCGTCTGCTCCTGAGCTGCGGCGTGTCGGGATTGCACGTGTTCGGCTTTTCCAACAACCGAAACCGAGGCGCACTCATTTTATTAAAATCGCATTAAGCGGCTTGACTTATCGAGCGTAAATGCTCAGTCTCAAGCAGTTATGCAAGTTAGGTGTGGATCACGACTGTTTGAACTCGTGCCGAGGAGGTTGTTTCATGAATGATGGTCTTGAGCTCGGGAATTGGCTGTTGCGGATTCGGTGGGGAATCCTTTTGGCGGTTTTGATTGTATGCGGTGCAGTAACATCTCTTGGGCGAGAGCCATCACGGGCTCCGAGTGGTGGGGGAGTGGGCCAGGAGTTGAAGGATTTGGAGAAGCAGGTCTTGACGCCAGCCGTACCGATTCCCAAACGCCAAAAAGCAAAAGTCAAGCCGGCCAAGGAGGACTGCCACGTAGTTTTCAAAACTGGA
>LSQX01240392.1_pt1 | contig 18324 bp, 24 predicted proteins | sample 654561 | NCBI WGS metagenome assembly LSQX01 (sample SAMN04489861, study PRJNA283612) | anaerobic digester metagenome | isolation source: 4 biogas reactors fed with cattle manure at either 37C or 55C with and... | place: Denmark: Kongens Lyngby | collected 2014
CCGTTCAAACAATATCCCGATGCGTCCTCTCGGCTACCTATCTCCCCTAGAGTTCTTAAAACTGTACTGTGTCCAAAATGTTTGACAAACCTACACGCCCGTGCCGGACAGCTATTCCTTATCCGGTATGCCACCGTGTTCCAGGACGGCGATATTCTCCATTCTTACGCCCGTGGCATTACTGACTGTTTCTGCAATCTGTAAAAACTGCTCCTCATTCAGTTTGACTGCCTGTACCACCACACTGGCCTGACCGTCTTTCTTAAAAATAATAGCTTCCTTATACCCTTGTGCTTTCAGCATATTCTCCACCAGCAGCTCCTCTTCCATAGCGGCAGTCAGGGCCAAAAGCTGTGCCTCCGCTTTTTTCTTTCCTTCCGGTGAAATGTTAGGGTTTTCAATCATCCGCTCCAGCATTTCAATCTCACTTGCCCGCACACGGTCACGCTGCAGGCGGTATTCAACAAAAAAGTCCCGGCTGCTTTCCAAATCCCAGTTTTCCGGATCCAGCCCCGAACCGGCAGCCGCTTCTTCACCGGCCACCTCTTCCCCGGCTGCATCCCGGTTTTGTGTTTCACCTCCATCCAAGACATCCGTCTCCTCCCGGTCCGCTCCTTCCGCCGGTGCCACCGGGGGTTTGCCGATGATAATCCGCCCCTCCCGGTTTTGTTTTACGTACCAGAGGGCGACTACAGCGACAAGCAATACAAGGATAAGAAGAAGTTTTCTTTGGTTTTCAAGACGCATTTTTTTTCCCTCCTTTGAACATTTAATCCATTGGCAGAACCTTCACCCGGTGCACCGGCAGGTTGAGGGCCGAGCTCACTGCCTGGGTCACATCAAAGAGAAGCTGCGCCCCGCCGCTGCCTTTCACCGTTACCATTACACCGGCAACCCGCGGCATCCACTCCCGGATAACCACCGCCTCCTGCCCGCCGCCGTTTTGGGACATTACAGCCTCCACCCTGGCAGTGTTCTCTCCAACCAACCGGGTTCCACCGCTGCTGTCTTCTTCTTCCGTTGTACGCTTCGTGTTTTCCTCATTCTGCAGGTAATCGTATACAGGGCCGCTGTCCAGGGTAACAATCACCCTTGCTTCTTTCACCCCGGCAACACTTTCCAGGCCCTGCTGCAATTCCCTTTCCAGTTGTGCCTTGTAAGCCAAAGTGGCATTGGCTCTCCCCCCACCCGTATCCTGCGGCAGTACCGCTTTCTCGCTGCCGCCTGGTGCTGCGATAAAATACATGCAGAAAACACCCAGGACAACAAGAACAACAATGAGCCAGGCGGGAATATTTCCTTTTCCATTATTCTCTCCCTTTCCCGCAGTAAATTCCGCAAGTCGCTGCCAGATACTGTCTGTCATTTCCTGTTTCACCCCTTTTATCGGCGCTTCTCCTGACACCCGGCCCGGCCGGGACCTCTTTGGCTCTTACTCCGTAAATACCCACACCTCCACAACATATTGCGAGACCCCCAGGGCTTGCGCAATGCTTTTTTCCAACTCGGGCGCGCGCCTGCCCGCAGGCATCTCCCCCTTTTCCGTGCCTGGGCCGATTTCCACCTTTTCGACCGGCTGCACAATCCCTGCCGGCTGCTGTCTTGCCTCCCTGGCAAGGACAAAGATCTTTTGGGGTGTGCCAAATTGCGGGTGGTTAATGTCCTCCTCCAGGGCAAATTCCAGGGTAACAGGCTCCTTGCCTCTTGCCTGAAGCAGTGCCGTGATTTTTTCCTTAACCAGATCCCGGTAGCGGGCAAGCGTCATTTCCCAGTTAACCTGCTCCAGCTCGGCCAGTCGTGCAGCCACATCATCCTGGCTGACGGCTTCCCGGATTTCCAGCATGGGTGCTTTAAACCACGGCAGCAGCGGCAAGGAACGCAGCGGCGCCAAAAGCATCAGGATCAGCACCAGCCCTACCACCATATTGATGAAAGGGCGGAAATCCCTGCGCGGCAAAAGCAGTTCTAGGACGGCCACCATGATAATGAAAATAACAAGATTGCGGACCACGTCGGAGAGGACGGCAAGCATCTTCCCACCTACCTCAACATGAAAGAGGCGTTGCCGGCGCCGGCAATAATGGTAATGCCCAGGTAGAAAAAAACGCTAACCACGGCCACAGCCGCAAACACCAGTGCCAGGCAGTTGCCCATGGTATTCAGCGAATCGCACAGGCTTGTGTCCCCCAGGGGCTGGATCAAAGCGGCCGCCAGCTTATAAATAAAAACCAGGGCCAAAATCTTAATTAACGGGAAAATCACCAGGGCAAAAAGGATAAAAACACCGGCCACATGCACCGCATTTTTTAAGATCAAGGTTGCACCCGCCACCGTTTCCACCGCATCGGAGAGCAGGCCGCCCACCACGGGCAGAAAAGCGCCGGCGGCAAATTTGGCCGTGCGGATGGTGACCGCGTCTCCCACGGAAGATGCAACCCCATGGACAGTCATGAGGCCGACAAAGATGGTCATGGAAAGTCCCATGCCCCAGACGGCCACATTTTTCAACAGCTCGGCCAGCTTGCTGACAGTAACGCGCGGCGAAAAATAATTCACAATGGAGAGGATGGTAGTCAGGTATATCAGGGGAAACACCGCATCCCGGGTGAGAGAGGCAAAAAAATTCACGGCAAAAACAATGAGAGGACGGAAAATTGCCGCCGAAGCCAGGCTGCCCAGGGCTGCCAACAGCGCCAAAAGCAGCGGGATAACGGCCAGGATTAAATCCGCCATTTTATCGACAGTTTCCCGCCCCAGGGCTACCGCCACACCGAAACTTTGCATGGCAATCACAATCAAGACAAGATAGACTATGGCCTGGGTCAAGCCGGCAATGGTTTCGTTGGCAAAAGCTTTTTCCAGGTTTTTCAGCAGCGCCGCCACCACTGCCAGAAAAAGAAGCTTGCCAAGCAGGTTCAGGTTAAGATATAGTTCCCGCCAGAGAAAGCGCCATAAACCGGAAAATATCTCTCCCAGGGAGACTTCTTGTCCCCCACGGAACCAGTCCAGGATGGTGGCAAAAGTTATGCTGGGCAGGTATTCCCCCGTCTCCTGCTGCAATTCTTTCCAAAATGCTTCAATTTCCGCAAGATCAATCTGCTCCAGCTGCTGCCTGGCAAGCTCCTGCGGGCTTGCCGCCCAAACAGGGGAAATGCCGGTAAAAGCAAGCAGCACAAAAAACAAAACCGCCAAAAAATTTTTCATGACACACCTACGGCACAAATTTGAGAATCGTTTCCAGCACAGCCGTTAGCAGCGGTATGGCCAGTACCAGGATTAACAGTTTGCCGGCAAACTCCACCTTGCCGGCAATCACGCTTTCACCCGCATCACGGCAGATTTGGGAACCGAATTCGGCAATATAGGCAATGCCGATGATTTTCAGCAATGTGTTCAGATATACCAGGGAGATACTTGTCTGCAAAGTGATCTCCACAAGGTAAGAGATCAGCGCCGACAAGTAGGCCACAACACGCAGGAAAATCAAAACACCCGCCACCACGGCCACCATGACGGCATAAAAAGGCTTATACTCCCGCAACACCAGTGACAAAAAGGCGGCAATCAGTGCAAAAGCCACAATCTGGATGATCTCCACTAATCTCTCCCTTTCCCGTGCTTCCGCCCGTGCGGCTAATAGAGGTTGAAAATGGTTTTAATATTGGAGAAAAGTTCGCTAATCAGCTGGATGACCATTAACAGCACCACAATTACGCCGCCCAGGGTCAGCATTTGTGCCTGCTCCTCTTTCCCGGCCTGTTTCAGGACTATATTCAGTACGGAAATAAAAATCCCGATACCTGCAATACGGAAGATAAGATCAACATTAAATCCGTTCATGCTTTCGCTCTCCTTCCGGAATCAGTCTAGAGCAGCAGGATCACCACAGCCATCCCTGTCAGCACTCCCAGGTAGCGCCACATCTTTTCCCCGCTGGCCGCCTGTGCGGCCGCCGCCGCGGCATGGGACGCCAGCTGTGCCTCCGCCGCGTTTAATTGTTTCAGCTGGTCTTCCCTACCCAGGCCGCCCAGTCCGGCCGCCGTCCGGGAAAGCACCGCCCAGTCCTTTGCCGTCAACTGCAGCCTGCTTTGCAGGTTACGGACCGTTTCCAGCCAAGCCGCTCCCGCATCAGCCGCTGCCTCTCCCTGCAGCCTGCCGGCGACAGAAAGAAAAAAAGATTGCACTGCATCAGTTTCCAGGCGGCAAGCTACCTGCTCCAGGGCTCGCGGCAGCGGCGTAGCCGTATAGCCAATTTCCGCCGCCAGCAAACGCAGCGCCAGGCGGAACTCTTCCAGCTGCCGGAGACGGCCGCGCAGCTTGGCAATCTCCGTATTGCTCCACATGATTGTGGCGGACAAAATCAGCATGGCACCGAAAGCTTTAACCCACATTGCCCTTACCCTCCGTGCGCCACCACTTGCGGACGGACTCCCCCGCATATACTGCTTCAATGGTTCCGGGACCGTGGCGCCTGGATAAAACAACAACCCTTTCAAAAAAAGCATTTTCCAATAAATATGCCAGGCCGGGGCGTTTTATGAGCTCCGCGGCGTTTTGCCCGTGGGCAGTGGTTATCACACTGGCCCCCGTCGTGACGGCTTCCTCCACCGCCCGGACATCCTCGGGCCTTCCCAGCTCATCCGTTACCAACACCTGCGGCGACATGGAACGTACCAGCATCATCATGCCTTCCGCCTTGGGACAACCGTCCAGGACATCGGTGCGCATCCCCACGTCAAGCTGCGGTTCACCCCGAAAGCAACCTGCAATTTCAGACCGCTCATCCACAATACCGACTTTCATCCCGGGGCGTCCTTCCCTGGCATCACCGTTGGAGAGCAATCTGGCCAGGTCCCGGAGCATGGTGGTTTTTCCCGCCTGCGGCGCCGAGACAAGCAGCGTATGGTAGACTCGCTTCTTTTGCCGGCAGTAAACATGAGGGAGAAGCTGCAGCGCCGCCCCCTTGATTTGCCGGGCAATGCGGATATTGACAGCGTTAATGTCACGCAGCAGTTTTACCCTGCCGTCTTCCAGCACCGCCCGCCCGGCAAAACCTGCCCTGTGCCCGCCGGGCAGGGCAAGGTAGCCGCGTTTTAGTTCTTCATCCCGCGCATAGAGGGAAAATTCCGTCATGGCCAAAAGTATCTGCTGCAGTTCCGCGGCCGTCAAACGCAGCGCCTCCGCCGCCGTCTTCGCCACCCCGTACTCCCCGCCAAACAATTCTCCCCGTCCGGTTTGCAAAAGCAAGGGTTGTCCCGCTCGCAGCCGGATTTCCTCCAGTTCCCCCGCCACCTCCGGCGGCAGGGCGGACAGTGCCGCCCGGACCCTTGGCGCTACAAGCGGCACAATATGTTTTTGCCAGCCTGTCTCTTCCATTACGATCACCACTATATCTATATGGGGACATGCCACCCTTTATGCCAGAAACATGTCTGTGGCAGGCCGGACCGGCTTGAACTTGTCCCGGCTTTGCAGGCTACGCGCCGCCCGCAGGCGGAAATCGCCGCTTGAGACAAAAAAACAGCCGGTCCCGGGTGAGACCGGCCTGCTGTAGCGTGGTAAAAAAAAGCTCAACAGATTAATTGAGCTTTTTCCATTGCAGAGCCTTTTATTCCGCTTCCTTTTTTTCTTCCTCTGTGTATTCACCGAAATCTTCATAGTCTTCTTTGTCATTGACAAAAACTACCCGCTCGCAGTTGGGGCACAGTATTTCCACCACATCGTCATCTTCCAGCATATCATCATCTATGTAGACAATTTCATGACACTCGGGGCATTCAACGGAAAACATTTCATCGTCGTCGGCAAAATCCATTTCTTCCTCATCCCCATCTTCATCTTCTTCGTCCATGCCGTCATAAAAGTCGTCTTCCAGGTCATTTAAGTCTTCATCAATTGCCTCTGTATAATCGGCAAGATCGGCATAATCCTCCTGCAGTTTTGTCACTGCATCCGCCAATGCATCAAACAAGTCAATCATGTGGCGAAAAAGTTTCCCCTCACGGCTGCTGTCGTCCAGGCCGAGCCCCTCGGCCAGTCCTTTTACATACGCTACACGGGATTTCAAGTCATCCATCAGGTAAAAACCTCCTTCGAAATATTTGGGCTTCCGGGGCATTAAACCCGTTCCAGATATTCGCCCGTCCGGGTGTCAATACGCAGGGTATCGCCAACATTGACAAACAAAGGCACTTGCACTACCAGGCCGGTTTCCAGCTTGGCAGGCTTTGAGCCGCCGGAAGCCGTGTCCCCTTTGATGCCCGGTTCAGTGTCCACCACAACCAGTTCCACAAAATTGGGCAATTCCACACCGAATATTTTGTCCTGGTAGAAAAGGACGGTAACATTCATATTTTCTTTCAAGTATTTAATCCCGTCGCCGATCTGGTCTTTGGTCAAGGCGTACTGCTCATATGTTTCATTGTCCATAACGTAATACTCGTCGCCGGAATTGTAGAGATACTGCATTTCCCGGCGGTCCATGATGGCACGCTCCATTTTTTCCCCGGCCCGGAAAGTACGTTCGGTAACGGCACCGGTACGGGCATTTTTCAACTTGGTGCGGACAAAGGCGGAACCTTTACCCGGCTTGACATGCTGAAACTCTACAATGGTATATACTTCTCCGTCCACCTCAATTGTCAGGCCTGTCCGAAAATCACTTGTTGAAATCATCTTGACTCCTCCACTAGACACAGAATAATTCCTTGGGGCTGTGTGTCAAATTACGGTTGCCGTCTGCCGTAATAACAACCATATCTTCAATACGGATGCCAAATTCTCCTGTAAAATAAACTCCGGGCTCCACAGTGACCACCATGCCGGGCTCCAAAATAACATCCCCGGCGGCGGGCGACAGCCTGGGCGCTTCATGTATTTCCCGGCCCACACCGTGCCCCAGTCCGTGGCCGAAATAATCTGCCAGCCCCAACTCCTGCAGTACATCCCGGGCCAGTGCATCGCCTTCCCGGCCGCTTAACCCGGCCCGCAACTGTTCCAGAGCGTTTTTTTGTGCCGCAAGCACCGCATCGTAAACCTGCCGCTGCCTGTCGGAAACGTCACCGACAAAAACTGTCCTGGTCATATCGGAGCAATAACCGTCCACCACACAGCCAAAATCAAGCACCACTGCATCGCCGGGCACCAATTTTTTTTGTGAGGCAACACCGTGAGGCAAGGCCGACCTTGCTCCCGAGGCAACAATCATGGCAAATGACATCCCACCGGCGCCGCGCCTGCGCAGAAAAAATTCCGCCTCCAGGGCTATTTCCGTTTCCGTCATACCTGCTTTCATCAGCTTCAGCAGATGGGCAAATGCCTCGTCCGTCAGTGCTTGGGCTTTCGCAATGGCATCAATTTCCGCTTTGCTTTTAATGCGGCGCAATACTTTTACCGGAGATTCCATCTCACGCAGTGTCAAAGCTCTACAGGCGGCACCAAGGGCGGTAAAATCCTTGACAGTAAGGTGGTCGGCTTCCACCGCCAAGGAGGAAACGGCCGCCCTGCCAAGGAGCTGCGTAACCTGCTTCCAGCCGTCACCCGCCGTATCTGTAACGGTAAAAGCGGGAGCCTGTGCCTCCGCCTGTTCCAGATACCGGAAGTCTGTCAGCAGCCAGGCATCCTGTTCAGTGATTAGCAGCATCCCGGCAGTGCCGGTAAACCCGCTAAGGTAGGCCACATTAACCGGATTTGTCACAAGCAAAGCTTCAATCTTTTCTTTTTGCAAAAGCTGACGCAGTTTCGTTAAATGCTCCATCGCTTTCTCCCATTTCTTTAACGGATAGTATTTCGCTCTTCCGGAAAAAAAATCCTCCTCAATGATGTGATTATAACATTAAGCACCGTCCTGCCGCAGGAGTGCCTGAATCTCGTCACTGACGACAAGAGGCGTTTTGCCGGTGGTATCGATGCGCACATGGGCGGCATTGCGGTAAAGCTTTTCCCTCCTGCGGTAAATGTCCCTGAAATCCACACCGCCTGCAAGCAGCGGGCGCGTGTTGTCCCCTGCCAGTCTCCTGGCCAGTTCTTCCAGGCCGGCATCAAGCCAGATTACAAAACCCGTCTCTCTCAATAGGACGACATTCTGCGGATTTAAGATAATGCCACCGCCGGTCGCCAACACAAGTCCCTTCTGTCCGCAAAGCACGGCAAGGGCTTCGGCTTCCTTTTGCCGGAAAGCAGCTTCCCCCAGCGTGGCGAAAATTTCCTGCACAGTCATATTATTTTCTTTCTCAATCCACGCGTCCGTATCGACAAAGCGGCGACTCAAAGCTTTTGCCAACAACCGGCCAACCTCTGTTTTGCCTGTCCCCATAAAGCCGATCAGGACCACATTTTTCCCGGCAATACTATTCACTGCTCCGGAGCCTCCAGCTGTACATTTTTACTTGCTTTCCAGTATACATGAACTTGGCACTTGTAGACAAGTCTACCTGTACATTCCGGTTGCCTGCGGGCGGCGGATTCCTTTTATGACAATGAAACAAACAACCGCCGGTTGAAAAGCTATGCGGGCACTGCTCCGTGCCAGCAATAAGATAACCGCAAAACCCTGGAAAAGACAATTATTTACGATTATGGCGGTTTGTCGTCAACCCGCACCCGTCCTGTTACAGGCGTTACAATAATATATTTTTTTCTTCCCCGTTGATCAATCAACGCCAAGTGACCGCCCCTGTTCGGTGCTCCGGTGTAACGGAAAGCCAGGGTAGGACGCCCGTCCACCCCAAGAAAATTAACGGCAGCATAAGACACACCCTGCGGCAACTCCCGCCAGATCGTACCACCCGGCAGGTTCAGACGATAGCGTCCCCCGATTTCATAAAACACCAGCGAGCAAGTCAGGCCGTGGGTAATGGCAGTCTCCCGCACCTCCCGCATATCACTCACCATTTCCCTGACAGCAGCTTGCAACTGCCACGTAGAAAGCGCCGCCACTGCAGGCACAGCCAGTGCCGCCACTATTGCCAAAAGCAGCAGCACTATAAGTACTTCCAACATAGTAAAACCTTTATCGCCCATAATTCATCTCCGCGGCTCCGGATCAGTCCATTCCAGGTCAAATGTTGCGCCCAGCCTGAATAGCTCTTTTGGCAGCAGCTTCAGGTAAGCCAAAGCAGCTTCATCACAGTAGCGCACATGCAGCTTGCTCACATCCATTTCACATGCCACAAGGCAACCGTCAAAGGATAGCATGTCCTCGCCGCTGCGCAGTATTTTCCCGGCGGCATAAAGAAAGAGGGAACCCTCCCAGGCGGCAGCCGGCGGTAAGATGACATCTCCCGCCGCCAGTGCAGCCATGCGGCTGCCGGGAGCCCATCCGTTCACAGTAAGGTCACCGTCGACGACTAGAAAACAGTCTGCCGCCTCCTGCAGCGCAATAACAGTGTCGCCCGGAGCAAAAAGGGTCCCTGCCGCCGGACCGGTTATAATGTACCCCCCGTCCGCGGAAGGCGGCGGTTCTTCCCAGTCTTCACGGGCTGCCTGCAGCATAAGCCCGCTGAAATCAACGTCTGTCTCCCGTTGCGGCCAGTCCGGGCAGATATGGCCGCTCACAGCAAAGGCAGCCCCGCCGGCGGCCTCTACCCATTCCGCCCGCAGGTCGCCGTCTATGCTGCTTGCACCTGCCGTAAACAAGACCTCCCGGGCGGCAACATGCCCTTCCGCCACCAGCGCGCCTGCCGCAATATCACCCGCCACCAGCACCTGCCTGCCCAGCGGCCGGTAAACGGCCAGCACTTCCGCTTTCTGCGCCAGGCCTCCCGCATACCCGACGGAAGTTATCAGCAGTGTACGGTAATCCTTTTTTTCCGCCCGCACGGCAAAAACAGGCTCATCCGCATGCTCATAGAGCCAGCCCTCTTCCCCCAGCTCCGGAAAAGACTGCCCCAAATGCGTTACGGCCAGCTTAATCCCCGCCTCCGCCGCATATTGTGCCCGGGTAGCATTAATAAGATGGCCGCTGACAGCAAGCTCGGAACGGGCAAGATAAAGCAGCGATGTCCCCAGAATCAGGAGCAGGGCAACGATAAAAAGCAGCCAGAGCATGGCTGCACCGCGCTCGCCGTTCATGTCTCCCCACCTGCAGGCAGGTTTCGCGGCCGCACGGCAGAGCGGGCAGCAGCTTTCTGTCCTGCCTGTGAAGTTTCCAGTGTCACAGTCAGCACCTCTCCCGCTGCAAGCCGCCCTGACGGCGCAAAGGCCAGACTGTCCACACAGGCGGCAAGGGGCACGGACACACCTTCGGGTAGCTGCAAAAGCAACTGTTTACCGGAAATATACAGGCGATAACGTTTTTCCTCACCGGCTGCCCTTTTGTAGTATGTAAGAATCTTCCCCGCCGCATCCACTTCCACGCGACAGGCATAAAGCAGCTCATGCAGCACCTCTTCCATAGCAATCCGGAGATGCTGCTGTGCTTCCACCCGGTCGGCACCCTCTTCCCAGCCCTGTATCATCAGCCGCAGCAACGGCAGCAAAGCTGCCAGTGTTACCGCCAGTAAAGCCATGGCAACCAGGAACTCCGTTACAGTAAAGCCATCTTCCCCATGTGCTCACCTCCAGGCTTGCCATGTCAAAAACTGCACAGACTGCCGGCGTGCACCCTGCTGCCAGGAAACAGTCACGCTTACCTCTTTCAGCGGCAGTGTGCCGGCAGTGGCAGCTATTTCCCTTACTTCTACTGTGCGTACATAACCGGTAAAACCGTCCACTTCCGTTTCTTCAGTACTGTTGATTTCACAATAATGGCGACTGCATGCAACTTCCAGTCCTTCAACTGCCAAATTGGCCGCCACCGTCCGCCGCCCGGCCAAAAGCAGGCCTTCCCCGCCCACAAAAAGCAGTCCCGTAAGAGGCGGTGCCAAAAGTGCCAGCAGCGCCAGTACTACCAGCAGTTCCAGCAGTAAAAAGCCTTTTTCATTCTTCATTTCCCAATCCCCAAGATAAAGTTTATGATGGCAAAGAAAAAGTACCGGCCCTTGGTCGGAGAGTGAAAAAACTAAATAAGGCCGCTTATGCGCAGATACCAGTTGACAAGCTGCTCGCCCCACATGCTGACAAAAAATGCAGCCAGCACCAGATATGGGCCAAAAGGAATTGCATCTTTACGCTTTTTTACTTTCAGGGCCATAAGAACAAGTCCAACCGCACCGCCGCAAAAAAAAGCAAGAAAGATAACCGGGAGCAACAGCTTCCAGCCATACCACAGCCCCAAAGCAGTGACAAGCTTAACATCTCCCCCTCCCATGCCACCCCGGCTCAGCACAGCCAGCATGTAAAAAAGCCCGCCGCCAAGCAGCATCCCCGCCGCCGCCTGCAGGAAAAGCACTTCCCCGGCCAGCAGGCGTACAGGCATGAGAGCGGCAAGCAACAGTACCAAACGGTTGGGAATTACCTGGCAGTCCAAGTCAATGAAAAAAATAACAATAAGGGTTGCAAAGAAAGGGGCATGCCACAAGATGGCAGGCCAGCCGAAACGCCAGTCCAAAGCGGTGAAAACAAAACCTGTTAAAATTTCCACCAGCAAATAACGTAGGGAAATTGCAACACCACAGCTGCGGCAGCGCCCCCTCTGCCACAAGTAGCTAACCACCGGTACAAGCTCCGCCACACGCAGTCTCCGGCCGCAGGCAGGACAGTGTGACGGCGGGGAAATTACCGACGCTTTTTTTGGCAGGCGGTAAATACAAACATTTAGAAATGATCCGCACAGCAAGCCGCAAGTAAACGCCGCCGGTCCCAGCATCAGCGCACGGACCTTCCCGCTTTGTAGAGGTTTATAGTAAGATTTCGTTCCATTACATAACCACCCTCAATACTTCTTCAATTGATGTAATCCCCTGCTTTGCCTTGTGTAAACCGTCTTGACGGAGTGTAACCATGCCCTCTTTTATTGCCAGACTTTTTATTTCCGCCGCCGACCGCTGCTCCAGGGCAAGTTTTTGAACCCCTTCTGTTACAAGCAGCAACTCAAAAATACCAATTCTGCCGGCATAACCTGTATTGTTGCAGCAGATACAGCCGTTTTTGTGCGGGCGGAAGAGCCTTATCTTGTCTTCTCCCGGTTCCAGCGGAAAATCCTCCAGCTTGGCCGCCATCTCCCGGTTGATAAAATATTCTTCCTTGCATTGCGGACACAGTTTACGTGCCAATCTCTGGGCCAGAATCCCAACAACCGAGGAGACTGTCAGATACGGTTCCACTCCCATCTCCGTCAGACGGCTGATGGCTCCCGCCGCATCATTTGTATGCAATGTGGCAAATACCAAATGGCCTGTCAGCGCCGACTCTATGGCAATTTGGGCCGTTTCCCGGTCACGGATTTCTCCTACCATGATAATGTCAGGGTCGCTGCGCAGGATGGAACGTAAACCGGAAGCGAAAGTCAGACCGGCTTTAGGGTTGATCTGTATCTGGTTAATCCCTTCCATCCGGTATTCCACCGGGTCTTCAATTGTAACAACATTTTTGGCCACCCTGTCCACTGCCGCCAGGCTGGCATAGAGGGTGGTGCTTTTACCGCTCCCTGTTGGTCCCGTCACAGGAATAAAGCCGTATGGCAGATTAATCAGCTGCTTAAATTTCTCCAGGATCTGCGGCGCCACCCCCAGTTCCCCAAGCGTTATGGCCCGGTCGCTGCGTTCCAACAGGCGAAGTGTGACACGCTCACCATAACTGGCAGGCAGGGTAGCGACCCGCACGTCCACTGTGCGTCCTTCCACCCTGATCGACATGCGCCCGTCCTGAGGGACTCTCCGCTCCGCAATATTCATATTGGCCATAATTTTAAAACGGGAAACCAGCGGGCCATGCATCCGCCGCGGCGGGTGCATCACATCATGGAGAACGCCGTCAATACGAAAACGTACTCTTAATGTTTTTTCATAAACTTCAAGATGGACATCACTGGCTTTCACATTCACCGCCTGTGAGAGGATAATGTTGGCCAGTTGAACGGCAGGTTTTTCCGCATCAAGAGACGCAGTAAGCGTTTCTTCCGCCGGTTCTTCCTCCGGGTTAAAGTTATCTCCCGCCACACCTTCCACGCTGACACTGGCCTGGCTGTAATTGTTGATTGCCGCCTCCAGCTCGCTGCCGGTCGCCACCACTGCCTGAATATTGTACCCCGTAAGCACTCGCAGGTCATCCAGAACAAAAATATCCAGAGGTTGCTCCATGGCCACCAGCAGACTCCCGTCTTCTGAAAAATTAATGGGCAGCGCCTTGTATCGCCTGGCAATTTCTGCTGGAACGGTTGCCATGGCCGCTTCATTGATGGGATAGTTTTTCAGACTGAGAAAGGGAACACCGGCCAGCCGGGCAACTGCCCTGGCAATATCTTCTTCCTTGCAGAACCCCAGCCGGACAAGAACATTTCCCAGAGACAGCCTGTCGCCCCCATCCTTTTCCCGGTAATGCATTGCTTCCTTCAGCTGCTCTTCTGTAATAATTTTTTCCTGAACTAGACGCCTCCCCAAAAAATCCTGCCCGTATTGCCTCATACTTGCCCTCACCTCATGCAACGTCTCTAATCCGGCAGGTAAAATACGCTTGCCTTAATGCTGACAGCAAGGTTTTCCTTCTTTTCGTTTTCATCCATGCGTATTTCCTGCAGGCGCATGGCCCGTTCCGACAGTTTCAGGTAATCAAGAAAAGCCAAAAACTCAAAATATGTCCCTTCAAGCTGTATCTCCAGTGGGATTTCCATATACTCCAGCCGGTCAACATGCTCTCCAAAACGGATTTGCAAAAATGCCATCCCCGCCAGATCCGCCCCGGTTTGCAAATCCACCAAAAGCCTTCCCTCAGCCGGCACATCCGGTAAAAGCCGGTTCAGCACTACAAGTTCCGCTGCCAGCTGCTCCTCCTCTTGCTTTTGCTCCTGCAGCACGGCAAGTCTTCTTTCACTTGCCTGGAGCCCTTGTATTGCTGCCGCCAGCGCTTCTTTTTGCCGTCGCCAGTCATGAAACTGCAGCCAACATAAAATACTTGCCGCCGCCAGGAGAAAAAACAAAACAAACAGTATCTGTGGAGGCTGCCTGCATTTCATCATTTTTCACTCCACCCGGCCGGTTGCCGGGAAAATATCTGTGCCCACAGTTTAAAACGAACCTGCTTGCCGTCATCACCTTGCTCCACTGTAGAAAAACTGATTTGCACACCGGATATACCGGGGACAGCCTCCAGCGCTTCCGCCCATCCTGCCGCGGCAGGATGACTGTCTGTCATCCCATACAGTGTCAAAGTGCCCGGCAAGCCGTTAAAAACAAGCTCCAGGTTTGTCAGCCGGACATTGGTCGGAATCCGTGTTTCCAAGGCGGCAAGCATCTCCCGCCAACCAAATTCAGCTCCCATGGCCACCGCCAGCAAGTTTTTTTTCAAGCTGACACATCTTTGCAACTCCAAAAACGGTCCATACTTTTCAACTTCCCTCTCCACAAACTCCAGCTGTTTCTGCATAACAGTAATTTCAGCCGCCATTTGTTGCGCAAGACAATATAAATTGCCGGATATGCAAAACAACAGTGCCACCAAGGGCAAAACCGCCAGGAGGCAGCGATTCTGCAATAACTTCCGCCTTTGTTCCGCCACAAATTCAGCAGGCAGCAGGTTAATTTTAACCATACCTACACCTCCAGCCCGCGCAGCGCCAAGCCCATGCTGACAGCAAATTCCGGCTGTGAAAGGTCAACACTCAGTTCCCCCTGCACGCTGACGGCAGCCTGTGGTACAGCCACTTCAGTCGGCAGTTGCAGCTCCTCCTGCAACAGTGACGCCAGCCCGGTAACACCCGCCCCCCGGCCGCTGAGCACCAGTCTGTCCACTTCCCGGAACCTGTCATGCCGTACATAATAACCGAGGGAAATCTTGATTTCACGGGCAACCATTTTGCTCCAGTGCCGGACATAAACATCCTCCTCCGTATTCTTTTCCGCCGCAGCCGCCACAAACTTGACATGCCGCCCGTTTCCGCCCGTGGCAACTCCCAGGCTTTTCAGGCACTGCTGCAGCGACACAGGCAGCATGCGGGCAAAACGCGGCATTCCGTTTGCAGCTATGACAATACTACTTGTCCCCTTGGCCAGATCCACTATCGCTGTGGTTCCCTGCCGTTTTGCCGGCGGCAGGATCCGCGGCAGTGCCAGCGGGGACGCGTCCACCACAACAGGCGCCAGTTTACCGTGCAAAAGGGCTTGCAGGCCGGCCGTGAGCTCCTCTCTCCCGGCAGCCACCAGCAGCACTTCATTCAGCCGTTCGTTGTCAACGCTTCCCACCACGGCAAAATCCAGCACCATCTGCGAGACGGGAACGGGCAGATACTCCCCAGCTTGCAGGTGCAGCGCTTTTTTCAGTTTCTCTTCCGGAAGCCGGGAGAAAGTAATCATGCGCACTAACACGCTCCGGTTAAATATTCCCAGCGCAACCCGGCGGCTCCCAAGCTTTGCTTCCTGCCAGAGCTTTTGCAAAGCTTTGCCCACCGCATTTGCATCATTGACTACCCCGTCAGATACGGCACCTTCCGGTACTTGCACCCGGCCGGCTCCCACAACACACGGTTTACTGCTCTTGCCTTTTACTTCCACGGCCCGGAGCATTCTCGAGTCCAGTTCCACACCGACAATTCCGTTACGCCCCCACAGTCCCATAAAAATGCCCTCCGCATCAGACCTTCAACATTTTCGCAAGCTGCTGCAAACTCTTTTGCAGAATCCTGGACACGCGGCGCTGGCTGATTCCCAGCAATTTGCCTGCCTGCGACTGCGTCAAATCCCTGTAAAACAATAAATAAACCACCTTTTTTTGCAGCCTGCTTAACCGGTTTAATGCCTCTTCCAGCCAGATTTTATCTTCTATAGGCAGCCGGAAGCTTTCATAATGCAGCGATTGTATCTGCTTCACATCAATTTCCTCCAAAGAGACCAGCCCGGCACGCATGGCCTCGATTATACCTTCCTCCTTGGCATTCAGGTGAACAGCAATCTCCGAAAGCTCCGGCGGTTCGCCCTTTTCCTTCACCACCGCTTCCACGTAAGCGTCAATTTTGTGCTGCAGATCTTTTATCACCCCTGGCCTGTAGTAAGATGCCTCCTTGCGGATATAATGCCTGATCTCTCCCATAATGCAGTGCGCCGCATATGTAGAAAATGCAACTCCCCGGCCGGCATCAAACCTGCGCACCGCCTTCATCAACCCTTCCCTTCCCGCCTGCATCACATCTTCCGCCGCCCCGCCGGTATAAAGGCGGGCATAATACCGTACCAGCCGCTCGGCGGCGGTAACAAGCCCTGCCAAGTCTTCTTCGCTGAGACTGCTACTGTAGCGGTAATACAGGCTGTCCAAATTTTCCCGCCGCACCGGCATGCCAACTTGTCCCCTTAATGCTGATAGGTGGCAATAACTGAAAACATGGGGAGATAAAGGGCAATGACTATCACCGCAATTATCCCGCCTACACCAATTATCATGACCGGCTCTATCAGGCTCGTCAGCCCTTTTGACAAAGCCGCCACTTCCTGTTCATAAAATTCTGCCACCCGGTTTAAAAGCCCGGGCACATCTCCCGTTTCTTCCCCCACGGAAATCATTAATGTTACCATGGGCGGGAAAAGGCCGCTTTCTTTTAGCGGCCGGGCAATGCTTTGTCCCTCCCTGATACGTTCCCTGGCATAGCGGGCAGCTTCCAGCACAAGACTGCTTCCCGCCGCCGGGCCCGCCGTCTCCAATGCCTGCAGGACTGGAATCCCCCCGGCAAGCAGGGCGGACAACGTCCTGGCAAAACGAGCAATCACTATCTTCTGGACCAGGGGGCCAAAGACAGGGATTCTAAATTTCAACCTGTCGTAAACATGCCCGCCGGGTCCGGCCATATATGCCCGAAGCCCCGTAACAAACAGCGCACCACCCAAAAAATATAAATACCAGTAGGCACGAACAGAATCACTGAGGGCAATAATGAAACTTGTCAGAAAAGGCAGTTCGTGGCCATCCGGGTAGAACCCCACAAACACGGGAACGATAAAAAGCAGCATGGCAATCATCAGCAGGAAGGCAAATACCAGGACTAATACAGGGTAAAACATGGCGGCACGAATATTGTCTCGCAGCATTTTTTCGCTCTCCAGCTGCTGCGACAGCTTGACCAGAACCGCCTCCAGCGTGCCCCCCACTTCCCCCGCATTTACCAGTTCGACATATATCCCGGAGAAAATGTCCCGGTAAGCCCGCAGCGCCTGGGAGAGGCTCATACCGCCTTCCACGCTCCTTGCCACTGCAGGAAGGACCTTGCCTAAAACAGGTGTCGTCGCCTGCTCCCCCAGGATATAAAGGCATCTGGTGAGCGGAATACCCGCACTTAGCATTGCCGCCAGCTGCCGGCTGAAAAGTGCCAATTCCCCGATACTGACTTTCCTTTGCAACGGGAAAACTTGACCCCAGGCTGGAGTTTTAACTTCATTTACTTCTAGCGGGATGTAGCCAAGTTTAAACAAACGTGCAGCAGCAACCAAGTCGCTTTCCGCTTCCAGCTTTCCTGAGACCACCGCACCACCCTTATCAAGCGCCTGATATGCAAATAGCGGCATTAATGCCCTCCATTTCTATTTTTATTCTGTATATACAACATTTTCCATATATATTTCGCCAATAAAGCCGATTCCCCTTCTGGATATCATACATATAAATACATTTTATGTAATATTTTATCATTATGTCTAAATTTGCTTTTTACAGGTATAACAACATTAAAAAGTTGAGTTTAAAGGAGGAAGACAATAATGGGCAGACTGATTCGCAGGGCACAAAAAAATCAACAAGGCTTCACCCTTGTTGAGCTGATGCTGGTCGTTATCATTATTGGTGTACTTGTGGCCATCGCAGTACCCATTTATGGGAATGTAACCCAACAGGCTGCAGACAAGGCCCATGAAGCCAACAAGAGAGTATTGCTAGGTGCAGCACAAATGTTGTATGCCGATAAGGGTCCGGCTGTTGCCGGAACATTTACGAAAGAAGAACCAAAAGAACTTGAAGATTATATCGAAGAATGGCCTGAACTCCCTGAACGTCGCAGCGAAGATACCGACTGGACAGGTTATTCTGTAACCCTGAGCGAAGACGGCACTGTCAAAGTGATTAACGCAGGCGGCAGTGAAAATTAGTACGAAGACTTGCTGAGGGCTTTGCTGCTACTCATGCTGCAACAGGTTTCACAGCCGTCACGCCGGAATTAACAAATTTTTCTTTTATTTGCCGAGCGAAAGCGTCAATAAATTACTTCCGCATAATGCTTTGGCTGCTGTTTTGGAGTATGGTTTTTACGTAAAA
>LSQX01059363.1_pt2 | contig 18323 bp, 22 predicted proteins | sample 654561 | NCBI WGS metagenome assembly LSQX01 (sample SAMN04489861, study PRJNA283612) | anaerobic digester metagenome | isolation source: 4 biogas reactors fed with cattle manure at either 37C or 55C with and... | place: Denmark: Kongens Lyngby | collected 2014
ATTCCGGGATACCTGAGGGGCGCTATGCAACCCAGGAAGAATGCGTATTTCTTGTTTGATTTTGCCATCTTGAATCACCCCGTGATCTTATCGAATCCTGTGATAGTCAGTATCTTGTCCAGGTCCTGCTTTGCCTTCGGGTTGGCTAATACCGTGGGGGGTATCTCCGGGAGCCCGAGGTCCTTCCTGTCCTTCTTGACCTTGTCATTGATGGACACTGCGTGGCCGTACTTGGAAAGCGCATCCGCAGTCTTCTTGTGAGCCTCGAACATGTGGCCCTCTGCAACTGCTATGTTCCTCAGTGCGATCACGATATCGACCACCGGAACACCACGGGGGCACCTCTCCTGGCATGCGTAGCACGTGGTGCACTGCCAGAGGTCCTCTCCGCCGATGGCTTCTTCTTTCAGTCCGAGCTGGGCCTGCCTCATGAGCTTCCTGGTCCTGTAAGAGGTCAGCTTACCGGACGGGCAGCTCGCAGTGCACGTACCGCACTGGAAGCACATTTTGACTTCACCGCCGCCGTAGGCAGCGATCTCGTCCATAAATTCGGTATTTGGGGATGCCATTGTTATTACCTGGGGGGTAGAATTCAAGTCCCTGTATTTAATCTGAGATGTTGACCCGAATAATGTATTATCTTTTAAGGTAATACTATTATTGGATCTGTTTGCTTTGCACCGCCCGCAATAATCTCGCTATCTGCGGCGTCTCTCTGCGGAACACCGCGTTTATGGTGTGCCTCAGGAATCTCTTGTCCGTGTCGCTCTTGATCCTCATGCCCTTGCGGATCAGAAGCATCTCGTCGACGAAGAAGCTCTTGCCCGAGGACATCAGATCCGAGAGCAGATAGGTCTCCGCATCCACCGAGTACGTCTCGCCTGTTGTGTCCAAATAGGCGTAGGCTATCCTCTGGGCACCGTACTTGTACCTGATGTAAGAGGGGCCTCTGTCCACATGCACCATATCCATGTTCCCGATCTCCGCCCATTCGAACTCCTCGGCGGTGAAGAGGAGCTCCGGATCATCAAGGACGATTATGTCCGTGAGACCCTCCTTCAAAGCGCGGAGATTGCTGGAATCATCGGTTATGATCAGATTGGCCTTTATTTTCGTCGAGGAGAGCGCCGACATAAGCAGATCCTCGGTGACAGGGGAGCAGGAGACCGTGAAAGGCCTGTCCAATCTGCATCTGAGTTTCAGGAACTCTCCGACCTCCAGGATCTTCAGGCCCTCCTCTGTCAGCTTCGTGCCGGTCGGAGTGGAGGATATGATCTTGATCCCCAGCGTTTCTTCCAGGCCGGCTATGTACCTGTGGACCACCGGCACTGAGATCCCCAGTTTATTGGCGGCGGCCGTCTTGCTCCCGGTCTTCCGGACCTCTTCCAGGATCTCGATCTGCCTGGCGGTCATATTCCGCCCGTTCACCGAGAGGTGTACGCTGGCCTTTATCTCCATGGCTCAGTATGACCTTCGGAGGTAAAACCCTTTACGGTCTCCTCCGGGGTATTTTATTAAATGACATCAGCGCCATACGGGAGTAAATGGGTGCTCTTAAGGATAAATTCAAAGAAGTTTTTACATCGACCATACCTGTCATAGCGATCGTTTTCGTCATGCAGATATTCCTCACAAAGAGCACGTACTTTGATTATCTTCTGTTCTGGGTGTTCTCGGCGATTATCCTCGCCGGGCTCACTTTCTTCCTGCACGGAGTGGACAGCGGTGTCAACCCTGTCGGCAACGCCATAGGAGCGGAGATACCCAAAAGGAAATCGAAACTGTTCATGATCCTGGTCATCTTCGCCATATCCTTCCTGGTGACAGTGGCCGAGCCCAACGTCTCCATATTCGGGAAGCAGGTCATGGACATCTATCCGTCCGTGAGCAGCAACACGATCCTGTACGGGATCGCCGCAGGGATAGCCGCGGTGCTTCTGATTGCGGCCATCAAGATCGTCTACGACCTGTCCATAAAATACATATTCCTGCTGGGATGGGGAGCCATAATCTTAGTGGCTTTCATAGCTCCCGATGCTTTCCTCGGCATAGCCTTCGACTCCGGAGGCGTTGCCACAGGACCTATGATGGTCCCTGTGCTGCTGGCTCTGAGCCTCGGCATATGCCTCGGGATGCCGGGCAGGTCTGAGATGGACAGTTTCGGCATGGTCGGGCTTGCCGCGATGGGTCCGGTCCTGGCACTTCTGCTCATCGGCATGGGCATTGATGCGGATGTGACCGGCAGCGGAAGCGGCGGAGGTGCGATAATCGTCAATCTCGGATATGTGACCAAGGAGCTCATCTCCGTTACTCAGAACATCCTGATCGCTCTCGTCCCTCTGACGATATTCTTCATGTTCTTCCAACGCAAATTCCTCACTTACACCTGGGACGCCGTGAAATCCATGGTGAAGGGTCTGACCTACACAGGCGTCGGACTGATCCTGTTCCTGTTCGGCGTATACTGCGCATTCATTCCGGTGGTATCCGAAGCGGGTCCTGCCCTTGTGGACCTGCATCCGATATGGATGGTACTGATCGGTTTGGTGTTAGGATTCCTCATCGTTTTCGCCGAGCCCGCCGTCAGCATCCTGGGGGATCAGGTCAACAAGGCTTCGAACGGCTCCATACAGAAATCCAAAATACGGCTGATAATATCCCTCGCCGTGGGCGTATTCGTGGCCCTGGCCATGGTGAAGATCGCCTACAACATATCGATCCTGTGGTTCGTGGTGCCCGGATACATCGCAATACTGATCCTGATGTTCTTCAGCGACAGGGATGTGATCGGCATATCCTTCGACTCCGGAGGAGTGGCAACCGGGCCGATAGCAGTGGCTGTCACCATGGCCCTGTACACCAGCATATCCAGTTCCATGTATACGGGAATCGATGCTGTGATCAACGGATTCGGAGTGGTCGCATTCATGGCCATGGCTCCTACCCTGTTCGTTATGATATTGGGCGTGAACATTAAGAAACGGAAGGAGAAGATGGTGTGCGGCTATGAGCATTTCAAGATCGAATGAGATACTGGTAATCGGGCTGGGCAGCCCTGTGATGAAGGATGATGCAGTAGGATTGAAGGTCTCCGAAGCAATAGAGGAGATGCACCTGGAGAACGTGGATGCACGGCAGGAGGCAGTGGGCGGGCTCGAGATCCTGCCCATGGTATCTGGATACAGGATGGTGATCATCGCAGATGCCATAATGGCCGGGGAGTACGGGCCCGGCTCCGTCATCATCTATGATCCGGATGATTTTGAGGCCACGATCGCCGACGTGCCGGCCCATGATGTGAATCTTGCCACGGCTATCAAGATAGGACGGGAGCTTCATCCGGAGACGATGCCCGACACCATAAGGTTCGTTGCGATAGAGGTGGAGGATATACAGACCATGTCTGAGACCATGTCCCCTTCCGTGGAGGCGGCCGTACCGAGTGCGGTCAGCGCCGTTCTGCATCTGATCTCCGAATATCAGAAATCGTAACTGCCGGGATCCGTGCGCTCTGCAGACCCCGTGTCACGGGTGTAGAGGGCTATGTTCAGCATATCGGGGGACAGCATATCCCCGGCCACCCTTATGACGTCCTCCTCCGTTACGCCCTCCAGAGCTGCCAGCCTCTGCTCCAGGGTCTTGGCCTCCCCTGTGAGCAGCATATCCTTCATGATCTTGCTCATCCGATTGGAGGTTGATTCGTAAGACCGTATGTTCACACCTTTCACAAGGTTCTTGGCACGGCGCAGCTCCCCTTTCTCCAGCCCGTCCGCCCTTATGTCGCGGAATACCGATGCCACCGCATCGAGGGATTCGGTCAGATTCCTCTCCGTGCAGGAGAAGAACGCCCCCGCCGAAGAAGAATCCGAATGCTGATCTATGCTGCTGTAGACTGAGTATACCAATGCCCTCTCCTCCCTCAGCCTCTGGAAGAGCCTTGATGAGGATCCGGACCCCATCAATACCCAGAGCAGACGAACAGCATCCTTGTCCGGATGGTCTGCGGCATATCCCCTGAATCCCACCCCGGCATAGCTGTGGTCCCCGTGCCATTCGCGCACAGCGAGATTGCCGCTGGGCTTCCCCGGCCTCGTCCTCACGTTCTTCCTGCCGGACATATCATCGAATGTCTCCTCCGCCCAGGAGACAGCGTCATCCGGATCGACCGAGCCGCATGCCACCACGGCCATGTTCGGGATGCCGTACCTCTCTCCGTAATATTCTCTCAGATCCTCGTAATTCATCGCAGAGACTGATTCCGGATTGCCGCCTTCCTCATTCTCCAGCTGATGCCCCTTCCATACCGACCCTGCGAAGATGTCATGTATGTACGAGTCCGGGTCATTCTCCACCATGTTGAGCTCCTGCAGGACGATCTTCTTCTCCATCTCCACGTGAGAGTCCTTGATCAGAGGATTCCGCACTATATCAGCCACCAGGTCCTTGGCCCTGTCTGCGGTCTCCTTCAGAGACATGGCATAGTATGCAGTGGCCTCTCGGCTGGTCATGGCGTTCATGACCCCTCCTGCCCCTTCTATGTCCTTGGACATCTGGAAGGAGGTCCTGTTCGTCGTCTCCCTGAAAACAACGTGCTCCAGAAGATGCGATATGCCGTAGATGTCGGGCGTCTCGTCCCTGGAGCCTGTGGTGATCGCAACCATGTATCCGGATGACCCTGCGCCCGGGATGTTGTCCGCTGTGACCGGTATGCCGCCGGACGTTCTGCCTGCTCTGAGACCTTTCCCCGCCATATTCAGCGTTAAGACGGAATGTGTTAAAAGGGTTGTTCTGCGTTCAAGTGATTATGTCTGAGCTCGAACTCCGCGTTTACGATGACAAGACTGACCTCAGCAAGTCCGTGGCAATCATAGGATTCCCAAGCTTGGGGTTGGTAAGCTCCATAGCTGCAAGTTACATGTCCAAGGAACTCAATCTTGACCTGATAGCAGGCATAACCTCCGATGAGTTCCCGCCTTACACCATCATCCAGAACAGCAAACCGATGCCGCAGATCCGAATGTATGCCGGCTGCAGGAAGGATAAAGCGGAAGGAGGGATGGAGGAGTGTGACGACGTGGTCGTCGTCACGTCCGAATTCGTTCCTAAGGACGGCATGAACTACAGGGTCTCCAAGCTCCTGGTGGACTGGTTCAAGAAGAAGGGGATAAAGACCGTCCTGGTTCTGGACGGGATACCTATGTTCGGAGAGAACAACTACATACTCCTGGGGGCCGGGTCCACTGAAAGTGCCAGATCTCAGATGAAAGAGTACGGGATAGAATCATTCGAAGAAGGCATGGTGCGCGGCATGACCGCGATTCTCCTCATGGACGGCGCAGAGAACGATCTCGATGTCATCGCCATGCTGGGATCTGCAAAGATGGATGTGCCGGATCCCAAAGGCGCCGCGAAGATCATGGAGTTCCTGGCTAAGATGCTGCCTGAACTCAAGATCGATACGGGGCCCTTGTTCAAGGAAGCGGAGGAACTGGAGAAAAGGATAAACAGCCAGATGATACCTGAGACCACCTCGGGCACGGCAGTGGACCCTGTGCTTTACAGATAACGGCGGCAATCGTTAAATCCGTGTCATCAATGAGGTTGCCATGCATCTGATACCGCAGAAATTCTTCGTATGCTCCGGATCATCTTTCAGCAGAATCTCCGGCCTGAACGCTTTTGACGTCGCACTCATGAAGGCGGGCATATGCGAACAGAATCTGGTCGCAGTATCCTCCGTCATCCCGGTGGGAGCTGTGCAGACCGAACCTGAAAAGATCCCCATGGGGGCCGTCACGCACTGCGTACTGGCACAGATGAGGGGGACCGGCGGGGAGAAGATAGCCGCAGGCATAGCCTACGCATTCCGGAAGGACGGCAGAGGCGGCTACGTCGCCGAGGGGCACCTGCACGGCAGCAGGGACGCTCTCAGGAAGGACCTGGAGCTGAAGATGGCTGAGATGGCCCGCATGAGAGAGATCGAACTTGAGGACGTGAACTACGTTCTGGAGGACGGCACCGTCCCGGACGGGGAGCACGGGTGCTGCCTGGCAGCCCTTGTGTTCACGGAATACGCGTGATCTGCATGTATGCTCTGATCACGTGCAGGGAATGCCGTATGAACAGGATAATCGATCTGTCCTCGGAGGCCTCGGCATGCCCTTATTGCGGCGCCGGCATAAAGAACGACACAGCCGCCGTGAAATTCCAAAGCACCAGCCAGGAAGAGGTCAGGAGAGCTCTCATGAGCCTTTCTGACACCATGCCTGAGAAGAAGAGCAAGAAGGACTGCGACCCCCTCTCCACACTGGCTTATAAATTCGATCACTGCAGCGATCCTGAGGTCAAACTCACAATGCTGGCCGAGGAACTGACTGAGATACTCGGATCATTCTCTGCGGATGATGTTGAGGAGATCGCCCCCGGCAGGAGCAGAGAGATAATAAGCATCCTGTCAGCAGAATGCGTGATAACCGAGATCCGGCCCGGAAGGTATCGGGCCTAGTTGCCGGATAGAAGATCCCAGATCATGCTGTGAACCTCATGGGATGAGCATGCCGCCAAAATGCCGAAGCCCAGCACGAGAACAATGACTCCAAGTATGAATTTTCCTCTGGATTCCACGGTGTCACCTCGGAACGCGCCTCTTATCGCCCTGCATCTTTAATACATCTTGCACTACGCGGGGCATGTATCTGCGCACCACCCGCAGGAAATAGAACAGCACGCTGGCGAAGGCTGCTGTCGCCGCTACATAGAGCCATACATCCGCGCCCGCCCATACCGGGGTCATCAGGATCTGGTAGACAGCGGATATCATTATCGCCTGGATCAGGAATTCGGCGATCCTCAGCCTTGCCACTCCTTCTCCTATCGTGGCACCGATCGCCGGCTGCAACAGGACCTGCTGCATCACATAGACGATCATTATGAACCATGTGGCCGCATCTATGCCTCCGGTTGAGGATGCTATCGAACCGAGATAGAATGTCATACCGCCCGCCATTCCCACCGCAGTGCCCACGCCCAGGGAGAACCCGTAGAACACGGTATCGGATTGACTGTGGAAGCACCTGAAATTCAGTGTCACCAATTTCACCAGCTCCATCAGCACCCCTATCAGGAGAGCGACCAGGACTGAGGGCCATAAGCTCACGAAATATGTGTACACCACGAAGATCACAGTACCTTCTATCATCCCGATGACCATGAGCCCGAACATCTTAGGATCGCTGAAGAACGGTTCCTCCACCGCAGGATATGTGTATTTCCTGAGTGAGAAATAAAGCACCAGGAAGGCTGGCACTATGGCCAGGACTCCTGCGGCGGCTAACATCAGGTCCATGAGATTTCCGATTAACCGTACTGTATATAATCCTCCCGATACAGGATAGGTTATGCGGGACCCGGAACATCAGATGCGTGCGTTCTTCTCGATGCTCATCATCTTATCATAATAATGAACGACCATGCAGGACCTCTCGCATATGCCGCACGAATCACATCTTCCCGGATCTATCTTGAGCCCGCCCCTGATGGTTATCGCATTGCGGGGGCACTTCTCCGCGCAAATGCCGCATGATGTGCACATCTGAGCCCTCAGCAGGGCCTTCGCCGCCCTCTCGAACATCCTCTCCGCACCCTTCAGCGAGTCCGATACCACGGATATCTGACCTCCTCCGAAGAGCTTGGCCGTCGCATCCCGCGTTTTGACCAGGGCTATTTCGAACTCGTCGGAGTATCTGACCTCGCCTATCGACCTCAGTGCCTCCGCCACCGATGAGAAATCCCGTGATCTGGGTATATTGGCCACAGCTTCCACGGAGAAACCGCCTGCGGCGCACGATGATGCTCCTTTCAGCATCCTCATGACCGGTTCTCCGCTCCTCTCCGGCTCCGTACGGAGATCCATATCCTCCGCCAGCCGCACCATCTTGGGGGGCAGGACCTTCCACCTCCAGAAGCCCATGTCCGCATACTCCTGAGGCAGTCCCTTCCTCGCAGCATATCCCCTCAGGTAATCGTTCCATTCATCATAGAGGTCCTCATGGACATTCTTGACGTTCTCCCATTCACTGCCGAGGCAGGAGGCGCAGAGATAGCATCCTATCCTCTCGAAATCCCTCTCATAAAGCGGGTTGTACTCCAGCTTCCTAAGCCATATGTATCCCCATATCTCTGAAGCGTTCCATTCCCTGACGGGATTCAGACTCACTTGATTCGGAACGAAAGGGTTCGTGGATACGAATTTCGTATCCCCCCGGGAGAAGGATTCCAGCATCCTGTTGCCCTCTACGGTTATCGTCCCCTTAGGGAAGTCGTTGCTTATCAGATCGGTTATCGGGCCGAGCTTGCAGGTCTTGCAGCACCATCTGAAATCCTTGGCCGGCGGTCCGAATGCATCAACATTCCTGAAGAATGCATCCCCTGCCGCGGCTTTGTGAAGAGCCAGATTGTTCTTCTCAGCAAAATCATCAACATATCTTACCGTCTCCGGGAATTCTATTCCCGTATCTACGAATATCAATTCAAGATCCCTGACGGCTCTGGAGGCCACCCCGTAAGCGGCAAGGGAGTCCTTGCCTCCTGAGAAGGACACTGTGACGGGGAGCTTCCTCTTCTTCACATATGATCTGATCCTGTTTATCGCGACGGATTCCAGATCTAGGAGGTGCTGCCTGTTCGCCTCCACGAACCGCTTCCTGTCCGAATCCGGGGATATCGGCATATCAGACGGAGAATCTATGCTCCTGATCTTCACGGCTTTCTCTGATGAGCCTATATCTCCTGAAGGAACGAGTGCCGCCCCCGCTCCCACCTTCCCGCCTCTTTTCAGTATCAGCGGGGCGCCTGTGCCGAACTCGCCGGAGATGCTGCTGATGTTGGCGCCGGGTATGCTCTTCCCCTTGAGGTGTCCCGACATCCCCGAGAATGTTATGACGTTCTTAGTCGCCGAATCAGCAAGAAGGTCGGCACCGGGCTGTCTGAGATCCAATTCAAAACGTTTTGCGGAAAGGTCGTATCTCATAAGTGCCAGTACTGCACCGTGAGCTATGATCTCATCAGCCCTGTCCTCTCCCGGCACCTTGTTCAGGAATATCGATTTCCCCCTCAGCGGGACCGAGCTGCCGAACTCCCTCTCAAAAAGGGAGAGTACCGTACTCACTCCGTCCCCCATGCACGGTCTCATGTCCCCCGGGCTGTTGACCTCAAAGGATCTCACAGGGGAACCGCAGCCGCATCCATTACCAAGCACAAGAGTGCCGCAGCTGTCGCACCACCCGAAATGGGTCTTCCCGTGAGCCGCGTTCACCCTGGTCATGCTGCTACATCGCCTCCGACAATATACCTGTTTTCGCACATCGCCTACTTTTTAAGTGATGTCTGCTATCAAAGCCGCATATGCACCGATTCAATGACCCTATACCCGTGAATCCGGGGTTCAAGAAACCCGTATTCAGCCGGGTGGAGATCAAGGACATCATCCTTGCCGTGATCCTTCTCTCGGTTGCCATGGCTATAGCGCTCAGCGGCGGACTCAGTGGATTGTATAAGATAGGATATGAGCTGTTCCTGTTGTTCCTCGCCATCTCCGCCGTCCTGATCATATTCAGTTTCATGCTCCACGAGCTTGCCCATAAGTTCGTGGCACAGAAGTACGGTGCATGGGCCGAGTTCAGAGTGCATCCCCGCGGGCTCATGCTCGCCCTTGTGATGTCCCTGTTCGGAATCCTCTTCGCCGCACCGGGGGCAGTGTACATCAACGGCAGGATAACCCAGGATATGAACGGCAGAATCAGCATGGCCGGCCCCCTGGTCAACCTGCTGCTGTCCACCGGTGCGCTCCTGTTCATGCCGTTCACAGGCGGTATCCTTTACCTGGTAGTCTACATGATGGCGTACTTCAACGCATTCCTGGCTCTGTTCAACCTGCTTCCGATACCTCCTTTGGACGGATCGAAGGTCATCAGATGGAACAAAGTCGTCTACGCCGTCATGATGGTGTGGAGCATCGCAGTGCTGGCACTCTCAATCCTGCTGTGATCCCATATACTCCTTACAGGGGTATCTGAGATTGGTCAGGATGGAGCCTTCCCACTGATCGATCTTGCCGGGGTTCAGGATGTTATTGGGATCCATCGCCTTCTTGATCTCCCTCATGGTCTTTATCGCCGAGGACCTCTCCTTCATGAAATCAGGGGCCTTAGAGATGCCCACTCCGTGCTCACCGGTGACTGTACCGTCAAGGGCTATGGTGGCATCGAATATCTCATGCACGGCGGCAACGCCTCTGTCCCAGTCATCCTTGCTGGTCGGGTCCAGGAGCATCTTCGTATGAAGGTTCCCGTCCGCGGCATGGCCGTAGGTTGCCACTGTGACGTTGTACTTCTTCGCAATCTCCTGATATGCGGTGACCGCATCAGGTATCTTCGATACCGGCACTGCCATATCATCGGCCAGCGATACAGATGAATACCCGGGCTTGAGAGCGGACAGGGACGTCATCACGGCCTTCCTGGCCGCAGTCCAGCTGGCTATGAGCTTCTTGTCCTTTGTGGAGGTGACGCTTGTGGCGCCTACGCTCCTGGCGATCTCCTCCGCGAGCTTCATGTCCCTCTCCACAGGCTCCGGGTCCCCGTCCACCTCTATTATGCAGACGGCACTGCAGTCCGGCAGGGGATTGCCCCTGGCCTTGTTGACCGCCATTATGGAGACACTGTCCATGAGCTCACAGGATGCAGGTATCAACGGCTTGGCTATCAGTGCCGAGACGCAACGGCCCGCATCCTTAACGTTGTCGAAGGCCGCGAGTATGTAAGCAGACGTCTTGGGCTTCATGGCCAGCTTCAGTGTGACCTCGGTTATGACTGCCAGGGTGCCCTCGCTGCCGCACATCAGGCGGGCGAGCTGATATCCTGAGGAGTCCTTGATCGTCTTGGTGCCTGCGTGCACTATCTCCCCGTCGGCCTTGACGATTGTCGCACCGAGGACGTAGTCCCTGGTGGCTCCGTACTTGACCGCCCTCATCCCGGAGGCGTTGTTGGCCACCATGCCGCCGATCAGGCAGGCCTCGGCTGAGCCGGGGGTCGTCGGGAAGAAGAAACCGTGCTTGGATAATTCTCTGTTGAGATCATCGTATATGCATCCCGCCTCCACTTCAACCCACAGATCCTCCACGCTGATGTTGAGGATCTTGTTCATGCGGCACATATCCATGACTATTCCGCCCTTTATGGGCACCGCAGAGCCGCAGAGACCTGTCCCGGCCCCTCTGGGGACGACAGGTATCTTAGCAGCATTGGCTATCTTGAGTATCTCCGAGACCTGTTCCGTGGTCCTGGGCTGGACCACCATATCCGGAGTCTTGTGGTAGATCGATGCGTCGAATCCGTATGTATACCGATCGGCTGTTCTGGTAGAGTACCCGTCCTTGCCTACGATCTTCTCGATGCTCTTACATATTGCGCTGTCCACTAGGCACACCTCATATTCCATAGGGAACATCGTTAATAAAATATGTGTAGCAACATACAAAGATGTTCGAAGATAATTTAAATCATCTGCATCTTCCAGATAAACATGAAGACTAAGATCATCCTCCTGGGCCCTCCGGGATGCGGTAAAGGAACACAGGCTGAGCTTCTCGGGGACAGGCTCGGGCTCGTGAGACTCTCCACCGGAGATATGCTCAGAGAGGCCGTCAGGAAAGACACCCCTCTGGGAAAAGAGGCTAAGAAATACATGGACGCCGGAGCTCTCGTTCCAAATGACGTGATCATCGGCATGATGAAGGAGAAGATCCACGATCTTGGAGGAGCCTTCCTGCTGGACGGATTCCCCAGGACCGTGGAGCAGGCGGACGCCCTCGGAAAGGAGGTGGACGTGGATGTCGCGATAAACATCGATGTGGAGGACGAGGAGCTCGTCAAAAGGCTCACGAACAGACGCTCCTGCCCCGAATGCAATTCCGTCTATCATCTTGCGAACAAACAGCCGAAGGTCGTCGGCATATGCGACAAATGCGGATGCCAGCTGTACCAGAGGGATGACGACACCGAGAAGACCGTGCGCAACAGGCTGGAAGTCTACCGTGAGAACACATACCCGCTCATAGAATACTATCGGGAAAGGGGAAGGCTCGCCACGGTCAAGGGTGTCGGTGACATAGAGTACATATACACTCAGATCTCCGAGGCCCTCAAATAAGCGTTCTGCCTGCTGACTCCAACGAAAAATATTAAAGCCGCGGTGTGTTAGGCGGGCTCCATAGCCTCGTAGTGTAGTGGTCAATCATGTGGGACTCTGGATCCTGCGACCGCAGTTCGAATCTGCGCGAGGCTACCACTCCCCCTCTGGCCGACTCTTTTTTCAGACCCTTGTTATTACATTCTAAAAAGCGGTCTGCGCATCTGCGGCGGATCTCAGAATTCTTTCTTGCTGCCGTCCGACAGTGCCATGAAGTGATCTGCGCTCTCCTCGGGGCCGATTGCGATGAGCACATCCCCTTCCCTGAGCGTTGTCCATCTGTCCGGCCTGAATATGTACTGGGCACCGCGTTTTATGGCCATCACGAACATCCCGCAATGGCTCCACAGCCTCATCTCCCCAAGAGTCTTATCCCTCAGGACGGAGTCATCCGATACCGTGGCCCTCTCTATGGTCCACTCGGATTCCTTGATGCTCATCTGGATCACGGGACTGTCGGCGTAGCCGCGCAGCACCACATCGGCTATGGATGCGGCCGCATTGGCTATGTCCTCTATTGCGATCTGCAGCCTTAAGACCACGAATGCCTTTGTAACGCTTTCAGGATTCTCCTTGGCCATCTCCAGAAGGGTCTTCTGGATCTCGTCGCCCAGCTTGTCCATCTGGACTTCCAGGTTTATGACCTCCTCGGCTATGTCCCGGTTGTTATACAGCAAAGAAGAATAAGCCAGATCCACCATGAACTCGGATGTGTCCTTGAGCTTCAGAAGCATAGAGTCGAGCTTGTCCATGATCACTCCTCTTCGGATTCCGCTTCCGGGAACTCCCACGGGCAATCCCCGCTTGCGAACTTCTTCAGTCTGTTGAAGCCGTCCTGCGATCCGTTGACGATCAGATCGTCGCCGGCCCTGATCTTCACATCCCCGTCCGGATTGTAGATCCAGCCGTAGCGATTCTTCATGGCGATTATCTTGGTGCCCGTCGAAGCCTCCACCGCCAGCTGATCTATCGTGTTGCCGGCCATGTCCGAACGCCTGGAGATGCGGATCATCATTATCTTCTCATCAGATTCGTTGATTATCTCATTGATGAAGGGCCTTTCCTCCTTAGGGACGTCCAAAAGCTTGACTATTTCCCCTGCGGCCTCCGATATGCGGTCCGCGGCCGAAGCGACCTGCAGAACACCGGTCATATCCCTGGCATCCTCCTTGGACCTCCCCGCCATGATGACCTTGGTGCGTATCTCGAACTTCATGTTATCTATGTCGTCATCCATCTCGTGGACCTTATCCGCCATATCCCTGCTGTTGTACATCAGAGAGGCATAAGCAAGATCCACTATGGCCTCGGATGCATCCTTCATCTCGGTCAGCAACTCCCTGACCGTCGCTTCCATTCGATTGGAATGTGAATGCTCATCATCGTTCATTCGCGTGATACCTTGTGAGAATCCTATATTTATCCGCATATATTAACCGTTTCGTTTGAAAGACACTGTCTGGGACAAGAGCGCATTATCTCCTTTATCCCGTGAAGATTGTGTCAGGACAGTTATGTTATATCGGTTGGCGTTCATCACCACAACAGATATGAATATGTCTTGAGGTGTAGATTCATGGGTTCAGAGAAGGTTGCCAACGGGTTTTTCGTTCGGAACCGTGCCGTATTCTCCCTGAGCCTGTCCGCCATCATGCTCGCCGCCACGTTCGATCTGTTCGCGGGATTGATCATGGTCGGCATGAGCGATTATCTCATGATCGTGCCTGGGCTTATGATCCTGATATACTCCGCCAACGGTCTGAGGGGCAACGTCTTCGGGGCCATGGGCAGCCGAATCGGCACCGCGATGCATCTGGGTACCTTCAATTTCTCATTCAAAAAAAATTCCGTCCTGAGATCCAACGTGGAAGGGGCCATGTCCCTGACCATGATCACCTCGGTGATCGTAGGGATCGTGGGATGGATCATCGGCGCAGCGTTCTTCTCCAGCCAATCCCCGGTCGGCATACTCATGTTCATGTTCATCTCCATGATGGGGTCCCTGCTGGCAGGGCTGATGGTCGTGATCATAAACATCGCCATAGCCTATATCGGGTTCAAGAGGGATTGGGACGTGGACAACATAACGGCGCCGCTCATAGCGGCGGCGGGTGACGTCGCAACCGTGCCCACTATATTCCTGGCCGTGTGGATGTGCCTGAATTTGGACGGTGCCGTCGTCTACATCTGTCTGGCAGGACTCCTGGCTCTTACTTTCGGCATGACCGGCGCCATTCTGATGCGCAAAAACAAGAGGAAGAAGAGGAACGAGGCCAAGAGGATCATCGTGGAATCCCTCCCTGTACTGACCATATGCATATTCATAGGATTACTGGCGGGGACGATAGTGGAGACCCAGACCGCGAAACTGGTGGCCTATCCCGTGCTGCTGGTCCTGCTGCCTGCCTTCCTCAACCAAGGCAACGCTCTTTCCGGCATACTCACGTGCAGGTTCAGCACAATGATGCACATGGGTACCCTGAGCGTGAAGAAATATCCCCCCATCGAAGCATACAACAACTTCGCTGTCACCTATGTGCTGGGACTCATAACCTTCGCCTATGTCGGAGTGGCCGCGTTCCTCATGGCCCCGCAGACGATGCCTTTCTACGAGGTGATGCTGCTGGTACTGGTAGCCGGCATGCTGTCGACCACCGTGATCAATCTGCTGTCGTACTACGTTGCATCGGCAGCAGTGAGATTCGGCCTGAACCCGGACGACCAGAGCATACCTGTCACATCGTCCACCATGGACGTGGCGAGTGCCTCCATCTTCATATCCCTGATACGTCTGACCATCCTCTGAAAGATTATTATGCTTTGACGGATTACGGACGCATCAAAGGGGCGCCCACATGATAGACAGGGAAGCAATATTATCGAATCTCGATGGGTATGACCTGAAGAAGGCCAAGATAGGGGTTGTCGCCTCACATTCTGCATTGGATACATGCGACGGGGCCGTATCCGAGGGTTTCCGTACGATCGCAGTCTGCCAGAACGGCAGAGAGAACACATTCTCCAAGTATTACAAATCGCAAAGGGATGCCGAAGGCAACCTCCTGCGCGGAGTCGTTGACGAGACGCTTCTTCTGAACAAATTCAAGGATATCATGAATCCCGAGATCCAGGATAAGCTGATGAAGAACAATGTCCTGTTCATCCCCAACCGCTCATTCGTATCCTATTCCGGGATAGATGCAGTGGAGAATGATTTCCGGGTGCCCATGGTGGGAAGCCGGAACCTCCTCAGATCGGAAGAGAGGGGAGATGAGAAGGATTATTATTGGATATTGGAGAAGGCGGGATTGCCATTCCCTAAAAAAGTGGACAAGCCTGAGGACATAGACGGCCTCACGATCATCAAGGTCCATCATAAGGTCAAGAAACTGGAGCGCGGATTCTTCACCGCCCAGAGCTACGACCAGTTCCTGGAGAAATCCGAGGACCTGATCAAACAGGGCGTCATAGAGCCCGACTTCCAGAAGGATGCCCGCATGGAGCAATACATCATAGGTCCCGTATTCAACCTGGACTTCTTCTACTCCCCGTTGGAGGAGAAGGGTGAGAAGATCGAGCTCCTGGGTGTGGATTGGAGGTTCGAGAGCTCTCTCGACGGATTCTGCAGGCTGACCGGGAAGCAGCAGGTGGAGCTTGAGAATGACGGGATCCTGCCCGAGTATACGGTCTGCGGACATAACTCGGCAACGCTCAGGGAGTCTCTGCTTGACAAAGCCTTCGAAATGGCCGAGAAATATGTCGCGGCCACCAAGAAGCATTACGACCCCGGGGTGATCGGCCCCTTCTGTCTGCAGACCTGCGTTGATAAGGACCTTGATTTCTACATTTACGACGTGGCTCCGCGCATAGGCGGCGGGACCAACGTGCACATGGCTGTGGGCCACCCCTACGGCAACGCCCTCTGGCGCCGGGAGATGAGCACAGGAAGAAGGCTCTCCATGGAGATAAGAAGGGCTATAGAGCAGGAGCGTATTGAGGAAATAATCACATAGAACGGTGTCATCGATGAATCTCAGGAACTTCTCTTTTGTACTGGCCCTTGCGGTCTTGATGATGTCCCCTCTGGCTCTTTCCGTGGAGTCGGATGCGGACGTAAAATTCGGCGATGCGCCCGTGACGGTATCGATAAATTTCGATGATATGGGCTCCGGAGCGGTGACCGTCCATCTTGTGAATGACGGCACAGAGGATCAGATCGTCAATATAACTGTCAGGGAGTACCCGTCAAGGACCATGGCAACGGCAAATGATATCCTGATACCGGCAGCTGAGGACGGCAAAGTCAGCAAAGTTGACAAAGAACTGAGATTGGGGTTCAATTCCCAAGGTGAGAAGTACCTTCAGATCGAGATAAGCGACGGAACGGATGTGATCGACACCATAGGATTCAACGTATCGGTCTCCCATTCGATATGGAAGGACAGCAGCACCTATATCCTGATCATAATCGTCGTGATAGTCATAGCCGTAGTGATATACCTCAGAATACGCGGTACGGCCGGTAAGAAGACCGCGGATCAGCCTTCCAAGACCTTCACCGAGATGGAAGCTGAGAGGAAGGCGGGCAAGGGATCAAAACAGTCCGGCAGCCCGAAACGGCAGAGATACGACAAGGGCGACAGGCGAAAGTGATTCATGCTCTTCTCCGACCTTGGATGCCTGGAACCCGAGGACAGCGTCAGGAACGATGACCTTCTGCTGAGGGCCCACTCCTCCGGAGATGTGCCTGATGCCGTATGTGTATACTCAAGAACGGTTCCTGCAGTATCCCTGGGAAGATCATCGGTCACGGAGGAATGTGTCGATCTCGATTACGCCGATAGGAACGGGATCACGATCGTCAGAAGAGCCAGCGGCGGCAGCGCCATCTTCTCGGACACGCATCAAATGACGTATGCGGCGGTGTTCCGGGACAACGGGTCCCCCCGTGAGGACGTCTTCGAAAGGGTCTGCAGCTGTATCATAAGTGCTCTGGCTCATATGGGGATTCCCGGGGAGTACAAACCTGTGAACGATGTTCTCGTGAACGGGCGCAAGATATCGGGCAGCGCACAGAGACGTTTCAGAGGCAGCATCCTTCAGCACGGAACACTCATAGTCTCCGATAACAGGAGCGTGGTGGAATCAGTCCTTATACCTCTCAAGGAGAGGGCCCCCGTGACGTCCCTGGAAGAGGTCATCGGCATCATCCCCGACAGAGAACGCGTCGTGGAAGCTCTCAGGATCGGTTTCTCATCCTTCGACGGATCGCTGGAAGAACGGCCTCAGAGCGATTTATTCTTCTTATAATCGTTCATATCGAAGAGAGCGATCTCTCTGCGGTCCATGAAGAATCCCAGTTTCTTATGCAGCATTATGGACGGCTTATTATCCGGCTGTATGGCACTGTGTATGATGCCTGCACCCTGCTTATGGCCCTCTTCCATCATCGCCTCCATGAGCTTGTAACCTATGCCCAGGCGCCTGAAGTAGGAATGCACCCCCATGTTGTCGATCCAGACTATGTTCTCCGCATCGTATATGTTGTGGAGCATCTGAGCGAATATGAAGCCGATGATCTCGCCGTCCTCCTCTGCCACGAAGCTGAGGCCTGAGGACAGATAGGTCTTGAATGACTTCCTGCTCGTGGATCCCAGATTGTCCTTCCAGTCCTCCGGAAGGTCCTCCCATTTATTCTCCAATATCTTGGAGAAGTACTCCCTTATGCAACTTATCTCCAATTCCCTGACCTTCTCCAGGTCCTTCAGCTTAAGCGGTCTGATCTCCATCTACATCTCCTCCGGAGCGCCCATACCGAGGCACGTCAGCACATTATGCAGGACGATCCTCGTGCACATGACCAGAGTCAGCCTCTCGTTCCTCTCGTCATCGGATGACAGCACCGGGACCGAGGCATAGAACTGGTTGAAGGCAGAGGCCACCTCGTGACCGTACGCAGGAATCATGTGCACCCTGCCGTACTCCGTCACCTCATCTATCACAGAGCTGAATCTTGAGAGCGCCTTGACAAGAGCCACCTCATACTCGTCGGTAAGCTTCGACGGGTCTGTGGAGGG
>LSQX01277282.1_pt1 | contig 18321 bp, 17 predicted proteins | sample 654561 | NCBI WGS metagenome assembly LSQX01 (sample SAMN04489861, study PRJNA283612) | anaerobic digester metagenome | isolation source: 4 biogas reactors fed with cattle manure at either 37C or 55C with and... | place: Denmark: Kongens Lyngby | collected 2014
GCGTGGAGCGCTGCCTGCGCTACGCTTTTGAATATGCCAGGGCGCGCAATAAAAAGAAAAAAGTTACTCTCTGCGGCAAGACCAATGTCCTTACATACGTCTTTGATTTATGGGAACGTGTTTTTCATGAACTGGGTGCCGCTGAATACCCGGATATTACCCGTGACTATGCCCATGTTGACGCCACGGTCATGTGGATGGTGAAAAATCCCGAATGGTTTGATGTAATTGTGACAGAAAATATGTTCGGCGATATCATTACCGATTTGGGCGCCATCATCCAGGGCGGCATGGGTATTGCCGCCGGCGGCAATATCAACCCTGACGGAGTCTCCATGTTCGAACCTATCGGCGGCTCCGCACCAAAATATACGGGCCAAAATGTGGTCAATCCCCTGGCCGCCATCGGCGCCGCCGCCATGATGCTGGATACGCTGGGTGAGAAAAAAGCTGCTGCACGGATTGAAAATGCCGTGATGCAAATTTGTGCAACCCGCTTAAAAAGCATGGCGGCAGGTCAAATGGGATATAGCACTTCACAGGTCGGTGACATGGTGGCGGAAGCCGTCTAAAAATCCGGGCTGCGCTATGATTGGTAAGTGAGGTGAGTAAAGCCCTATGAAAATCGGTATCATTGGCCCGGCCATGTCCGGCAAGTCCACCTTGTTCCGGCTGCTCACAGGGGCAACCGCCACAACAGGTAAAGGCGGCATCCCGCAGGGAGCGGCCAAGATCCCCGATAAACGTCTGGAAACACTGTCTACGGTTTTTCGTCCCCAAAAAACTATTTTTGCCACTGTGGAATTTACCGATTTCCCTGCTCTGGGAGCCGGCGGTGAAATGAGCGGCGAACTGACAAGTCGCCTAAAAACGCTGGATGCACTTGCCGTAGTTGTCCGGGCGCACCAGGACCCCGCCGTTCCCTGGCCGGCGGAGCCAACCTCGCCTGCCGCCGCTTTTTCCGCTTTTCTTGAGGAAATGATTCTGACCGATCTTGTCCAAGTGGAGAAACATTTAAGCCGTAATAAAGACAAAAAACGCACGCCGGCAGAAACGCGCCTGCTGGAGAGATGTCGGGAACTGCTGGAAAATATGAAACCGCTGGCCGGTGCAAGTTGGCGGGAAGATGAACTGCCAATCCTGCGGAATTACGCTTTTCTTTCTCTGCGCCCTGTCTTGGTTGCTGTCAACCTGGACGAAGCACAACTCCAGGAGGGAAGCTATCCCAGTGAGGAAGAAATAACAAAACTTTGCCGGGAAGCCGAGTATCCCCTGCTCACCTTCTGCGGTACTCTGGAACAGGAAATCAGCAGGATGGCACCGGAAGAACAAAAGGAATTTATGGCTGCTTACGGCTTGAAGGAATCTGGCATCGCCCGCCTGGCCTCCGCCGCCTACAAGCACCTTGACCTGATTTCCTTTTTTACTGTTGGTGAAGATGAAGTCCGGGCGTGGACCGTGAAAAAAAATACACCTGCCAAAAAGGCGGCAGGCAAAGTCCACTCAGACATGGAGCGCGGTTTTATCCGGGCGGAAGTAATTAATTTTACAGAATTTGTAGAGCTTGGCAGTTCCCTGAAGGCCGCGCGTGAACAAGGCAAGCTCCGCCTGGAAGGAAAGGACTATCCAGTCCAGGACGGAGATATTATTACTTTCCGCTTTAATGTCTAATTTTAACGGTAAAATAACCAAACGGCTTGACCTAAGGGCACAGGCCGTTTTTATTTTACGGCAGGGCGGAAAAACCGGGAAAGGTATAATTAAAGGAATTTAAAAGATAGAAAATAACTACCCCTATAGCCAGGACAACACCGTAAGGCAGTGTTTTCCCAAACTGTTTTTCATCCTGCGGCACTTCCAGGTGCTCCTTTCCACGGGTAAAGAGAAAACAATACAAAGATAAAAACAGATTTTTTAGTCGCCTGCCCAATTCTCCTTCTTTCAGCATTGTTGTAAGCGCCATGACGCCTCCGGCCAGGGCTGCGGCCAGCATAATTTGCACTACCTGTTCACTGCCGACAAAAGCGCCTATCATGCCCAACATTTTCACATCCCCGGCGCCCATCCCGCCTAAAAGATAGGGCACAAGGAGCAGTGCTGCACCGGTAAAAAAACCGCAAAAAGTAAACTTTGTACCTGCCAAGACGCCCCGGGTGACAAGATGAAACAGCCAGGCCGCAAGAAAGCCCGCCAGGACGGTTTTGTTGTAAATCTTCCTGGTTTTTAGATCCGTGTACAGACAAATGAGGACAAAAACAAACAGCAGGACGTGCATCATACTTCTTCTTTTCCTCCCTTCTTTTCTGCCCGCCAGTGCAGCAAATCCCCGCAGGCAAGGCTGAACTTGTCGATAGTACCGCCCGCAAATTCCAGGGCCGCTTCTGCCTCCCGGCACGGAGGCGTTACGCGCCAGGGAGCAAGAGACGGGTAAAGTGCCACTATTTCATTCTTCTTGTTCAGGAAAACAACATCTATGGCAAAACGCATAAAAAAGGTATGTATTGCCTTGCACGGTGCCAGGAAAAGGGCATCATACTCGTGGGGGAAAGTTTTTTTTAGCATCAAGCCTTTGAACCGTTTCCAGAAAGTAAAGGCCGGAGCAGCCCTGCCGGTGAATATAATTTCCTTTTTTCTTCTGACAAACATTTTTCAGAATCCTGCAAAAATTTCTAAAATATGGATTAGGGCAGGTCCCAGGAGGACGATAAAAATGGTGGGGAAAATAAAGATCACCAGCGGGATTAACATCTTTACCGGTACTTTCATTGCTTTTTCTTCCACCCGTTGCCTGCGCCGACGGCGCATTTGTTCCGCCTGGTTCTTTAAAGTATTGCCGATATTGAGACCCAGCTGCTCGGCTTGAATAATAGTGGAGGTAAAAACTTTTACATCATCCACACCGCAGCGTTCACCCAAATCCCGCAGCGCTTCACGCCGCGACTTGCCCATTTTTATTTCGTGCAGAACACGGCGGAACTCCATAGCCATGGGGCCGTTTGACTTTTCCACCACTTTGGCCATGGCTCCGTCAAAGCCGAGGCCCGCTTCCACGCTGACGGAAAGTAAATCAATAATATCGGGGAAAGTTTTCTCAATTTCCTCCCGGCGTTGCCGGATTTTTCCGTCCAGTTGCATATTGGGCAGCAGCCAGCCAATGGCCGCCCCTGCCGCCGCGAACATAATCTTATTCGCGTTCCACGGGCCGGGGAAGAAAAGATGCAATACCGACGGCAGAGCAGCAGCCAGGACAATTTTCAGCCCCAGGTAATCGACCGCCCGCAAACCCTGTGCGTCACCGGCCTGTCTTACCTTATATTCCAGTTTATGTAATATTTCTGCCGGAAGCAAACGTACCGCCAAGTTGGAAACAAAACCTAAAAACGGTTGCAGGAGGCGTTCAGACAAGGGCCTGCTTAATTCCGCCTGGCGGGTGTCTATGGTTTCTTCATAATCCAGGATGTTTTTCAGCCTGCCCTGCAGGTCTACCTTGGCGGGTGTGCGCCAGGCACGCACGGCCGCACCCATGGTATAAACAAAAAGAAAAACTAGACTGCAGACGGCAATTTGCATTTTTCCACCTCTTATATTTCGATATTGATGATTTTACGGATGACCATAATGCCAATAAGTTCGGACAACACCGCCCCGCCAACAAGAACCAGCCCCAGCGGGTGTCTGATCAGTACGTAAAGATACGCGGGGTTTAGGATTGATAAGACTGCCGCCAAAAAAACTGGCAGCAGGGCAACAATGGTACCCGCTATTCTTCCTTGGGCGGTAAGTGTCTTGATTTCTCCTTTAATTCTGACACGCTCGCTGATGGTAAAAGCAATATTGTCCAGAATCTCAGCCAGGTTTCCTCCCACCTGGCGCTGAATGATCACCGCCGTGATAATCAAGTCCAAGTCATCGCTTTTTATCCTTTCCGCCATGTTGCGCAGTGCATCCTCCGTGGGACGTCCCAGGCGCATTTCCCGCAGCGCCCGGCTGAACTCTCGGGAGATGGGCGGAGTCATTTCACGGCTTAAGGTGTCCATCGTTTGTAAAAAGGAAAAACCTGCCCGCAATGAATTGGCCATAATTAAAAGCGCGTCGCCCAGTTGGTTGTTAAATTGCTGCAAGCGGCGCGCCTTTGCCCTTTTCAGGTAAAGCAGCGGAAGGGTTGCCCCGCCGGCAGCCAAAATCACAGCAAGGGGCGGATTTTGCAGAAGCGTGGATGCCAAAAGTGCCGGTCCAAAAGACAATACCATAGTCAACCCTATCATCTCTTCGGCTTTAAGCGGCAAGTCCGCCTGCACAAGTTCCGCTTCCACACCAGCAAGGAGCCTCCTTGGGACCAGGAGTCCGAAGCAAGATGCCAGGGCGGTCCAAGGTGTCCTTTTCTTTTTACTTTCCTGTCTTTCCTCATGGCTGCCGGGAGCGGATGTGTATTTACGGATGCGGGCTGCAATTTCAGTTTTTTCTTCCGCTGCACGTCGGGTTAAAGCAATCCCTGCCAGGAAAACGGCAAGAAATACCAGGAAGGCAATTCGCACTTGCGGCATTGTATACCCTCCCCTGCTAGAAGTGACTAGAAGCAAACATGACTGCAGGCAGGTTGATACCGGCAGCCTCCAGCTTATGCACAAATTTGGGCCGGATGCCGGTAGAACGGAAAAGGCCCTTGCACTTGCCATCCTGGCCTATTCCTGTTTGTTCAAAAACAAAAAGGTCCTGTAAGACAATTACGTCGCCTTCCATGCCCTGTACTTCCGTAATATGGGTTATTTTGCGACTGCCGTCCCGCAGGCGGCTCTGATGAATAATCAAGTCAATGGCGGATGCAATTTGCTCCCGGATGGCGCGAACAGGCAAATCCATCCCGGCCATCAGCACCATTGTTTCCAGGCGGGAAAGCATGTCCCGCGGAGAGTTGGCGTGCCCGGTGGTGAGCGAACCGTCATGGCCCGTGTTCATGGCTTGCAACATATCGAGCGCCTCACCGCTGCGCACCTCGCCCACCACAATTCTGTCCGGACGCATCCGCAAGGCGTTGCGCACCAGGTCACGGATTGTTACAGCACCTTTCCCATCAGTATTGCTGGGCCTTGTTTCCAACGACACAACATGCTCCTGGCACAGCTGCAGTTCGGCCGCGTCTTCAATGGTAACAATTCGCTCGTGGTGCGGGATGAAGGAAGACAGCACATTCAAGGTGGTTGTTTTACCGGAACCGGTGCCCCCGGAGACCACAATATTAAGCCGCGCCTTGACGGCTGCCTCCAGGAATGCGGCCATTTCCAGGTTCAAAGTTTCAAAATTGAGCAGATCGTCAATAGTATAGGGTTCCCTGGCAAACTTCCGGATCGTAATAGAGGGCCCCACCAGAGAAATGGGAGGGATTACCGCATTAACCCGGGAGCCGTCCGGCAGCCTTGCATCAACCATGGGGGAGCTTTCATCAATACGACGCCCAATGGGAGCAACAATTTTTTCAATAATATGCATAACATGTTCGTCATCACGAAAAGTAACATCCGTCAGTTCCAGTTTTCCGTCGCGTTCTATATAAACCTGCCGCGGCCCGTTTACCATTATTTCCGTAATTGTTTCATCTTTCAACAGCGGATGAATGGGCCCAAAACCAATGGCTTCATCGACAATTTCGGCAATAATACGTTGCTTCTCCCCTTTGGGGATAAAAGCTACTTCGTGATCAATGGCCTCTGCCACCAATTTTTCCAGCCGGGCCTGCAGCGGTTCTCCGGTCTCTCCCTCCGTCTGGGGTCCCAGTTTTTCAATCATTTGCTGGTGAATTTTAATTTTCAGCTTGGAGTACGGATCATTTTTTGCCGCCGGCTCCTGCTTTTTTTCCACGGCAACAAGAGCGGGTTTATTGCCCGGATTTTCCTGTCGTTTTACGCGCTCCAGACGTTCCAGCAGAGACATTGCCCGCGCCTTCCTCCTTTATAAACTGAAAATCCTTGTGATCAGGCTTTTTCCCTGTTTATCGGCCATGGTGAGCCGCCGGCTGTTAACCGTCCGCTCCCCCAGACGCCGGAAAGACCTGGCGATCTCGGAGGACGCCTGGCTGATGACAACAGGGATACCTTTATTAATTGCAGAGATTACTGCTTTTTCATCACTAACAATCTGGTGTGCCACAGTAATTTCCAGCCCTTTTTCCAGGTCGGGAATATCGACACCCAGATCCTGATCACTGCGGTTAAGCACAATACGCACTTTTTCCCGCAGCTCCAGGCTTTCCAGGATATTGAGTGTTGTTTTGGCATTTTTAATGGCGGCAATATCCCGTGTTATCAAAAGTAGGATCTGGTCCGCAACCTCCAGCGCCTGTAAAGTAATATCATTGAAAATCGACGGCGTATCCACCACCAGATAATCGTAGGACCGCCGCAGGAGCGAGAGAATAACCTCCGTATGTGCCGGAGAAACATATTCGGCATCCTGGGGAAACAATGGTGCCGGCAAAATATCAATACCAGTAATATGGCGGATCAGATAACCGTCCAGTACCTCCGGTGTAATAGGGTCTGCCTGCCGCACAAGTTCGCTGATATTGCTGCCGTCGTTTAGATTCAGCAGAACGGAAATATCGCCGAATTGCAGGTCTAAATCAAGCAGGGCCACTTTTTTCTTTTCCTGCTGAGCCAGCACCACCGCCAGGTTGGTGGCTACAGTAGTTTTTCCTACCCCGCCTTTACCGGAAAAAACAACCAGGATTTGCCCCGGCTGTTTTGCTTCCTGCACTTTTGCCCCGCTTTCCCCCGGTGTCTGAGCGCCGTTTTCCGGGAGGTTTTCTGCTAAAAGAGCCTGACTGTCCCTGCTGCTGTGCAGCACTTTTTGCCTATGGACGGCCCGGATGGTTAAAGCCATTTCCTCACTAGAGAGAGGCTTGACCAGGTAATCGCGCGCCCCTGCCACCATGGCTTTTTTCAGGTATTCCGGCTCCCCCTGGATGGAAATAATAACCACTGTGGTCTGGGGATAAAGGAGGGAGATTTTTTCCGTGGCGGTAATGCCGTCCATCACAGGCATATTGATATCCATCAGGACCACATCGGGCGCCAGTTCCGCAATTTTCTGCAACGCTTCCTTTCCGTCGCCGGCTTCTCCTACAACCTGCAGATCTTCCTCGAAGTATAACAGGCGGATAATATCTTTTCTCGTTTGCGGCACATCATCGACCACAAGCACTTTAATTTTTTCCATGTGCTTCCCTCCTGTTATAGCATCGCCTTAAGCCTAAAACTGGCTGAGACGGAAAGGCTTAACCGGCCGTGCCGACGTGTCTGTTGCAGGCCGCAGTACCAGCCGCAGGCTGCCCCTCTCCAACGCCAAAATAATGGCGGAGACATTTTCCGCCGGGACATCAAGCGTGATCGTCTCCACGGCCAGCTGCTGCTTGTCATCCTGCTGTACATATTGTCCTGCTGCGAGAACGCGAATGTTTTCCGCCACAACGCGTGTTATTGTCTCCACAGGCGCCCCTTCCGCCGTCTCCGGCGGGTCAATGGTAACAATGCAGTCCACATAATCGCCGGGCAGAATAAAGCCGCCTACGCCGGAAACACTGTTCACCGGGACCGTCAGCGCCCTGTGTCCCGGACTGATTTTGTAGGATAGGCTGCCCGTATTTTGCGTGTAAACAAGGCGTGATGCCAGGATCTGCTCACCTGGCAGCAGGCGCTCCCTGGCATAAGCTCCCGCCAGCTGCTCCTCCGTGATGACAGCGTCGCTATGCAGCGCCGTCGCCGGTATTTCCATCTTTTCCAAAAGGGACAGATTCAGCTTGGTCCGGGCGGGTATCTCCACCGCAGGCACGTATACTGAGACCAGTTTGGCCGCCGCCTTGCTCTGTGTTTCCAATTCATTTAGATAGACATAGGCCGCGCCCGCTGCGGCAATGGCCAAAAGCAGTGCCAATAAAAACAGTTTGTTTCCTTTCATAACTATTCCCCTTCACTGTATCCGGTTGGGAAAACAAGCCGGACGTTGCCAGCAGGACGCTTTCATGCTTGGCAAATCCCGTCTGCCGCGGCTCCCTTGCAGCAGGCCTGCCGGTATGCCGGAGCGAAGATGAAAAAACCCTGCCCTTGCGGGCAGGGCCGACCCTGGGGGATGATTCTTCGTTCGTTTAGCTGCCGCCTTCGCCGGTTACATCCAGTTCATCGGTGATGTTTTCAAATACTTCTTTGATTTTACCGCCCAGCAAGCCTAGAGCACCAATAACAACAATAGCTATAAGAGCAAGAATCAATGCGTATTCAGTCATGCCCTGGCCGGACTCATCCGCCAAAAACCTGGCAAGCATATTTTTCATAAGCAATAGCCTCCTCTTTTCTTTCTCCCGAATACTTTTCCATCTTCAGTTTACCACCCTGCCATGGCGGGGACAACAAACTAACGTCTCAATTCCTGCAGGACTACAGTCCCATTTTTTACTGTGCTCTACTTGACGCCGGCAAAGGCGTCCGGCAACTGCTGCAAGAGGGCGGACACCGCCGTCCCCAGGTAGCGTAAAACCAGGATCACAGCCATGACCACAAACGCCAGCACCAGGCCGTATTCAGTAAGGGCCTGTCCTTCTTCAGAGAGAAAAAAAGTTACCGGTGTTTTCAATATGAGACACCTCCGCAACTTTACTGTAGCAAAAAAAAAGCCGGAGGCGAATCCGGCTTTGGTCACAAAAAAACAGGGCTTGAGTCCCGCTTAAAGCTTTAACATTCTGTTCTTCACGGCGTAGAGGGCGGCCTGTGTCCTGTCATGCACATTCAGTTTGCGGAAGATGTTTGTAATATGGTTTTTAACAGTCTTTTCACTGATGAAAAGTTCTTCTCCGATCTCCTTGTTGCTTTTACCCCGGGCAATCAGGATTAAAACTTCAATTTCCCGGCGTGTCAGCGGCTCTTCCGGCATGCTTTGCCTGGCAGCCAGGCGACGGAATTCACCCAGCATCTTGGCTGTAACGGCGGGGGTGAAAACGCTTTCTCCCCGGTAAACTTTCCGGACTGCCTCCACCAGCGCGTTCGTCTCAATATCTTTCAGGATATAAGCGGAAACGCCCGCTTTAACAAGCTCATAAATATATTCTTCGTCATCATGAATGGTGAGGGCAATAATATTTGCCTCGGGTATCTCTCTTTTTATCTGCCGTGTCGCCTCAATGCCGTTCACCCCGGGCATATTGATATCCATGAGAATAACATCCGGCCGGCAGGCTTTGGCCAGCGCACATGCCGCCTGTCCGTCCGCAGCTTCCCCCACCACCTCCAGGTCGTCGTGGAGGGAAAAAATACGCCGCAAACCGTCGCGAAGCAAGGCATGGTCGTCCACTAGAAGCAGTTTTATTTTTTCCATGGTCACTTTTGCTCACCTCTGGTAGGTATGGTGATGCTGATTTCCGTGCCTTTGCCGGGAGCAGAATTTATATTTATCTCTCCCGCCAGCAACTGGACCCGTTCCCGCATCCCCAGCAGGCCGAAACTGTCATTATCCCCGCCGGCGGCGTGCAAAACCTGCTCTGTGTCAAAACCGCAGCCGTCGTCCGACACTACTATGTTCACCCGTCCGGCCAAAAGCTCCAGTTTGATAATGCAGTGCCTGGCACCGGAATGTTTCACCGTATTGTTCAGAGCTTCCTGGACAATACGGAAAATGGCTACTTCGAGAGCGCTGGGCAGACGCTGTTCTTCATCGCCCAACACTGTCAATTCCATGACAATATCAGTTCTTTTCTGCAAATCAGCCAGGTAGCGTTTCAGCGTGGGGACAATGCCGAGATCATCAAGGGCCATGGGCCGCAGGTTAAAAATAATCTTGCGTACCTCCTGCAAACTTTCTCTGACCATTCTTTTTAAATCATGCAATTCCTCTCTGACCTTCTCCGGCTCCAAGTCCATCAGCTTTTCACAGATTTCCGCCCGCAGGACCACATTGGCCATGGACTGGGCGGGGCCGTCATGAATTTCCCTGGCAACACGCTGCCTTTCCTCTTCCTGCGCCTTAATGATACGTAGGCTTAATTGCTGCTTTGTCTGCAACTCGTCCAGTCTGGCCGTCATATTATGCAAATCGCCGGAAAGCAGCTGAATTGCCAGACCCACCTGGTTTTCCAGTTTTTCAGCCCTGCTTAACGTTTCCGTAGCATGACGCAACATTTCATCCAGGTGCGCCCGCTGCTTGCGTAATTGCTCTTCCCGCTCGCGCATGGCCGTCAGTTGCAATTGCAGGTGTTGAGCTTCTTCGTACGCTACTTGGATCTCCCGCTCGCTGTAAAGGTGAAAATTCTTATTTACTTCCATCAGATGGTAGCGTGCCAGTCTAAAGTCGCGTTCCAATCTGTCAATCTCGGTAATAACGCCGACAATCTCGCCCTTCAGTTCAACCAGCCGTGCCGTCAGTTCTTCCCGCTGCCTGCGGGCATCGCGGGCGATGCTGATAATCTGGCTGCGTCCCCTTTCTATTGTCAGCAGCATCTGTTTTATTGTCCGATCAAGTCGTTTGACTTCCTCCAACCTTGCCACCGTCCCGTCACGGAACCATCTTTTTCTAAATCATTCGACTCGAGAACAAACCATTCCTTCCTGCTCCTGGCATTTTCGACAATAGTTGCATTCCGTCAATAAACTTTACATAGAGAAAAGTCGCGGCTGGTGGCAATAAACAAATTCGCTTAATTTAATCAGTTTTGTGAATAATTATTATTTTTATCGATTAATAAAGAACAATTGATTAATATTGTGTTAACTGATACAATATAGCCTGGGGAAAAATGTACTTATTTTTCCGTATAACTAAATAAAGGTGTGTGATTTACAATGAGTGACTTACAAAGGCTCTTCAAACCACAATCTGTTGCTGTGATCGGAGCATCCAACAAAAAAGGAAAAATAGGGTATTCCGTCATGGCCAACTTAAGAAACAGCGGTTTCCAAGGCGCAGTTTATCCTATCAACCCGAATGAAGAAGAAATCTTGGGATACCGCTGCTATCGTTCCGTGAAAGATGTGGGACAACCAATTGATGTAGCCGTCGTTACTGTACCGGCCCGCCTGGTGGCAGGAGTGGCCGAGGAATGCGGCGTGGCAGGAGTAAGATTCCTGGTTGTAATCACAGCAGGCTTTAAAGAAATCGGCAAGGAAGGGGCTGAACGCGAGCAGGAACTGGTTAGAATCTGCAAAAAGTATAACATCCGCATTGTCGGTCCCAATATTGTAGGTGTTATCGACACCAATGCGCCCTTCAACGGTTCTTTTACCAAAGACATGCCCCTGAAAGGAAAAATCGCCTTTATCTCACAAAGCGGAGCAATGCTTTTGGCCATTCTGGACTGGAGCCTCAGTGCCGGTATCGGCTTTTCCCAATTTGTCTCCATGGGCAATAAAGCAGACCTGGACGAAGCCGATTTTATTATGGCTGCAGCCGAGGATCCCAACACCAGCGTTATTCTCTGCTATCTGGAGGATGTCACAAACGGGGAACGTTTCCTGGAGGTTGTGCGCAAAGCCAGCCAGATTAAGCCGGTAATTATCCTCAAATCCGGCACATCCCAAGACGGTGCCCGTGCCGCCTCTTCACACACCGGCGCACTTGCCGGCAGTGACCTGGCATATGACACTGCCTTTAAACAGTGCGGAGTTATCCGTGCCATGAATATGTCGGATCTGTTTGACATGGCGGTTGCTTTTGTTAACCAGCCCGTACCTGCCGGCAACCGGGTTGCCCTTGTCACAAACTCGGGAGGCCCCGGCATCATTGCCACCGACAGTGTTGAGCGCAATAAACTGAAAATGGCTCGTTTTAATAAAGAAACGTTGGAATATATGCGTTCCCAGCTACCGGTGGAAGCCAGTGTTTATAACCCGGTGGACATTCTGGGCGACGCCACCCCTGAGCGCTACAAAATTGCGCTGGAATCCATCCTGAAGGACGACAATACAGACAGTGCCCTTGTCCTCCTCTCCCCTACAGCTGTCACTGAACCTGTCAAAATCGCCAATATTATAGTTGACCTGCATAAGAAATACCCGCAAAAACCTCTCTTTACTTCCTACATGGGGGGAGAAAGCCTGACGGAAGGCATCCGCATCCTTTCCGAAGCAGGAATTCCCTGTTATACTTTCCCGGAACCTGCCCTGAAGGCTATTTCCGGCCTTGTCACTTATGATGCACTGCGGAAAAAACTGCAAAAGAACAAGCCTATAGGACCCGCAGCTGATGTGGACAAGGAAAAAGTTAAGGCAGTCTTTGTAGAAGTCCTGGGCGACAACCGCGTCACCCTCCTTGGCAGCGAGGCAACAAAGGTGGCGGAAGCTTACAAGATCCCTGTGGTACCGGTATACCTGGTGAACAGTCCGGACGAAGCGGTGGCGGCAGCGGAAAAAATGGGCTATCCCGTGGTGCTGAAAATTGCCTCGCCACAAATCATCCATAAAAGTGATGTGGGCGGCGTAAAAGTCGGCCTGAATTCGGCGCAGGAAGTAAAAGATGCCTATAATGACATTATGGAAAGTGTAACGCGTCAGTTGCCGGATACTCGCATTTACGGCATTGAAGTGCAGCCCATGATGCCTAAGGGCAATGAAACGCTTATCGGTATGACACGTGACGCTCAGTTCGGCCCGCTTATTGCTTTTGGTATGGGCGGCATCTATGTAAACCTTTTGCAAGATGTTTCTTTCCGACTGGCCAATGGTTTGACACGTGAAGATATAGAAGAAATGATCAGCGAAACCAAAGCGTACACCCTCCTCAAGGGTTATCGCGGCAGCGAACCTTCTCACATTCCGTCCATTATAGACACTATTGCTAGAATTGCCCAGCTGTCTCTGGACTTCCCTGAAATCGCCGAATTGGACCTGAACCCTGTTATCGCCTATCCCGATAAAGCCGCGGCGCTTGACGTTAAAATCACCCTCTCCGGTGACAAACAGAAATAACAAGGGGTAACCGGGTTTTCCGGGACAAGCGGACGGGACAAAAGCAGATTAAGCAAAAGGCCGGCGCAACGCCGGCCTTTCCTTGCATACAAACCGCTATTAAGCAATAATGCTTAACCGGCGGTTTGTTTTTTGGCTTATAAGCCGGTCTGAACGGCAAATCCTGATCCCTATTTCCGCTTTTGATTTTGCCGCCCGGCCGCCTTTTCCAATGCCCGCTTTACTATAGTCTCAGGGTAACCGAGATATTCAAGCACGCGGATTGCATTTCTTGTAGTCGCAATCCCTTTGTGCAGCTTATAATCAAACTCCAGGCCCTGAGCACCCACCCGTTCGCTGAAATGATACAAAGCATAAATATGCGAGCAGCTTTCCGCAACCTCCAGGTCATGTGTGGCAATAACACACAAAATATTTTTGTCGGCAAAGTAATTCAGCACTTCTCTCGCCGCCGGTATCCTTTCCGCCGAATTGGTACCGCGGAAAAGTTCATCAATAATGCAGAGGGAAACAACACGGCTGCTTTCTGCCTTCCTGATCATAGCCAGAATCACCTCAGCTTCGACCAGGAAGTAACTTTTTCCCCCCGGCAGGTAATCCTCTTTATGGATGGAAGTAACAATGGAAAAGTACCCCGCCTGATAGCTCTCCGCAAAGCACGTGTATATTGTCTGCGCCAGGACTGCATTGACAGCCACGGTACGCAGGAAGGTTGATTTGCCGGACATGTTGGAACCTGTGACAATTGTTCCCGGCTGAAAAAGAGCAATGGAATTGGCAACAGGGTTTTCCAGCAGCGGGTGATAGATATTTTCGGCGGAGATGCTGCCTGCTCCCAATATCAGCCGCGGTTCACACCATTTTTTGCTGCCGGCACGAAATGAGGAGACGGCAAGCAGGGCGTCAATTTCTCCGATACATTGGTATAGCTGCTGCAAGTTTTTTCGTGTGCGCCTGATTACCGCCAGATCCGCAGTGTAAGAGCGCACATCAAGCAAAAAGAGCACGTTTAAATAATCATACAGGCCAAATGAATCAAGGATCCCAAGCACCCGCCTGCCCGGTCGCGTCAATAATTTTCTGCAGGCGCGGACATTGGCGGCAAGTATTTCACTGTATGCCGGCAGAAGCTTACTGCAGCTTTTTGACAGCTCCTGTGCCGCCGCTAAAAGCGTGCTAATATAACGGAGGGCAGGTAAATGCAGGAAGTATTCCCTTTTTTGTTTCTCCGCATAGGTAAAATTTATGATAAACATGGGCAAAAGACCCAGGAAGACCCCTTTTATGCCGTAAATAAAGACGGAAACAACCGCCGCCAGGGCAAGCAGGGCTAAAATACCGGGAATGAGGCCAAGCTTTTTTGTTTCCCTGATTTCATCCCAAAGCAGCCCGGTAATTGTATCGGGATGCTCCCGGGAGAGGCGCTTAAGCGCAATCGAAAGTTGCAGACGCAAGTCGGGGTTTTTGTCGAACAGATTGATCGTCCTGCTGCGGGCTTTAAGTTTTTCCGGGTTCAAAAGCGGTCTTTGCAGCATGTTATAGAGAATCTGGGCACCGGGTGTCGACAGCGTCCTGTCCAAAAGAGCAAAAAGCAGGTCAAAATGCAGGTCTTCCTGAGACTGTTCAGTGAGAACACTTTCAACCTGCGGGTCAACCGGAAATAAGCGCGCGTACTTTTTTAGCTCCGCCATATCCCTGACCCTGTCTATTTTTTTGCCCCATGCCGCTTGCAGCTCCTCGACCATCCCGGCATATTTCATTTTTTCCGCCACAAGCCACAGCAAGGGCAGAAAAAACATAATCGCCAGCAGGCCGAAATAAAAGTGGCCGCCCCATAAATACCCGGCGTAGAGAACCAGGAAAAAGTAAAGACAAAGCAATACGGCCAAGGCCACGAGCAATTGTCGATATTTTATTTTGGTCATACCGGTCTTCCCTGCAGCCAAAGCAGTCTCTCCTTCCCATTTGCCGCCTGCAGTGTCGCACCCGGCCGCAACCCTGAGCACATTTACCGTGACTTTAATGCAATATTTTTTCCTTTTCGGCGACCCACCCTAAAAGCAGGGCAATCTCCTCACCGTATTCACTGTAATCATCCACAGGCGTTTCCAGGATAAACGGCAGCCCGGCAAGTGCAGGATGTGAGATAAAATTCAGCATCCCTTCCTTGCCCAGGTAGCCGGCTCCGATGCGGGCATGCCTGTCTTTATGGCTGCCCGGAGGGAATTTAGAATCGTTCAGGTGCACCGCACCAATGCGGTCTATGCCTATCAGCCTGTCCACTTCCGCAAGCAGCCGTTCCATCTCCTCTTTTTGCAGAAAATCAAACCCCGCCCCTGTCAGGTGGCAGGTATCAAGGCAGATGCCCAGGCGCTCGGGTCTGCCCAGAGCATTCATAATTTCAGCTATGTCCGCCAGCGAGCCAATTTCCGTCCCCTGCCCTGCCATTGTTTCCAAAAGCAGCCTACACTTGCCGTTATGGGGCAGGAAAACTTCTTCCAGGCAGTCGATAATGCGTTTGATGCCCGCCTCCCTCCCGGCGGAAACATGTGAGCCAGGATGGACAACTATATATTCCGCGCCAATTTCTTCCATGCGCTCCAGATCTTCTGCCACAACCATTTTGGCAAAAGCATGCGGCCGCTCTCCCGATGCGGCCATATTAACAGTATACGGCAGATGGGCAACTACGGGATAAATGTCATATTCCCTGCGTACAGCCTGCCAGGCGGCTGTTTCTTTTTCTCCAATCACCCGGGCTTTCCCCCCACGCGGGTTGCGGGAAAAAAACTGGAAAGTATTTGCTCCCAGGGCCTTTGCTTCCTTGGCTGCGTTGTCCAAGCCTTTGGCAATTGACAGGTGGCATCCCAGTCTCATGGTATCCTCCAGTGTTTTTCTTTTTTATACCATATAGCGGGGGGAGCGGCAAGACAAACCCATGTTATTATGTCTGAGATGGATTACCTTTCCGTTTTTAATTCCCGCAGGCGCCTGGACATGAGACCGCCTATTCTCCCTGTTTCCCGGGCGGTAAGATTTTCCCACCCCTTTTCCCTGACTTTGCCGCCCAGTCCCAGTTCTTCGGCTATTTCCATTTTCAGCCGTTCAAGCGCTCTTTCCCGGGGAGTCATTTTTTCCGGCTTTTTTTTATACTTGGCCATAAAATCCTCCTTTGCAGCAGCAAGTCAATACACACGTAAAGCTAGTATGGCTCGCCAAACTGATCCGTATTCAGCCGGAATGCCGCCTGTAGCTGCGTCTCGTTCCCTTCCCGGGCAGCAGCAGGGAAAAGACGGTATAAAGCTCCAGGCGCCCGGCAATCATAATGCAGGCCAACCAGGTTTTTGCCCCCTGCGGCAGGAAGGAATAGCTTTCCGCCGGCCCTACAGCCGCCAGGCTCGGACCGATATTGCCTTGGGCGGAAGCTGCCACCGATAGTGCAGTCACCATGTCACTGCCACAGGCTGTAAGGTAGAGCACGGTAGCGGCAACAAGCAAAAAATAAAGGCAGACAAAAGCTACTATCCTGTTAACCACGGCAGAAGAAAACAGCTCTTCTCCCAGTATGAGCGGTATTATTTCCCGCGGCCTGCTGCTTTTTTTTACTTCCCGCATAAGAAACTTCCCTGTCACCAGCAGGCGGATTTGCTTTACGCCTCCTCCCGTGGAACCGCCGCATCCCCCGGAAAACATGAGCAGCAAAAGAACAGCCTGGGTAAAAAAGGGCCATTGAGTATAGTCGGTAGAATAAAACCCTGTTGTTGTCACAATTGATGTCACCTGAAAAAACGCATGGCGTAAAGTATTTGCCACAGGAAAACGGGCTGCCAAAAGCCCAAGAAAGACAAGCGCGGCGGCTGTCAAGACGAAAAGCAGGTAAAAGCGCGCTTCTCTATCGTCAATGACCCGGCACAGGTTCCCACATAGCAGGTGATAATAAATGAGAAAATTTCCGCCTGCCAGGAACATAAAAACTATTAATACCCATTCTATTTCCGGGCTGGCAAAAGCGGCAATGCCGGCATTACGTGTGGAAAAACCGCCTGTGGCCACGGTGGCAAAAGCATGTGCCACCGCTTCAAAATAAGGCATGCCAAGATAATTTAAAAGAACAATAAGGGCTGCTGTCAGGGCAATATACAAAAGCCAGAGCACTTTTGCCGTCTGGGCAATACGCGGTGTCAGGGCGGCCGTGAGGGGTCCGGGCGCCTCCGCGGCAAGCAGGTAGCCTGCACTTGCACCCAGCCGGGGGAATACTGCTACAAACAATACCACAATTCCCATCCCACCCAGCCAGTGCAAAAGCGCCCGCCAGAGCAGAAGCGCCCGGGAAAGAGATTCCACGTCGGTAAATACGGTTGCTCCCGTTGTTGTCAGCCCGGATGTTGCTTCAAAAAAGGCGTCGGCATACACAGGAACTGCTCCGGACAGGTAAAAAGGCAATGCACTGAAAAAAGCAGCCAAAAACCAGGACAGGGTTACAACGGCATAGCTTTCACGAATTGAGACCTGTCCGGGGGGACGCCCGGCAGAAAGGAGCAGCCAGGCAACAAGCATTGTCATGACAAGCGTAAAACTGAAAGGGACGCGCAGCCCGTCATGGTCCCACATTGCGACAAGCAGCGGCACAGCCATGGCAAAAGAGAGGTATAGCAGGACATAACCGCACAAATACAGAACAGTCCGCACCCTCATATCTTTTCCCCCCGGGCGGTCAGCAGTGGCAGCAGCTTTTCGCTGTAGCCGTTCGGCAAGATCAGGAGCAGAATATCCCCTGACCTGATTACCGGCTGTGCCCAGGGCAGGATTTCACCGCTCCGGATGACGGCTCCCGCATAAGCCTGATCCGGCAGTTAACATCCTGCCTTATTGTGCCAGGCATGTCGCACCTGCTCTGTCACTTGAACTGCGGCAGCCGCAAATCCCGTTCCCGGGAAAAAAAAGCGGCAAAATGACGGGTACTGTAACTATGTGTTCCAGGCCAAAGCTTTTTGCCGTCAAGGCAACAAGCAGGTTTTCCCTGTCATCCGGCCCTGTTGCCAGTAAAACATCTTCCCTGCCAAGATCAAGAGAAGTTTTGGCTGCACCGGCGTTTTTCGCCCCCAGGCAGGAGAGTAAATTGATTTCGTCTTTCTTCATGACATCACCGGCAATAATCTTGCCATCGATTGCTGACTGCAATTCTTCGGCCCGTTCGTTTTTTTCCAGAACAACCACTTCATGCGCCGCGGCAAGTTGCAGTGCAAGCTCCCGCCCGGTTGTCCCGCCGCCGGCGATGACTATGCGCATAGAAATCAGGCACCCCCCCATTCCTGATAATTCATTAACTGTGCCCCGGTTGTCATTTGCAAAAAGGAATGTAGGTTTGTCAAACATTTTG
>LSQX01086915.1_pt1 | contig 18320 bp, 12 predicted proteins | sample 654561 | NCBI WGS metagenome assembly LSQX01 (sample SAMN04489861, study PRJNA283612) | anaerobic digester metagenome | isolation source: 4 biogas reactors fed with cattle manure at either 37C or 55C with and... | place: Denmark: Kongens Lyngby | collected 2014
AGATGTGTATAAGAGACAGATATATATTTATATAATTAAATGGAAAAAGAAAGATCGCAAGATAAGAATTTATACATGATTGATTTATCAAAATGGTGCCTGATTTTGTGGAAACGCAAATTTTGGATAAGTGGTATCGTATTAATCAGTGTATTGGCTGTCATTATTTTTATGTCACCGATTTTTATTACCCCAAAATATAAATCTACCCTTTCTTTTTATCCCTACAATATTATTCCCAAATCGGATGAAACACCGGCCAAACAGGTGATGTTGTGGTGTAAATCGAACGAAATGATCGATACAATAACAAAAAAATATGCTTATGCCAAACGTTATAATATCCATGATAATTATCGCTTATTGTCGAAAGAATACCATAAAAATATCAATGTAAAATTGGATAAGTTTTATGGAAATGTCATTGTAGAAGTGTATGATAAAGACCCTCAAATGGCTTATACTATTGCAAAAGATTTTCCTTATTTACTCAATACTATCATTATAAATGATGTTAAAAAGCCTTATTTTTTAAGTTTGGATGCCGTGAATAAGGGTTTGAAAATTAAAGAAAAAGCCATTGATTCCGTTATGAAATTGCTGATTTCATATGGGGTAGACTATGAAATCATACTTCAAACAATGCAAGGGATGGAAGTAACAAAGGGTTATTTAGGCACGAATGAAGGTTCTCGTGTAGTAGATAAACAAGCCTTGGCAAAGTTAAAAACAAATATTGAACAAAAAGGGCCTGAGGTCTATGCCGCTCAACAATTGTTTTTCGCATTAGTTTCACAACGAAATGATTTGCAAGCTAAGTATGATGCCCTCAATGTGAAAATATTGGAAGAAATGGAATTTTTAAGTATTTTTTCCGAACCATATTTGGATACGAGCAAAGTATATCCTCACATTTTGCGAACAGCCGTGGTCGTAGGCTTTTTGACATTAATGGCGGCTATGGTTTTCTTTCTTATAGTTGAAATCCATTTTGTTAAAAATTTTGTAAAGAAAGTAAATGGATTACGTAAAAATCACTCATCTAAAAAAGCATAAAACATGAACAAGGTTTATTCATCGGAGGAACTCAGTCGTTTGGTAAGTCTTCAGCGAAGACAGGGTAAACGCATAGGTTTTGTGCCTACCATGGGAGCCTTACATAAAGGACATTATGCTTTGCTGCAAAAAGCAAGAGAGGAATGTGATTTTGTGGTTTGCAGTATTTTTGTGAATCCGACCCAATTTAACAATGCCAACGATTTAAAAAATTATCCACGTAATCTTGAACAGGATATCACCCTGATAGCTTCCATTTGTGATTTGGTATTTTTACCCTCGGTCGAAGAAGTTTATCCTACTACTCCTCAAGAGACCTATGATTTTGGTTCTCTTGATAAAGTAATGGAAGGAGCTTTTCGACCCGGACATTTTGCCGGTGTAGCTATGGTTGTCAGACGTTTTTTTGATATGGTACAACCCGATAGAGCCTATTTTGGCAAAAAAGATTACCAACAGGCGGTCATTATACAGCGATTGGTTGACATATGCACATTTAAAATACATATTGTATTGGTCGATACAGTAAGAGAACCTGACGGAGTGGCATTCAGTTCGCGCAATGCCTTACTCTCAGCCGATAAACGTAAAGAAGCGCCTTTTATCTATCAAACACTTTCAGAAGCGAAAACGTTTATAAATTCGAAAACTCCCCTGGAGATTAAACAATGGATTACAAATCGCTTTAAAGAGAATAATTCATTCACACTGGAATATGTAGAAGTTGTAGATGCTAATCATTTAAACTATGTAACAGCATTTCAACCGGGATCAAAATCACTCATATGTTTAGCGGCTTGGTTGGATAATGTTAGACTAATTGATAATATAGAATTTAATACTTAAAGATAAAATGCTGATAAATCTGTTAAAATCCAAAATTCATTCGGCAGTTGTTACGCAAGCTAATATTCACTATAAAGGAAGTATAACCATCGATAGAGCCTTGATGGATGCAGCCAATCTGATAGAGTTCGAAATGGTGCAAGTTTTGAATATAAACAATGGCGAACGTATAGAAACTTACGTAATTGAAGGCGAAAGAAACAGTGGAGTAATTTGTTTGAACGGAGCTGCCGCACGTAAAGCTGTGGTTGGCGATGCGGTTATTATTGTGTCCTATGCCATGATGACGCCCGACGAAGCTAAGAATTTTAAACCTACTGTTGTTTTTCCAAAAGACAATAGATTGACATAATTATTTATTGTCAGATAAAGCTTCTTCTGTTTCTTGTTCAACTGCAATTCCAAAAAAAGGCAAAGCTTTTTCCAAGCATTCTTTGGCTTCACAATATCGATGATAAGTAGGCGATTGCCCTTTTTTCAGGAATAAATAGCCTTTGGAATAGGTGCTTAATAAGGGGTATATATTAATGTTATCTACTTCTTCTCCGTGATAATTCCGTATGGATACTTTATCGAAATTGTGAGTGATTTCAGCAAATAATATGTTATGTTCTTCTAATACTTCTTGCATATGTATGCTGTTCCATATCCATTCTTCATCCAATACAATGCCCTTTTCTGTCGTGTCGGCAAATTGGACTACTGCCATATAATCTGTTTCATAGATTTCAGGCTGTTGATATAGAATGTTTCCGTTTAAGGAAATTTGATATACATCTTCTTTTACCTGCAAGATGTTGGTTGGTGGAATACTGTCGTTTAAGGATGAATGTATTTTTTCATACTGTTTTTTCATACGAATCGTATACTCTTCATCTATGTTGCCAATCCATTCTTCACTCTCAATATAATTACTTCCTTCTATGGCAGTACTATAAGCTATCCATAAACCGGAAATCACCTCATAACCTGATGCTGATTTTTTTAGGGTAATTAAGGCTTTATGAGTAACTTCATGTAAATTAGTAACGATCCATATCTCAAAATCGGGCGATAAACTTTCAATCTTATATTCAGCTTTCCATTCTGAAGGAAGTGGCATTTTCAAAACAGCTTTGTGTCCTTCGTATTTCTTTATAAATGGTAGAAATTGATTGATAATACCATCATCCAATTCCGGCAAGGAATCTGCTTGTTCATCACTACATTGAATCTTGCAAGGTAATGTCTTCTCTGTTAATATAAAAGCATCATTTCCTTGTTTTTTATCTACACAAGCATTAAAACATATAGCTATACAGACGCTAAAAATAACCGTTTTGACTTTAGAATACATTTTAAATTGATTTTTTGATGGCAAAATTAAGCATTTTTTTCTAATTGTCGGTTTGTTTTTTACGTATCAACCATAATCCGAGAAAAGTAAAGAGTCCGTTTACCAATAATAGTTCAAAATCAAAAGAATAATGAAACCATTTGTCCGCATATATGTCTAAGAAAAAACATATAACAGGGGCGCTCACACAAATAAAGGGAACGTATGTATCTTTTAATTGTTTTTTAGTAAACAGCCCAAAAGCAAATAAGCCTAAGAGAGGCCCATAGGTAATACTGGCAATTTTATAAAGTATCTCAATAAGATGTTCATTCTGATAGTGATAATAAAAAATGATAACTCCTACAAAGATGAATGCAAAACAGATATGTACCAAATGACGGATGTGAGTTTTTTTCTTTTCCGAATAATCGGTTCTTTTTTCAAGATTGAGGAAATCAATGCTGAAAGCAGTAGTCAGAGAAGTCAAGGCTCCATCAGCCGAAGGGAATAGTGCAGAAATTAATCCGATGATAAAAACTATAGCAGCCAAAGGGCCTAAATAGTTGATGGCAACGGTAGGAAACAAAAGGTCGCCTTTGGCATCAATACCCATTTGTTTAGCATAAATGTATAAAGCTGCACCTAAAAATAAAAAAAGAAAATTGACCAGGAAAAGGGTGAGGCTAAAAGTCATCATATTCTTTTGTGCTGATTTTAAGTTTTTACAGCTGAGATTTTTTTGCATCATTTCTTGATCAAGTCCTGTCATAGCGATGCATATAAACATGCCTCCCAATAGTTGCTTCCACCAGGTATAAGGACTTGAAGAATCGGTATAGATCATACCGCTGTAGTCACTTTTCCATACGGTTGAAAATAAATCTTTAACAGATAAATCCATAGCTGAACCCACCATGATAAAACTCATAATCAAGGCGGTAAGCATAAATGTAGTTTGAAGGGTATCCGTCCATATGATGGTTTTAATTCCTCCTCTAACGGTAAAAAGCAGTATTAAGGTAATAATCATTAAAACGGTAATTTCAAAAGGAATGCCCCAATGACTAAATACAAAGTTTTGAAGTACAATGATGACAATAAACATACGTAAGGATGCTCCTATGGTACGTGATAATAAGAAAAAGAAAGAGCCGGTTTTATGCGAAAATCGACCGAATCGAGTTTCCAAATAGCTATAGATAGAAGTGAGATTTAATTTATAATAAGTTGGCATCAATACAAATGCAATGACGATGTATCCTAGGAAAAAGCCAAAAACCATAAGCATATATGTAAACGAACGCGTGTCGACCCAACCAGGAACCGACATAAAGGTTACTCCTGAAAGCGAGGCTCCTATCATACCGTAGGCAACAACAAACCAGGGCGATTTGCGATTCCCTACGAAAAAGGATGCATTGGTGGCTTTGCGAGCAGTGATCCACGTTATAACAAACATCATTGCGACATAGATAATAAAACAGCTGAATATGATATATTGCATAAGAGAAGTTTTAGGGTATAAGTTTTTTCATTAAGTATTGGGCAGTATAAGAGTCTTTATGTTGTATGATGTCTTCCGGTGTTCCTTGACACACTACTTGCCCCCCCTTGTTTCCGCCTTCCGGTCCAAGGTCGATGATCCAATCCGCACATTTAATAAGCTCCAAATTGTGTTCGATGATAATCAAACTATGTCCTTTTTTTATCAGTTCTTGAAATGTTTTGTATAGATTTTTGATATCGTGGAAATGTAGTCCGGTGGTTGGTTCGTCAAAAATAAATAGAGTATTCTTTTGTTTATTGCCTTTTCCGAGAAATAACGCTAATTTAATGCGTTGAGCTTCCCCTCCGGAAAGAGATGCCGAGGATTGTGCTAGTTGTAAATATCCTACTCCAACATCGGATAAAGGTTGTAAACAATGTATGATGTTTTGTGTTAAACGATTAGAGGGAATAGATTGAAAAAAGGCTATTGCTTCATCAACTGTAAGTTGAAGGATGTCGTATATGTTTTTACCGTCAATATTAACTTCTAAGGTTTCGTCTTTATAACATTTCCCTTTACACTCATCACATTCAATATCTACATCGGCCATAAATTGCATTTTAATATGTATACGACCTTCCCCTTGACAAGCTTCGCAACGTCCCCCTTCTACATTGAATGAGAAAAAACCGGGTTTATAACCTCTGCTTTTTGATAAAGCTTGCTCGGCAAACAATTGACGAATGTATTCAAAAGCTCCCAGGTAAGTAGCGGGGTTGGAACGAGAGGATCGGCCAATAGGATTTTGATCGACTAACTCTATTTCGGCTATTTGGTCAAGGTCTCCACTGAGATGAGGAAAAACTTCTTTTTGATTAATGGATATTGTTTCAATGTGACGGGATAATAAAGGATATAATATCTCCTTGATTAAAGTTGATTTGCCACTGCCGGAAACGCCGGTGATTAGTACGAGTGCATGTAAAGGGATGTCGACCGAAATATTACGGATATTGTATAAAGAAACGTTTTTAAGAGAAATAAAACCATTGGATTTTCTACGTGTTATTGGTATATCAATGCTTGCCTCTCCTCTTAAATATTTGCCCGTTATGCTGCTGGGATGAGCGTAGAGTGCTTGAATATTTCCCTGAAAAACAATTTGTCCTCCATGACGTCCGGAAAGGGGACCTGTGTCGATGATATGATCGGCAGCCCGTATGATGTCTTCGTCGTGTTCAACGACGACTACCGTATTGCCAATATCTCTTAAATGTTGTAATACTTTTATTAATTCTTGGGTGTTTTTACTGTGTAAGCCTATGCTGGGTTCATCTAAAATATATAAAGAACCAACCAAACTGCTACCCAACGATCCTGCTAGATTTACCCTTTGCGATTCCCCTCCCGACAAGGTATTGGATGAGCGATTTAAACTTAAATAACCTAAGCCTAACTCACATAAAAATCGCAATCGTGTGCGGATTTCTTTTACCAATCGTTCTGCGATAAGTTGTTTGTTTGTATCCTTAAATGTAAGTTTGTTAAAGAAATCAAGGCATTCTTCCAATGGCATCTCAATCAAAGTATGGATGTTTACGCCTTCCACTTTAACATAAGCCGCCTCCTCTGTGAGGCGGCTGCCTTTGCAGAGAGGACAAATGGTTTTTCCTTTGTAACGCGATAACATGACCCTGTATTGTATTTTATAGGTATTGGATTCAACCCAGCTAAAAAAGCTGTTTATGCCCTCAAAATATTCATTACCATCCCATAATAACTGATACTCTTCTTTACTGAGTTTGTATATAGGTCTGTGAATAGGAAAATGAAAACGAGAAGCATTTTTGATCAGTTGATCTTTGTACTCACTCATTTTTTCTGTCTTCCAACAAACGATAGCATCTTCATAGACCGACAGACTTTTATCTGGAATGACTAAGTCGGGATCAATACCTAAAGTATTGCCAAAACCTTCACAGCGTGGACATGCTCCGTAAGGATTGTTGAATGAAAACATGTTAATGCTTGGTTTTTTAAATGTAATGCCATCTTTTTCAAATTTATTGGAAAAACTGTGTTTTTTACATGGACCGTTCGGAAAATGTATTTCAATATAACAAGCACCTTGACCTTCAAAAAAGGCGGTTTCAATGGAATCGGCTACACGGGATTGGTTTTCTTCCGATGGATCAGCCGTAAAACGATCTATTAACAAATGAATTTCTTCATGATTTATTTGTTTTTGTTTCAGATAATCATCTATATATATAATTTCATCCTTTATTTGTATGCGGTTAAATCCTTGCTTTAATAAAACCTGCAATTGTTCTTTCGGACTTCTTTCATTGCGAATGAGAAAGGGAGCATACAATATAATACGAACATCTTCCGGCAATGAAAAAATATAATCACACACATCGCTGACGCTATCGCGTTTGACTAATTCACCCGAAATAGGGGAGTAGGTTTCTCCTAAACGAGCGTATAAAAGCTTGATATATTCATAAATTTCGGTCGATGTTCCTAAAGTGGATCGTGGATTTTGGGTGTTTACTTTTTGTTCAATGGCAATGGCGGGAGGAAGTCCATGGATGTATTCTACGTTGGGTTTGTTGATTTTCCCTAAAAAGAGACGTGCGTAAGCACTTAAGGATTCAATGTATCGACGTTGACCTTCAGCATAAAGAGTATCGAATGCTAAGGAAGATTTTCCGGAACCCGATAAACCGGTTATAACAATGAGTTGGTTGCGTGGAATATCTAAACTTACATTTTGTAAGTTATTGACTTTCGAACCTTTAATGCGAATGTAATTGTTATTGCTCATCCCTTTCTTTCTCTTTTTTTTATCTTGCAAAAGTAATCCTTTTTTCGCTCTTCTCATATATAGCTACGGAAAATAATGTATGTGAATAATTCTATCAATATTTAATTTCATTAATGTCCGATAAAATCCAACAGATTCTGAGCGAAGCGAAGAATCTGTAACAATATCGGAATTTATATCGGACAATGATGATTTAATTTCTTATGTAACGAAAAAAACTAAGCTATTAATAAAGCGACGGACTAAAACATATTTTTTATATCTTTGCTTCAAATTTGAGGATTCAAACAATGAACAAGCGAAAGAAAAGATGATATGATATGAAAAAAGTACTTTTATTTTTTGTTTATTTGATTTCGCTACAATTACTTGTAGCAAATCAGGTAGATACACTTGCCGCTAAACAAGTTGCATTACATTTTTATAATAGTAAAACAGCAGCAAACATACAAAAAAACTTACAAGAATTTGTGTTGGTTTATCCTTCGACAAGCCAACAAAAGTCGGTTAATCAAGAGGCATTGGTGTATATATATAATGCCGGAGATGCCGGTTTTGTAATAGTAGCTGCCGACAATAGGGTAAGACCTATTTTAGGCTATTCAACCGAAGGAGCCTATAATCCCAATCATATTCCACCTGCATTTATGTCGTGGATTCAATCCTATGAAGATGAAATACAATATGCAATAGATAATGAAATTTCAGCTACATCTTCCACTACGCAAGCTTGGCAAGCATTGTTGAGCGGCACCCTATTCAGACAGAAAGGTACAACAGCCTCGGGTTCGCCTATGATTACAACGAAATGGGGGCAAGGTAATCGATATAACAGTCAGTGTCCCTTTGATGTAAATTTAAATACCCATTGTGTTACCGGATGTGTGGTAGTTGCTATGGCACAGGTGATGAACTATTGGAAACATCCGCACAAAGGCTTTGGTGCACATACCTATGTGGACCATCCTTTTGGTTTGCTTTCTGCTGATTTCGAAAACACTATTTATCGATTTGATTCTATGCCCAATGCATTGTCGTCCTATACACCCGCCAATCAGATTTATGCCGTTGCTGTTTTAATGTATCATTGTGGTGTAAGTATGGAAATGGATTATGGTGTTTACGGCAGTAATGCTTCTTTGGCTGAATATGTACCGGGTTCTCCAAGTGCTGAATTAGCCTTGAAAAGCTTTTTCGGATATCCCGATATCATCGGATTACACCGGTCTCAACATAGCGATTCGTTATGGATACAGATTTTGAAAAATGAAATCGATTCAGCCAGACCCATTTTATATCGTGCCAGCGGTGATGTAGGAGGACATGCATTCGTGCTCGATGCCTATGATGATTCAAATTATTTTCACATCAATTGGGGGTGGACAGGCATTGCCGATGGTTATTTCTCTGTTTCAGCATTGAATCCAGCCAGTTATTCTTTTCCCAACGGGCATTATATCCTCATAAATATTAAACCTTCTGATTATGTCATTAATCCCGATTCAAATCATATTGTATATATTAGTCCTACAGGAGCAGGGAAAAAAGATGGTTCATCCTGGAGCAATGCAAGTCCCCATTTGGCATTTGCTATGCAAAGAAAGTATACAAATCCTACCCAAATATGGGTGAAAGAAGGTATGTATTTTGGAGATACGAATAACAAAACGGCTTTTCGTTTAGCTGAGTCGAATACGATATTTGGTAGTTTTGCCGGAAATGAATCCTCTACTTTCAATCTTTCTATGCGTAATTTGAGTCAACATTCTACTATCCTTGATGGTCAAAATAAACATAGGGTATTGTCAACGGCAGGTGCTACGGATACTAATCGCTCTCTGTGCGATGGCTTTATTATTCAAAATGGCTTTTGCAATGAGGGTGGTGCCGGGATATATATGAATGGCGGGAAACTACAGAATTGTGTCATTCAATATAATATCAGCGACAGTGGCTATGGTGGAGGTGTATATGTGAATGGAAATGCACGATTGACTAATTGTAACATACATCATAACAAAGCTCTTTTTGGCGGAGGTGCCATCATTTGGGATACAACCTATTTGGTGAATTGCAACTTTATTTCAAATATGGCTGTTTCTAACGGAGGAGGTATCTATAATGGAGACACCTGCTTTGTACGTAATTGTATTTTCTGGGATAATACAAGAAATGCCTATTTTAATCAAATCGCTTCCAATTCGTCTGCTGTTACTGATGTGTCTTATTCCGCCATACAGTCAAATTATAGTGGAACCTCCAATATCAACCTCGATGTGGACAACGATGGAAGTGATACTAATTATGCTTATGTGAAATTTACCGATCCGGACAATTATGATTATAGTTTACAAGCCCATTCAGCTTGTATAAATGCGGGCTATTCACCATATAATGATCAACCTATTGATTTAGCCGGGTCTATTCGTATCAAAGATAGCTTAATTGATATAGGAGCTTATGAATATGGATGTTTTACGACAAATTTTTTGAAGGACTCAATCTGTATGGGATATATATATCATTCCCGTGATTTTTATTATGTTCCTGAAAAAATAGGAAGTGTGTGGTTGAGTCAACATTTATTTACTGATAACCAATGTGATAGTTTGGTGTATTTGGAACTTTATGTTTTGTCTTCTGATACAACCTATTTAGAAGATACTCTCTGTTTAGGAAATCCCTACATAAACCATGGATTTGACACGTTGCCTCCCAAAGCTGGAATTATTATGTTACATCGTACACATACTAATTCCTATGGTTGTGATAGTACTATTGCATTAACGCTTTGTGTTATACCTCCCGATACTACTCGCTTTGAACATGAATTATGTGTTGGAGATACTTTTAATCAACATGGTTTCGATATCCATAGCGATAGCTTAGGATACGGTGACTTTTTCTTTACTTTGTCTTCGAATAATGTCCATGGATGTGATAGCATCGTCCAACTGTCCTTAAAAGTACATCCGGTTCATGATACCATACTTTACGATGAAGTTGTTATAGGTGAAATATACAAAAAAAATGAGTTTCTTGTTTATACCGATACTTTGTCTCCCGGTGTTTTACAATTACATCGAACGGTTCAGAATCAATATGGATGTGATAGTGTAATTCATTTGCATTTACAAGTAAAAGTGGGTGTCAATGATTTCATAGAAGATCATCATGTGTTGCTGTTTCCAAATCCTACTCAGGATGTGATAAATATTCATGTGTTAACAAATAGCATACTTCCGGTGAGGATGATAGTGTGTGATATAAGCGGAAAGATATTAAAAGATGAAATCTTATATCAGCCGACATCAAGCATAGACCTATCCAACATTGCCAAAGGCATGTATTTTCTGACAATCAAAACTGAACAAAAAATCATCCGGACCATGAAACTAATAAAACAATAATTACATACTGCATGCAAAAGGTAAAGGAACGTATAATCAATTTAGTAAGAGAACTAAATACTCATAATTACAATTATTATGTATTAGATAAACCGACAATCAGCGATTATGAGTTTGATTTACGCTTACAAGAATTGATAGATTTTGAGAAACAGTATCCGGCTTTTGTGTTACCGGATAGTCCGACACAAAGAGTAGGGGGTGAAATCACCAAACAGTTCGAACATGCCAAGCATAGTACGCCTATGTTGTCGTTGGGAAATACCTACAACAAAGCAGAATTGCAAGCTTTCGATGCAAGAGTAAAAGCAGGATTACAAACCAATCAGGTAGAATATGTGTGCGAATTGAAATACGATGGGGTAGCCATTGCGTTGATATATGAACAAAGCAAACTCAAACAGGCCATCACACGGGGAGATGGGGTACAAGGTGATCTTATTACAAATAATGTTAAAACCATACGCTCTATTCCTTTAATGATAGAAGGAGAGGTTCCATCGCTTTTGGAAGTAAGAGGCGAAATCATTATGCCTCATCAGAGCTTTTCACTCTTAAATGCTGAAAGAGAAGAAATGGGCGAAAGTCTCTTTGCTAATCCTCGCAATGCTGCTTCAGGCAGTTTGAAATTACAAGACTCAACCGAAGTAGCAAAACGTAAGTTGGATGGCTTTATGTATTTCCTTTCAACGGAGCTTCTCGATATACAAACGCATTATGATGCCATGCAACAGCTTAAAAAATGGAAGTTTAAAGTGAGCCCGTATAGCCGTTTGTGTCATTCCTTAGAGGAAGTCTTCACCTTTATCGAAGAATGGGATGAAAGACGTAAAAATTTACCTTTCGATATTGATGGTGTTGTATTGAAAGTGAATGATTATACCATGCAAAATCAGTTGGGAAATACCGCCAAGAGTCCCCGTTGGGCGATAGCTTATAAGTTTAAAGCCGAAAGAGTAGCTACAAAACTTTTGGATGTTACCTATCAAGTGGGAAGAACCGGAGCCGTAACGCCCGTAGCAAATTTGCAAGCCGTACAATTGGCCGGAACAACTGTTAAAAGAGCAAGTTTGCATAATGCCGATATCATGGATCAATTAGACATACATAGGGGTGATAGTGTGTTTGTAGAAAAAGGAGGTGAGGTTATACCGAAAATTGTAGATGTAGATCTGAATCAACGAAGCAAACATGCATTGCCCATTACATTCATTAGTCATTGCCCGGAATGCAACACACCCTTGATTCGTAAAGAAGGAGAAGCAGCCTATTATTGCCCGAATGCCAAAGCCTGTCCACCACAAATCAAAGGCAAACTCGAACATTTTATCAGTCGTAAAGCGATGAATATTGATAGCTTAGGCGAGGAAAAAATAGATTTATTGGTGGAACAAAAGAAAATTCTGCGCATCGAAGATTTATATCGATTGCGAGCCGAAGATTTAATAGGCTTAGAGAAATCATACGTTACCAATGAAAAAGAACGTATAGTAAGTTTTCGAGAAAAAACAGTGCAGAATATATTAAATGGTATAGCACAATCTAAAACAGTAAGTTTCGACAGGGTGTTGTATGCCATTGGCATACGATATGTAGGGGAGACTTCGGCGAAAAAATTGGCACAACATTTTCGAAACATAGATGGGTTGATGCAAGCTTCAGTATTACAATTGATGGAGGTTGAAGATATCGGCGAAAAAATAGCCGAAAGTATAGTCCTCTATTTTCAAGATAATGATAATTTAAAAACCATACAATCTTTGAAAGAGAATGGTTTGCAGTTTTCTTTAACACAAAATGAAACTCCACTTTCTTCTAAGTTACAAGGACTAACTTTCGTGGTGAGTGGATCATTCGGTAGTCCGCAACGACGAAAAGAATTAGAAGATATGGTTGAAAAAAACGGCGGAAAATTGCTCGGTGCCGTCAGTAACAAATTGAGTTTCTTAATTGCCGGAGAGAATATTGGACCGGCAAAATTTGATAAAGCCAAGCAGTTGGGAATTCCTATTATTTCAGAAGATGAATTTATGCAATTAGTGTCTGAATAAAATTTATGTTTTTTAGGAGGGGGAGTTCCTATGAATTTTATGTAATGATTTAATGATAAGAGATGAAATCAATAACATATTCAAGTTTTACGGGAAAAGTAGTGGAAGGAAATCGTATTGGGAGGAAGTTAGGCTTTCCAACAGCTAATCTTCTGAGCGATGAGCCTTTGCCACCGAAGGGAGTATATGTAGCTCATATTGAATATGAAGATAAATCATTTTATGGACTGCTTAATATCGGAACACGTCCTACTTTACATCTGAAGGAAATCAGTGTAGAGGTCTATATTTTTGAATTCTTTGATATCATCTATCATCAAACATTATGCATCACTCCACTGCATTTCTTACGCGATGAAGGGATGTTTAACTCGCTTCAGCAATTACAAAAACAATTGGAGATAGATAAAATCAATGCTTTGCGATGGTTAAATGAAAATCAATATACAACACCATAAGGGAAACGTATGCTATGGGTATACATTAATCTTAAAAACTTTTAAAACAGGATAGAGATAATTATCGCATAATTTAACAACTCATAATTATGTGTGAAAGTTCGTAGAAATCTGAGTAGTTAACCATACAAATTCTTCAACCGATAACTGTTCCGGTCGTTTATTAAACAGGTCCATGGTTTGAATGTCGTTGGTAAAAGTAATCGTTTTTAGCGAATTTCTCAATGTTTTTCGACGTTGATTAAAGGCGGTTTTTACCAACATTTTGAAATCATTTTCATTGCAACCTAATTGTATACAGTTGTTCCTACGCAAACGTACAACAGCCGATTTTACTTTCGGAGGAGGATTGAATACATATTCATCTACTGTAAATAAATATTCAATATCATAATAAGCTTGCAATAGCACACTTAAAATTCCATAATCTTTTTTCCCGGGTTTAGAAGCAATTCGTAAAGCTACCTCCTTTTGAAACATACCTACTACTTCTTGAACTTGGTATTTGTATTCCAATACCTTAAATAATATTTGATTGGAAATATTATACGGAAAATTGCCGATGAGTGCAAAAGGTTCTCGAACCAGTTGTCGGATGTCTATTTTTAAAAAGTCAGCCCTATGTAGTTTGTTGCCTAATGAAGGGAAATGAGCACGCAAATAGGCGGTTGCTTCTTCGTCAATTTCAATCAGATGAATTTCTTTGTCGGGAATTTGGACTAAGAAAAAAGTCAAAATTCCCATACCGGGTCCAAGTTCTATGATTATTCTTTGCTGAAGGGATAGTGCATCTACGATGTTTTTAGCTATATTACTGTCAACAAGAAAATGTTGGCCTAAACGTTTTTTAGCTTTAACTTTTTCTTTAGTATGCATATATTTATGTATGTGATGCCTATATTGTGATTTGCAAAAATAAACAAATTGATTAATGATCCTGTAAAATAAAAAACGTGAGTCCTTGTTTGTCCTCACGTTTTGCTGTGATTCCGATGCGATTCGAACGCATGACCTACTGCTTAGAAGGCAGTTGCTCTATCCAGCTGAGCTACGGAACCCTAATTGGTCGGGATGACAAGATTCGAACTTGCGACCTCTTCGTCCCGAACGAAGCACGCTACCAAGCTGCGCTACATCCCGTTTTTTTTAGAGTTTGCAAAAGTACAATTTATTTTAATAAGTTTTTTCAGAATTCAATTTTTTCTTTTACTTTTGCAGGGATTTATGTATATATCAAGCCTTGTTATGTTAGCATCAAATGTTTTTATCAACGAAAAAGCCGATGAACAAATGTTCCAATGGCAAGCTATGCAGCATCAGATTTTTGTGTTGTGTGATACAAATACAAAACGCTATTGTTTACCTCATCTCACACGACGATTGGGAAATATTTCGGATGCCCATATATTGTGTGTCCCGGAAGGGGAAAGCAGCAAAGATATTTCAAGCCTTGTTCAGCTCTGGCAACATTTGATTCAACAACAAGCCGATCGAGATAGTTTGTTGCTCAATGTAGGAGGAGGTATGATTTGTGATTTGGGGGGATTTGTAGCTTGCACATTTAAAAGAGGAATCGATTTTGTTAACATCCCAACAAGCCTGACCGCACAAGTAGATGCCGCCATCGGGGGTAAAACGGCTATTAATTTTCAAGGAATAAAAAATCAAATCGGAAGTTTTAAGCAAGCATCCGCCGTCTTGATTTATAATGAACTCTTACAAACGCTTCCCGAAAGACATATCTATGCTGCTTATGCCGAAATGATGAAGCATGCTTTGATTGCCGATGCAAGCTATTGGAAGCAGTTGATAACGATTCAATCCATCGATTCACTTATTCGGACTACTTCATTTATTGAAAAATCCATTCAAATAAAACAAGGAATTGTCGCTTTAGACTTTTATGATAAAGCTCAACGAAAAATATTGAATTTCGGTCATAGCATAGCACATGTAATAGAAAGCTTTTTTTTAGGTGAAAATGGAAAAGTATTGCATGGCGAAGCGGTGGCTTGGGGTATGCTTGCCGAAGCATATCTTTCCAGACTAAAAGGATATCTAAGCCAAAATGAATTGGAGGAAATACAAATTCAAATTCTTAAAACCTATCAACCACTTCCTATTCATAATATGACAGAACATGAATGGATGCCATTGCTTTATATGGATAAGAAAAGACAAGGCAATTCATTTAATTTCACTCTGTTAAAAGGAATTGGAAATGCTATAATAAATCAGTCCTGTTGTATAGATGAAATCAGAAAGGCATTAGATTATATATCGCATTTATACTAAATACCTAAGGTTTGATTGTATCGTTGCAGGGTTTCTAATACATTCAATTTTATGTGAATAAAATCGTCAATGCCGGCCGCTTTTAGGCCCTCCATGCTTTCCGTAGGATTTCCGGCTATAATGCATAAGGTGTTGGTATTTTGATGTTTGATAGCCTGAACGATTTCAGGAACAAAATCAATATATTCTTCATCAGCGCTACAAATAGCGACAATGTGGGCTTTGGCATCTAAAGCATCTTTCGCTCCTTCGGCAGCAGTTTTATATCCTTGGGTCTCGATAATTTCATATCCGATACAGCCGAAGAAATTCGTTATAAAACCGGCTCTTGCCTGTCGCATGGATAGATTCCCGATTTTGAGAAGAAAGACCTTTGGGCGAGGATGATTTTTAGAATAAGCTTCAGTGGCTAAACGTAATTCCTCAAAAGGAAGTGCTCCGCGATAGGGCTGTAAACCTTTGTGTGATATGCTCTCTGTTTGTTTGACTTTGTCGATCATTTGTTCAATATAATTCGGATATTGGTTCGTGCCTAATAACACCATACGTCGGGTGGCGATATCCATATCACGTTTGCGACATGACTCTTCTACCGCTTCTTTAATCCTACCTTGTAAAGCAGCGCTGATAATGCCACCTTGTTTTTCAGTATCGCAAAACAATTGCCATGCCTGTTCAGCCAAAGCGTGTGTCAGATTTTCTATGTAGTAAGAGCCGGCAGCCGGATCGTTCACCTTGTCAAAATGTGCTTCTTCTTTGAGAATGATTTGGGTGTTACGAGCTATACGGCGTGAGAAATCATCACTTGATTTATACGTTACATCATACGGATTTAATACAATGGCATCGGCACCTCCTATAGCGGCCGACATACCTTCGGTAGTAGTACGTAACATATTTACATGAGCATCGTAGGTGGTTTTATTCCATAAGGAGGAGAAACTCGTTATAAACATTTTAGCCGTTTGAGCTACCTCAGGTTGGTATTGCTCCACTATAGTCGCCCATAGTAAACGTGCTGTACGTAGTTTGGCAATTTCTAAGAAATAATTTGATCCTATGGAGAAAGTAAAGTTCATACGAGTAGCAATTTCATCAATATCAATTTTATGATCGATAGCATAGGCTAAGTATTCATGCGCTATAGCCAGGGATAAAGCTATTTCTTGAGTAATGCTGCTACCGCAATTATGTAATAAGTTGCCATTTATTGTAATATATTTAAAGTTAGGCAGTACCTTACCAATACTTTCGTGTAATGCTATGATTTGTGATAAATCCTCTTCTTTACTTTTCCAAAAAGTATTATGTTGTAATAAAAAAGATATGGGATCATAATTGAAAGATCCTTCTATGGAGTTCTTGTCATATTTCTTATTTTCAATATATTGGATAAACAATTCAGCTAAAGTCGGATAAGAAATGTGATTTTCAAAACGAATGTTAACAGATTGTAAATCTATGCCCTCGAGTAAGATTTGTAGATCGTTAAGTGTGTGTATGTTTTTTGCATTTATGATTAGAGCATCTGTTCCTTTTGCTATCGATTCTAAGGAGAATTTATTTGCCAATTTTATATCCGTTTCATCAATTACTTGAGTGATTTTCCAATCGTTACCGCTTTCTTTTGTGCTCCTTACAAAAGGGAATTCTCCCGGAATTTGCATTAAATAATCCAATTCTTTTAAATCCTCTTCCCGGTAATAGGGTTTTACGAGTATATTTTCGTTGGTTTTCCATAAAAGTTTTTTAGCATAATCTGCTCCTTTAAGGTCCTTTATAATTATATCTTCCCATTCGTTGGTTGAGATTTTCGGGAAATCAGCAAATAATTTTTCTCTTTCTTTACTCATATCAGTAATATATAATTAGTATTTAACTACTTAATTCACGTAGCTTTTGAAGAATTTATGTATGCAAAGTTACATTATTTTCATATATAAATGGATGTTATTTTGAGATAATGGACAATGCCTTGTTTTACGATGTTTTTATCTTTCCGGACGAACAGACATGATCGAAAGATACATTAAAGAAAAAGATGTTATATGAATCAGCGAAATATTTTGTTTAATCTTATTATTGAGGTATTACTATGTGGAAAAATTATTTGTAAATGATTACCTTTTAAGTTATACTACACTCATCGCGACTAATGATTCTGTAAAAATAAATTCCCTTACTGAAGGCATCCGTATTTATTTTAATAGTGTTGGATGCATCATCAATTTTACATCTTAGATATTCTTTTGAAAGTATATTGAAAAAAATAATTTCTGCTGATTGATTGGTGTGTAAATAATAATTAATAATAAAATAATTAGTAGCTGGATTTGGATAAGCATCTGAAATATAAATAGTAGATATTTTAGATACTTCAGATATTGCAGTATTAATCGTATCTTGAATACATCTGAGGGAATAGGCTGATTTGTTAGGATAATTAGATCTATAGAAACCGGTATCTGAAGGATATGTGTAACGTACATAGGCGGTATTTCCAGGTATAGATCCAGATTCAGTAGAGGCTCTCAAATTACAGTAGATATTCAAACTGGCAAAAGTAA
>LSQX01329218.1_pt1 | contig 18319 bp, 19 predicted proteins | sample 654561 | NCBI WGS metagenome assembly LSQX01 (sample SAMN04489861, study PRJNA283612) | anaerobic digester metagenome | isolation source: 4 biogas reactors fed with cattle manure at either 37C or 55C with and... | place: Denmark: Kongens Lyngby | collected 2014
TATCTATTCTGCTATGGCTTGCGGTAGTTGATATTTGTACTTTATGAGCGCCGACAAAATTTATAGAATGATTGGCATTAATAATAAATTGGCCGTTTGCATCTATATTACCGGTATATGTATCATCAACAGTAATTTGAGCATTTGCAATAGGTGTAATTACAGGGTTATCAGTAGTACCGGTATAATAAATTACATTACCATAAACCGATAATGGAGGCGGTACATTTGCAACAAACGTGACGTACTGTGCCGGTGTCCCACTGGATAAGGTAAAGCTTACCTGTGTGTTATTTGCGGATTTAGTATTGCCGTAATCTGTATAAACGTCCGCAGTACCATTATCAGTAAGATCGGCAGGGTTTTTGAGTCTTACTGTGTATGTACCGTAAGGCAAATTATCAACTCTAGCAAAGCCCATATTGTCAGTAGTAACGGTATTTAAAACAGTACCGTCCTGGACTATCTCTATATCTGTTTGGTAATACCCATAAAACGTATTGTATGGGTTAGGTGTCCCGATTAATGAGCTATGTACATCTATAAATATATTGCAATTTGGATATTGCACAGTGGCGGTATAAACCTTTTGTGAACCATCTTCCGCTGTTACTGTATATGTGACAGGTGATGTAAAATTACGAGCTGCACCGGATGCAGGGTCAATAGAAACACCATCATGAATAATAGTGGGTGTTAAATTGCTTCGGTCGGTAGCCAAAGGCATAGTAACAGTTATATTTGCGCCAATGATTTGAGAAGATAACTGACCAGGTATTGAAAATGAAGTAATTTGTTTAGTATTACTTTTTGTCCAAGAAACATCAGTATCATAACCTTGTAATATCGGTATATAAGTATATTTTGATGTTGAAGAAAGCGGGTTCCCGTTCAAGTTAAGGCGTACAAGCTTTGTCAATGATGTTAAAGGCTCTATATCAGTTATATTATTATTTAATAGATATAAATATTCAAGATTAACCATATTACGTAAAGGTTCTACATTGGATATACCACAAACCTCAAGTAATAATTGCCGAAGGTTAGTTAAATACTGTAGTGGGGTGATATCAGCAATTTGGCATTGAGAAAGAGATAAAGTAGTAATATCTACCAGAGGTTGCAAAGGTTCTATGTTAGTTATGTCGTTACCTCTGAGCACTAAGGAATTAAGATTTAGCAAGCACTGTAAAGGTTCTATATTGGTTATATGGTTAACTGCAATGTGTAATGATCTTAGTTTAGTCAAATATTGTAAAGGGGTAATGTCTGATATATTATTGTTTTCGAGTTCTAAATATGTAAGATCAACTAAATGCCGCAATAGTGAAATATCAGAAATATTGTTGTTTTTTAAGGTTAATTCCTTTAAGTTGGTCGCAAATTGTAACCCCTCTAAATCTGTTATTCCTTTACTGCTAGCATTAAAATATATTAAATCTAACATATCGGTTTTAGTAATTAAACGAGTAGGAATATCTAAAGTCGAACGAATGGCACTTTCCAAATTTGAATCAGTAAATGTCACAACAGTAGAAGGATCAATAAAATTGATACTAAGCGTATTATCAGCACTTAATAACATTGTGTCATTAAGTACCTTGCAATGTATTGCCTTAATACCATAGTCAGAAGTTCCACCATAAGCCGGATCAGTAATATCCCATGTAACAGTATAATCAAGTGCCGATGGTGTAGTATAAAGAACACCGTCATTAGAAAGCTGCATATAAACAGCATCAGAAGAAATAACGTTAAGTGTAACAGTCGATGTAGTTGTTTCCTGACCACAGTCAGCACTTAAAACAGGTAAACTAGGCTGCGGACTATCCGCATAAGAACACGTAGGAAAAGAAAATAGTGTAAGTAAAAGTACCAGTACCATTGAACACGTTTTGTTAAAAGATTTCATAAAAACCTCCTATTATTTTTTCCCGACGTCGGGAATTTATTTTTAATGGTTTTAGCAAAATTGGGGTTTTGTGTTTTCCTAAACCCCAATTTTGCGGGGATTAACGGTTTAATATTGGAGCTGCTTTGAAGGTACTCCAGGAACATACTCCGCAGCGAAACAACTTTAAACCGTGTTCGGTTTGGTAGTTCTGAATTTCAGTGGCCGTAATTTGTGCTATAAGGGTGACATTTTCTAAAAACATATTGAGCATTTGCGGATCATAAAGCTTTTTATCTTTAAAAAGTATTTCGACAGCCTTTTTAATGCTCACACCTTTTCTGTATGGCCTATCCTCTGTAAGAGCTGCGAAGCTATCGACTATTCCCAATAATCTTGCAGCTGGCGTTATTTGAAATTTCTTCAGACCTGAAGGATAACCGGAACCGTCAAATCTTTCATGATGCTGGTATGCAGCTCTTATAATATCCATATCGAAGCCCGCTTTTTCAAGAATGTCTTTGGTGAATTGAGGATGCTGCATAATAATTTTTAGTTCATCCTGGGATTTAATTATGTGGTTGCTGAAAACATAATCAGGCATTTTGATTTTGCCTATATCATGCAGTAAAGCGGCACCAAATGCCTTATCCTTCTTAAGATCGATACTGATGAAGTTATCAGCAATCGTTTTGTTAAGGCAAGCCACGTTAAGGCTATGTTCAGCGGTAGAAATATCACGGTTTTTAAGAGCCCCAAGAAGGTTAACTGTTTTAGCTTCCTTATCCAGATATACCATGTTGTTATTCATTTTTAATACTCCTTTTACTAATGAGTGGAAATTGTAAAAGGAAGCAAGAAAGTATATAATGTTTATGAATAACAGTCACCCGTTTGCAAAATGTAGTTGACTGTTATTCCGAGAGGCAGTCGAAAGGCTGCTTTCTTGCTTCTTTAAACCTTTACTTGATTATATAAAATGTGTAAAGGTTTTTTAAGGTGTTGCCAATTGATCGCGGGTCAATTGGCAACAAACCTTTTCACATTTAGTACATAGATCCAGGGTCTAAAAGAAACCATTTTCCGTCCGTATTTACAAATGACATTTCGTAAAAATTTGTTTGTTGACTGGTTACTTGCTTTGTTTCAGTTGAGAACCAGGACAACATTTCATCAGTAGTAACACTTACCTTAACTTGAAATTGTAACTTTGCATGTGTTACATCATCAAGAACCCCAGGAGACGTGTCCACTAAATCCAAGCTATCAAGCTTATAAACCGCCGTATCATCATAAAAACCATAAAGCCCGCCTACTGTGATTTTGTCCATTTGCATTAAATCGCTGTCGGGTGATATTATGTCGGTAAACTTACTTTTGTCAGCATTTGAGTATGCAAGGTCAAAGAAGTTATTTGCTACTTGTTGCAGCTCCTTAACTGTAGCGTCCGTTGGCTCAAATTTTATAGTCTGCTGCTGCCCTGCATTGGCTGTTGTTTTGAAGTCCCTTGCCCCTGGCATTGTAGCAGTAATATCATAGTTGCCTGGAAAAATACCATCTATTGAATATGTAAGGCTTTCAGGCATGTAATTAGAGACGCTGAATCCCCATAGACCATTGTTTTCAGAAACTTCTACCCTTTCAACCTGAATACCGTTGACGAATACTTTAGATCCTTTCGGTGCAACGATCTGCCATTTTTTTGTGAAGTCGCTTGCAAGCACCTTCCAGTTATCAAATATTCCAAGTTTCTTTCCGCTCTGGATAAGTGAAAAAAGATAAGCGTCAGTATCGAACTGAACCTGATAATATTTAAGTTGCTTTGTTATTGAATTGGACTGCTGATCCTGGCCGAACATACCCAAAAGATTATTAACCTTATCTGCAGGCCTCGCTTCTTTAGGCTGCTTACCTATTAAATTCAAGCTCTCTATATACTCTTTGAAACTGTCTTTTGTTATGAACTGAGATTCAGTCACCTCAAGCATTGAAAAAGCTTTGTCGGTATCACCTTCCGCTAAAAGATTGCAGTATCTTTCAAACGTGGCCTCCGGAGAATAATAAGTATTCATTTTCGAGAAGCCAACAATTGCAGCTATTAAGACAAAAACAATTGCACCAATAGCAACAATGACTTTAAAAGAAAATTCGGGTACCTTGATGTTTATACCTTCCTTTGTAGCTGAAATTACTCCCGCAGCTGCTGTTTCTTCATGTGCTTTACTGATCTCCCTGGATGCTGCTCCGGCATTATCATTTTGGGGATTTACTACGGCAGCTCCACACACTTCGCAAAACTCCATGTTTCCTACTTCTGAATTACATTTCGGGCATTTCAACATTATTACCCCCCCCCTCATTTTGTAATTGTTATGATTTTTGTCGCTCCGTCATATGCTACTTTAAAGCCTAATTCCTCAAAGGTGTATCTTAAAGGCAAAAAATAAACATATTTGCCACTCTCGTTATGCAGGTGCGGGGCTGGCATTGTTCCAAACGTGCCAAAACAGTAACCGTCATTTCTCATAGAACCAGGATAATATTCAAGGGTCTTGTAAACCATCATTTGTTCACTATTAAATGAGTAGTGGCCTAATTGGGGTACTTTATAGGCTGTAATGATAACATCATAAAATTCTGTGTCATACTGACCAAAAACTTTCTTTGAATTGGTGCTTGTTCTGTTCCTGGTGTATAAGTCGTACTGGTCACTTGTTATCTCACTGGCAAGGTTTAGGAGAAGCAAAACCCCGTTATTATCACCATTCCCCATTAGAACCCCGTCACAATCAATCTTGTAAGCTATTTCAAAACTTTCATTACCGGCCTTAACTGTGGCTACTTCATTATCATTTAACTGAATAGTAATACTATTTATGACCGCCGTTTCCTGCTCTACTTCCCCTCCAAAATCCGCATAGCAAACAGCTTGAAGGCTAATAACAAGCGATATTGCAAGAACCACCAAAAATAATTTCTTCATACTAAAACCTCCCCTTATTGTTTTTGATTATTAAGAACCTGGACACGTTCCATATAGTTACTAGACCAGGCATAATTATTTTCAGATAAATCTCTGTTTTTACCCAAGAGATTTTCAAAATAATTTAGCCTGTAGGATACCAATGGCCGAAGCTCGACAAAAAGCTTAGAAAGATCCTTTTTGTTGAGCTTATAATAATAGAGCTTTTCCAAATAGGTTGCCATGTCTGCTGAAAAACCCGCTATATGAGTAGCTCTATCCGCATCTATAAAAATCTTTCTTTCATAAAGCATATAGGGCAGTTGTGTAAAGTTCCACTTTTGCATAACCAGGAACCCTAAAACGATAAGACGCAAGCAGCCTAAAATAAATCCAAAAAGTACAGTCACAAATGTTGTGCTAAAACCAAGGGAATCAAAACCGCCACCGTTAACAAGGCCGCTTAAACCCACCTTTAACCCCATGACAACAAGTGCAAAAGGAGCTGTAAGGACAAGCATGATAGCTGAAAATCTACCCATCAAGACGGTTGCATCATGCAGAAGCCTTTTATTAGCGATATTATATTTGATCTGTGCAAACTCGTTATAAACGGCTGCCGCAAGTTCAGGCCTAGAGAGCGTATCAATGGCACCCTTAGAAACAAATATAGAGTTTCCATAGCTGTTGGTGTCAATATCTAAATTGTCATATGTAAAAATTTTAACGGTCCCGGTCATATACTCGTATTTTATCCGGTTTACCCTTCTATTCAAAGGCCTTATAACATGCGCTGTAACAGTGTTTAAAGCATTTAAAATGTGATATTGGAACCAAACTGGCGCACTGTAACCCCTTATGTCTGTGCGGTCTTTCAATTGTTCAATAATTGGCTCCAAAACTCTTTCTTCTCTGCCGATGGTATTTCTCCCATTAGCAAAAAATGCAACAACCCTTTGCCCGAAAGGAGTATATAGGATAAACAATATTACAGCGTAAATAATGAGTGATCTTATCAAGCTGTTAAAAGGCAATGCGTTGATAGGAAATATGGTTGATGAAAAAGCATTTTCAAGGCTCCAGAGAAAATAAAAATTGAAAATGATAGAGAATATCGGAATAAAACCAACAAGACCAGTTCTTGATTTCATGTGTTGACCTCCTTTTATTTAACCATTTGAATTTTAACCTTGGAATACTTGAAGTTTGGAAACTTCGTGAAGCATATTGCTTCACCGATGCCGAGCTGTAAAACATCCCTGGGCTTAAAAATATATTCTTCTTCCAAACTTATGGAAGTGTTCTTTTTACCTCCCTGAGGTGACGCTTCTTCTTGGCCTTCCCCATAACTGATAGTTACTTTGTTCTTATCAACGGTGTTCAAGCTGTCCGCTATTTCCTCCGCAGAACTAAAAACATCCTGGCGCATTATAATTTTAACATTAGTGTTACCGAGGATCTGAGATAGCAATTTTCTGTCACCATTAATTACAAGGTCTGCAAGCTCCTGAAAGGATACAACATTTCTGAACCCATATTCGCGGGTCTTATTTATAAGATTTACTACTATTTCGCTTGCGAATACGTTAAATTCATCAAATACGCACCAAATCTTTTTCCCTGTTCCAAAAAACCTTGGAGCTACCGTTTTTAAATCTGCTATGATTAAACGGCCTAGCATTTTTGCGTATTCAGCAAATTTCAAACTGTCCAGGGAAAAGAAAATAACATCGTTATTTTCTATGCTCTGCATGATGTCAATTACTTGTGGGTCTAAGGTGTCAACAAATAAGCTGCTCAATTCACTTTCACAAATTGAGTTGATACGGTTAGCAAGCCCTTTAGCTGCGCTTTCCTCCACTTCATTTAGAATTACTTGCATGAATTCCGCTGCTTCTCCCACCTGTGGGACAAAATCTCTAAGAAAATTGTAGTTTAAAAATCTCGATAATACCTTAAGGTCTATAACCTCAATTTGTGTAAGCTCCTTAGTCTCCGGAAGGGCTAAAAATCTGAAAATACCTTGTAAATACCTTTCCGCCTGTAGCTTATAATGTTCTTCCGTCCAGTCGAAAATTGAAATTATTTTGTCCTTTAACTCTGTGTAACCACCATGACGTAAGCTGTTGTAATGGAACGATACAGGAATTTCAATAACCTTTCCTTGCATTGAGTACTTTTCAACCATATCTTTTGCAATATCTTCATTTAAAAGATGAAAAAGCTTGAAATTACGATTGTTTTGTTTACAAAACTTAGCCATATCATTGAAAAATGATGGACTGCCCTTTCCATCAACTATTATAATAGGTGATTGATTTTTCAAGGGCTTGGCTAAAAGTCTTTTAATGGTTTCGGTCTTGCCTACGCCGGTGGCACCAGCGAGGGCAATCATACCATTAGCTTCCTTTTCACTTACGGTGTATGGGTCTTTATTTAACAAGCCATAGCCTAAAGTAGTAATATCAGGATCATCAATCAAAAGGTTAGAATTTACTGCCGGTTCCTGTGCATACGCCCTGTTCGGTTGTGTCGGCGGTGATGATGTGTAACTATCTTCTTCCTTCAATGGTGAAATGTAATTGTTTTTATCATAGCTCGGCGCGTCATGCTCCCGTGGATCGTATTGCTTGATCTCTTTCCGAGAGAAAAACATTTGGTAAATAACACCGATTACCAGAAGAAAAAATATGAACTCGAACAACCATTTGAAGCCTGTAAATATGAGAAATAGAACGCTCAGCACACCAATAATGATTAATAGGGTCTTATGCTTTTTGAAGTTAATATTAATGGTTTTAATCGGATTCACCCCCCTTTATTTTGTTACGTAGCTGCTGGAGCCTGTCCACTGTACTACTTTCAACAAAGCTGAATTCACTATCTCCTTTAGCTGAAATTTTTATATATCCTTCTATATCCGGATATACTTTGTAGGTTACCGCCGAAACATCTGAAATGCCTGATATAATTAGATTATCCTTTGGTTTTGCAGCTATGTTTTTCAAATTAAACTCGTTTTTCTTTTGTATCATCTGGAACGCTTTTTTAGTTAACCTTTCAAGCTCTGCTTTCCTTTGATCTCCGAGTGTGATAATTTCAAGTGTGAATTTAAAAACGTTCATTAGGTTTTTGGTGCCTAAACCGTTAAGGAGCTTTGAGATTAACCGGATATGTCTGAGTACCGTATTTTCCTGGGTATCTAAATCAAAATCAAAACATACGAATTTTAATAATGACTTTGATATTGATTGATCGGCCTGGTATGAAACTAAATATATGCCGTTCCTATCCCCCAGGATCTTTAGTTTAGTTTGCAGCTGCAATGAAGTTTCTTCTTTCTCAACGCTTACCATGTGTAAATTATCAAGCCTGTTAGCCTTTAACACGGATCTTATGTTTTGAATAACCAAGTCCAAATTGCTTCTCGATAGATCCGTATTTATAAATTCTTTTGTGTGGAGGTAGTTTTCAAAGGTATAAACTGAATTCATTAAAGGCCTGAAGCTTGGTTTAAGTGTTTGCCGGTTAATGTTCTCGGGGATCTCACCGGATTCTTTAAATTTGAGAAATTTAAGAGCAGTAATTTTGAGGTAGATATATTTGTTATTATTAAACTGCTCCGAACCGACTAACAACAGTGATTCAAGCTTTTTTATTTCTCTATAGCCTTTCGACCTCCCTTCAAAATACTTGTAGATTTGTTGATATAAAGCGTAACCCCCGCATTTATTAAGCACTTCCAGCAAATCTTTATATCGTAGCTCTACATCAAGGAACGTATGCGGGTCTATTACGTCAAGCCTTACTAAAATGCTGTTCTCCACTCTATAAACCTCCCTTGCCATAATGTGGGTATATATTTCCCATAATGAAAGTTTATATGAGCATTGTACTTCCTGCAACTCTGTTACCAACTTCCACCTTGTTATTGATGGTTTCCTGGGTGTACTTATCCCCGACAACCTCAACGGCGAAACTCTCTCCACCACATACGACAACCGCATCAACGCAGTCTTTACCATCCTTCAGGAGGTCTTTATATTCGTTCTGGATCTGTGTTTCATTCATCCATAATGCACCAGGATGATCTATATGTACCTGGTAATAAGCTTCAGTTAATTTTAGATCATGCTTTACCTGGTTCAGATTGGATTTATAAAAATAATCGCTGCCAAGCTTATTCTCGCAATACCTCCTTCCTTTGTTATTATCGAGCCTTACAACTTCTATCAGATTTCCGCCGGCCGGGTTAGTTTTTTCTATTTTTATGTACCCCGACTTTTCTAACTTTTGCAACCTATCACGATTTATATTGCAAAATGTTTTAGCCTGTTCGATAGAACATAAGCCCGTATTAGATAATTGCTTTAATAGCGTTTCATCCCTAGAAGTCATTTTTTTAACAAATGTAGACTTCCTTCCTCTAGCCAAATTCCCTCCCCTCCCTCTTTGGTTTTCAAAAATCCCCGCAGGGATTTTTTTAATTCAAATTCGTGATAACGAATTTGTACCCGATGCAGCTACGCTGCCGCCGGGGGATAAGAAGCCAAAAACAATTTCGAAGAAATTGCTTGCTTTTTACATGAATTGGTTATGAAGCGTAGCGGAATAACTAATTCATGTAAAAAGTTTTTGTGCTGGCAAGCAGAACGGATGAATATGCGAAAACTAAAAATGCGTTAGCATTTTTGGTTTGGAGTATATTCAGTAGTGCTGCGACTTATACCCCGGCGGAAGCGTACATTAAGTTGAAATTGCGGCAAGAGCAAATTCAACTTAATGTGACCCCGGAGGATACCCCGAAGGACACCCACATGAGAAACGCAAGCGCGAACCGGAATTTCACTTTAATGATACACTCATTAAAGTGAAATTGCAATAGCGTTGCGGTAGAATATAGAAAAATTTGGCGGCCGAAGCCAACAAATTTCATCGGGCGCTAGCCCGATGAACGGCTCCCACGCTCCCTATAAAATATTTAAAATGCGTAAGCATTTTTTATCAAGGCATAAGCCTGGATCAGTGAAGTAATTATTTTAACCTGGTGCGGCAGCACCATAAAAAAAGATGGTCTTATTCCAGTAAGTCAGAATGTCGCATAATGTCGAATTTACGTAATATATTCAATGATCATTTCAACCTTTAAAGTCTTACACGTTTCACGCTCATGTATAATTAATAATAGAACTTTGCATTTCTTATTTTTGAAATGAGTTAACTACTATGCAAGTACAATATTTTATAGATTCACAATCAAAAAAAAGGTGCTAGAATCTGGCACCTTCACCGAAATAAAAATAGAGCCACGAGAGAAAAGGAAGATCGAACATTTAAGATCTGCAAAAACAATTTTTCGAACTTTAAAAATTGTTTTTGCAGATCGCCGCGGAAAAGAGGGGTACGGGGGGAATCATCGCGGAGGGTTCCTCCCGGCCACGAAGCCCAACCCTAATATTTTTTTCTCGCTCCTGGTCATGATCCGGATCGGCCGGTCACGATACAATATGAGAAAGGTGCCAGATTCTAGCACCAACTTTAGGCTGTGGATTTGATGGAAAAGGAAGCAGAGGGCATGGACAAAGCATTGAAAAGCCATGGACAAAGAAAATCACTTTGCCCACAACTTTACAACACCTTGCCCACACCCTCTAAACGCTACCTTTCCCACAAGCTCCACAACCCCGACGACGACTGTTTTGCTATGATATGATGCAGAAAAATCTTTGTTTTTTTCTTGACTTTACGGTTTCAGGGGTTTAACATGACCGGTCGGTGCGGTGAGCTTTTGGACGCAGCTATCCTCCTGTAAAGGTAAAAATAGCCGCGTTTGGTTCTGAAACATGACCGTATAGGCCGTTTCGCTCCCATTAGCAGCGCACCGCTACGATTCTTAATCCTTGCAGCTTTCTACACATAAAGCCTGTCCTATATGCGATCCTATAGTTTTATTCTATAGGTGGATCTGCTGCAAGCCTCCAGGCCGAAACCTCCAGGCTACCACCAACACTGTTACACGCCGTGTCACGCTATATATGCCCCCGGGTGCGCTGCGGGTTTGGTATGGCATATATGTTACTCTAATGAGCAATACCCTTTTTTTGTGCATCGGTGAGGGTTACACCATGTTTTTTATCGTGTTATTCCATTAACCACGTACCGGCTCGGACGGTAAAAAGACAAAATTAAAATAGACCTACATACACTATATTTTTTTCAAAATTTATGTATAGGTTTTGAAAAATGCTCCAATACTGAATTACAGGGAATAGAAGCAACAAAAAAGGGATTTCGCGCGGTAAGGCACAAAATCCCAATAAATCCCATAATCACCTTGACAAATACTATTCACTTATGCTAAAATGTATGATACAATATAAATTGTACTACACAATCACATAAGCTTAGTATAGCAGTTACGGAAGCTACTTGGTAAAGTTCCTTACCAGAGCGAATTATTGAAACCTACTATTTCAGTAATTCACCGAGCTGTTATTCAATTTTATAATCAGTTTACCATATTTTAATAAAATATGGCAAGTAAAAGCCTAAAATAAAATGTTTGGGCTTTTTTTGTTATTAAAAAGTGTAAGGCTTTGAAAAAACAGCTCCCTTCGGAGCTGTTTTTAAGTGCTTGGCAGGACGTCACTCCTACATCTCAAATACCCTTTCAGGTGTGTCGGGCAACTTTCCGACCTCAAGCACAAAATTGTATACCATTATTCGGCAGCAGTATCACTTGGGGAAATATCCTGACGTACTTCTTTTGAAGGAATAACCTGTAATTGGCTTGCCGTTACTCCAATTTCGCCAGGACATACATTCATATCTAAATCCATAACAAGCCCGCCCTGAACTAAGATCTTAATATCTTTGAAATTATTTTCATCTATACCGGCCTTCCGGAGCTGCTTCTCATTTATGAATACCGTAAATGAAATACTACTTTCTTTGGGTAGATATTTAACGGCAGCTACGTTGCCGCCTTCCTGCATGTCGAAGGAATAAACCTTTGGCGCATTTAGTTCTTTACCCATCAGGTTTTTTTCAATTCTCAAATGGGTTATAGGAACACCTGTTAAAGTAATTTTCTGTGACATTGGTCTATTCCTCCGAGCTCTAACTTAGTCCTTTTTCTTATTACTATACAATAGACAAATAGCTTCATCAACAATCTCATTATAAGTTATATTAGGATCTTTATAAACAAATACTTTAAGTTCTTGTAGTTTGCGTATAGTAGATGGCCTGAGAGTATAGCTCCTTTTGATGGTTAATTCATCACTTCCGGAATACTTAACTTCTTTGGAATCATCCTTTTTACCTTCTTTCATTTCTTTACCGGTTTGCTCGATGCTTGCGAAAAGTCCTTTGCTAGCTCCTGTTTTATCTGCCATTATTAATCACCTCGTCAGCTAAATTCATATAATCAGTAAAGCCATTACATTCCCTGTTAAAGAAGTTTATAGGCTGCTGACTATCCTGGGCTTTCTCCAGCTCCGCATTAGTCCTTATGGGGTTTTTAAAAACTTTGCCTTTGAATATTTGAAGGTTTTCAATATCCGACTTTATTTCTTTGTGCTTGCTGATCCTTTGATCAAACTTAGTTATAACTACGCCCATAATATCAAGCGTAGGTTTTAGATTGTCCTTAACCAGGTTGTAGGTTCTAAGAAGTTGCCTAATACCTTTGACTGAAAAATAAGAAGGGTATACCGGTATTATAAGATAGTCACTGGCTGCCAATGCATTAATGCTCAACAGACCCAAAGACGGGGGACAATCAATAATAATATAATCATAATCCGGGCCTATCCTTGACAACAGCTTGTTCAATAACATTTCTCTACTTACAGCGCTGCTCAAAGTTTGCTCTGCTTCCGCTAAATTGATGTCACTTGGCAGTATTGAAACCTTAAAGGAAGTTTGCAATACAAATTCTAAAATTCTTTCCTTCTTGAATTGCTTTTTATCAGGAGTGCTATTATATTCTTGCAGTAGGTTATAAATAGATAGATCCAGGCTTTCATCATCGATGCCTAACGCATTTGTACTATTAGCTTGCGGATCTAGGTCAACTATTAAAACCTTTTTTCCTTTTTCAGCAATAGCACAAGCAAGGTTAGTTGTTGTGGTAGTCTTGGCTACTCCACCTTTCTGATTAAACATTGAAATTATCATTAGTTCACCCTCCTAAATTCTATAATTCTATAATACCAAACTTCTAAAATTCTTGCAAGAAAATTCCCGATAATAGGAAGCAGTCGGGGAAAAACTAAATCAAGAGAAAAAAACGAAAAATAGAGATAAGGATCTAATCTAAAAATACATGGAAAGAAAGCTGGACTGGGAAAAAAATAAATAACCTCTTGCAAGTCTTATCTAACAAGTGTATAATGTTAGATAAGATAATACAATTAAAGGAGCGTGCAGCATGAATTATAATTACCTTAAAATCATTGATAAAATCGAGCTTTTGAAAGAGGACATTGAAAACCTCTCACGGTCGGCCGAACATAAAACATATGAGGACAAGGAGGCATACCACATAGTAGAGAACCTTACTGATCAGCTCGACACAATTGTATATAAATTAAAAAGACTATCCTGGCCGGCAATCGAGGGTAAACTACAGGAGGACCCGGAAAGAGGTAAATTCGAACTTATTCGCAATGACACCGGCCGGGTTATCGGTTGGCAATTATCCTGCGGATCTTATCTGGAGGTATATGACGAGGACACCGGCGAGTGGTACCCCGGACGAGTAGAACATACAACCAAGAACGGCTGCACTGGGTATTATTTTGTCAATGGCGAGCTGGACAGCCCATTCTTATATACCGGTATGCACGTCCGTATAAGGAGGGAAGAATAAGCTATGCTGCAGCTCAAAGAGATCAAATGCGGTAAAAAAGGATGCAGTAAATGCCCGCATGGATTTTATGTTTACGCTTACTGGAGGCAAAACAATAAGATCAGAAGCAAGTACCTGGGCAAAGTAGGAGATCCGGAAACTCAACGAAAAGTAGACGAGCTGGCCAAAGATCATCCCAGGGTAACCGCCGAATACGAAACCATGTATCTGGAGAGTACCCCAGGCGTTAAGGAAAAAATATTAAAAGGCATAAATACACCGCTGAGCGAATGCCAAGAAGATAATATAAAGGAGAGTGTTTCAAATGCCAATGCTGCAGCCAAATAAAAAACACACCTATGCCGACTATTTGACATGGCCAGATGACGAGAGATGGGAGATCATTGACGGAGTACCATATATGCTGGCCGCGCCAACATGGCAGCATCAATCTGTATCAGGCCAGCTTATGATGCAGTTCGGCAACTACCTTTCCGGTAAGACGTGCCGTGCTTTTTCTGCACCGTTTGATTTAAGGCTACCCGAAGGGGATGAAGCAGATGAAGACGTCGAAACAGTTGTGCAGCCGGATGTTACGATTGTCTGCGATAAATCCAAGCTTAAGGGCACCGGTTACTATGGTGTCCCGGCCCTGGTAATAGAGATTGTTTCCCCGGCCACAGGAAAAATGGATCGACTTCTAAAATTTAACCGATATGAAAAGGCTGGTATAAAAGAATACTGGATAGTAGATCCGGATAGCAAGCTCGTAAGTGTTTTTACTCTCCAAGGTAACAATCGTTACGGTCGGCCTGAGACGTACACCGACACAGACAGCGTAAAAGTCGGTGCATTTCCTGATCTTACAATTACCCTGAGCGAGGTGTTCATTGACTTATAAAAAAACGCAAGGGGGCAAGTGTATGGGAGATAAAGTTTTTGAGCTTATAACAAAAATGTATTCTGAAATGACAGAGCAATTTAAGGCCGTAAAGGATGATATTAAGGGCTTGAAAAATGACATTGTGAGAATTGAAAATGACCATGGTAAAAAGCTGGATGCCTTGTTTGATGGTTATAAGCAGCTCTCGGAAGGACAAGAGGAAGTGAAATCGCAGTTGTCTTTTTTAACAGCAAACTTGAAAAGCAGCCTAGGTTTTTTTAAAAAAAATTATTTAATGGAAATATCAATAATCGAAGATTTAGGGAGCTTTCAGAAGATATGTATATTTTGCCCGGAACACAAGATATTGTATAACAGGACTATAAAAAAAGTCGGTTATTCAATCCGTAATTTATCCTAACGGTCAAATTACGGATTTGACAAAAACGCCGTTTTGACAGGTGGCTGTAGTAATTCCACGAAATCAACATTTTGTATAATCAGCTCGATAGCTCATTATTATTTGTAATAGACACAACCTTCTTTACGCTGCTCCATTCCATTGATTCAGCTTTGAGCTGTGTGTATTTATCCTGTAGGACGGTATTGATTATATTTGCATTATCAATTGTTTTCTTCATAGGGGCAACCAGACAATGAAGTAAATTAAGGGTTTCTTTTTGCTGCTTTAGTGTATCACGTACATTTAAAGCGGTTTTAAGGCTGTTTATGGCTTGTAGGCTATTAGCAGCTGTAAAGCTTTTACTTGCTATTTCATTTTCAATCCTCTGTACTTCCTTCATGGCCTGGTTATATTCAGCGTTGGCTTTCTGTGCATTGTCGATAATATCCTCAAAAAGTACTAACGCCGCATTACTCAATTTAACCGCCACCAAACTTTTAAGGAATTTCTTTTGAGAGATTTTGAACTTCTTATATTCCTTTTCGGTCATATCGGCTTTTTCCTGGTTACATTTTAAGCATGATATAGCAAGATTGGAATGTACCGTCTTACCACCTCTGCTTATAGGTGTTTTATGGTCAACTGTCAAATCGTTTTTATTGTGTGATGTCTGAATTACTTTCTTGCAGTAATTACATATAGGCTCTGTATTCTTTTTGAATTCTGCTATGATATTATTTTCATACGCAGTATATATGGCCATTTCTAACCCTCCTCAAATGTTAAGGTCAAAACATATCTTTAAAATATTTACTGATTTCTTCTATACCTTGGAGCTCCTTAATTGATTTCCTGTTGTCTTGGTATGTAATACCTAGAGCGTTCAATTCTTCCGTTGCTTTCTTAGCTGTCATTTTACTTAATTCCTCAAAAACTTTTGCAAAGTCTAGGCTTTTCTTGCGCCGATAGTAGTCAACTTTTTCCTTACATTCTCTAAAAAAGCCAATTGCAAGGGTCAGCGAATGAACGTCTGCAAAATCCTCTATGTTAAATCCAACCTCTTTAGCCTTTTTGTGGGCTTCTTCCTCGCTCTCGATTGCAGTACAAACTAAATCAATTTGCTTTTCGAATTCATTCGAACTCTCACGCTTAGTTCTTTCTTTCGGCGCTCTGTTAACTTTGTAGAAAGCAAGCATAGCATGTGGCTTATAAAAAGCGGTATCGTACATATTATAAATACCTCCAGACCTCTTTTGTGTATTAATCAATTATTACTATAACAAAAAAAACTCCCAAAATGGAGCTTTTTTTGTTATAAAGTCGCATCAGTTTCCTTAATAATTTTTTCTATCTCCGAATCATCCATAACTTTTTTATTTACTTACACTGTATCACTCCTTTTTACTTATAAATAATAAGTGCGCTATGTAATTCCTTTGAATTAGAACTGCCATTTTTGAAAGTGGCCGTAACAGAATATTTAATATCGCATAGAATATTAAGCTTGACACTAGCCAGAAATTCATTAATTTCATCCTCCAAGGATGAAGAATCGATGGCAGAAATAATTTTTACCTTTTCATAGTTCATAATACCCCTCCTTTAATATAACTGGAATTCAGACATAATGTAGTCCATAATCCTATCAAAACAAGCTTCTATTGGTGCACTAACTACAGTTGAAATTTTGTTCGTTAATTCATTTAAAATGCGATTATTTGATATAGAATTGCCACTAGTAGCTGAAAGAAAAATCATACATAGCATGATTGAAATAAAAAACTTTTTCATGGATAGCTCCTTTCTTAAACACAAATTCCAAAGTTCTTTAATTCCATAATACCAAACTTCTAAAATTCTTGCAAGTGGTATAAGAATAATAATTAAATTATTCTTTACAGTAGGCTTTAACAATGAATCGATCTTTACCATGATTTGTGCAAGTTATGAGAGTAAGAACCTTTTTGTAATCGGCATCCTGGTCGAGTGGAATAAGGTTGTCAGGCTTAACTATGTAAGTATATCCTACCTCATATTTAAGAATGTTACCGGACTTATCTTGCAATTCTATTATATCGCCGGTGTCCAGCTCATTAAGTTTACCAAAGAAGCTCCCATTATTTCTATTGTGACCGGCAAGAACCGTATTCCCTGGCCGGTTTATTTTAGAACCACAAAACCATGTTATTGATACGTTCAGGCTGTCCGATGTTGTAATGTCTATGATAGGGTAATCAATGTCTATCTTCTCTATTTTTATTCTCCCTATCACCTTATAATTTTCCAACCGGTTGGAAAAATTATCGGTACTGCCGTTTTCTATCTCAGGTTCAGGTTCTTCACTGCTTAACTCCAAAATTGACGTTGAAGGGGTGGGGGGTGTATTTATATTACCCCCGCCTTCAAACTGCCTTAAATCGTCTTTTAGAAGGTCGCATTTCCCCTCGATCTCTATAGTGAAAGTATTTAATAGATCCTGTCGCTGTTTTTGAGCTATCATGAAACTTTGATATTTATTAAAGCTTGCAGCAGCTATAAAAACTATTAAGATTATTAATGCAGTTCTTACGAATTTCATTTCATCAGGCCTTTCAGCTTTCTTTTTTTAATAACATCGATCAGGGTAACAGCGCCCAGGACTCCGATAACAATTATTAAAACTACTGTTAAAGGATTGATGGTATCGCCGGTCTGTGGAAGTATTTTTATGGTATCCGGAATTTTAGGAACAACCACAAAATTAATAACTTTGTCCCTGTTGTCCTGATCAAGCGAGAGATCCGTAAACGCGTCCTTAGAATCCTGTACGCTTTTTACCACAACATTATTATCTTTATCTAGCTCCAGGACAATTTTTATGTCCTTCAGGTCTTTTGCTTTCTCTTGGAATTTATCATCGTTTATACTGATTGTATGCTCGCCCAAATCAACATTATCAAATGAATAGTAGCCTTGATTATCCGTAAAAGTGTAACGTGGATCTGAATGTAACTCTATCCGGATATTAGATAAAGGAGTACCATCAACACTTGTAACTCTTCCTTTAACTGTGCCGGTTATAATTGACGCGGGTAGCTCTTTTGTCGGTTCTTCAACTACAGTTGGTGATGGCTCCGGTAAAGGTGAGGGAGTATCTACAGGATCGGGGTCATGCGTGGGCTGCGGTGGTGTAACCACCGGCGCATGAAGGTCATACACCCTGAAAATTACAAGTTGTCCTGAATAGCCACCACTTATAGCGTTAATTTTAACATCACTTAAAGTTAGATTAAATTGAGCGGTATCGGTATTACTAAAGTCCTGTTTTATAATTTGATTAAGTTCTA
>LSQX01388340.1_pt1 | contig 18318 bp, 16 predicted proteins | sample 654561 | NCBI WGS metagenome assembly LSQX01 (sample SAMN04489861, study PRJNA283612) | anaerobic digester metagenome | isolation source: 4 biogas reactors fed with cattle manure at either 37C or 55C with and... | place: Denmark: Kongens Lyngby | collected 2014
GGTAGAGCACCTGACTCTTAATCAGGGCGTCCCGGGTTCGAGTCCCTGATGGCCCACCAAATAAAACCCCTAGAAATATTAATTTCTAGGGGTTTTAACTAATATTAAGAATAGCCTAAATCCCGTTATTTATTGATAAAAGTTACGCAATCAGTTTCTTCTGTATCAATTGCACCCGGGGGTTGTATCTCGATACTTGCGGCGTTACAATGGGTACCACCACTATTGTAATAACAACTATCTACAGTACATTTAACACCATCCAATGGTTGATTTTTACGTGGTATACGATTTTTCATTATGCAATTCCTCCTCTTTGTTTTACATAAAATCAGATAATGTATCTAATTATGGTATGGAAGATCTTTTCGTAACATATATATTTATTTACTTCCCAATTACCCTCCTTCCTATTCATGAAAAGATGTCCATATGAGATCAAAGTTAAACTATTTATTCTCCCCCAAAAGTTAAAAAATAAACATTGACCTTTCTTTTTTTGCAAAAATACCGTATAATCTTTCATATGGAAGAACAGTAGCATGGTATAGAGTTCCATGATGAGTAACAAAGGAAAAATCATAAATGGTAGTATGGAAGGATGGTAGTATGTATTTATATTTTATTATTGGATATGTTCTTGTAATTGCATTAATTGGGTTAGCGAGTATGTCTAGGGTAAAAGGAGTATCTGACTTTTTTCTTGCAGGACGTTCGGTAAATCCATGGATGTCAGCTTTTTCCTACGGCACTGCATACTTTTCTGCAGTATTGTTTATTGGCTATGCAGGGAATACAGGCTGGAACTTTGGAATTTCTGCGTTATGGGTTGTATTTGGTAATACCTTTGTTGGTAGTTTTTTGGCCTGGAAGGTTCTTGGACCTCGAACCAGAGAAATGACGAGTCGTTTAAACGCAACTACCATGCCGGAATTTATTGGGATAAGATATCAAAGTAGGAGTTTAAAGATTGTCACTGCTCTGATAATCTTTATATTCTTAATTCCATATTCTGCTTCGGTTTATAAGGGGTTGGGCTACCTCTTTGAACAGGTATTTGGCTTACCAAATGAGATCATTTTGTTGGTCATCGCATTCTTTACAGCATTCTACCTAGTACTTGGTGGATATGTTGCATCTGCTAAGATTGATTTCATTCAGGGTATTATCATGATTATAGGTGTTATATTAATGCTTTCTTATATTATATCGCATCAGAATGTGGGCGGGCTCTCAAACGTTTTTTCATCACTGGAACAAATTGATGCAAGGTTAATCAAACCTATAGGACCTCAAGGCTTACTGGCCACCCTTTCATTGGTAACCTTGACCAGTCTTGGGACCTGGGGATTGCCTCAAATGGTGCATAAGTTTTATTCCATAAGGGATGAGAGATCTGTAAACGCAGCAAAGTGGGTATCAACGGGTTTTGCCCTGTTAATAACCTTTGGAGCCTATTATACCGGTATAATTAGCAGATTGTTTTATCCTGACTCGATGCCCTCATTTAAAGGGGTTGTTAACTCTGATGTTTTGATACCAAAGGTCTTAACCCAAACATTACCAGAAGCTGTGTTGGGCGTCATCTTAATACTGGTGCTTTCAGCATCTATGTCAACATTGGCATCCTTAGTATTGGCATCTAGTTCTGCAATCTCAATGGACCTAATACGCGGAGTTTTTCATCCTGATATCAGCAACAAAAAGCTAACGCTATTGACGAGAGTGTTATGTTTGCTGTTTGTTGCCCTTTCATACATCATAGCAGTTTTACCTAATCCGGTAATGACTTTGGCATCAATTTCATGGGGTACAGTATCTGGTTGCTTATTAGCGCCATATCTGTACGGCCTATTTTGGGGAAAAACAACCAAGACAGGGGTATGGGCCGGGATAGCAACCGCCTGCTGCATTATGATATGCGGAGCTGTCTATACCAAAATGGATGCGACATGGATGCCTATATTTAGCGCAATGTCTATCATAGTGCCCTTGCTTATAGTCCCCCTCGTAAGCCTGGTTACACAGCCATACGGCAAGATGGATCTAGACTTGTCATATGATTTTTCCGCAACTCAAGTTGAACCAGAATCTTAAGTTGTATGACATACTTTGTCCATACGGTTTACAGCAATATTCTATTAGGGGATACTCCTGGATAACTGATTATGATAAATAACCAGTTTAATTACAGCACCAGTCAAATAAATATTTATTACAGAAGGAGCAATATTTAGACATATGATCGATCTACTTAACATATTGGAGGTATACTACAAATGGAATTAATGTTAGGAAATAAGGCTGTTGCCAGAGGTGCATACGAATCTGGGGTTAAGGTGGCAACAGCATATCCTGGAACTCCCAGTACTGAAATAACGGAATACATCGCAAACTACGATGAAATTTATACCGAATGGTCACCCAACGAAAAGATTGCCTTAGAAGTTGCTATAGGTGCCTCTATTGCAGGTGGACGTGCTATAGTGTCAATGAAGCATGTAGGTCTTAACGTAGCTGCGGATCCTCTATTTACCGTATCCTATACCGGTGTAAATGGGGGCTTGGTCGTGGTAGTAGCTGATGACCCGGGTATGCACAGTTCCCAGAACGAACAGGACAGTAGATATTATGCCAGGGCGGCACATATACCAATGTTGGAGCCTGCAGACAGTCAGGAAGCAAAGGATTTTGTCAGACTTGCCTTTGAGATTAGCGAAAAATATGATACCCCTGTCTTGTTAAGATTAACTACCAGGATATCGCATTCTCAAAGCTTGGTCAGTTTGGATGAACCATTGCCAATCTCAATAAAGGAATACACAAAAAATCCCCAAAAGAATGTTATGATGCCGGGGATGGCACGCAAAAGACATGTGTTTGTGGAAAAAAGAATGAAAGGCCTGGCCAATGATTCTTGTGAATTCGAGATTAATAGAATAGAAATGGGTAACAGAAAGATCGGAATAATAACCAGTGGTATTGTATACCAGTATGCAAAAGAAGCATTTCCTGAGGCTTCCTTCCTAAAATTGGGTATGGTCCACCCATTACCTAAGGATCTAATTTTAGACTTTGCTTCCCGTGTAGAGACTCTGTATGTTCTGGAAGAATTGGAACCGATAATAGAAGAACAAGTAAAAAGCTGGGGAATCCCGGCCATTGGGAAAGAATTATTTTCAGTGCAAGGTGAGTATACATCTAATATGATTGAGCAGGCAATTAGTGGAATCGCAGTAAACACCCAACCTGCCGAAGAATTACCCAACAGACCCCCGGTCTTATGTCCGGGTTGCCCTCATAGGGCAGTATTCCATACCCTTAATAGGCTCAAATTAACCGCTACTGGGGATATAGGATGTTATACCCTAGGGACCTTATCTCCCCTTGAAGGATTGGATACATGCGTTTGTATGGGAGCCAGTATCGGTATGGCCCATGGTTTTGAAAAAGTCCGGGGTAAGGATTTTGCTAAAAAAATGGTAGGTGTAATTGGAGACTCCACTTTTATTCATTCGGGTATTGGTGGTCTCATTGACATAGTTTACAATAAAGGTATATCTACCATTTTAATTCTGGATAATTCTATAACTGCCATGACAGGGCACCAGGATAACCCTTCAACAGGCCGAACTATAAAGGGGGAAGAAGCACCTATATTGGATTTGGTGGCTCTTGTTAAAGCAGTGGGCATAAATAATATCCATGCTCTGGACCCCTTTGATCTAGAAGCTTCAAGAAGGATCTTAAGGGATGAGCTGGAGAAGGAAGAGCCTTCTGTAATAATCTTTAGAAGGCCCTGTGCTCTACTTGATAAATCCAAATCTTTACCTTTGAGGATTGTATCTGAAAAATGTAAAAACTGTGGCTTATGCATGGGTATAGGATGTCCGGCTATTCAGAAGTTGGATGAGGGCATGGTTATTGATGATGCCTTATGCAATGGCTGTGGCTTATGTGAAAGGGTATGTAGATTCAACGCTATGGAAAGGGTGGACTTATAGATGCAGAGTATTAATATACTGATAGTAGGGGTAGGAGGGCAAGGCACCCTCCTAACCAGTAGGGTCTTGGGCAATCTTGCCAGCGATTTGGGATATGATGTGAAGGTATCTGAAGTGCATGGGATGGCACAAAGGGGAGGTAGTGTAGTTACCCATGTAAGATTTGGCAATAAGGTTTACTCTCCCCTAATAGAAGTTGGAAAGGCAGATATTCTATTGTCTTTTGAGAAGATGGAGGCTTTAAGATGGGAGCACTATCTCAAAGAGGGAGGTATGCTTATAACAAATGACCAATCCATTAATCCTATGCCGGTTATTACCGGTGCAGCAGAATACCCAGATGATATTTTGGATGGGCTTAAGAAGTCCACTGCTGAAGTCATTAATATCAATGCCTTGGATATAGCAAAGGAAATAGGCAATATCCGTGTAACCAATTCAGTATTGCTAGGAATTTTGGCCAAATACACGGATATAGATTATAAAAATTGGGAAAAAGCGTTAAGTCATACTGTGCCACCCCGAACTGTTGAAATAAATCTTAAAGCCTTTGACAAGGGATACAATGCACGAGGATAGGGGAGGGTTGTATCATCATGAATTATTGGAATAAATATTGTGAGTGCATGGAACGAGAGGAACTGGAAAAATTACAAAGTGAAAGACTAATTGAAGCAGTGGAAAGGGTATATTACAATGTCCCCTACTATCGGAACCTAATGCAAGAGAAAGGACTTATGCCCGAAGATATCAAGGGGAGAGAAGATCTAAACAAACTGCCCTTTACCACAAAAGATGATCTGAGAGAAAACTATCCCTATGGTTTTTTTGCTGTACCCTTAAGTGAAATAGTTAGAATCCATGCTTCATCCGGAACCACCGGAAAGCCCACCGTTGTGGGCTATACGCGCCGGGACATTTCCATCTGGTCAGAACTGATGGCCAGAACATTAACTTGCGGAGGAGCGACCAAGGATTCTGTAATCCAAGTAGCCTATGGTTATGGTCTGTTCACTGGCGGATTGGGAGTCCATTATGGAGCAGAACGTCTTGGAGCTTCAGTAATTCCCATATCCGGTGGAAACACAAAAAGACAAATAATGCTTATGAAGGACTTTGGAACTACAGTTCTGGCCTGTACCCCATCCTATGCACTGTATATAGCTGAAACTATGGCCGAAATGAATTTGCGAAAAGATGATTTTAAACTTAAATATGGTATCTTGGGGGCAGAACCCTGGACCGAAGGCCTACGCCAAGAGATTGAAGAAAAATTAGGAATTGTTGCAATTGATATATATGGATTGAGCGAAATAATAGGGCCCGGGGTTGCCAGTGAATGCTTATACAAAACCGGTCTCCATATAAATGAAGATCATTTTATTCCCGAAATTATTGACCCAGCTACCGGTGAAGTACTACCTGATGGTTCAGAGGGTGAACTGGTCTTTACCACCATAACCAAAGAGGGTATCCCAGTTATACGATACCGTACCAGGGATATCTCCTCGCTAAATTACGAACCTTGTCCTTGTGGACGTACCCACGTAAGGATGCAAAAGGTAGTTGGTAGAACTGATGACATGCTTATCATCCGTGGTGTTAATGTCTTCCCGTCTCAAATTGAAAGTATTTTAATAGATATCGGTGAAACCGAACCCCATTACCTCTTGGTTATCGATCGTGTAGGAAATATGGACAATTTGGAAGTATGGGTAGAAGTATCAGAGAAATTGTTTTCCGACGAGGTGCGCAAATTGGAGGAACTTAATCGCCGGATTGCCCACGAGATTCAGAGCACTTTAGGCCTGACAGTAAGAGTAAAATTAGTAGAGCCAAAAACTATCGAGAGAAGTCAGGGTAAGGCTGTACGGGTTATTGATAGGAGAAAATGAAGGAGGGTAAAATGAAGATAAAACAGATATCGGTATTCCTTGAGAATAAGAAGGGACGGTTAGCTCAACTAACCAGGATATTGAAAGAAAATAATATCGATATTAGTGCCATATCTGTGGCCGATACCGCTAACTTCGGAATAATTAGGATGATAGTTAGCCGGTATAATGACGCTATGCAGGTAATTAAAGAAGCGGGTTTGACAGTTAATACAGCTGATGTATTGGCTGTAGAGGTATCTGATTCACCTGGTGGGTTGCACTATGTTCTGGAAATTCTCAGTCAAAATGATATAGCAGTTGAGTATTTGTATTCGTTTGTACGGAGGCCTTCAGAACGGGCTTTAATCCTCTTTCGAATCCGTGAGATCGACGAGGCTATAAGAGTGCTAAGTAAGAACAATATAAAGATCTTATCTCCAGAAGAGATATATGAATTATGACGGTCGAGTAACAATATACTGCTCTTATGAACGTTATTTTCTATTCATTGAAAGCAAAGCGCATGAATGTACATATCATGGGCTTTGCCGATTTTATACCACTACAATAAAAAAAGGACAGCTTGTGGGCCTGGTGCTTTACATAGCTTCCAAATATAATTGCCTATGAGGTGATTTTATGAGGCCTACTCGAGTGCTAATTGATCTTAATAAACTAGAGAACAATATCAAGACAATAAAAAGTCAGCTGGACTCCAAAACCGCAATTATGGCAATTGTAAAAGCTAACGCCTATGGGCATGGGATTTTGGAAGTTGCCAAATCTGCCCTTAAATCCGGGGTACATTCATTAGGCGTAGCTATTCCAGAAGAAGGCGCTAAATTACGTTGCCAGGGTATTGATTGCGATATTTTGGTCCTAGGGGGAATTGTTTCCGATCAAATTGATTTAATCCTGGATTATGATCTTTCCATCTGTTTATTTTCTTTAGAGGCGGCCATACTTATTAATAGATTGGCTGGAGAAAAACATAAAAAAGTTAAGGTCCACCTCAAGGTTGATACTGGCATGGGCAGGATTGGAGTTCGTGATAGAGATGATGCTGTAAAGCTAGGCATAGCTATAAATAAAATGGAACACCTAATCCTTGAAGGGATTTTTACTCATTTATCCAGTGCCGATGAACCAGATCAGGCCTATTCATCTATCCAGTTGGATCGGTTTAAGAATGTTCTAAATGACTTTTGGCGGGTTGGAATACATCCGGCATGGATACATGCCGCAAACACGGCATCGATAGTCAACCTTCCCAAATCCCATTTCAATCTGGTAAGGGTTGGAATAGGGATATATGGCTATATACCAGGTCATACGTCGAGTTCTGAATCAGCTATAAAAGTAGAACCAGTTTTAAGTTGGCATACCAGAGTTCTTCATATCAAACCGATAGATATTGGTTCTGCAATAAGCTATGGCAGGACTTATATAGCACATGAACCCAGGATTATAGCTACCCTACCAGTGGGCTACGCTGATGGTTATAGCCGATTATTGAGCAATAAGGGATGGGTTTTAATAAGGGGAAGGAAGGCCCCGATTATTGGTAATATATGTATGGATCAAATGTTGGTGGATGTGACGGACATTCCCGATATAGAAGTAGGCGATGATGTGGTATTGATTGGTATACAGGGAGATAGGAGCATCTTTGCCGATGATCTGGCTAGACTATATGGAACTATTTCCTATGAAGTTCTTACGAATATTAGCAACAGGGTACCCAGAATTTATGGAGAGGGTTAAAGTGGATAATATAAGCGAAAGAAAAAGATTAATTCGAAAAGAAATGCTGACAATGAGAAATGGGCTAACAAAAGAGGATTATCTGATAAATAACCGTAATATTCATGCCTTGTTCAGTTCATTAAAATTTGACCATTGTCCACAGCATTATATGAGCTATGTCAATATTGGTAAAGAGGTTAATACCAGAAACATAATTGAACGTTTGCTTTTAGACGAAAAAAAGGTTTCTGTCCCTATATGTGTACCTGAAACTACAGAACTTATAGCTTCTCAAATTTATGACATGGCCGAGTTAACCTCTTCCCAATTTGGGCTTCTAGAACCGAAAGCAGATTTTATCAGGAAGTTAAACCCTAAAGAAATAGAGGTGGTTCTTGTGCCCGGATTAGCTTTTGATAGAAGGGGTAACAGATTGGGATATGGCAAAGGGTATTATGACGGTTTCTTAATAAAATTATCACCTAATGCATTAAAGATTGGACTAGCATATAATTTTCAGCTGATGGATGAAGTTCCTATAGATAATCATGATATACCTCTAGACATAATCATAACCGAGAAGGAAATCATAGTAGTTTAAACACCGTGTATCCCTTTACTCAATTTAAGTAATTTCCATATATATCTCATCAAAAAGAATGGCGGCAAATTCTCTTTAACTTATGATACATGTATGAAGAGGGAAATTGGATATTCATGTCGAATAACTATGATAGTATTAATTTGCTTATATTGTATGTCATTAAATAACAAATAGATGTGAAATATGGAGATAATTTTTGTGTTAGCTCTTACCTTGTCTAAACGATTTGTTAGTACGTACCTAGGCAATCAAAATTAACGTTTATGATAGGAGAGTAAGATGGATTCATGCAATTCTAATAGATTGGTTCAAATGGATCAAATTGTTCAAAAAACTATAGATGCTATTGAAAAGGGAAAAAGGGAAATCTTTGAGATAGCGGAAGATTCGAGGCGTGAATGTAGGGACCTGGAGTCTCGTCTGGCAGAACTAAATGAGATTATCGCAAAAACAATCGAAGAAGTTGACGAACTGGAACGGTTGGAGAAAGCCAGTAGGTATAAGCTTATGCTTATAAGCAAGGATTTCAAGAACTATAATGAAGAAGATATACGCGAGGCATATGAGGCGACAAAGGATCTCCAAGTGCAGGTCATTCTGTATAGAAAACAAGAGGAACAGTTAAGAGCTCAGCGTTTAGATATTGAAAAGCAATTAAGGAGGATGTATCAAACACTGGAAAGAGCAGAGTATATCACAAGCCATGTGGCATCCGCCATGAATTATCTAAAAATAGCTCTCACTAATATTGATGACACCATTTTAGAGGTACAAAAGAAAGATGAGCTAGGGGTTAGAATAATTATGGCCCAGGAAGAAGAACGTCAGAGGGTAGCTAGGGACATACATGATGGACCTGCCCAATCATTGACCAACTTATCTCTAAAAACAGAAATAATTGAGAAGTTGTTGGGTATAGACTTGGATCAAGCCCGAAATGAAATCCGTGATCTGAGAAAATTAGTTCGAAGCTCCCTCCAGGAAATACGCAGGATTATTTTTGATCTCAGGCCAATGTCTTTAGACGACCTTGGGCTTATAGCCACTCTCAAAGACTATACTAACCGCTTAATGGATGAAACCGATATAGATATCATAATGGATACCTATCCTGAGCATATACACATAGATTCTTTGACAGAGGTAGCTATATTTAGAATAATTCAGGAAGCACTGAACAATGTTATCAGGCATGCTAAGGCTACCCAGGTGTTTATCAATCTAAAAATAGTGGAGGACACTCTTATTGGGTCCGTTATTGATAACGGAATAGGATTTGATATGGAAAACCAAAGGCTAAAACAGCTGGAGGATAATAAACTGGGTGGATTTGGAATCTATGGAATGAGACAGCGGGCCGAACTGCTAAAAGGAAGGTTGATTATTAAGTCCCAACCTGATAAGGGTACAACTCTCAGGCTGGAAATCCCACTAAATGCGTTAGGAAAGGAGCGTGTGCATGAATATGATCAGGGTAATGATAGCAGATGACCATTCCTTAATGCGGAAAGGTCTACAGCAAATTTTTGAATTGGAGGACGATATCAGAGTTATCGGGCAGGCTAAAAACGGAAAAGAAGCGGTGGAGTTGGGATTGACTGTAGCTCCTGATATTATCCTTATGGATATAAATATGCCTATAAAAAACGGGTTACAAGCTATAAAAGAGCTAAAGGAGAGAGGATGTCCTGCTCAGATAATCGTTTTAACCATACATGAGGACAGGGAATATCTTTTAAAATCCGTTAAAGCCGGGGCTTCTGGCTATGTTATGAAAGATGCAGAATCCGACCACCTTATTGAGGCAATACGTGATGTCTACAATGGCCAGACATATGTTCAACCCAATATAACTACTGGCTTAATCAAAGAATTCGATGAGGCACAAAAATCGGATATGAATAGAAAACTGGAGTATGATAAGTATGATAACCTTACTCAAAGGGAAATAGAAGTCCTTCTATTAATCGCCGAGGGAAAGAATAACCGTGAAATCGCAGAAGAGCTGTTTATTAGCGATAAAACTGTTAAGAATCATGTTTCTAATATATTCAAGAAAATTGATGTCTCCGATAGAACACAAGCGGCTGTTTACGTACTAAAAAACCAATAGACCATCATCCTGAAGAAAAACAATGATTTTCCTGGTATTTGCCATCATTTTATTATAGAATATATAGAGGATTATTTGCTTTGGGAGGATGAATTTAATGGGTACTATTAAATTAGGGATAAAACTTGTAGGGACCCATGCTATAATATCCATTGTAGAATTCTTTTTATTGATACCACTTACGGGAATATGGGAGAATAACCAAATATTTCAATGGATTATTGGGCTATTACAAATATTTATTCTTTGGTTTATTGTCTATGCAGATGTTAGCAATACAGGCCAAAATGAACTAAAAAGGGACACATTTCGTAAACCCAAGGGGTTTTTTATAGGACTAGTGGCATCTATACCTGCTCTAATCCTGTTGCTGTTGACTATATCAATAAGGAATGAACCCAATTATGCACAAGTCGCTCTAAGATTCTGGCTGACACCGTATTCCAAGGTTTTTATAAGCTTTGAAAAATATATGCCGTATCTGGCTATAGTCCCAATAGTGTTACTTCCAATTATAACAGGTCTTAGCTACCTGGATGGGATAAGAAAACGGAATAAAATTCTGGATACTATAAACCAAGCGAAAGATAAGAGAGCAGAAAAGTCAAAAGTGGATAAATAATCCTCTATTTTTAGGTAGGGCCTGGGGCCATCATATTAATGATGGCTTTTTTTATTGCAGAAATTGGAATAAAATCAATCTACTTATGAAAAAATAATAACATTGCTTCTATAGGAGAGTGAGTATGGAAGAGGTTATAAAAGGAACCCTAATGATTATAGGCGGGGCAGAGGATAAGAAAAACGATTGTATCATTTTAAATAGGCTGATAGATTTAGCTAACATGAGAAAAGGAAATATTATCATCTTAACTGCCGCCACAGAATACCCCGAGAGGACTGCCGAGGAATATATCAACACTTTCAAAAATTTGGGCGCTGTAGATATAAAGGCTATTCATATTGAATCCAGGCAGGATGCAAATAATGTAAACGGATGCAGAGAAATCAGCCAAGCCTCATGTATATATATGACCGGTGGAGATCAGCTGCGTATCACATCAATAATGGGTGGTACAAAAGCCCAACAAGCCCTCTATAGGGCCTTCGACAATGGAGCCGTAATTGCGGGGACCAGTGCAGGTGCATCAGTAATGAGTGAGACTATGATCACCTCAGGAAATGATGACGATGCACCAAAAAAGTGTACCCTAAAGATGGCACCGGGATTGGGCTTGCTTAGGGATGTGGTTATAGACCAACATTTTGCGCAACGGGGTAGAATCGGACGGTTATTGGCGGCTATTGCACAAAATCCCCATATGTTGGGAATCGGGATAGATGAGGATACTGGACTCATTATTGGTGATGATTCGGTATTCGAGGTGATAGGCTCTCATGCCGTTACAGTTATAGATGGAAGCCATTCAGATTTTAGTAATGTGTCTGAATTAAAGCCTGATGAAATACTCGCCATTACAAATGTAGTAATGCATGTGCTTCCAGCTGGTTTTAAATATAATGTCAGATTTAGAAAACCTGTTGTTTAGGAGGAAATGACTTGGAGATCATAGAGCTAAAGGCTTTCAGTGGAAGGAACATATACAGCCATAGGAAGGTTATCAAAATGATCCTTGATTTAAAACAATGGGATGACGTTCCGACCCTTGATATAGAGAATTATAATTCTAATCTGCTTGCTATGATACCCAGCTTATCTGAACATAAATGTTCTCTTGGATATCCTGGCGGATTTGTAGAAAGATTGAAGAGGGGCACCTACATGGCTCATGTAATTGAGCATATAGCAATTGAGTTACTTAATATTCTCGGTGAGCGAGTCTGCTTTGGAAGAACCAGGAGGATAAGAAATACCACATCATATATAATAATCTACGAATATATAGATGAAATCAGGGGATTAGAAGTGGGTAAAGTAGCGGTTCAAATATCAAAATCATTGTGCAGCGGTAAACCATTCGATTTGGAGGGAGCATTGAGAATTTTAAAGGAAAAAGTTGCTCAGCACCAGCTTGGCCCCAGCACTGGGGCAATTGTAGAGGCTGCTCGCAAAAGGAAAATACCGGTAATTCGGATCGGTACAGGTAGTATTATACAATTAGGATACGGAAAACACCAAAAACGATTACAAGCTACTATTGTCGAGAATACCAGCTGTATTTCAGTCGATATAGCCTGCGACAAGAGTATAACCAAGATGTTGCTAATTGATAGTGGAATTCCAGTGCCGGAGGGAAAAGTTTGTAGAACCCTCCAGCAGGCTCTTACAATAGCTGGGAAGATAGGTTATCCGGTGGTGGTTAAACCGGAGAAGGGAAATCAAGGGAAAGGAGTATCATTGAATATCACAAATTCGACTGATATAGCAGAAGCCTTTAATATAGCTAAGAAATTCGATAGTAATGTCTTGGTAGAGAAGTATGTACCCGGGAAAGATTACCGTGTACTCGTTGTTAACGGCCGAGTAGTGGCAGTAGCCAGGAGGATTCCGGCACGGGTTATTGGTGATGGAATCCATACCATCTCAGATTTGGTTAAGATATCCAATAGGGATATCAGGCGAGGTGAAGCCCATGAAAAGCCCTTAACAAAGATCATAATAGACGAAATCAGTAAGAGAGTCTTGCATAAACAGGGTTATACCGTTGATTCTATCCCCCCTAAGGGTAAGAACGTTTTTTTAAAGGAAAATGGAAATATCAGCACAGGCGGAGAAGCTGTAGATTGTACGGATCGAATCCATCCTGAAAACTCTAGTTTTGCTGTTAGGGCAGCATCCGTCATAGGTCTGGATATAGCTGGAATAGATATAGCCTGTCAAGACATTTCACAACCAATTACTGCAACCGGAGGTGCAATAATCGAAGTGAATGCGGCTCCCGGTATCCGGATGCATCTTTACCCATCAAAGGGGAAACGTCAAAATGTAGCTGAATCTATAATTGATATGCTATTCCCTGCAGGCTCAAAGCATTCTGTCCCAATTATTTCTATTACCGGAACAAATGGTAAAACAACAACAGCAAGAATGGTATCTCATATATTCAGGGTTTTTGGAATGAATGTAGGCACGGCTGTTACCGGAGGTATATATATAAACGATAAATGCTATATTGAGGGAGATACTACAGGTCCACAGAGTGCTAAAACTGTGCTCATGGATAAATCCGTTGATATAGCTGTTTTAGAAACAGCCAGGGGCGGTATTATTAGATCCGGTCTAGCCTACGACCTAAGTGATGTAGGGGTCCTTACAAATCTTAGCGAGGATCATCTAGGTATTGATGGTATCGATACTTTGGATGACCTTCTTCATGTAAAATCCTTGGTTGTAGAATCAATAAAATCCAATGGATTCGCTGTCCTAAATGCTGACGATGCAATGGTTTTACAAGCAAGTGATAGGGTTAGATGTAAAATTATATATTTTTCAAAGCAGGAAGATAACCTAATAATCCACAGGCACATATCCCTGGGGGGCAAGGCCGTATTCATAAAAAATGATTATATAATTATTGCAACAGGGAACGGGAATGTACAAAGTCTTCATATTTCCAAAGTCCCTGCTACACACGGTGGTAAACTAATCCATAATTTAGAAAATTGCCTGGCTGCTATATCTGTTGCCTATGTCATGAGGGTTCCTATACCCATTATAGAAAAGGCTATGACATCTTTCTATTCGGATGAAATGCAGAATCCCGGCAGGTTTAACATTTTTAACGTAAAAAACTATAGGGTAATAGTGGATTATGGGCATAATATCGCTGGATATCGACTAGTAGGTGAAGCAGTAAAGAGAATGGGTGCATCCAGATTGGTTGGCATCATAGGAATGCCCGGTGATAGAGACAATGCCTACATAAAAGAGGTTGGTGCCATGGCTGCAGATATCTTTGATAGAATAATTATAAAAGAAGATTTGAATTTGAGAAATCGGCGCCCAGGTGAAGTTGCAAGACTTCTAGAAGAGGGTGCTCTATCTAAAGGAATAGGTAAAGAGCGAATAGAAATTATTCTCTTGGAAACTGAAGCATTGGAGAAAGCCATGGATAATGCTTGTCCCGGTGATCTAATTGTGGTTTTCTATGAGAATCTAAAGCCCATCATAGAAACAATTAAAAATACAGCAAAAAAATACACTATAAAGTCAATGTCCGGCTATAACGGCTTTGGATATAAATATAAAAAGTAAAATACCTGATACTTTGCCAAAGATATTAATATATGTTTCATAATTAGACATTGGTGTTATATAATAATTTGGTAGAGGAGGTTTGGGAAATTATGCTTCATGATTCTGATTTTAAGGAGATCGAATTAGGGGATAAGGAGGTATTCGACAAGTATATAGGAAAAAGGATACACGATAACTCAGAATTTAACTTTACGAATTTTTTTATCTGGAGATATCATTATAAGTTGAATTTTTCTATTTACAAGAACCATCTATGTATAATTGGCCAATATCGTAATACATTTCCAATCATTTTTCCACCTTTAGGGGACCAGAAATCAGGCTTTGACGATGCTCTGATGGCCATAGTAGCCTATTTTAAATATAAGGGTTATCCAGTTAATATAAAATCCATTACTGACCCTATTAAAGAAATTATGGAGGAAAGTCTACCGGGTAAGTTCAGATTTAAGCATGACCGGGATATGTACGATTATGTTTATTTAAGTGAAGATCTAATAAATCTTCGTGGTAGGAAGTACCAAAAAAAGCGAAATCATATTAATAGATTTTTAAGTCGTTACACATATGATTATGAACCAATCACAAAAGATAATTTGGAAGAATGCCTGATAGCTGAAATAGAATGGGCAGCAGGCAGACCAAAGGATAATGGGATAGAAGAGGAAAAGGTAGCTATAGTAGAAGCACTTAGAAATATGGAAACCTTAGGTATAAAAGGTGGCGCCTTAAGAATCAATGACAGGATCCAAGCTTTTTCCTTAGGTGAAGAATTAAACCCTAATATGGCCGTAATACATATTGAAAAAGCCAACGTCGAATATGAAGGCTCCTATGCAATGATCAATCAGCAATTTGCGGAAAATTCTTGGAGTCATCTTAAGTATATAAACCGCGAGGAGGATATGGGAATACACGGATTAAGGAAGGCAAAAAAATCCTATCATCCGATAAAAATGATAACAAAATATACTGGTAATTTGATATAGGATGTTAGAAATGGAAGTCAGATTTGCACACCATCAAGAAACCATGGAAATTTGTAATTTGTGGAACTATTGCTTTGATGATTCTCCAGATTTCGTAGAGTGGTTCTTTAAGGTCAGGTATGATCCTCTCAACACTTTAGTTGTTTCAAAAGATCAGAGGATCTGTTCGGCCCTACAAATATTGCCTTACGATATGGTATTAAGGGGCAAAAAAATAGCCACGTCATATATTGTAGGCGTATCCACCTGGCCGGAAGATCGGGGAAGGGGATATGTTTCAGAGCTACTCATTAAAAGCCTTAAAATAATGAGAGACAGAGGCCAGTGGATCTCCATATTGTTGCCCTTCAATTACGGATTTTATAGAAAATATGGTTGGGAGACCTGTTATTCCTATAACCAATACTCAGGTAATAGGGATGCCTTCTCCAAACTTATAGGCAATATAGAACAAAGAGGTGAATTTAGACCCATTAGCTTACCCAAAGATTTAAGCTATTTGACATCATCATATACGTCCTATGTAAAAAATCTAAATGGTTATATTATAAGAAATCAGAGCGACTGGGAAAGGATCCTTTGGGATATTAAAATTGATGGTGGCAATGGATATATCTATCTAAGAGATAATGAAGCAGCAGGATTTATTTTGCTTGTAAGAGACAAAGATGAACTTACCATCAGAGCCCTATATAGCGCCGATATATTGGGATATAAGGAAATACTAGAATTTGCAGTTAATTATGACCCTGCCAGCAATCGAATCGTTTGGTCAGATAGAAGTGGTGAAGGACCCATTACCCATATGACTGAGTCTGGTCTAGATAAAAAGGAAAAGCCCTTTGTTATGGGACGGATAATTGATGTACAGAGAGCCTTCGAAAATATGAATCTTGCCAAAGAGATTGATTTAGTGATAGAGGTTCTGGATCCTCTCCTTGAATGGAATAATATGAAATTCTGTTTTACAAACATGAATGACGGAATATCTGTTTTTACTACATCAAATCGACCTGATTTCAGAATCCCGATTTCTACATTGTCCCAGATGCTATGGGGCTACTATACAGCGCACCAAGCTATACAGTATGGGTTGATAAAAATTTATAATAGGGAAAAAATTGGAGATCTCGATACTCTGTTCCCTAAAACCACCTCCTACATATATGAGGATTATTAACATAATGACTTGCTAGGGCAGGGGGGTTCATAGGTTAAAAAGTAAAATACGTTTAAGAGCGATAGGATGACTTCCTATCGCTCTATTTAACTACAACTGATATCCATTTTATACAATTGGAATAAATTCCGGGTTCCGCCCTGTATAGGTTGTGATGTGCTCGAAACCCAATTCTCTGATAGCCCCAATCCCTGAATCTAAACCAAACCCCATATCATCAATAGTATGGGCATCAGATCCTAAGGTAATAATCGCTCCTCCTAGCTCCTTGTACCTACCCAAAATCCTAGGCGTAGGCATAGGTGTTTTAGAAGTGTGTTTATATCCTGATGTGTTTATCTCTATGCCCTTTCCTTTAGTGATTAATACCCTCAAAATTTCATCAATAAGGGATAAACATATTAAATCATCATCCTCTTCGTAATGAAAAGGAGAATATCTTCTAATGTATCCAATATGACCTAGCACATCAAAATTGGAGAATTCCTTAACCAGTTCAAGGGTCTCTTCGTAATAAAGTCTATAGCATTCTTCTTTTGTTTTATTACTATAATAGTCCCCTTGATATGGGTCCATCCTTTGTATTATGTGTATCGAGGCGATAACGAAATCAAAGGGATATGTAACTATTATTTCTTCTACCTCTTTTAATACGTGTGGCTGTAATCCAACTTCTATACCTGCCTTTATTCTAAGGCAATCCTTATACCGCTCTTTGTTTTTTTCAAGATCCATTAAGTACTTTTCAATATCCAATTTTCCGAAGTCAAAGTCAGGATCTGGCCAATCGATATCCAAATGATCCGTAAAGGCTATTTCCTTCAGTCCGATCTCAATGGCTTTTTCACATGCATTTTCTATTGACATTTCACCATCAATAGAATGTTGTGAATGTATATGGTAGTTAATCTTCAATATACGCATCTCCGTTCAAGGTGTAATTAAATAGGTAGCCAATATATGTTATTTTAAGACTTTAATACCTCTATAGTCAAGCAAAATGTGATTTAATAAAGTTACTCTATGAATTATTTGCTATTTTCCCTTGCTGCATCGATGTAACGAATTTTCGAGAAATCGGAAGAAATATATAGCTAAATTAAAACAACAGGCTTTAATGGGTTTTGACTTGTACATGATGTTATTATATAATTACATTTGTTCCTTGTTTATTACAGTTTTTACGGCCCGGTAGTTCAGATGGTTAGAATGCCAGCCTGTCACGCTGGAGGTCGAGGGTTCGAGCCCCTTCCAGGTCGCCATTTGACGTTTTATCCCAATTTCTGCAAGAAATTGGTCGGAAGTTGAGCGTAAGCGAAACGACAGTGATAAAACTAACGCATTTTAATTGAAAACTCATCCAATCAGGATGAGAAGAGTTTTCGATTAAAATACGATCCAATTCAATATATAAAAACACTTTTTATTAGGCTGATGTGGCTCAATTGGCAGAGCAGCTGATTTGTAATCAGCAGGTTAACGGTTCAAGTCCGTTCATCAGCTCCATTTTTTTGTCAAAAATCAATGGGAGAATGCCCGAGTGGCTAAAGGGGGCGGACTGTAAATCCGTTGACGACGTCTACGAT
>LSQX01340245.1_pt1 | contig 18314 bp, 20 predicted proteins | sample 654561 | NCBI WGS metagenome assembly LSQX01 (sample SAMN04489861, study PRJNA283612) | anaerobic digester metagenome | isolation source: 4 biogas reactors fed with cattle manure at either 37C or 55C with and... | place: Denmark: Kongens Lyngby | collected 2014
GTAAAGATAACTACTTTCTAAAACAGTGCCCGGGCCGGGCGCCGGGCACGGAATCCTCACTGACCGCGCTCGGCCATCCTTATCCCCCTGAGGCTCTCGATCTCATCCCTGTTTATCCCGACCATTGCCTCACCGAGGTTCTCGGATACCTCGGCGAGAATCTCGGGCTTATCATAATTGGCGACAGCTTTCACTATCGCCGCGGCCCTCTTTGCCGGGTCCCCGGACCTGAATATCCCGGAACCGACGAATACTCCCTCAGCTCCGAGCTGCATCATCAACGCCGCATCAGCAGGGGTCGCAACCCCGCCGGCGGCGAAATTCACCACAGGGAGCCTGCCGGTCCTGTGAACGTCCCTGAGGATCCCTGTCGGGACCGAGAGCCTCTTGGCCTCCTCATAGAGCTCATCCTCTCTCAGGGATGTCACATGCCTTATCTCGGCATTCACCGTGCGCATATGGTGGACCGCCTGAATGATGTCCCCGGTTCCCGGCTCCCCTTTGGTCCGGATCATGGATGCGCCCTCGGAGATCCTCCTCAGGGCCTCACCCAGATTCCTGGCGCCGCAGACGAACGGGGTCTTGAACTGCTCCTTGTCGATGTGGTAAATATCGTCCGCAGGAGAGAGCACCTCGCTCTCATCTATGTAATCGATGCCCAGGGCCTCCAATATCTGAGCCTCTGCGAAGTGACCTATGCGGCATTTCGCCATTACGGGTATGGATACCGCTTCCATTATCCTTTTGATCATCAGGGGGTCGCTCATCCTCGATACGCCGCCCGAAGCGCGTATGTCAGCGGGCACCCTCTCGAGCGCCATCACTGCGCAGGCGCCTGCCCTCTCGGCTATGGTCGCCTGTTCCGGGGTCGTGACATCCATTATTACCCCGCCTCTCAACGTCTGTGCCAGATCTGCATTGGTCTTGTATTTCTCGTTCTTCATGCTGACGCCCCCCTAGGAGGCTTGCCTTTCAGGGCGATGATGCTTACACTGTGAGATATACTTAAGTCTGACAGCCCGCGACCGCACATGCTTCGGTTATCCCTGTAACACTTATATACCGCCAAATGTTCGGATGACGCAGAGGAAGCCTAATTGAGCGCTAAAGAAGAACAGATGGAGAGCACGGAAGAAGACGTATCACGCGTGCGTCTGCCGAACATAAAGGAAGGAGAGATGTTCGGTATAGCTGACCAGCTGCTCGGAGCCTCGAAGATACGCATAATGTGCGAGGACGGCATCTCCAGGATCGGCCGCATCCCCGGTAAGATCAAGAAGAGGATGTGGATCAGAGAGGGTGACCTCGTCATAGTCGCGATATGGGATTTCCAGCCCGACAAATGCGACGTAAGATTCCGATATACGAGGACTCAGGCCGTGAACCTGAGCAAGAGGAACAGGATACCCAAGAACCTGGATATATTCTAAGGTGGTCGACGTGACATCCTACGAGGAGGTCTACGCATATCTGGAGCGCAGGGTCGATGCGCTTAAAACCGATAAGAGCGGGGACGAGAAAAGCACATTGGCAGAGGTCTTCGACGCCCAGACCCTCATGACCATCTATGATTTCATGACGTCCGGTCTGATAGAGCATGTCGGATACCCCATATCCACCGGCAAGGAGGGCAACGTATTCTATGCCGAGGACTCGGACGGTGAGCCGATGGCACTGAAGATATTCAGGACGTCCACGTCCACCTTCAAGAGGATCAACAAATACATAGAGGGGGATCCCCGCTTCAACGACGTCAAGGGCAACCGGAGGAAGCTGATATATGCCTGGACCAGGAAGGAGTTCAGCAATCTGAACAGGTATTGGAACGCAGGCATCCCGGTCCCGGAACCGATAGATTTCAAGAAGAACTGCCTGATAATGGAATACATAGGCGATGAGAACAGCCCGGCCCCCCAGCTCAGGAACTGCGCTCTGGAGGATCCGGACGAGATATACGACGAAGTGATATCATTCGCGATAGACGGCTTCAAGGATGCGCATCTGGTACATGGGGATCTGAGCGAATACAATGTGCTCATGTTCGACGGCGAGCCGATACTCATTGACTGCGGCCAAGCAGTGACGTCCGATCATTTCAATGCCAAGGACTTCCTGAGAAGGGATATTGAGAACATCAACCGCTTCTTCAAGAGCAGAGACGCGGATATCATAGACATCGAAGTTATAATGGAAGAGACTCTGAATAAGGACAGTGATGACGAATGAGGCCGGTTAGGATCCCGCAGGACAGAGTTGGTGTGGCCATAGGTGCCGAGGGAAAGACGAAGGCGATGCTTCAGAGGATGTGCGGCATGAAGATAGACGTCGACAAAGAAGGCAACATAATGGTCCATGATGAGGCTGAGAGTGCAGATCCGCTCATGGCCCTGAAGGTCTGCGATGTCCTCAAGGCCATAGGGAGAGGCTTCAGCCCGGAGAGGGCTTCAAGGCTCTTCAAGGACGATGAGTATCTTGAGATCGTGGATCTGAAGCAGGTAGTGGGCACAAAGGCGAATCAGCTCAACCGTGTCAGAGGGCGCCTCATAGGGTCTGAGGGCAAGACACGCAGGATAATAGAGGATCTTACGGGAGTCCACATGACGGTCTACGGGAATACGGTCGCTCTGATAGGGGACTCGGTCAGCCTGCCTGTCGCCAAGGAGGCTGTGGAGATGATCATAAACGGAAGCGAGCATGCCACCGTCTACCATTTCTTAGAATCTCAAAGACCCAGACTCAGGATCTCAGAGCTGGGGTTCGATCTCTGAGGGAATGCATATGGATGATTTCGTATTCGATGCCGACATAGCTGCCAAAGCAGTGAGCAGGGATCTCTGCGATCACTGCCTCGGCAGGCTGTTCGGCAAATCAGGCAAGGGGATGACCAATGACGAGAGGGGCAGGATCATAAGGGACCGCCTGGGAATAGATGCACCGGAAGGATGCGCCCTTTGCGACGGACTCTTCGACCTGACTGACCGTTTCGCCGAGAACGTTGCCGAAAGCGTCAATTCCGTGGAGAGCGATAATTTCCTTGTCGGCTGCAAAGTGGACCCCGCGACCGTAGAAGCGGAAAAAGCTCTCTGGAAGGAACTGGGTATTGAGGGAGAATCCATAAAGACGGAGCTGAACAGAGAGATAGGGAAGACGGCCCTGCCCATGATCAACCGCCCGGTGGAGTTCAAGAACCCTCAGGTCGTCGCCTGCATCGACACCAGATTCGCCGATGTCGAACTGGACCTGTCCCCGCTTTTCATATACGGCAGATACAACAAGCTGAGCAGGGAGATACCTCAGACGATATGGCCCTGCAGGGTCTGCAAGGGCAAAGGATGTCCCAGATGCGGCAATACAGGCAAGATGTACCAGACCTCCGTGCAGGAGATCATCGGGGATATAGCTCTTGAGATGGCGGAGGGCAATGAGCACTTCTTCCACGGCATGGGCAGAGAGGACATAGACGCCCTGATGCTCGGTGAGGGACGCCCCTTCGTGCTGGAGATAAGCCAGCCGAAGAAAAGGGACATAGATCTGGACGAACTGGAGCTCAGAGCCAACGACTCCGATCTGGCGCATTACAGAGGCCTTGCATTCACAGACCGCGAAGCGGTCAAAAAGACCAAGCTGGCAACACCCACGAAGACCTATAAGGCCCGTGTCAGGCCAAATGGTAAAGTTAATAAAGAGCAAGTGATTGGGGTAGCACTGTCGTTCAGGGACGTCTGTATTGACCAGAGGACTCCTCGGAGGGTCGAGCACAGACGTGCCGACCTGATCCGCAAGAGGAATATCCTGTGGGTCGAGGCGGAAATGGCGGATGATGGCACATTCGACCTGACCCTCGAGACGGAATCCGGGACATATGTCAAGGAATTCGTTTCCGGAGATGAGGGGAGGAGCATACCGAGCTTCTCCGAGGCGTTGGGCGTGGAGTGCACCGTGGAGACCCTGGATGTCATAGCGATAAACGATCAAGAGGAACTGAAATGAAAGCGTCAAGAGGAACGAGGACTAAGACCCGCAGTCTGCTTCGCAAGAAGCCCAGAGCACGCGGGCTTTCCCCGATAACCAAGGCTATGCAGGTCTTCGAAGAGGGCGAGAAGGTCAATATAATCATAGATCCCAGCGTCCACAAGGGCATGCCCTTCTCAAGATTCCACGGCCTTACCGGCACGGTCATCGGGAAGAGAGGCGCAGCTTTCGAAGTCAGAGTGAAGGACGGCAACAAGGACAAGATAGTCGTTGCACGCCCGGAGCACCTGGTAAGGAATGTCTGAGGTGAACGGAATGGCAGAGGAATACATCAGCACAGTCGAGGTGAAGGATCTCTTGACGGAAGCGGGCAACAAGAGAGGCGAGCTTAACAACGCTCAGAGAGCTGCCCTGATGCAGTCCGAAGCCACCGCAAGGATCTCGGTAGATGATACCAAGGCCCTGATCGCCGAGCTCGAGGAGCTTGACTTCATAACCGATTTCACAAAATACAAGATTGCCGACATCCTCCCGAGATACCCTGAGGACGTCCGTGCCATTTTCTCAAAAGAGAGGATCAACCTCGAGAAAGATGGTATTGATAAAATAATTGAAATAGTCGGGAAGCAACTCTAGGGTTGCTCTTGACTAGCATCAGGGGGACTGTCCTTTGGAAGAATACGCATACGTTTTGGATTATATGCCGCAAGGCCTGCCGGGTACCAGCTTCGCTAAGCGAGGTCCCGTCTGCTACGCAGTGGGGGAAGAGGAGTTCAAGCTCTTCGAACTCGTACCCAAGGATAAGGCGAAGATCTCCATAGAGGACAGGGTCTATATCGGCAAGGACGGCAATCTGCGCAAGGAAATAGACCACGTGAGAAGACGGGTATCCTACAACGATCTCACCGGCACTGCACAGACTGAATTGGATTACATTGTGCAGATCCTCGTGAAGAAGAACGAGGACAGGTACGTGAGCTTCTTCAACAATGCAGGTCCCATCAACATCAAGAAGCACCTCCTGGAGGAGCTGCCCGGCATGGGCAAGAAGACCCTGGAGGAATTCCTCAAAGAGAGAAGAGCGGGCAAGTTCGAGAGCTTCGAGGACATAACGAGAAGGGTACCTATTCTGAAAACTCCCGAGAAGCTCATCAAAGAGCGCATCATGCTGGAGATCACCGACGACGGCAGAAGGCGCTACATCTTCATTTCCAAATGAAAGGAAAGGATACGGGAAGACTGATCGCCGAGACTGGCGTAACGCCCAAGAAAAGCAGAGGGCAGAATTTCCTGACGGATGACCGGGTTGCCGACCGGCAGATCGGATACGCCGACATAACGGAGAAGGACAGGGTCCTGGAGGTCGGTCCCGGTCTCGGAATACTCACCGGCAGGCTCGCATCGTTATCCGGGGATGTCACATGCATCGAACTGGATGCCGCTCTTGCTGACCACGTGGCATCCACATACCCGTCCGTCAGACTCATACGCGGGGATGCCGTGAAGGTCCCGTTCCCTAAATTCGATGTCTTCGTCAGCAATCTCCCGTACAGCGTCTCCACCCCGATCATATTCAAATTGCTGGAGCATGACTTCAGAAAGGCAGTGGTGATGGTCCAGAAGGAATTCGCCGACCGCATGGTGGCCGATGTTGGCAGCAGGGATTATTCCAGGCTCACCGTCAACCTCTTCTACAGAGCGGACTGCAGGATACTGGAGAATGTGCCTGCCTCAAGATTCAAGCCCAGGCCCGAAGTGGATTCGGCCATAGTGGAGATCGTTCCCCGCCCGGCTCCTTTCGAGGTGCTTGACGAGAAGACCTTCCTGAAGGTCACAGAGGTGACGTTCAATCACAGGAGGAAGAAGATATCCACGTCCCTGAGGGCGGCGAAGATCATCCCGCCCGGTTCCGAAGAAACGGACATACCCTTCCTGGACGCACGGGTGGAGACGCTGACGCCCTCTGAGATAGCGTCCGTCGCCAACAGGATCTTCCTTCTTTGTGAGGACACCGCAGAAGGTGTGCCAGTGCCTCCGGGCGATTCCGTTCGGTGAATCCTGTTGTCTCCTGGGAAAGATATAACATAATAAGACCATTCATGAGCTGATCTTATGCAGATAGGGATAGTGGGCAAGCCTAACGTAGGAAAATCGACATTCTTCAGCGCCGCGACCATGGCATCCGTAGAGATAGCGAACTATCCCTTCACCACCATAGAGGCGAACAGGGGGGTGGGGTATGTCAGAGCGCCCTGCCCGTGCAGGGATCTGGGTGTTAAATGCAATCCCCGGAACTCCGGGTGCATAGACGGCACGAGGATGATACCGGTGGAACTGCTGGATGTGGCGGGCCTTGTGCCGGACGCATGGCAGGGCAAGGGCCTCGGGAATCAGTTCCTGGATGACCTGAGGCAGGCGGATGCGCTGATCAACGTCATAGATGTGAGCGGATCCACCAACATAGAGGGGGTACCGGGCAATCCCGGAGATCATGACCCCAGAGAGGACGTGATGTTCCTGGCCAAGGAGATAGAGATGTGGATCAAGAGCATACTCGAGAGCGGCTTCTCCAAGATGGCCAGAACAGCGAAGATGACCGGGGCCAAACCTGAGGAGATACTGCATGAGAGGCTTGCCGGGCTGAAGATGACGGAAGCTCAGATCAAAGCCGCAGTAAGGGATGTCAATCCTCCGGAAGACCCTCTGAAATGGGATGAGGAGATACTGCTGGCACTTTCAAAGAAGATAAGGGAGTTCTCCAAGCCCCTGATTGTGGCCATGAATAAGGCGGATATCGCTCCCCCGGGGAATGCGGATCTTGTGAAAACGATCGCAGAGGATGCGGTCCCCACTATGGCGGAGACAGAACTGGCACTTAAGAAGGCCGGCACCGGGGGCATTGTAGAGTATGTGCAGGGCAGCAAAGGATTCAGGATAAAGGACGGAGTGAAGCTCAGTGAAGCTCAGAGCAGGGCCCTTGATTACATGAGCAAGAACATGGAGAAGTACGGCGGGACCGGTGTGCAGGAATGCCTGGAGATGGCAGCCTTCAAGACACTGGATCTGATAGTCGTGTATCCTGTAGAGGATGAGACCCACTACACGGACCATTCAGGGAACGTGCTTCCCGACGCATTCCTTATACCCAGAGGATCCACGGCCAAAGATATGGCATACAAAGTTCACACGGACCTGGGAGATAAATTCATAAGGGCCGTGAACGCGAGGACGAAGAGAACCGTCGGAGCTGATTACATCCTCCAAGACGGGGATGTGATAAGGATAGTGGCTAACAAATGAGCGAAACACTCGACCTCCGGATCCTGACCGCATCATACGTCCAAGACGGCGAGGAACTGGCGGTAGAACTGTTCGGAAGGTCCAGGGACGGCAGGTCCGTTACTGTTCTGGCATATGGCCTGAGACCTTACATTTTCATAGTGGAACCGGACCGGGGATTGGACGAATCCCTCCGGAAGGACAAGGATATAATTTCGGTGGAGAGCGACGAACTGTACCTGGACGGCACTGTCAAAAACGTTCTGAAGGTCACGATGACATATCCCTGGCTCATCTCCGATTTCAGATCCCGGATGGGGAACAGGTACCGCATATTGGCAGCAGACATCCCGTTCCATCACCGCTTCTTCTACGATACGGACATGGGGTCGTGCATAAGGGTCACCGGCGAACCCTCTGAGAAGGAGTATTTCACCGATGTCGTTCTCAGGATGGAGTCATTCGAGAACATAGAGCCCTTCGACCCGGGACTGAGAGTGCTCTCCTTCGACATAGAGAACAGCGTTCTCCATGATTACATATTCACCATATGCTCGGTCATCTGGGAGAACGGGGAGATCAGAGAGTGCGAGCCCATAGTCGGAACGGAGAAGGATATGATCAGGGAATTCGGGGAGCTCATCAGGAAAGAGGACCCCGATGTGATAACGGGGTATAACATCGAGAATTATGATATAAAGAAGATAACGGAGAGGGCCGCCGTCCAGAAGATGCAGGATGAACTGAGGTGGGGAAGGGACGGAAGCATCCCCCGCCTGATCGGCGGAAGGTACTGGCGCATCAAAGGCCGCATGGTGGTGGACGCATGGTGGGCCGCCAAGAAGGAGCTCAGGCCGAAACAGGAGACCCTCAACGCTGTCGCCATGCAGGTCCTGGGAGAGATGAAGATAGATGTGGATCCGAAGCATATGGACCGGGAATGGGCCGAGGACAGGGAGCACGTGATCGAGTACTGCACGAAAGATGCGGAACTGTCCCTGAGGATTCTCCTGGAAGTGGACACCCTGAGAAAGGGCATGGATCTGGCCGCCGTCTCCAAGCTGCCGGCGGATGATGTGCTCACATCCGGAACATCGACTCTCGTCGACTCGATACTCATAAGGGCGGCGGACAGGGAGAAAGTGGGCGTTCCGATGAACGGGAACAGGACCCGGGGGGACCAGATCGAAGGCGGATATGTTCATGCGATCAAACCTGGACTGTACCACTGGGTCTGTGTCCTCGACTTCAAATCCATGTATCCGTCCCTCATAATATCGAAGAACATCTGCTTCACCACCCTGTCCGATGACGGGGAGATAATCAGCCCCAGCGGAGCCAGATTCATGTCCAAGGAGAGGAGGACGGGGCTGCTTCCCAGGATCCTCAAGGGCCTGATGGAGGAGAGGGACCGCATAAAGACGGAGATGAAGAACACTGCGGATCAGAAGGAAGTGCACTATCTGGACGGTCTGCAGGCTGCGGTGAAGATATTGATGAATACCTTCTACGGTGTCTTCGCATCATCCTTCTACAGGTTCACCGACAAGAGCATCGGCTCCTCGATAACCGCATTCGCCAGGAACAACGTCAAGAGCATAATCAGCACCCTGACGGAAGAGGGCGATTCCATAATCTATTCGGATACCGACTCGATATTCGTGCAGTCGCCCGTTAGTAATCTGGAAGGTTCCGTTGAATACGGTAAGGGATTGGCGGAGCGCTTCTCCAAGGAAGAGGAGACTCTCGTCTTCGAGGAGGTGTTCGAGCCTCTGTTCACCCATGGGAAGAAGAAGAGATACGTGGGCAGGGTCGTATGGCCGAAATGGGAGGATGAGCTCCTCGTAAGAGGATATGAGATCAGGAGATCCGACTCATTCAATCTTCAGTCCGATCTTCTGATGGACCTGTTCGAGAAGGTCCTCGAGGAGAAGAATGAGGAAGCCGTCGCCATAGTACGGGAGACCATCAGGAATGTCATGAGCGGCAGGGTCCCCGCATCGGACCTCGTCATCTCGAGGACGTGCAAGGGCCTGAACGCATACAAGAACCCGGACAGCATGGCGAACGTGCAGGCCGCCGGCAAGATGGTGAAGATGGGCTACGACTTCATACCGGGCATGAAGGTCTCCTGGATCGTCACTGACTCGAAGACCACGCCGCAGACGGTTGAACCCTACATAAGCGGCAAGGAATTCGGGCATATGCCGGACTACAAATATTATGCTGAGAGGCTGGCATCCACCGCATCCCGCGTGACCGATGTGTTCGGATGGGATGAGAAGGACCTGCTCATGGGGAGTCAGCAGGCCACTCTCTTCGACGGCGGTTTCGACAGCCCCCTTCCCAGGGAAGGGAAGGCCGAGGAGAAGCCGAAGAAGAAGAAAACGGTGACCAAAGGCTCCAAACTGTCTGATTTCTTCTGAAGCGGATCTCATCCGGGCAGTGTGGCTCAGCATCATGCTGAACATATTCAAGAAGGAATGCCTGGCTTTCGTTGTGTAATATCTTTAAATACAGGCCCATCATTCAAGACGATGCGGAACTTAGTTTCCGACGGAAATGTGCCCCATAAAGGTGAATCCGAAACAGGTGATGCTTAATGGCAACCGAGAAGACAGATAACGATGAGAAAGCTCTCGCACCCAGCGGAAAGAGCATGTATTCCTACATAGCGGATGCGTGGAAGAACCCGTCCCAGACATATGTAGGGGATCTGAACAAACAGAGAAGGATCGTCTGGAGGCGCGAGGAGAATTTCTGCCGCATAGACAAACCCACCAGGCTCGACAGGGCCAGGGCCCTCGGCTACAAGGCCAAACAGGGATACGTCCTCGTAAGGGGCAGAGTGAAGAAGGGATCCTTCGGAAAGAGACAGATCAAATCCGGAAGAAGGGCCAAGAGAAAAGGTATCCTGAAGATGACCGGCGGGAAGAACTTCCAGAGGGTCGTTGAGGAGAGAGCACAGGCAAGGTACCCCAACCTTGAGGTCCTGAACTCCTATTGGGTCGGGGAGAACGGGCAGTACGTCTGGTATGAGGTCATCCTCGTAGACTGGAGCCACCCCGTCATACAGGCGGATTCCAAGATCAACTGGATCTGCTACAGCAAGCACAAGGGCCGTCCCTACCGCGGACTCACTTCCGCAGGCACAAGGGGCCGCGGACTCCACAACAAGGGGAAGGGTGCTGAGAAGGTCAGGCCTTCTATCAAATCCAAGGGAAGAAGGGGCAAGTAAGCCCTTCATTCCCTTTTTTCAAACCCATTGCCCCGGACATCCGGGGCCATTCAAAATTTTCCTTCTGTTAAGGATTCCATTCGCACGGATACCTCTGCATCATCCATGCCTATCGTCGGGAAGTATGCAGGATCGCGGCATTCCGCCGAGAATGAGATGTCATCCTGTGCGGATGAACCGAAGACGCAGCCCATCACATCGTCTCTCTTCCCATCCTCCGAAATGTCCGTCATCCTGAGATTCGGGTCATATTTCCTGAGAAGATCGGAATCTTCCGTCACAAGCACCCTGCACCCTCTTTTCATCATGAGCCATGCCGACAGGACACCGCGATCGTCGCCGGTGTAGGCGATCACTTTGCCCTGGGTCCCGAGGGGCAGACCTCCCGGACCGTTGATGTACGTATCGAAAATGAACGCCCCGGAATCCCTGACCTCCACATAGAATTCCTTATCCGGCCCGGTAAGATCCACCTTTATCCCGCGGTGCTTGTTCGCCTCGAATATGGCGGAACCGGCCTCCCTTCCCACATCCATGCTTGTGTACGGATGCGAACCTTCCCTTCTGGCACGTACTGCGAAGGAGGCTCCGTCCCGGATCCGGCCGACGGAATACCTCTCAGCGGCGGCGCATATGTCCTCCATGACCGAAGAGCTGTGCTCAGCTATGGAGACGGATGCTATGCCGAAGACCCTGGTCACCGCTCTCACCGCCCCTTCCGGGTCCTCCGTCTCAAGGTACATCCTTGCTCCGGCCTGGGACACCAGAGCCTCCACTCCGTCATATGCGAGCATCGTCAGGACGTTCTCTTTCAGTCTGGCCTCGAATCTTTTCCTGACGGGAGCGCTCTTCAGACCTATCTCGCAATATCTTACCAGTACCGTGGCCACAGGAGGCTCTATTCACTGTGACATAATCTATTTTTCCACGGCACACAGGTTTATACGCTGAGCATTATTGTGTCCCGATGGAACCGCTGCTCCTTTTCGGCCTCGTCTTACTGGGAATCATCGGAGGAATACTGGGCACCGTCCTGGGGGTGGGAGGCGGGATAATCTTCATCCCTGTCCTGACGATACTGTACGGCCTTACTCCCGTATCCGCTGCGGCATTGAGCCTTGTTGGCATAATAACCGTATCCTCCTGGGGCGCCGCTGTCTATCTGAAGAAGGGGGTCCCGAATATCAGGATCGGGCTCCTGCTTGAGATCGGAGGCGTGACCGGTGCGATCATCGGTGCATCGGTTGCCGTATATCTGCAGGACTGGGTGCTGATGATCGCATTCTCCATCGTGATGCTGTTCAGCGCATACCGCATGGCCCTCAGCGGGAGCAGGGATGACACCCCGGAGAACTGCGAAGGGGAGTTCGATTACTATGATATGAAGTGCTGTGAGACGATGCGGTATGATGTGGAGCACAAGGCCGGCGGAACTGTCGGCTCCGTGCTCGCAGGAATCGTTTCCAGCATGACCGGCATCGGGGGCGGGGTTATCAAAGTCCCCATAATGAATGTCTACATGAAGATGCCCATCAAAGCCGCCGCAGCTACCAGCAATTACTCATTGGGGATAACGGCCTTCAGCGGTGCGATGGTCTATCTCCTGCTCGGAGCCGTGCCCCTGGAAATGGCTGCATTCCTGATCGTGGGGTCCGCCGTGGGTGCCGAGGCGGGAACGAGGATATCATCCCGCATTGACGCTTCTTCGATCAGGAAGTACTTCTCTCTGTTGCTGATGGCCTCTGCGGTCTTCATGATCCTGCACGCAGGAGGTTACGTATGAATATCCTGGAGAACATAGCCAGGACGCTCAAGCTGTCTGTCGTCCTGAGTGTCATGTTGGTATTCATCGGACTTGCGGCGGGATATACGGGCTATCCTCTCGGAGATGATGTGATATGGCTGGCGGTTCTGGTCATCATCCTCTCCCCCTTCGCAGGGGTTATCGCTGCAACTGTGTCTCTGGCACTGGAGAAGGACCGCAGATGGGCTGTTGTCGGACTGACTCTCATAATCGTCTCGATCATAGGCATGACGATAGCCTGGATAAGATGAATATGTGATATGCTAAAATACGACGTATGTTTATTACGGCATATGTTCGGCTCCAAATCTGTAACTCTGAAGGTATCTGGAATGACCTGCGGCCACTGTGAGGCCAGGGTCGTCAAGGCCGCATCCTCGGTCGAAGGCGTTAAATCCGCTAAGGCCAGCAGCTCCAAGGGAACTGTTGCCGTCAAAGGCGATATGACTCCCGAAACCATAGAGAAGGTCAAAACTGCGATAAACGAGGCCGGTTATCCCGTCACGGACTGAGATCATGGCCAAGATCTCCTTCAAGGTCACAGGGATGTCCTGTGCCGCGTGCTCAGCTGCCGTAGAGATAGGACTCAAAAATCTCGAGGGCACTTCAGAGGTGTCTGTGAATCTGGCAACGGGGAAGACCGTTGTGGAATATGACCCGGAGAAGCTGACTCCTCAGGACCTGTTCGACTTGGTTGAATCGAAGGGGTACGGCATTTTCACCGGCAAGGATGATTCCGAAGAGGAGGAGAGGGCTGTAAGGATCCTGCGCAAGGACCTCATACTGTCTGCGATATTCGCCATACCTCTTTTCATAGTATCCATGGGGCCCATGGTCGGCCTCAATCTCGAATTTCTGATCGGCAGTGACCCCAGAACGTATGCGATCTTACAACTGGCACTTTGCATACCGTGTCTTTATGCAGGACGGCGTTTCTTCATCAACGGATACAGGAACATCGCGCGCCTGAATCCTAACATGGATTCCCTGGTGGCTCTGGGCGTGACCGCTTCCTTCACGTTCAGCCTCTATATGACATACCTGGTATTCTCCGGCGATACCGGCGCTCACTTCTATTACGAATCCGCCGGGATGATAATCACCCTAATCCTCTTCGGCAATTACCTTGAATCCGGATCCAAGAAGAAGGTCGGGGATGCCGTGAGGAAGCTCATGACCCTCTCCCCTGATACCGCCACGATAATAGTCGACGGCAAGGAATATGAGGTGCCCAGGGACAGTCTCATCGTTGGGGATCTGATTGTGGTGAAGCCGGGCGGAAGGTTCCCCGCCGACGGAACAGTGACCTCCGGCATCAGTGTCGTGGATGAGTCCATGCTCACCGGGGAGAGCGCCCCTGCGGACAAAACGGAGGGCAGCATCGTCTATGAGGGCACGGTCAACATGAACGGCCGCCTGGAGGCTTCCGTGACGCATACTGGAGAGGATACTGCGCTCTCCCACATAGTGGAGATGGTGGAGGATGCCCAGAGCACCAAGGCGCCCATAGCCCGCATCGCGGACAGGGTCGTACGGTACTTCGTCCCTGCCGTGATGCTCGTGGCCGTGACCTCCGCACTCATATGGTTCATATCAGGCAAGGATCTGGAGTTCTCCGTAACCGTACTGGTATCCGTGCTGGTGATCGCGTGTCCCTGCGCATTGGGACTGGCTACGCCTTTGGCCATAATCGTCGGGACCACCCGGGGCGCGGATATGGGGATATTGTTCAAGAATGCTGAGGCACTGCAGATCGCGGCCGGCATAGATGTGGTGGTATTCGATAAGACTGGCACATTGACAGAGGGGAGGCCTGCTGTCACCGACGCCATATCGCTGACAGACAGGAACACCATGCTGCGGATCGCGGCCTCCGCCGAATACGGATCCGAGCATCCTGTAGGCAGGGCGGTCGTCGAGTACGCAGAGGCGGAGGGGATCCCGGTCTCCGGCCCCGAGTCCTTCGAAGCTTTGGTGGGAAGCGGCCTGCGGGCTGTCGTCAACGGCTCGGATGTACTCATAGGCAACAGGAGGCTCATGGACGAGAACAACATAGACGTCACCTCGTTGGAGGAGAGGTTCTCAGGGCTTTCAGCAGAAGGGAAGACCGTCATGTACGTAGCATCAGATAATGCCCTTACAGGCATAATCGCCGTTTCTGACAGGATAAGAGAGTCCAGCAGAGAGACCGTTGCTTCACTCGATTCCATGGGCATAAGGTCTGTGATGATCACCGGCGACGGAGAGGCGACGGCCCGCGCCATAGCCGCTCAGGCAGGCATAGGGGAGGTCATGGCCAATATGATGCCCTGGCAGAAGGTCGAGGGCGTCACCGCTCTCCAAGAGGGAGGGCACAGGGTCGCCATGGTGGGAGACGGCATAAACGATGCCCCGGCTCTTGTCAAGAGCGATCTCGGCATCGCCATCGGATCCGGGACCGATATAGCCATGGAATCCGCGGACGTTGTGATAATGAGCAATGATGTCATGAGCGTCCCGGCAGCGGCGAGGGTCGGACGTGCCACTATGAAGAATGTGAAGCAGAATCTGTTCCTGGCCTTCGTCTACAACATAATTGGCATACCCATCGCCGCAGGGGCTCTGTATCTCGCAGGAGGTCCGCTGCTGAATCCCATGATCGCTGCGGGAGCCATGTCTCTGTCATCCCTGTCCGTGGTCCTCAATGCACTCAGGCTGACGGTAATAAAAATATGAGTGTGGTGCAGGGGAAGGGATTTGAACCCTCGAATGCCTGAACAACTAGACCCTGAATCTAGCACCTTTGGCCAAGCTCGGTAACCCCTGCGCAGACCAGCAGTAAAGCGTTAAGGTATAAAAAATTGATACCGGGCTTTGGTGCCCGGAGGAGATTGCTGAAGGCTTATGCCTTCATTATCTTCATCCAACCGCCAGACTCGTAAACGGCCAGCCCTCTCTTCTCAAGGGCGCTCTTGAACTCGTCCCAACCGATGAGTGTGAGCCTGTCGTTGTTTCCCTTGGTGAACTGTATCCCGTCAGTCCCTTTGACCTTCCCGGGTTTGAGTCCCTTGTTCATCGCTATCATCTTAGCCCTGTCAAAATCAATCTTCTGCATCACCATGTTTTTCCCCTCGGCTTAGCCCACTGGCTCAGTGAAAGACACATTGCTATCGCAGATATATATAATTTTTTCCATTTTTTCCCTTACCCAGTCTGTTTTTCAGAAATGAATATGTATTTAAATGTAACTTAAAAGCACACACCGATGTCTCCCCGATTGAAAGATATATCTTATTGAACGGAATTAGATGTGACAATGGCTCCGGCAACCTCATCCGAGATCAGAGGGACAACGGAAGGACGGCTTTCCCCCGAGTTTATAATGGAAGTTGGCAAGACCGTAGGCATGCAGTACAATAACGTACTGATCTCCAGGAACCTTCGTCCGAGCAGTGCCCTGGCCTTCTATGCCGTTTGCGCCGGCATAACTGCAGCCGGCGGGAACGTGAGGGATGCAGGGATGATGATCGCTCCCGCCATGCCTTTCGCATCCAAGGGGTCGGAGTGCTGCATCATGATAGGGTCCCCGGACAAAACGGATGAGAACAGCATGTTCCTGAGCAACATCGACGGATCCCTTTTCAACGAATCCCAGATGAGGGCCGTCTACTCCGGCCTGGAGGCAGAGAAGGAACTCCCGCCCTACTCCAATGTCGGGAGGATAAGGAAGGTCACAGGAGGCCTGGAGAAGTACAGATCCAAGGTCATCGAATACGTGGGGAATGTGGACTGCCGTGTGGTGATGGACTGCGCATCCGACTGCACCTGTTTCGTCGCCCCCCGTCTGATGTCCGACCTGGGTGCCGACCTCACATCGATAAACAGCCATCCGGACGGCAGATCCCCCGGCAGACCGCCTGCCCTCGAGGAGCAGAATCTTAAGAGCCTGTCAAAATTTGTGAGAGCCAGTCCCGGCAGCATCGGCATAGCTTTCAACAGCAACGGCACCCGTCTTGCGGTTTTTGATGAGGAGGGCAATTATCTGAACAGCGGTACGGCTCTTGCCATACTCATGTCCAATATGAAGCCGGGCAAGGTCGCACTCCCTGTGGATGCTTCCCTGGCAGTCACCGATGCCCTTCAGTCCTCCGAGATAACGTGGACCAGAAGAGGGCACAGATCCTTAGGCGAGACAGTCAGGACAGGGGGCCTTGACATGGGGGGCAACATGAACGGTTATTTCGTATTCCCCGGAATCTCCTACTCCCTCGACGGCATCACGGCAGGGGCGCTCATGGCCAGGATCGCAGGGGAGACTAACCTGAGCCAGCTCGTCAGCGGCTTGGCTCCGAGCTTCAAATCTGATTTCTCAGTGCCGTATCACGGCGACATGAATGAGATCTCCAAATCGATACATGACCAGGTGGCGGCTCTGGAATACGACAGCATGAGCGAAGCGGAGGGCTGGCGGGTGAACATGGAATCCGGATGGTTCCTGATCCGCCTCTCTGAGAAGGACGAGACGGTCTACATAACCGCAGAAGGGAAGGACAAGATGTACGGTGCCAGCCTCATGGGGATAGCGACCGACATAGTCAAATCAAGCGTGAAGAAACTCAGCGCATGATTTTCAGATCCAACACCCTGCCTGCGGAATCATAGGCCTTCCAGCTGCTCTCATCATACGGGAGGCATGTGATTATATGCACTCCGCCCATGTTGCTGAAGTACTGAAGGTCCGCCTCCGACGGCTCATTGCTGTAGCCCGGATGGGAATGTACCGTTCCCACCGGCCTCACTCCGAGGGGCATCATCCACTCATTCAGGAAGCTGTGGCTGTTTCCGTAGACTGTGCCCGGAAGCAGCACGATCTCATCTATGACGCCGTCCGTTGCCGTGAGCATGCACAGGAACTCATCAGGAAAACAGGACTTGGCCGATTCGTTTATCGCTTCCAGCAGATCGGCGTCTATGGCTTCTATCATTTCACGTTCACAAGCTTCTCGTTGATCTTTGTGTAGAAATCCTTGTCGAATCTCACGAGACGAACGTGCTTTGAGGATCTCACCATCTCGACCACAGACCCTCCGTCAAGATGTATCTCCTTCTGACCGTCTATCACCAGCATGCATCCCTTCTCCATGGAGCACTCCACGGTCACCTTCTTGGACATGGGCACGATTATGGGTCTGGCTGAGTATCTGAACGCCGCCATGGGGACCAGTACCCAGGCGTTGACCCCGGGATCGATTATAGGGGCCCCGAGGCTCATGGCGTAGCAGGTGGACCCCGTGGGTGTGGACAGCAGCATCCCGTCCGCCCTCATCTCAGTGGCCAACGTATCATTGACATAGACCTTGAAGCGCCTTATCTTGGCCACGGTGTCGGTATGGATCACCACCTCGTTGACAGCGTCCCCCAGGACCTCCCCGTCCATCATGACCCGTATCTTAGCCCTCTCCTCCACCGTGTAATCTCCTCTGCGCAGCCTCGCTATGCTCTCCTCCAGCTCCGGCGGGTCCGCCTCCGTGAGGAAGCCTACGTCTCCTGCGTTCACTCCGAACATCATCGCATCGCTGTTCTGTGCCTCCCTAAGGATGGTCCCGTTACCTACCACGGCTATCACCACGTCGACATCCATCTTTGATATCGGCACCCCTCTCTCCCCCAGCTCGGAGGCTATGGCCGAATCCAGCGTCACGTCCTCTTCGTTCAGGAGACGTATGACCTCTCTGGCGACGTCCGCTGCATCAGGGATGCTCATGTTGACGTAGACACCGTACTTCAGCTTCCCTCCGCGGGAATGGCTGCAGGCTCCCTGCATTACGGTGTCGAAGACCTTCCTGTCCCCCACGGCCACGAAATTGGCCCTGTGGTCCAGTTCCAGGGGCATATCGAGTATTGAGCCGTCCAGACTGAATATCTCACCGCCGGCTTCACGCAGAATGAGAGCGGATGCCGCTATATCCACAACACGGATGGCCTTGCTGTAGACCTCAGAATCCATCATGAACCCGTCCGCCTTCCCGGTGGCCACCAGGA
>LSQX01224715.1_pt2 | contig 18307 bp, 15 predicted proteins | sample 654561 | NCBI WGS metagenome assembly LSQX01 (sample SAMN04489861, study PRJNA283612) | anaerobic digester metagenome | isolation source: 4 biogas reactors fed with cattle manure at either 37C or 55C with and... | place: Denmark: Kongens Lyngby | collected 2014
ATGATGCCGTTTCTTACGGATCAGTTCGGCAGCGCCTCGACTTTATATTCTATCGGCCGCAAAGCAAGTGAAGCTGTGGAGGAAGCGCGAGAGAGAGTGGCTGCTTTGATCGGCGCACACTCCGATGAGGTTTTCTTCACTAGCGGCGGCACCGAATCAGACAGTTGGGCTGTGAATGGGGTCGTTTCGGCAAAAGCAAAGAAGGGCAGCCATGTCATTACCAGTAAGATCGAGCATCACGCGATCCTGGAGCCTGTCCATCTTTTGGAGAAGCAAGGCGGGACTGCCACGATCCTGGAAGTCGATTCGGATGGTCTGGTTAATATCGATGAGCTCAAAGACGCTATCACCGACCAGACAGTGTTGGTTACAATTATGCACGCAAACAACGAAATTGGGACAATCCAACCAGTGGGGCAAATCGGTAGAATCACGCGGGAGAGAAGAATCCATTTCCATACGGATACCGTCCAGACTGTCGGGCATATTCCGGTGGATGTTAACGTCATCGGCTGCGATTCTTTGGCACTGTCTGCGCATAAGCTATACGGGCCGAAGGGCGTCGGCGCTATGTATATACGAAAGGGCGCGAGGATCGACAGGTTTATGCGTGGAGGCGGTCAAGAAAATAATCGGCGCGCGGGCACCCATAATGTAGCAGGCATTGTCGGGCTGGGTAAGGCGGCGGAGTTGGCGCAGGTGCGAATGGCTGAGGAATCTGTCGCAACGACAAAACTGCGTGACATGTTAATCGCCGGAATAGAATCCCGAATCAAAGACATCAGGCTGAATGGCGACCGGGTCAATCGACTGCCCAATAACGTCAACTTTTCATTTGATGGTATTGAAGGAGAGTCTATAATCCTGCTTATGGACATGAACGGGATCTGCGTATCGTCGGGGTCTGCTTGCACATCCGGATCGCTCGATCCTTCTCACGTGCTGATGGCGCTCGGACTGAAGCACGAGCAGGCGCATGGCTCACTCAGAATGACGCTCGGCAACGATAACACCCCAGAGCAAATAGAAAAAGTTCTCGACACGCTGCCCGGCATAGTTGAGCGTTTGCGCGAGATGTCTCCGCTTTACAATCAGTAAATAGTCCGGCCGGTTGTAAGCGCCAATCAGCCTGCAACCGGCCTGGCATCTATTTCAACGCCTCATCTATCGCGGCGTTCACTCTGTCGAACGCGGCTTTGTCGAACGCCTGCTTGGCGATGGCTCGTATAACTCCTGTTTTATCTATAACGACCACAGTCGGCGTCTTGGATGAAACCCCATAGTTTCGGGCTGTCCCTCCGGAGAAGTCCAGCATCATGGGGTCTTTGGTCTCCTTTTTTATTCGAGACCGCGCGATTCCGCGGCCGATGCTCGGGATAGATTTCAGATCGAGCAGGCCCAGAATAGTGATCCTGTTGGAGTAACGAGATTTCAACGAATCCACCCATGGCCCCATCAAACGGCCGGAGTCGGACGTCGCCACCACCAGCACGGTCACTTTATCGGCAAGCTCCGGCAGTTTCCAAGTCTTGCCGAATTGGTCTTTAAGATCAAAATTGGGTGCTCGGTCGCCAATTTTTATATCGGGTTGCGTTAGGGCGGCAGTCGAAATTGCAGTCAATATCGTCAGAACGATAATCGCGGTTCTCATGTGAAAGGCCCTCCAAAGCAGGTTGAATCATGTATGAATACGATATGCTACATAATTCGTTACCCGTCACATCTCCCCAGAAAACCAGCCTACTTGTTCGGCATTTGTTTTAACGGAGCGATTAGCACCTCCCCCGAACCGCAAGTGTCGATAGCGTAACGCTTGTCCCCAGCCGGCGCCAGACAAGTGAATGAATAGCCCAGATCGATGCTCCAATCCTCGCTCGGGCCGCTGATTTTGCAATTTCCTTTTGTTGCGGTGATCAGATGCATGTGGCTGGCGGATTTGACTGTAATCTGATCTCCCGTGGCTTTTACCACACAAAAACTTGGAAATTCGGTTATCAGCTCAGATTTCTCACATTCAAGGTCCAGCCCCGGCCCAAGGTTGGGCTGGTCAGGTCGCGGGGTCATAATGGCGGCGCAGCCCTCCTGAAGGTCCAACTTACCTCGGCTGCGTTCACGATTATAATCATAAAGCCGATATGTAACCTGCGTTTGCTCGCTAATCTCGTAGGTCAGCAGCCCCGGCCCAATTGCATGCACCATTCCGGTCGGCACATTATAATGCGCCCCCGGTTTGATGGAGCCGATGTGGCCAAGAGATCCCAGCACTTCGTTCTCCGGCGGGTCCTGCGAGCATATCAGGTCGCAAAACTGCTGCTTTTCGACCCCTTGGGCCAACCCAAGATATATATAAGCGTCGGGGTCGGCCTCGAGGACATACCACATCTCATCTTTGTGGACATCCGGAAGCACGGGGTGGTTTTGCACGGAGAGCTTATCCGCGGAATCTATCACCTTGACGACCACCGGCACATTCACAATTGTATTTAGCAAAGCGCCTGCGAGGGGGCCGTTGGCGATCTGCGTCACTGTGCACAATTCTTTATTGTCCGGCGCAGTCGGCCACGTGCTGACGTCCCACGATTCTCCGATAGGATCAACCGAATCCACGACACGGCGACCAGGGATTTTCGATATTCTGCCTCCCCCCCAAACCTTGGGCACTGAGATCGGCTCTAATAACAACGGATAGTCAAAACCTGCCAAGTAATTGCCTCCTTAGATGCGTAGTTACATGATGATACCCCGCTCAAAGGCAATGCGCAACTTTGCCCTGCTGACAATATACCCCGAGAAATGCTAATAGTTGAATTGAAATCAGCCAATACACGGTATACATAATTGGAACGTCCGCGACGGGATCATCGTCTCTAGATATAGATGATCTAACGACACCCCGATCCCAGGCGAGCGGCTACGGAGAGACGTATTATGCGGGAAGCAAAAATATCCAGCCATCGATTTGGCTACACGCTATTTGAAGGCTCGGCGATAGTAAGGCCAGAAGGAGCTTGCGACGAAGAAAGGACCGAAGCGTTGGCTAAGCTGGTGAATTCTCCCCTCATCAGCGCGAAGAACCTGATACTCGACCTCAGTCGTGTCGGCTACGTGGAAAGCCCTGGATATCGGTGGCTTGTGCGACAACTGCAGCAACTGGAGTCCGACGGTAAAACGCTGGTGCTCGTTGGAGTGCCGCCATCGGTGGAGCGGGCGCTCAAACTCCTGAGGCTGGACAGATTTTTTCCTGTCGCCAGGGACGTGCAAGAAGCCTTGGCAGGATTGGAGCCTGCGGAACAACAGATCCCGAGTTGATTCCGCAAGCTCTATCTCACGCTCGATCTATCTTTGAGTGAGTGAAAACAGCGAATCGACTAGCCCTACGTTGCGCTGCAGGTTCTTGTAGGTGACTGTCCCCAGTTTCTCTCCGGAATTGTTATACATCGTGGATGTGGTGGCGATCGGCAGCTTTGCTGTAAGATTCTGGAAGTCGGTGTAGGTGTAGCGCACGCGCATCTCTCCACTGCCTCGATATTTCTCGCGTTTGATTACTTGCAGATTTTTGGGGTTCAACCACACTTTATCGTGACGTTTACCTACATCTGGAGCTTTCGGCACTAGCTTCAGCAGCACGATCCCCTGTTTGTCGGTTGATACAACCGTAACGGTATTATCCATCCAGAGTCGACTGGACAAAAAACCGAAATCCAATGAATCGAATCTCTTGCCCGGCTTGTTTTTCAGGTCTTCGGTCTTTCGCACCATCGAAGCGAGCACGAGCTTCTTGTAACCATTTTGAATAAACGAAGCCTTGATACCCTGCGCGAAACCATCCATTCTAAATTTATCCGGGCCTTTATAGGAGATGACGGCCTTTTGGAGCTTGAGGATATCGGAATACCCATCTCCCATATCCGCTACATTACCCTTGTCTGCTGAGGTGATCACCATCTCCGTTTTCATATCTTTTAACCCAGCCTCAGCAGCTTTCGTTTTCGTCAAAATCTCACCGGCGGTGATTGCCATTGCGGAGTTTGCAATAAACGCACATAACAGCGCAATAGCAGCAAGTAGACTAAATCGCTTCATATCTATCCTTCCAACACATAATCAACTATAGTTTAATAGACGGGTGACGACGCCCAATCTGCTTCCGATTTTAGCAAAATATATCTTAATCAGCCGATTTACAATCGCATGAATGAATATCGAGATCTTGGGTAGACTAATGGCAGAGGTGTTTTTATGAGTGTTATTGATTATTCGGTTGCAGCCGCCGGAGCTGCGCTTATATTATTTATCTTGATATTTTTTCTGGGTGGCTCTCGCAAACAACCTCAGAGCGGACATGAACATCACCACGCGGCTCTGAACAAAGCTGAGTTGTTGTTGGGAGGTTTGCACTGTCCAAGCTGTTTGTTGGCTATCGAACGCAAATGGAAACGAACCGACGGGGTTGCTGAGATCAGTTCAAACTTCGATACGGGGCGCACGACAATCTCATACGATCCCGGCCTCGTAAACGTTGATCAATTAATCGAGCAGGTGGAAAACCTGGGCTACAGCGCAACTCCGGTAACCGAGCACACCCCAGAAACCTCTACAGAGGAAACAGAGGACGAGGTGGGTTACGTTCGAAGTCGATTGATTGTGTCGGTTATTCTCACCATACCCATAGTCGTAATCGCGATGGGTATTCACGCCGTTCCGCCGTCGCCTCTTATCTGGATCGAACTTGTGCTGACTGCTATTGTGTTATTCTGGGGCGGCTGGAGGATACTGAGAAGCGCCTGGGGTGCGGTGAAGAATCGTGCCAGCGATATGAATGTTTTGATTGCGGTTGGCACGCTGACAGCATTCATCTATAGTACAGTCGCCGCGGCTCTAGGCAAGCCGGATGTGTATTTTGAAACGGCTGCGGTGATCGTCACTTTGATTCTTGTAGGCCGGCTGCTTGAAGCTCGCGCGCGCAGTCATACCTCCGATGCCATCAGAAAACTGCTCGATCTGCAAGCCAGGACTGCACGAGTGGTCCGAAGCGGAGAAGAAGTCGACATTCCGATTGAACAAGTCGTAGTTGGGGATCGGGTGCGTGTCCGGCCAGGAGAAAAAGTTGCGGTGGACGGCGTTATTGTCGATGGGTCGTCGGCTATTGACGAATCGATGATAACCGGCGAGAGTGTGCCCGTGGAGAAAGCAGCCGGAGATCAGGTGATTGGTGCCACTATCAATCGTACAGGCACTTTCCTCTTCGAGGCTACCAAGGTCGGCAGTGATACGATGCTTGCTCAGATCGTCAAAATGGTGCGACAGGCGCAGGCATCCAAGGCTCCCATTCAGAGGCTGGCTGATCTGGTTGCGGGTTATTTCGTGCCGGTGGTAGTCAGCATAGCGGTTGCGACTTTTGTTGTATGGTTTATTGTTGGCTCGCCGACTCAGGCGGTGCTGAGCGCTGTAGCGGTGCTTATCATCGCGTGCCCGTGCGCCTTGGGCCTGGCTACCCCTACTTCCATCACAGTAGGGACCGGTAAAGGGGCTGAAAATGGGATACTCATACGAAGCGCGGGCGCATTGGAGACTGCGGGTAGAGTCGACACTGTAGTCCTGGATAAGACAGGCACTGTTACCTTAGGTGAACCGTCCTTGGTTGATATCATTGAAAACCACGAACAGCACGATCCGCTGCGATTGGCGGCTTCGACGGAGCGTGGTAGCGAACACCCCATAGCGCAGGCTATTATTCGTGCAGCCCAGGACAGGAAGCTGGACTTGCAAGACCCGTTGGACTTTTTGGCATTCCCGGGAGGAGGGGTTCGCGCAAACATTGGAGGTATCACCGTAATAGTCGGCACTGCCAGGCTGCAGCAAGAGAACGGAGTCGATTTTACCGATTTAGATTCCACCATAGAGAGACTGGAACGAGAAGGCAAAACTGTAATAGCCGTCTCGGCGGATGGCCGTGCAATCGGGCTGCTGGCAGTGGCTGACACTATTAAGCCGGGATCCAAAGAAGCGATTGAACGACTCAAAAGTCGGGAGATCGAAGTTATAATGATCACCGGTGACAATCGACGCACAGCAGCGGCCGTGGCAGCCGAGGTTGGGATCGAAACGGCTATGGCCCAGGTTCTACCAGGAGACAAAGCCGCTCGAGTCGCTGAGCTGCGTAAGCAGGGAAAAGTAGTCGCAATGGTAGGAGACGGTATCAATGACGCTCCTGCCTTAGTGGAGGCTGATTTGGGGATCGCGATTGGGACCGGTGCTGATATTGCGATTGAATCGGCGGATATTACATTAATAGGCGGCGAGTTGAGTGGGGTGGTTGCCGCAATTGAACTGTCGCGCGCAACTCTCGCCAACATAAAGCAAAATCTGTTTTTCGCGTTTGTCTACAACTCGCTGGGCATTCCGATAGCAGCCGGAGTCCTGTACCCGCTGTTTGGCATTTTGCTCAACCCTATGATAGCGGCAGCGGCGATGGCTGCAAGTTCTGTCAGCGTCGTCACCAACGCGCTGCGGCTGAGAGGGTTCAGGCCATCGGAATAAGCAATCTCAAGCGAATGGATCGGAGTCTGTCTCCGCTGCAAACAGATCGGACTCGAAATCGGCTTTGGCGGGGCCGTTATTGTTGGGGATTCCTTTGAATAGAGGCCGATCCAAAAAGAAGTGTTTTTTTGTAAACAGGCTCCAGTCGTTTTCCGCGGCCGAGTCCTCGAGCGCGTTGCGATACATTGCAATGTCCGCATCAAGCTCATCAGCCACATGGACTATCATCGCCTCGATGCTCTTTGGCTGTTTTGGCGAGCCGAATTCTTTGTGGCCGTGGTGTGAAAGTATTGCGTGCTGCACGGCAAGACTCAGCAGGCTATCGAAACCTTCAATCCGATCAGCCGCAGCCTTGACCATCATAGCCCCACCGACAACATGCCCTATAAAATGACCGGCTTCAGTAAACCGAAACGCAGTCGACCACTCATACTCCTGAATTTTGCCGATATCGTGCAGGGCCGCTGCAGTCAGGAGTATGTCGCGGTCCACCTCAGGATACAATTGTGCCAGAGCATCACTCGACTTGACCACGTTAAGCGTGTGTTCCAACAGCCCACCGATGTATGCGTGATGAACCCTTACAGCCGCCGGCGCTTCTTTGAACATATCGCAGGTACGCTTGTCCTCAAAAAACGCTTTGAGCAGCAGTTTTAATTGCGGGTTCGTCACATTGCTGAGTAAATCCTGAAGTTCGGCAAACATCTGATCGATGTCGCGTGTAGTAACTGCCAGAAAATCGCCAGGCTCGACCTTGCCGGATGGCTTGTTAATGGCATCCAGTTTGATCTGCAGCTGCCCCTGGTAGTCGCTTACTCTTCCGCGTGCTTCGACATAGTCCGCAGCGGAGGCCAAATCAATCTCGCTCTGCGAGGCATTCCATTTGATGGCTGTGATGTTACCGGTCTTGTCGGCGAGTGTAAATCTGAGATACGGGTCCCCAGTGCGAGTATTTGCACATTGCCTGGTTGCGATAAGAAACACATCGACGACTGTGTCGCCTTCTCGAAGATCGGAAATATAGCGAGATTTCATTGCGGCCTCCTGTAGGCTAATTTTATCTTTGGTCAGTCACGCTGTCAATCCCACAAAAGGCTGCAAAGCGTTTATAATGTTTAGGAAAAAACACCCCGGGAAAAATCTCGGCAACTAAATCAGATAACCTGGCATACTATACTTTAGGCAGGAATATTACTGGCAGGCGGCGAATACTCGCTTTGAACTGACCAGATATGGCAAAGGAGCAATAATACACTATGAAAAGAACAATTGTGTTCTTGCTGATAGCTGTGCTAACGATTGCGTTAGCGGGCTGCGGCGGCAAGGGCGGCCCCCCGGCGACTGTAGCTACTGTAGACGGCAAGCCTGTTTCAGGGGAGCTTTATTACGAGTTCCTCGACACATCGTTCGGTCGACAGGCTCTGCCTTCTTTGATCGACTATCAGGTGATGCTCAACTGGGCCGCCAAAGAAAAGGTGCCGGTGACCGATGCTCAGATCGACAAACAAATGGATATCCTGAAGCGAGACGGCAATTACGACGATCAGGTCGTCAATTTGGGCGGAGAACAAGCGCTGCGAAATAGATACAAACAATTCCAGGCGGCCATCAACCTTGGTGAGAAATTCAACAAGTTCACCGAATCTGAACTCAAAGAAATGTATAACGAACCGTTTATGAAGACACGCTACGTCCGTGGTCCGAGACAACGCGTAATTTTGATAATCTCAACCAGCAAAGCGGAGATCGATAAAGCTAAAAAGGCCCTCGAAAAGGGAATGGATTTTGAGGCTGCCGCTGTTAAATACTCGGATGCGCAGTTTACAATGGGCGGGCCTGTCAAGACTTTCGTTTCTAAGGGAGAAGGGCCGGAAGGCCTCTATGATGCCGCTAAAAAGCTTAAAGATGGCCAGGTTAGCAAGCCTTTCCAATTCACTTTGAATTCGATGGGAGAATACTCCGGAATCGTTAAGGTGATTGGTGAGCAGCCAAAGCTGGACTTGAAGTTCGACCAGGTCAAAGACGAAGTAAAGGCGATGGCCGCCCTCCAAAAGACTTCTACCCCGGAATTCCAAAAGAAATTCGAGGCTCAAAAGAAGAAAGCGGACATCGTGATTCTTCTACCGCAATATAAATATATGGTGGATCAGATCAAGAATCCTCCGCCCCCGATGATGGGTATGCCTGGGGGCCAGTAAAATTCGTATGGTGTTGATCGACGGCCGGGAGATTCTCCCGGCCGGTTTTTTGATACGGATGATTTCTTGTATGGGTGAACTATGACAACTCTTTCAGTTGAGAAGTTGACGATGCCGGCTGCCGAGTTGGGGCCGGAGAATCCTCTGCCTTATTTCCGCGCTTCTAACCCCGACGCGAAGTATAAATTGGACGACAGCATCTCGGAAGAAGATCGCAAGCATATGGGCTGGCAATCGGCGTTTCGTGTGCTGCCTCATCGAATGCAGGATTCGTATAACCGGGAGTTAAAGCCCCGAGACTACGTCTCAATCATTCTGGAAAATGAGCACCTTAGAGCATCGTTTATCCCGGAGTTGGGCGGTCGATTGGCGTCGCTGATACACAAACGCACAGGCTTGGAGCTGCTTGAGCCGGTCACGCATTTTCAGCCGGCAAATGTGGCCTTGCGTAACGCGTGGATTGCTGGTGGTGTGGAATGGAATACTGCCCAATTGGGCCACCATTATCTGACTTGCGCACCCATGTTTGCCGCCAGAATCGTCGGTGCGTACGGCGAATCGTCTTTGCGGTTCTACGCGTGGGAGCGCACGAAGCAGTTCCCTTATCAACTGGACTTCCATCTGCCGCCTGATTCTGAGTTTTTATATGTTCGGGTGAAGATAATCAACCCACATAAATCCGTGTTGCCGATGTATTGGTGGAGCAACATAGCTGTGCCACAGACTCCCGATCGCAGGGTGCTTGCCCCGACCGACCGAGCCGTTACCAATGCACCAGACGGGTTTGCCATGGTCGATCTGCCGATAGTTGAAGGGATTGATGTTTCATATCCGACTAACGTGCAATCTTCTAGAGAGTATTTTTTCAGAATAGACGACTCACAGCGACCCTGGGCTGCCGCTCTTGACGAGAGTGGCAGAGGATTGATTCACACATCCACACAGCGGCTCTTGGGTCGTAAGATGTTTGTGTGGGGAACCGGCCGTGGAGGACAGCGATGGCAGGAATACCTGCTCGGCGGAGATAGGGCCTACATAGAAATCCAGGGTGGCCTTGCGCGTACGCAATTGGAGACGATTCCGATGCCTGCCGACACGCAGTGGACGTGGACCGAGGCTTACGGGTTAATGAGCATCGACCCGGCAGCGGCTCATTCTCCGGATTGGATTGCGGCGAGAACTTCAGTCGACGAAGCGCTTAACACGATTCTTCCGGCGGCCGAACTGAATGATCTGGATGCGAAGTTTGCAGAGATCGGCAACAAAGCGCCTCTCAATGTATTGCTCGAGGGGGACGGTTGGGGGAGTCTCGAATCCATCCGCAATCCGTGCGTTCAGTTCCCCGAAATGCCTTTTGGGGAAAACTTCATCACCCCCCAGCAGCAGCCTTGGCTATCTCTGCTGCGTAACGGCTATTTGCCTGAGTGCAGCCCTGAGGAAGGGCCGGGACATTTTATGGTGCAATCCGAATGGCGCAAATTGCTGGAAGAATCGATTGAGCTAGGCAAAAGTGACCATTGGCTGGGGCATCTTCACCTGGGCATAATGAAAAGGGAGGCCTTTGATGTAGACGGCGCGCGTGAATCGTGGCTGAAGTCCATCGAGCATACCCCCACGAGCTGGGCGTATCGCAATCTGTCGGCGCTGCCTTCCAATGATGCCGATACGGCGTGTGATTATATGGCAAAGGCGTGGTCTGTTGGCCCGAGGGTCACGGCGCTGGCTTTGGAGTATGCTCATCTACTCGAGAAACACGAGCGATGGGACGAGCTGAAGAGTCTTATCGAAGAATTGCCCGAAGATATGCGCAATCATGAGCGAATGCTGATTGTGGCGGCAAGGATTGCTTTACATTTCGACGATCTGAGCAAGCTCGAAGAGATACTCTCGCACGATTTCGCCTCGATCCGCGAAGGAGAGGTCACCCTTACGGATCTGTGGTTTGCGTGGCAAGCCAAACTGATCGCTCGTAAAGAGGGAATCGCTGTTGACGACGCACTGCTGGTTAGAGTCCGACAGGAGCTGACTCCGCCGTGGCGGATCGACCAGCGCACGTACTAGTTGAGGAGAAATTAAATGATACGCCTGCTTCTCGCCACAATAGTTCTTCTTTGCACGTCAGTGCCGTCTTTTTCCGGGATAAACCCGGGCAAGATCGGAGCGTATGTCAAACTAAATAAAGAAGTCCAGTCGCCGGCAAAACTGAGAGCAGCTATGAAGCGCATCAAGGCATCTGGTATTGAATTCATAATTCCAAGCACCAAGCTCACCAGTGGGGCTGTCAACTGGGACAGCAGGGTGGCGCCTAAATCACAAATCGCCGATCCAGCATATATCGAGAAAATTATCAAATATGCACATGCGGAGGGCCTCAAGGTCTATCCTATGTTCTGCCTATGCACGGAAGGCGGAGAGGGCAAACTCAGTGAATTGCTCGAGTGCAATCCGAGCTGGGCGTGGTATACGGAAGGCAAACGAAAGGGCTACATTGACCCGGGTAATGCTGCCGCCAGGCAATATCAATGTTCACTGATCGCCGAATTGGTGGGCAACTATGACGTGGACGGCCTCAGCCTGGATTATCTTCGCTGTCCTAACCGAATCGGCTACACAGACACAGGCCGAGCTGCTATTCTTAAAAAACACGGCGTCGATTTGGAATCAGTCGTAAAATCATCCGAAGAGGTATTGGACACCGAGGGAGGAGTGGTCTCCAAAGCTCAGCCGAGTAATGCTCGCAACCATGACATTTGGCCGGCTTGGAAACAGTGGCGATATAATGAGATTAACACATTCATGCGCGAGATCAGGGCCACCGTAAACAAAACCAAACCCGGGTTGCCGGTTGCGAGCTATGTCTGGGGATACAGCACCTATACTGGCAATTCGGAAGTGTGTCAGGACTGGAAGACGTGGATCAAATCCGGGTGGCTGGACTGGATAAATCCGTCCGGTTATCGCTATGATGATCAGGTATTTCGCGACGTGGCTCTCCAGAACCGTGCCAATATCCCAAAAGGCTTTCCGTTTTATATCACAATTGGCGTTCACACCAGCCACGGCACTCTGAACAGCGCCGAAGAAGTACGCAGGCAAATGACGATAGCGCACGAGTGTGGGGCGGATGGTTTGGTCTTTTTCACGTGGGAAGCTTTAGATAAGTTCGCAGATGAATTAGCGCCCGACATAAAATCGTTTGGCAAATAAAAACAAAGCCTCCGGATCCTCTCCGGAGGCTCTATTTAGAATCTGATTATTTCTTCAGACACAACAGCATGCCTTGGCCTGCCGCCAACCAGCGATCTTCTCCCTGCCACGGGTTGATTTGCCCCGTGTAGGCGCTCACTCTCTGGATTTCTCCATCCTCTTTGAATTTGACTTGGAACGGGGTGGATTTATGCAGGTCTCTGTTTACCACCATAGCAAACTGCTGGCCATCAGGACCTTCGAACTCTCCAACAACGAAGTCACCGCCGCCTTCCACCGATTCAATGAACTTGCTGGTAGCAATTCCCTGGCTTCCATCAGGAACATTCGGATGATGGAAGACGTTCACGTTCTTTAGGGTGATGTATACCGGCAGGATATTTTGCAACTGCAAATTGACGTCCCGCAGCATATACCACGTCTGCGTTTTGTTTCCGAACTGATCGATCGGCCCAAGGCGATAGTTGCCGGTTTTGGGTGTGAAATAAGTAAAATAACTTATCCCGCGAGCGCCATAGGCCAGGGTCGTAAACAGTTGGAACCGGAACCCGGCTGGGGTTGGCTCTGCATAGCGGAAATGCGAGTTGGACAGAACGATATTCCAAAACGGCAGATTGTGCCTGTGCGAAGCCGCCCGCACCCGCTCGAGGTTCAAGAAATACCCTCCGGCCAACGATCCATCATCCATAAGGGAATAACGATCATAGCTGATAAATTTCGGCTTGATCTGCTGCACGAATTCATCCAAGTAGTGGTCGTAGGAATATACCCCCAGCGCCTCGATAGATACACCCATAGGAAACAGGTTAATATAGGCAAGCGCGTTGGGATCGGCCTTGTAGACTGCCGCAGCCCATCTACCAAGACCAGGAAATACCCTTGCGGTCGGTTCGTCTCGCAGATAATAACCAAATGCGGCCTTATGCCCGGCCACTCTTTTTACCAGCGCCTGCACCCGCTTATCAATTTCCGCCTGATCCAACAGCGCTTCTTTGTCGCCGGCATGAGTCGTCGGGTCGGAAACGAGGCACTTCAGGCCAGCTTTTTCAACTTTGTCCAGGTCGTCGACTCGGACAAAACCTGCTGTGTTGAATCCGCAATCCCGAATAGTGTCGAAAACAGATTGGTCGCCGCTGGTTGTCCCCCAGGGCATAATCACAAATTCCGAAGGATCGACCATTTTCATCTCCTTGTTTTGGGCCGCGGCAGGGTTACCAATCAGCCCGATTGAGATCATTAACATACATGCAATAAGCCTCACAATGCTCTCCTTTGCTATTTCGTTGCCGGCCAGGTATGCTGGAAGAAATGCCATCCGCCGAGTCGTGGAGGATTGCCTTGATCCTCAGCCAACAGTTCCAGATAGTTCGCAGACACCTTCTTGAAAGCGTTTGCATATTCCTCGATTACATCCGGCCTACAGTGTTTGAACCAGGGGATGCTGTAGACGAGCTTGCCAATCCCCTCTGATACGGGCAAACTGCCTTCAGGCTGCCGGACATCTCGATTGGAGTTGGCGATTCTAGTCGGTTTGCCGTGGCCGTATATATCGGCGTGGTTGAGCAGCGGATGAAGATGTAAGGCCGAATTACAGCCTGGGCTAATACCGCAGGCCTCCGCGCTCACAGCCTGGCAAAATCGAGTCACCGAAAGCCCATCAAGCTCCTCAGGGGCATACCGCCCATGTGCGGCATACCATCCGCCCATAGTCGAATTTGAATCATTCGCCGGTCTGTGAGACTTTACTCCAGGAACGCCCTCCAGCAAATCCCAGAAATAATTCATGCCTTTTTGTATCTCTTCTACCCGCTCATCATAATATTTGAGCTGCACTCGACCAACCGCGGAACTGAGCTGATGCATGCGATATTTATATCCCCCCATCGGCAGCCCCTTGAACGGTCGCAGATCCGGCGTCTCAATTGAATCATTAAATCGCTCATAAAGCCCGAAAACTGCTGCGCGTTCGTAAATTTCCTGATCGTTGGTAACAAGGATACCAGCCTCCCCGATTGCCAGAGACTTGCCCGACATACAGCTCATCGCACCCACATCGCCTATCGCGCCCACCAGCCGGCCTTTATACAACGCACCCTGCGCATGCGACACATCCTCGATTACCTTGATGTTATGCTTGCGAGCTATCTCCATAATAGGGTCCATATCGCAGGGATGGCCAAGATAATGAACCACAACTATCGCTTTGGTGCGTTCGGTGATCCTGTGTTCGATATCGTTTGGGTCGATACATAGGCTGACGGGGTCGGATTCGCAAAAGACAACAGTTGCGCCCAAGGAAAACGCCGGCAATGCGGATGCCCAATAAGTCACGCTTGGGCATATGATCTCGTCGCCAACGCCGACTTTGCAGCCGAACATTGCACTGTGCAGCGCCGCAGTGCCGTTGCACATTCCGAGAGCATATTTGGAGCCTTGCCACTCGGCGTATTCCTTCTCGAACTGCATGGTTACATCCGATCCAGACATGCCGCCTCGTCGCAGCACATCGAGCACCGCCTGCTCGTCTTCATCGGTTATAATCGGCCAAGTGAATATATCGGCAGGGTCTTTTGTTACCGCTTTTGGCCCGCCAAACAACGCAAGTTCTGACATGCTACATCTCCTCCCATCTCCGCGTAAGATGCTGCTGCCATTGTAGCACAGGTTATAATTGCCTGCTAGATCAATATGCCCAATAAACAGGTCCAATGCATACAATTAACACAGTGTGGAAAGTTGATGTCAATGCTGCGATCTTTCACTGCTGCGCTGTTTGTTGCTTACCTTTCCGCGCAATCTCTCATATTTCAACAACTCACACAATTTCGCGGGCCTCCGCTCGATGAATCGCCTTCACACATCCTCGGCCAATTTCCCATTGACCACTGTGCGGTGGATGTGTTATTATTTTTCTCGCGGAGTGGTGTCCGAGTTGGTCGAAGGAGCAGCACTGGAAATGCTGTAGCGGGGCAACTCGCTCCTGGGTTCGAATCCCAGCCACTCCGCCAGACCTTCAACACTCGTGCATACACATCTATTTCACCGGACATTTCGAGCGATCAAACAGCTCATTTGGATTGTTCCAGCGATCGCGGTCATTGTTGCGCTTGCGATACAGTATAAGATTCATCTCGCAAACGAGTGGCAATCGCACGTTCCACTTCCCCAGGCTCCACCACATACACGCGGAGATCGAATACTAGTCTTTGCGCCGCATTCGGATGATGAGACCCTCGCCTGTGGCGGGATGTTGGCAACGGCGACAGCGAATGGCGCGGATGTCAAGGTGGTGCTTGTCACGAACGGGGATGGCTTCCGTATAGCCGTCGGCAGAGCTTATGGCACGATCAAAGTCACCCCCAAGCGCTGTATCGAGTTCGCATATAAACGGCAAAAGGAAACCCTGAGAGCGCTGGGGATTCTAGGTGTCAACGCAAATAATGTGACTTTTCTGGGCTACCCCGACCGCGGTATCGATCGCTTGTGGAACGATCATTGGCTTGCAGATGATCTCTATACATCTCGCGCTACAAGAGTCAATAGATCTCCCTATCGCAACTCCCTAACCGCCAATGCGCCCTATTGCGGGGAGAGCCTTCTTTCGGACATCGTAAAGACTATCAATACCTTTAAGCCGACAGATATATATCTGCCGCATCCGTGTGATAATCATCCTGACCACTACGCAACCTATTGCTTCGTGTCCGCGGCGCTGGAACAAATACACAGCAAAGACCGCGAACCCGAGATCAAAATGCATACCTACATTGTCCACAGAGGGGATTGGCCTGTTCCAAAAGGAGACCGTCCACGCGAGCCGCTCGCCCCACCCCACGGCCTCGTACAAACCAATACCAAATGGTATTCCCTGCCCTTGTCTCCCGACATAGCAGCACGCAAACGAGCCGCAGTTGCTGATTATGCTACCCAGATGGATGTAGAAAAGAACTTTCTGGTCAGCTTTGCTCGCAGCAATGAAATATTCGGCAACAATCCTGTACGACAAATAGTCTCCGTGCCCCCCTCGCAAATCACTATCGACGGATTTCACGATGACTGGTTCGGCATTCCACCCGCAGTAATCGATACGGTTGGCGATTATGTAATGACCGAACTGAGCAAAGGTGGGGACGTGCGGGCAGTATACATGTGCCGAGATGACAAATATCTTTATATGCGGCTAGACTGCGTGAGGCCACTTTCAAAACGACTCACCTATTGCATCAACTTTCGTGGAATTGCAACACCAGATAAAAGCGACCGCTTCTCAGTGACAATCCGGCTGCCTTCGGGTGTCAAAACTGACAATGTGATCTGGGCCTCGCAGAAAAACACCCTCGAGATAGCCATACCATTGAATGAAATAGAATTCGACAGAACGCTGTTTGTGCAGGTGCAGACAAAGCTAATGCGGGTAACCGTAGATAACACGGGCTGGCACGAGATTGAAACGGGGCTTTAGCGGGCAATCGTGGCGGGACTCAAAATGCTAGTCTCGCAATAGCTTTGGTCCCCTGTTGTGGTTCACTTGTCAGCTCAAACGAGCCGTTTGTCTGGTGCGCACGTTCCTCCACCCCGATCAAGCCCACATGTCCGGCGGCTGCTTTCTCAGCTCGGACTTTTTCGACATCAAAACCAACCCCATCGTCGCCCACTTCTATTGTCAGCCCATCGTCGTCGGTTCTGACTGAGACCGTGGCAACTCCCGCACCGGCGTGATTAACCACATTATTCAATAATTCTCGCAGTATCTGAAACGCAGCCACAGCTATCCCTGGTGGTATCCGTCGACTCTGAGTGTCTATATCAACTTGCACTTCCAGCGCTCCACGAACCGCAGCCTCGTCGGCACAACGTTTCACAGCCTCCTGAAAACGGCTCGGCTCCGGCCCCATAAGCCTGAGTTCAGACAGATAGTACCGCACTTCCGCCAACCCGCGAGTGGCGATCTGGTGTATCTTGTCGATGCCGTCCTTTGTTTTGTCGGAGTTCTTTTCGACCAGGATTTTGCATCGCTCCAGATGAAGCTTGATTGCGGCCAAAGTCTGCAAGAAATTGTCGTGCAGATCTCGGGCGATCCTAAGACGCTCCTCGGACGTCGCCGCCTGTGTAAGTCGCTCCCAAAGCAGCGCGTTTTCAACCACAGGAGCCGCTTGAGTAGCTATCAGGCTCAAAAGCCGCATATCGGCGAAGTTCAACCGCTTTTCTCGACCGTTCGCTGCATATACAACCCCAACCGGTGCGCCTCTTACTATCAGCGGGGCGGCTGCGAGGTTGCGCAGGCCGAGCCTTGAGGCGATACCTTTTGGAAGAGGGTGATAGACAGATAGACTATTCGAGACCAGCGGGCGCTCTTGTTCGAGTATCTGCTCAACATTCCACTCGCCCCCACCCTCTCGAAATGTCGCCATAAGCGCAGAATTGGCCCCCGCAGACCTAAGTCCAGGAGCCTCCGAACCATCCGAGCCGCGCCTAGCCGGCAGAAAGAAAGTCTGCTCGACATTCAACAGTTTACCGACGCTCAGCAACAGATGGTCGATAATATCCTTGGGTGTGATCATACCCGCAAGTTCGGCTCTGAATTCATTTACAACAGCAAGACTGGCGCGGTAGTTGAGCTGCTTTTCACTTATCTGCCCGAACATAAGCGCAAGCACAAGCAAGAACCCCATGAAACCCAACACCGGCACAAGATCTGACGCGGTATTCTGCGGCACTCCGGCAATCAGAGCGAAAGAGACTACGCTAGCGCCAAGCGCCAGAATACTGCGCAGCGAGCCATACCTCGTCGCCACAGTGACAACGTAGAAGATATACCAAAGATAAAACGGTATCCCAGTCCACCCTGCAGTAGACAAAAGATAGGTGATTAGCAGGATTTCAATGAAACTGCTCAGGATGTTAGTGATTCTGAGCACGCGAGGGAAAAATCGCACCGCCACCCACATCCCGAGGCTGTACACAGAAAAGAGAGCAATGATGGCAATGACATCAGGTAGCGCGAGCTTGGGCAAAACATCGGGCGGAGCGGTTGGAAGAGGGGAAGTGGATCTCACTTCATATCCAGGAATAACCTGACTGGTATAGAACTTGAGCAAAACGATAGCGGTGACTACGGTCAACAGCAAACGGATGATGGCTTGTTGCCGTTCGGCGTCCAACTGCTCTTGCTGCAGGCTGAAGGTGCCATTTAGCTTCATGTGATCAAGCCTTCACGAGTCCACTTCGTATAGCGAATTTGACGGCTTCCGACCGGCTTCCTATGCCGAGTTTTTCCAGTATCCTACCGAAGTGCACTTTGAGCGTATGTTCGCTGATAAATAGCGCATCCGCTATTTGGATGTTGGACTTGGTTTCTCCAA
>LSQX01144694.1_pt1 | contig 18305 bp, 18 predicted proteins | sample 654561 | NCBI WGS metagenome assembly LSQX01 (sample SAMN04489861, study PRJNA283612) | anaerobic digester metagenome | isolation source: 4 biogas reactors fed with cattle manure at either 37C or 55C with and... | place: Denmark: Kongens Lyngby | collected 2014
AGAGAGGTGATGCCTGCCGATTGGTTAATTTGTGATATAAAATGTTGTTTTTGGATCGGCTTGGGTTGAGCCGGCTGGCAGTTAGCTTAGGCATTCTGGCTAACCAAGGCGCATCATCCCGCAAACGATTACATTGGAGTAACAGATGAAAAGAAAATTAGTTTCGGTTCTTTGTTTGGCTATTGTTGCTACGTTTTTGCTGGGGGCTCAAAGCGTCCTCGCGTGCACGCCGCTTGGCGTAGGTAAAGATGCATCGGCAGACGGATCGGTTATGGTTTCTCACACCTGCGACGGATGGTACGATCAACGGATCATCATCATTCCGGGCGGAGAACATGAAGACGGCGAAATGGTCGACATTTACAACGACCCGTGCCTCGCAACACGACCCACCCGTGAGCCGGTTAAAGTCGGCGAGATTCCTCAGGCGGCAACAACGTACACATATTTTCACGTAGGTTATCCCTTCATGAATGAGAAACAATTGATGATGGGCGAGTTTACGTGGAGCGGGCGTGAAGAACTCTACAATCCGAACGGCATGCTGGTAATTGCGAACCTTGAGGAACTCGGGCTCGCGCGCGCGGCGACCGCGAGAGAAGCCATTGAAATCATGGGCGCCATGGCAGAGGAATACGGATACAATGACGGCGGCGAAACGCTCGTCATCGGAGATACAGAAGAATTATGGGTTTTTGAAGTGTGCGGCGGCGGCGGTCTTTGGACGCCGGACAGCGGTGCTCCGGGTGCGCATTGGGTTGCCCAGCGTGTACCTGACGATGAAGTATTTGTAGGTGCAAACCGCGCCCGCGTTGGCGTCGTTGATTTTGAAGACACGGAAAACTTCATGTGGTCGACCGATCTTACCGAATTGCCGAAGGCGATGGAATGGTGGGAAGAAGGCGAACCTTTCAATTTCGCGGAAATCTTCAATCCGGAGCCGTATGGTGCTCCGTACTATGCAGCCCGCCGTGAATGGCGTGCGTTCAGCCTGCTGGCACCGTCGCAGACATTCCCGATCAAGGATCGCTATGAGGCGTACGACTTCTCCATCAAACCGGATGAAAAAGTCAGCGTTCAGGACATCATGGACATTTACAGTGACCATCTTGAAGGCACCGATTACGATCTGACGACCGACAAGGCAAGCGGCCCGTTCGGCAACCCGACTCGCTGGCCGGTGACCCGCGACACAAAACCTGAAGATATGCAGGGCCAGGACTGGGAGCGCGCGATTTCACTGTTCCGCTGCTCGTACAGCTTCGTCTCGCAAAGCAGAGACTGGTTGCCCGATCCTGTCGGCGGTTTGCTCTGGTTTGGTCAGGATTCGCCTGACACGACCGTCTACGTGCCGCTTTACGCTGGAACAACCGAAGTACCTGAAGAATGGTCGACAGGCAAACGCCACGAGTTTGATCCGGATTCATCCTGGTGGGCATTCAACCTTGTGAACAACTACGCGAACCTGCGCTGGGATGCGATGTACAAGGACATTCGCGAGAAGAAAGCCAGCATCGAAGAAGTGTTCTTCGCCGATCAGGAAGCAATTGAAGCAGAGGCAGTGGCGCTCTTTGAGGAAGATCCTGAGAAGGCCGTCGAGTTTGTCACACAGTACAGCTACGATGCCATGGATATGGTCAATGATGAATGGTGGGCATTTGCCTGGCATCTTATCGGAACATACTACGATGGCATGATGATCAATGAAGACGGATCATCGACGAATCTCAGCTATCCGATGGAGTGGCTTGAAGAAGTAGGCTTCGGTGAAACGGGCCTGCGCGATCAGACCATGGACCACGCGGACTGATGGGGAGACTGGTAGCGTTTGGATGACGTTATTTGCCACGGCAGCGAGTCGCGCTGCCGTGGCTATCTTAAGTGAAAAATAGCATTGGAGAAGATACGATGTTGAAAAAAATAACCAGCATTGCGCTGATCTTGGTCATGTTTGCCTGCCTTGTTGCCTGCAACGGAACAGCGCAGCCGACTGCCGCCGAGGAAGCGAAGACCGAGGCCGAGACAACCGCCGTTGAGGAAACGGATGTACCGGAGACCGAAGCGCCGGACGTGACGGAAACGGAAAAACCCGAAGAATCAGAAGAGGAAACAGAAGCTGCTGAAACAGAGCCGGCTGAGACGGCGGGTGAGGGCGAAATCAGCCTGACCGGACCGTATATTGTGACGACATGCGGGCAAAGTCCGGGTGCCGTCCAGATCAGCATGTCGGCGAAAATGGCGCAGATTGAAGCGGACACGGATAACGCCTTGTCAGCTGACACGCTTGATACAGATACATATAAGACCCTGATTGTGACGACCGGAACCAGCATGAAAGGCATGGGTGCGGCCGGGACCGATGTAAATGCGGAAATTGATCGCTGTGTTGCGCTGATTGAAAAAGCAAAAGACGAAGGCATGCTGATTGTGGGTGCACACATCGAAGGTATGGCAAGACGCACCGACAGTTCGGATTCAGCTTCGATTGAGGCCATCATGCCGTTGGCCGACGTTATATTGATTATTAAGGATTCCGACAGCGACGGATTCTTCACGACCTTCGCTGAAGAAAATGATACGCAGCTGATCGTTGTTGACGATGCGATTGATGTTGGAAAGGTGCTGAATTAACGGCACCCCTTGTTAAATTCGCTTTCGTCTGAATGAAAGGTTGGTACAGATGTGACTATGATGACGCACGCGTTGATCGTGCTGATCGCGATCGCGGCAGTGTTTGCCGTGGCCAAGAAGCTGAAGCTGAGCACAGAGTTGTCGATGCTCCTGGCGGCAGTGCTGGCTATTTTGGTTCATGTAATCATCCCGAAGGGTGAAGATCCGCGGTCAACGCTTTCGTTTTTAGAGATTATCCGCCACGTCGTTGAAGGTTCAATGACCTATTTCGACGTCTGCCTCATATTCCTGTCCGCCACGTTTTTCATGTCGCTTTGCAAAGAGACGGGCAGCGTCGCGTATATCGTGCGAGGTATCGTCAAAGCGTTTCACAAGCGCCGGGTTGTCTGCCTGCTGCTTTTGACGGTCGTTATGCTGATACCTGGTGCGATAACCGGCTCAGGCGCCACGACAGTGCTGACGGTTGGAACGCTGGTCGGCTCGGTGCTGATGGCGATGGGGGTTGAAGAGAATCGCCGTGTGGCGCTGATTTTTCTTCTGGCGGCGATGAGTGCCGCCTGTCCGCCGATCAATCTGTGGGCTATGATGGCGGCCGCGGGCGCCAATATGCCGTATGTCGGCTTTGCGGTTCCGCTTGCTGTTTTGTCCATTTGCGGGGCGCTGTTTTCGACATTCTATCTGGCAGGCAAGGGCAAACCGATCGATTTGGATGCGGCCATGGAGGCACTTCCGGTGCCGCCGCAGGGATGGAATGCGTGGCGGGTCGCGGCCCCGTTTGTGCTGCTGATCCTGCTGATTATGGCCGGACGAGTCTGGCCGTTTGCCATACCGACGCTTGGTTTGCCGTTTGTGTTCATGCTTGCGGCGCTGCTGACGCTGATTCTGGCACCGACGAAGCCGAACATTCTTGACGTCGCACTTCGCACGGTGAGAAGCCTGAAGGGTCTGGTCGGGATCATGGTCATCGTCGGCATTTTGAATCAGGTGATGACGCTGACCGGCGCGCGCGGCCTGTTGTCGCTGGCGGTGGTGAGTTTGCCCATCACCGTACTGTTTGCGACGCTGTGGCTGATACTGCCCGTATCGGAGGGCGTGCTGCAGTATGCGGTGGCGCCATTGTTCGGCGTGCCGCTGATCATGCTGTTCAACATGCTGGGTTACGATCCGGTCATCTCGCTGACGGCCTGGGCCGTGATGTGGCCGGTCGGTGATTGCCTGCCGCCGACGGCCGTTGTTGGCCAGGCGGCCGTTATGGAACTCGATTACAAGGGTGACTATTACAAAGGCTTTGTCAGAACGGCGCTGGTGCCGATGCTGTTCATATTGCTGATAAGCACGCTCACGATGATTTTCAGTCGTGAGATCGGCGCTTTGCTATAGGAGGGAAAGCCATGGAAACTTTAGTCATCGCGAATCTGATTATCACGATTTCCTATTATCTGATCGTGGCATTCTTCCTTGCAGCGATATTCCGAACATTCCTGAAGTCCGAGAAAGCACAGGATGCTATTGTCTACTGTTTGATGATGGTGCCCTTTGTGCTTCGGATTCTTCGGCTCAAATAGTCGGGAGGCTTGCAGATGAAATTAACAACAACAAAAATTATCGTGCTTGTGGTCACGCTGGTCCTGACAGGCGTCGCCGGCTGGATGTTCAACGAACACAGAACGTATCAGGAAGCGGTCGTCGTCAGCGAACACGTAAGCGAGGTCAGGAAGCTGAGCGATTACGATCCGGCAGTCAAGGGCACGGTGAATGACACGAACGTCTACATCTTTGACAGCGGCCAGCCGGGCGGTACGTTTCTTATGTTCGGCGGGACGCACGCGGAGGAACCGGCCTGCAATCTTTCGGCGCAGCTGTTCACGGAGAACTTGAAGGTGACACAGGGTCGCGTGATCGTGATCGACCGGATCAATCGGAGTGCGTCGACCAACACGCGGCTCGGTGAAGCGTATCCGCGTTTCTTCCATGTGGAGACGCCGTGGGGCGTGAAGCGCTGGCGGTTTGGTGACCGCTGTGCCAATCCCCTGGATTCGTGGCCGGATCCGGAGGTTTACGTGCATTATCCGAGCGGGCAGAACCTGGCAAACGTTGACATCCGAAATATCAACCGGTGCTGGCCCGGCCGCGAGGACGGACTTATCGTGGAGCGGACGTCCTACGCCGTGATGCAGCTGATTGAACAAGAAGGCGTCCATTTTACACTCGACTTCCACGAAGCTGAACTTGAGTATCCGGTCGAAAACACGATTGTGACGCACGAGCGAGGCAATGACGTCGCTGCCCTGACGTCGATGATGCTGACGTCACAGGTATTCGATGTGCCGATCGGCATGGAGTTCTCGCCGAAGGCGCTGCACGGACTGAGCCATCGCGAAATCGGTGACCATTCGGATGCGGTCTCCTACCTCGTTGAGGTGGCCGAGCCGATGCTGGACCGCATCAGGGGCATCACGGACGAAGAACTGCTGATGTCGGGCAAAGACCGCTTTGTCATGATTGCCGGAGACAAAGGCCTGCTGTATGCCCCGATCGATGAGAACGGCTGGCCGATCGAGACGCGTGTTGCCCGCCATGTGCAGACAGCCCAGACGCTGATCGAGTCAAACAACATGATGAATCCGGACCAGACGATTCTGATCGAAGGCATGCCGACGTATCAGGATATAATGGAGCAGGGAATCGGGTACTACCTGCACAATCCGGACGATGCTCCGGCCGAACGCGTATTCTTTGAATAGACGTCCGAACATACTGCGCAGGCGCCCTTCCCGGACTACTTATGTCGAGGAAGGGCGTCTGTGTAACTGTCATGCTTAAATCAATCGCCTTTATCCTGTTTGCACTGTTTCTCCTCCTTTTGTGTCTGGAAGCGCGGTTTTTGCGCAAGGCCAGACGGTCGCTTCAGCATGTCATTCACGTGAACGGCACACGCGGCAAGTCGACAGTTGTGCGGCTGATCGACGCAGGTCTCCGGGCCGGCGGCATGCGCGTCATCTCAAAGACAACCGGCACGATTCCGACAGTTCTGACCGTTGCCGGTGATGTGTCCCCGATCAGGCGGCGCGGCAGACCAAATATCCGCGAGCAGATCAGACTGGTTTTGCAGGCCGGAAGGGAACGCGCCGATGTGCTTGTCGCTGAATGCATGGCTCTCGATAAGAATCTGCAGTGGATTTCGCAGCACCGTATGCTGAAAGCCGATATCGGCGTGATCACGAATGTGCGATCCGACCATCTTGATGTGATGGGCCCGACGCTGGCTGACGCCTGCTGCGCCATCTCGCACACGATCCCTGAACGCGGCATCTTGTTTACACCCGAAACCAGATTTTTTTCCGCGTTCAAGGCGAATGCCGACGGTCTGCGGACAGAAATCCGGCAAACGGCTGCGTCACAGCTGTTTGATGATTACGAGTCTGCGTCGCTTGACGTGTATCCGGCCAATATTGAATTGGCCGTCGCGGTCTGTGCGCACCTTGGTGTCCCGCGCGCCGTCGCCCTGGCCGGAATGAAAAACTACGAGCCGGATCCCTTTGCAGCAGCACTTTTTTGCTTCCCTTCGGGGAGTTTGTTTATCAACGCCCTTTCCGCGAATGATCCGGAGTCGACTATGGCGATCTGGCAGCGTGTCAGAGACGCCCGTGTTCAGGACGACACAAAGCTGGTGGTGATCATTAACGGCAGGCGGGATCGGATGGAGAGAACCATGGAGATGATGTCACTGGCGGCATCGCTGAAACCCCGTGCAGTCTGGTTTCTGGGGGCATCCGGCAGGGCCGCGCTGAAGCGGTTCGGAACACCCGTCAGTGTCTTCAAAAATGTGGATGAACTGCCGTTTGATTCGCTCGGCTCTGACTCGATCGTTCTTGCAATCGGCAATGTCGCCGTTTTTGGTCAGCCTTTGATCGAACGCGTACAAAGTCTGGGGGCGATCCATGTACGATGAGATTATCGTAATCGGGGTTGTCATCAGCCTTATCTACTTTGAACTGACTGGATGGTCGCCCGGCGGCATTATTGTACCCGGCTATTTTGCACTCAATCTGAAAGTGCCGCTGCGCGTGTTTTCAACGATTGTCGTGGTGCTGATTACCTGGTTGCTGATACGCCTGCTGTCGCGTTATATAATCTTGTTTGGTCAGCGCAAATTTGCATTCTGCATTGTACTGGCGTTTGTCCTGCATCAGGCGGTGATCTGGATAGCACCCATGAATCCCGGCATTATCGGGTATCTGGTGCCCGGCATACTGGCCAATCAGATCGATAATCAGGGGGTCGCGGTCACGTCACTGTCGCTCGTCATCGTGACGGCTGTCCTGACCCTGATTCTTTTGGCCGCCGGCATACCCGTGTTCAGATGAAACGCGTCAGCGGGACAGACCGGTCAACGCTCATGCGCTTTGCTGTTGTCGCCGCACTCGCAGTCATTCTGGTTCTTCTCACATTTGTCCTTGGCACAAGAAAGCAAGTGGCCATATACGGCGAGCAGCTTGATGCCGTCAACAGATTTGAACGCATGGTCAGCAGGCTCAAACAGCACCGCGCTGATATGGCTATCCCGCTGGATTCTGAGGATTACCTTGAGACGGGACTGATCGGAGAATCATACACGCCGCTGACAACGACGGTAGGAGATGCGGGGGCCAAGCGCACGGCATCGACACGTGACATGGCGGCACTTGTTGTCAGACTGCTGTCGGAGGCAGGGGCACGTTCGGGTGATATCGTGGCGGCGAACCTTTCAGGCTCGTTCCCGGGGCTGAACCTGGCGTTTCTGGCTGCCTGCCAGACATTGGATCTGAAACCGGTTTATACCGTCTCCGCCAGTGCCAGCATGTACGGTGCGAATATCCCGGGATTCAGTTTTCCCGATATGGTGCTGTTCCTGCATGATGCGGGCTATCTCGATGAATTGCCGCAATCGGTGTCAATCGGCGGCGATCAGGATATCGGCTCCGAGCTCGACCCCGTATTTTGCGACGAGCTGAAGGTGCACCTGGAAACATCAGGCTTGCCGTTTCTTTATGAGCCCGATTTTGAACAGAATATTCATGAAAGACTGTCGCTGTACGAGCAATTTGGATCACCTGAACTGTTTGTGTCGATCGGGGGGCACACGGCCAGTCTTGGAGTCAAGAAGAATGCGATTATGCAGATGCAGGGGGTCATCCGCCCGCGATACATACAAATCGATGCTGAAAGCGGATTGATTTCACGTTATCTCACAAGCGGTGTCCCGGTCATCCAGCTGCTGAACATCAAGCGTCTGACCGGCGATTACGGTATGGTCTTTGATCCGCCCGCCATGCCGCCGGTCGGTCAGAGCGCCGTCTATTGGGAAGACACGTACCCGTTGTGGCTGGCCGCAGGCGGCCTGATCCTGATTTTTGCTATCCTCGTCTGTTTCCGGCTTCATGCGTCAAAACAGCATCGGCAGGGCGACTGATCGCACATCTCGCTTATGGCAGTATATGCCCCGAGGCAAGATAGAGCTCGTACCATTCTGCTCTAGTCAGAACAATGTCGGATGCCGCGATCAGGTCGAGGAGACGATCCTCTCTGGAAGTACCGGCAATCACCTGAAAATTGGCCGGATGCCTCAGGATCCAGGCGGCTGCAATGCCGGCTGGCGTCACCTGATATTTCGCGGCCAATGAATCAATTTTTTCGTTCAGCGGCGCATACGAGTCATGGCCGAGAAAGCTCCCCTGCCATGCCGGTATCTGAAACGGCGACCAGGCCTGCGGTGTGATGTCTTTCAGCCGGCAGTAGTCGAGGACGCTGCCGTCCCGGTCAGCTGCGCCGGAGGTGGTCATGTTGACCTCCATGCCGCTCGCAATCATGGCCGATGCGGCAAGGCTGAACTGGATCTGGTTTGCGATCAGATCCTGTTTGACAAACTTTTTCAGGAGCTCAATCTGGCTGGGGCGGTGGTTTGATACCCCGAAGAAACGAACTTTCCCGCTCGCCTGCAGGAGATCGAAAGCCGCCGCGACTTCCTCCGGTTCGACCAGAGCGTCCGGCCTGTGCAGCAGGAGGACATCGATATAGTCTGTCTTCAGGCGTTTCAGGATGCCATCGACAGCACTCAGGATGTACGACTTTGACTGATCGTAGAAGCCGGCCCCCTGCTTGCGGATGCCGCACTTTGACTGCAGGATGACATCCTCGCGCCGAAGCGAAGGATCAGCGGCAAATGCGTCGCCGAAGACCGTTTCACTCTGTCCGTCGCCGTAGATATCGGCGTGATCAAAATAATTGGCGCCGCGATCGAGCGCCGCTCGGATAAATCGGTTCATCTCGCTTTTGGTCTTGCCGGCCAGGCGCATGCAGCCGACCACGATTGACGGCACGTTCAGATTTGTCTTGCCAAGGCGTACGGATTTCATAAAAGGCTCCCGTTCCTGTGATTTTGTGACTGTTTGGTGCGATTCCAGTTAAGCCTATACGAAAGATGCCGGAATGAAAACGGGGGGAGCATGCCGGCAAAACGATTAACGGGTAGAATAACTTTTATTGCATCGGTAAGCAGAGAGCGAAAATTATCCTGTGAGCGGAGAGTGAATATGGCAAAAAAATCGATTGGCATCATCATTAACCCGATTGCCGGTATCGGCGGCCGTGTCGGTCTGAAGGGATCGGATGGCGAGGATACGGTGGAACGGGCGCTGGCACTCGGCGCCAGGCGTGAGAGTGCGGATAAAGCCGGCATTGCGATCGAGCAGCTTGTTGATATAGCGTCCGGGCTGGAGGTGTATGCGTACGGCGGCGAGATGGGGGAGACGCTGCTCGCGTCGCTTGGCTTCGAGTTCAGTCTGGTCGGTCAGCCTGCCGGCGAAAAAACGACGGCCGAAGATACGATTCGGGCCGCCTCGGCGTTTCGCGACATCGGCGTGGATCTCATCCTGTTTGCCGGCGGTGACGGAACGGCACGCGATATATACGAGGCCGTGGGATCGAATGTTCCCGTCATCGGTGTGCCCGCCGGTGTGAAAATTCATTCCGCCGTGTACGCGACGAATCCGCGAAATGCGGGACTTGTCGCAAAAGAATATTTATCCGGCGAAAGCGGAGCCGTGCAAGCAGCGGAAGTGATGGATATCGATGAGGCGCTGTTCCGTCAGGGCCAGGTCAGCGCCAAGCTCTACGGTGAAATGCTTGTCCCCGTTTCCGAGGGGCGGGTGCAGCACATGAAATCAGGCGGCGGCAGCGATGAGGACAGCCTGGCCGGCATGGCTGAATATATAGTCGATGAAATGGAAGCCGACACAATCTACATTATCGGCACCGGCAGCACGATGCAAAGCATCATGGCGGACATGGGGATCGCCAACACGCTGCTCGGTGTCGATGTGATCGAAAACAAACAGCTTCTGGCGTCCGATGTAACCGAATCCGAACTTTGGGACCTGATCAGGGATCCGCAGAAAAAGGTGAAAATAATCGTCACGATCATCGGCGGGCAAGGCTATCTGTTTGGCCGCGGAAACCAGCAGATCAGCCCGCGCGTCATTCGCCGGGCCGGCATCAAAAACATCATTGTCGCTGCCACGCCCTCAAAACTTTTGTCCCTCCGCGGGCAGCCATTGCTTGTCGATACGGGCGACGCGACGCTGGACAGAGAACTTAGCGGCTACATTGAAGTGACCATTGGATACGGCCATACGTCGATACAGAGCGTCTCATCGTGAGTAAAAACAGTTGAGGTCAAGCATTTCGGCTTGACCTCACCCCTGTTTCATTCAGATTCTGGTTCAAAATCAGGTGTTTTCTTCAGTTTGCGCTTCCCTTGACGGTTTCGGCTCCAGGCGAAATTTCTGATGCAGATCTTCAAAGGACTCTGACTCCAGCAGGTTTGCCCTTGAGTCTTCGCCGTGTGCGACATGGAGTCCGCCCTTCAATGCCTTTTCTTCCGGTGTCAGTGTCTTTTTGTCGACTACCATGGTTTCGTCGTCGGGATGATTATTTTGTTCGTGTTCTGCTGTCATCTCTCAAATCTCCTTATGTCGTCTTTTGTTCGATTGCGTTTCTTAGTCTTCGTTCGCACTTTTTATGCTGCGGGGCAACGATGCAAGCGGCGGTGGCATCAATATCTATTTAATGATAGCCGTTTCGCCGTGATACGGCTGTACGCTGCGTGACAAATTGCTGTGCGCAAGGCATTGCAGTGCGGCTGTGACAGTCAAAATTTGTTCGTGTTAAAATGATGCGTTGGAATTTGAAGGAGGAACTTGTGGAATCGGAAAAGAGAACCTTGGGTATCGGTTTCGCAACGGGGCGCAAAAGTTTTCGCAAAGTTCTGAAGGCGTATGTATACAGCTGGAAGCAGGCCTTGAAACGCAATGAGGATCTGCGCAGGATCGGACTGACGCTCTTTGTTGCCTACGATCTGGATTATTCTCATACACAATCGACTGACTTCACGAATTTGCCGCAGGACATCGTCGATGTATTTGAAAACATTGTTTTTCTCGGTACAAAGCATGCGCAGCGGAGTGTACTCCATCTCATTGATGACGGGACGATAACGCAGCGGGATGCAAAAATGCTGTTTGGAACCGGCTATGGCGGCAAGCGGAACGCGATTTTATACGCGGCACTTGAGAACCAGGTCGACTATCTTATGTATCTGGACGACGATGAGTACCCCGTTGCGGTGACGAAAAGCCGCGATGTCTGCCTTTGGGGCGGGCAGCATGTCCTGCCGGGCCATCTGCGGCACATTGAGCATGCGGACATCACAAACGGGCATCATTGCGGCTACATTTCGCCGATCCCGCAGATTGCCTTCAACGAGGTGCTGACCGAAGACACATTCCGCCTGTTTATCGAGGCCATCAGCAATGACATTATCTCGTGGGACTCGATCCGCCGGAAAATGAAAAGCGGCGGCGTCACGTATGCGGACACGTCGATCCTGACGTCAGATGAGGCGACCGACGTCAGTGAGGAAAATCACTGCAAGTTTATCTCCGGTGCCAACCTGTGTATAAATCTGACAAAACCGGAACGCACATTTCCCTTTTACAACCCGCCCGGCGCGCGCGGTGAGGACACCTTCCTCAGCACGCTTCTTTCGGAGCGGACGGTCAAACGGATTCCATACTATACGTTTCATGACGGGTTTTCTGCATATAATCATGTGCTGGACGGCGTCCTGCCGGTAGATCTTGCACCTATCACGACGGCAGATGCCAGAACGGTGACCCGATTCTACAAGGCTTGTCTCGGCTGGGTTCGCTACAAGCCGCTGCTGACGTACCTGACCCGGCGTGACAGCTACGAGAGCCGCATCGAGCGAATGAAAGATGCACTGCAGGAGTCAATTCCGGCCGTCTGCCGCTACTTTGGACGCCCGGAGTTTGAAGAGCTTCTGCCCCAGCTGGAACGCTACCATCGCAATGTAAGACGACATGAACGCCAGTTTACGGAGGTTCAGATGGTGTGGCAGAAAATGCTGCAGCATCCCCGCTATTCAGCGCGAAGATAACCAGCATCTTGTCTTGTACCCGTATATTGCGCTTATGCCTGCTTTGCAGGCTATTTTTTTGCACGAGCCGCTATAAGCTGTGCGGAGGTTGCGCGGATATTCGAATAATCGAATCCAGTTCTGAGCACATCATTCTGTCATGAATTCGCGATAACTTTGACTGTCCATATGCAGGCATCACTGTCAGAGAGCCAATAAAAGCCGCACCTGTGGCATGATTGCACATTGTTTGTCATGAGGCGATGCAATGTTTCTCGGACATAGTTAATCCTTCTTATCTTATTTACTTTAGCCAAAACGTTTGGCTTATTAAAAAATCTTATTGACGATCGAATGTTTTGTATGGTAATTTAACGAACATGCAGCAAGTGATGGCACTCCATTTGGTTATAATCATGACCTCGGTACTATTGAATCTGACAAGATTACGCCTGTCCTTTGTATTCTTGCCATGAATAAGCATAACTATTGCAGGGTATTCCGCTTAACTGATTACCGCGGTTCTGCCGGCTAGTTCTCGGCAAACGATTATCAAAATACTGAAATGCCGAATTGAATAAATGTCGGGAAAAGGAGAAAGCGAAATTGAGGTATCGAATTGGAGTGGACATCGGGGGTACATTAACTGACTGTGTCGTAATTCTGGAAAATGGATCCGTCTTTACATTCAAGGAACTGTCGACCCCGCACGATCAGTCGATCGGAGATGTCACTTGCCATCGTCATTCGCAATGATCTCGTCGATCCGGATATTAAAAAGCTGTACTACTGTCCTTAGGCGCGCCCGTCTTTTGCGTACATGGCCCCGGCCTGGTCGTTTACCCTGCCGCCCCTGCAGACGGCCTGCGGAGCATTCGATGCGATCAGTCATTGCATGGAGTGCTATTTCACTGATACAGAGGATGCCGATTATCTCGGGGACTGGCGGAAGCGGCGATCAAGTCGATCATGAAGAACGTGCGTATCGCTCTGAAGGAACCGGAGAATTACGCAGCGCGCACCAATCTCTGCCAGATGGCGTATCTGCCGATGGAGACACAGGCGATCGGCACCAGATCGAACTGATGCGTGCACAACATCGAAAAACCGGTTACCGCAACGTACCATTCGATGCATGGCCTGGTGCTCGGGATTATTACGCCGTACTGGATGGAGTATGTCTGCAGGGAAAATGTGCCGCTGTTCACCCGGTTTTGCGTCAATTGCCTTGGTACCAAAATGTAGGGCAGGTGACGAAGCTGTATTTTGACGACATTGTCAAAATCTAGGAAATGGCACTCTGAGGCGGATCTGCCGTGTGAGTGCAGACAGGTATACCCACTGTCAGGATGCTTTCCTCGCCTCTGCTGCCGGCAGACTTCTGGTTCCCCCCCGGGATCGCGGCCAGAGGCGAGGCGAGCCTCATTGTCCCGAGTCGGGATCACACGCAGAGAAAAAGGCAAAGCAATGAACATCAGCGACTATATCAAAAAAGAATCTTACCGGCTCTATATCAACGGTTCGTATGTGCCCTCCAGATCGGGAAAAACGTTCGATCTGATCAATCCGGCCAACAATCAGGTGTTTGCCACCGCTTATAAAGGTGATGCCGAGGACGTCCAGCTTGCCATTGACGCTGCCCGTGAGGCATTTGACAGCGTCTGGTCAAAAACGACGCCGAAAGAGCGTGCCGATCTTCTCCTGAAAGCGGGTGAAGAATTCAATAAACTGAAAGAACAGTTTGCCGTGGCGGAGACGCTTGACGTGGGCAAACTGTTTGGCGGCGCCTTGTACTACGAAGCCGAAATGGCGAGAGATGCCTTCAACTATTACGCGGGCGTGGCCCGCACGCTGGAGGGGAAAGTCGTGCCGCTCGGACCGGACGTGCTGAACTTTGTGGAGTGGTGCCCGCACGGCGTGGTCGGGGAGTTTTTGCCCTGGAACGGCCCCCTGATGATGGGTTGTCAGAAAATATGTGCCATTCTGGCGGCCGGCAATACCGTGGTGGTGAAACCGTCATCTCAGGCTCCCCTGACGATGCTGATGCTGCCTGAGGTATTCGAAAAAGCGGGTTTTCCCCCCGGCGTGATCAACGTTGTCAGCGGCTCTGGCGCCGCCTGCGGCGATGCGCTGGTTAAAAGCAAAAAGGTCGATATGGTTTCCGTGACGGGCGGTACCTCGACCGGCAAGGATATTATTTCGTGCTCGGCGTCAACGGCCAAGACGGTTGCCCTCGAAATGGGCGGCAAAAGCCCGCATATCGTGTTCGCCGACTGTGAGATGGAGCAGGCTTTGCGCTGGGCACGGTTTGCCTTCACGCTCGGTTCCGGTCAGGTATGCGTATCCGGTACGCGCCTCATTCTGCAGGAGGATATCTATGAGGAATTCCTGCAGAAGCTGAAGGTGCTTTGCGAGGAATTTGTGCCCGGTGACGGCTTTGATCCGAAGGCGACCCTCGCAACCTTGAACCACAAGGCACATCAGGAGAGCGTGTTCCGTTACATCGAAAGCGGCATTGAAGAAGGTGCGCGCCTCATTTGCGGCGGCAAGCCGTACGAAGAGGAACCCCTTGCGTCAGGCTGTTTTGTGCCGGTCACCATACTCGCTGATGTGACACCGGAGATGCGCGTTTTCCAGGAAGAAATATTCGGGCCGGTCCTTTGCGTGACACCGTTCAAAACGGAGGAAGAAGCGATCGCCATCGCCAACAGCACCGATTTCGGACTGGCCGGCGGCGTGCAGTCGCGTGACATCAAGAAAGCCCTGCGCGTTGCCCGCGGCATCCGGGGCGGACAGATCTATATCAACTCCTATTTCAGCAATGCCATGATCGAGTCGGCGGGTACCGGCTGGAAGGAAAGCGGGCTCGGCGCAGCCGGCATCAAGAAGTACATGACCAGCAAGACGACGTTCGTCAATCTGGCGGAAGGAAATGCACCCTGACATGAAAAAAGACAGTGAACACACGGATGACAGTATCAACGTCGGGCAGCGGCTGAGACGGCTGCGCTCTCTGAAAGGCATCTCGCTGAAGCACCTGGCTGAACAGACGGGCATGAGTTACTCCTACCTCTCCGGTCTGGAGAACGGCAAGCATTCGATCACGCTGACGAATCTGCAGCGTCTATCGCGTTTCTTTGCCGTGGATCTCGTGACGTTTTTGTCGAGCAAGCCGACCTGCGTCAAAGTGTTTGATGTTGAATCGGATCAGGGGCTCGTCACGGATGAAGGTGTTCGGATCGACATAGTGAGCAACTGTGAGTTTCGGCATTTGCAGGTTTCGGTGTTTCACATTCCGCACCCCGACAGGAGCGAGCGTCATGTGCATCAGCACAATATCGGCAATGAGCTGATTTTCGCGGTCAGCGGCAAGGTTAATGTCATGATCGATGAAAAAGTGTATGAGCTGAGCGCCGGACAGGGCATTGTATTCAACTCGGATGTTGAGCATGTGATTTACGAAGCAGGGGAGCCCACTACATTACTGTTGATTTCGTCGCCGCCGTACGGCAACGACTGAGATAAAAAATTGGAATCGGTCCATTAATTGGGGACACTATTGGAGGACGATAGAGGATGCTGAAAGCAGTCTATTACACGAATCAGTTCTTTGCCGGCATCGGCGGCGAGGACAAGGCAGACATCGGCCTGTTCAGCCTTGATGAAGCCAAAGGCCCGGCAGTCGGGCTGGACGGTTTATGGAAGGGTGACATGAAGGTCGTCAGAACGATTTATTGCGGCGACAATTACGTCAATGTGGATGCGCGCTTTGATGAGATCAAAGATTCGCTTCTGGAAAAAGTGAAGGAAGCGGATGCAGACGTTTTCGTCGCCGGCCCGGCATTTAATGCCGGCCGCTACGGTGTGGCCTGCGCGAAAGTCTCGGCTCTGGTCAAAGAAAAGCTCGGACTGCCGGTCGTGACAGCGATGTGGCACGAGAATCCGGCTGTGTCGCTGTATCAGGATCAGGTGACGATTTTGTCATCCACCGAGACGGCTGCCGGCATGCGAGCCTCGCTCCCGGCCCTGGCCGCTTTTGCCATGAAGCTTGCGAAGGGCGAAAAAATCGGCTCTGCCGCTCAGGAAGGCTACTTTCCCACCGGCCGCCGCTACAACGAATACGTTGAAAAGATCGGCGGCGTCCGCGTTGTTGACATGCTGCTCGACAAACTGAACGACCGCCCTTATAAGACGGAAATTCCGCTGCGCGAGTCAGCCAGCGTCACACCGGCGAGCCCGATCGCAAATCTGAAGGAGGCGACGATTGCGCTGATCACGACGGGCGGTCTTGTGCCGAAGGGCAATCCGGACAGCCTGAAACAGGCGTTTTCGGTGGCGCACGGCAAATACGCGCTCGATGACAGTGTCGCTTTGGACTCGGCCCATTTCGAGTCGATCCACGGTGGCTATGACACCACCTACGCGAGTGCCGAGCCGAATCGCCTCATCCCCTACGATGCGCTTCACGAAGCGCTGGAAGAAGGTCAGATCAAGTCGATATTCCCGTATTTTCTGACGACGTGCGGCATCGGCACCAATGTGAAGAGCAGCCGCCTGATCGGTCAGGCCATGATCAAGGATTTGCAGGAAGGGCAGGTGTCAGGCGCAATCCTGACCACGACCTGAGGCACCTGTACTCGTTGCGGTGCAATGATAGCAAATGAATTGGACAAAGCCGGTATCCCGGTCGCGATTATCACGGCCTTCAAGTCGATAGCCTTCAACGTCGGCGGCAACCGGATCATCAACGGCGGCAAGTTTACGTCGCCGGCCGGCAATCCGGATCTTCCGCCCGAACGCGAGAAGGCTTTCCGCAGGCAACTGGTAGATCTTGCTCTGAAGGCGATCCAGGAGCCGATCGAAGCGCAGAAAATCTACAATGTTGAAGAGGCGTAGTGCATATGAAGATGAATAAAGTATTGGAGCGACACTATTTCGACATCAGGGATGCGAAATTCGGCAGTACGACAAAGCTGGCCGACGGCGTTCTCACGATCAGCAAGGATGAGCTTCGGGAAAAAGTAAAGCGGCTGCTGAAGCATGTTGCGAGCATTGATTTTGAACTGGTGAAGCCGGGCGAAAACACGCGCATCATCCACCTGCTCGATACGCTCACCCCCATGATCAAGCGGTCGGGAGACGGACAGGTCTACCCGGGACACTTCAGTGATCCGGTGATGGTCGGAAGCGGCGAGACGAATGTGCTGAAGGGGTTCAGCGTTATGGAGAGCTGTGCCCTGCCCTGGGAGGAGAGCAGTGCGAGCAGCGGTCTTTTGTATCCTCGCGATGCGATCATGGAGATGACCGGCCCGATCGCCAAAATGACGCCTTTTTATGAAACGATCAATCTGGTCATCACGTACCAGCTGCATGAGGGCAAATCGAGCCACGAATACGATGAGGAGATCCGCGCGATCGGCATAAAAGTTGCGCTGAGCCTCGCCGAACTGACACTCGATCAGAAGCCGGACAGAAGCGAAACGTATTCGATTGATGAGGTCAATCCGGATCTGCCGAATGTAGTGCTGGTCTGGCAGTGCCAGAATCAGGGCGTGTATGCGAATACACTGTTGTACGGTGTGCCGATTGATGAAATCGTGCCGACCATCCTCCATCCGAATGAGATGCTGGACGGTGCAGTGGTCAGCGACAATCTGGCGTGGCCGCTGCACAAGGTGCCGACTTACACTCACGTCGACCATCCCATCGTGCGCGAACTCTACCGCCGGCACGGCAAAGACCTGAACTTCCGCGGCGTCATATTCTGCCGCAGTCACAATCCGACGAACTGGCACAAGTCGAGATGTGCGAACATGGTGGTCAAACTGGCGCAGTACCTTGCTGCCGACGGCCTGATCATGGCCTGGGAAGGCGGCGGAAACGCGGCCATCGACGGCATGCTGACGATTCAGTGTGCGGAACAGCACGGCATTAAGAGTGCGACCATCACGTTTGAATTCGGCGGCGATGACGGGACGGAAGGTGTTCTGCTCGTTGACGACGTCCCGGAAGCAAATGCGATCGTCAGCGGCGGCTCGATTGAAAAAGTCATCCGGCTGGCCGCAGTTGAACGTGCCGTCGGCGGTGATACACTTCGCCTTGACAAGGAAAAGGGCGGCTACTTTCCGCCGGCAACGTCGGCGATCAGCTTCGACCAGTCGATTCACCTGTACATGGCTGCCAATCAGGCGGGCCACAG
>LSQX01312184.1_pt2 | contig 18305 bp, 13 predicted proteins | sample 654561 | NCBI WGS metagenome assembly LSQX01 (sample SAMN04489861, study PRJNA283612) | anaerobic digester metagenome | isolation source: 4 biogas reactors fed with cattle manure at either 37C or 55C with and... | place: Denmark: Kongens Lyngby | collected 2014
CGCAGGTAGAGGTGATAGGTGTTGCCGAGAATAATCTCAAATCCCATCGACGCCAACTCCTGCTGGCTCATCGCCTTCACCGTTCCCTGAGTGCCCACCGGCATAAAAACGGGCGTCTCCACCGTGCCGGAGTTCAAATGCAGCCTCCCGCGACGCGCCCTGGTTTTTGGGTCAGTGCATAAAATATCGAATTTTATTTTCAGTCACTCCTTGTTTTTGAGAGCCTGCCGACCTCAATCCAAATCCGCTCCCGCAGTCGTCGCAGTCGCCTGTTCCGCTGTGGCCAGATCATCTCTGGATGTGCGCCCGGTCACCGTTCGTCTTATCCACTGCCAGAGGTCATCTACAATAGTAAACATCACCGGAATGACGATCAGGGTAAGCAGCGTCGAGAGAATCAGGCCGCCGATGACGGCGATAGACATCGGGGATCGCGTCTCCGAACCTTCGCTCAACGCCAGCGCGGTCGGCAGCATGCCGCCGATCATGGCAAAGGTTGTCATCAAAATAGGACGCAGCCTCGTCGGGCCGGCCTCCAATATCGCATCGTGCCGGTTTTTGCCGCGGCTGATCAGAGTGTTTGTATAGTCGACCAGCAGGATAGCGTTTTTGGTCACCAGACCCATAAGCATGATTATACCGATCATAGCAACGATGCTCATCGAGTTGCCCGTCAGCAACAACGCCAGCAGCGCGCCGACCATAGCCTGCGGGAGGCTGAACATAATAACAAACGGCGTCAGGAATGACTCGAACAGCGCGCCCATCAGCATATATACAAGCAAAATAGCCAGCAACAGCGCGGCTCCTATGTGACCGAAGCTCTCTCCCATCATCTGCGTCGCGCCGCCCGTTCCGACCGTTGTTCCGACGACATGCTCCGTTTTATTGAGACCTGCATCGATCGCCTGGTTCACGTTGCCCATCTCGGCTCCCTGAGCGAGGTTTGCGGTGACATACACCACCCGTTGCCGGTTTTTGCGGTCGATTTTGGTGGGCGCGTTATCTGCTATGATATCGGCTACGTCGCTGAGATAGATCGGCGCGCCGTCTTTGGATGAAATTATCAGGTTGTCGACATCCGAGGCTTTATCGCGCATCGCTTTGGAATATTGCACTCGAATGGGATATTCCGTCCCGCTGTCTCGGAACTTGACGGTATTGTCTCCGTCGATCGCCATACGCGCGCCCATCGCCACCTGCGATACTGTCAAATTGAGTTGCGCGGCCTTGAGCCTGTCCACGACAATTCTGCGCTCAGGTCTGCTTGGCTTGAACGATACATCGACATCCACCGCTCCGGGAGTCTTTTCCATAACAGCGGCAACCCGGTTGGCCTCTTCGAGTATGCTGTCCATATCGTGGCCCTGCACCTCTTTTTCGATGTTGTTGCTTGGGCCCATTCCAAACGATATCGACACGCTTATCATTTCCGCTCCCGGCACCTTAGCGGCTTGCTCCGCCACCCATTCGGTTATATCCTCCAGGCTGCGTTTTCGCCAGCTCTTGTCGACAACCTTCGCGCTGATCACCGCATATTGCGGCCCGGAACTGCCTCCTCCCAACGAGCTTTGAGAACTGGTCCCCACCAGGGTCATATAGTATCCCTGTTGTGTCTCGTCGACTTTCTTAAACAATCCGCTTCTAACCTTGCGCGTGATCGGTTTCATCTCAGGCAGTTGCCCAAGCACGTTCTCCAGTTGCTTTGCCACCTTGTCGGTAGCCTCCAGCGAAGTGCCCGGGGCGGTTCGTATTTGGACGCTGAACTGACCCTGGTCGACCACCGGGAAGAAGCCAAAGCCGAAGGGTATATGAATTTTCATGGCGATAAATGCCGCCACGACAGCAAAGATAAGGGCGATCTTTTTGCTCTTTGGGTTCACTCCAAATGCTATCGCGCACAACAGCAGCCCGATCATCGCGATTACGATTCTCGGAATTAACGCCATCTTTGATTCTGCGCCTGATGGCATCGGCATAGCCATTGCCAATACTGTCAGCAGCGATACAAAACCGATCACAATCGTCAAATATCTATTGTGCAGCGCCCATTCCAGCACTCCGCGGTATTTTCTATCCAACCCGCGCAAAAATCGCTCCAGCACGCCGAATATCATACCGGAAAGATAGTCTATGCGGTCCTTGAGCGTGGCCTGGCCGTGCTGAATCCTGTCCAGCATTCGCTTTTCGTCCGCCTCTTTGTCGTCCTCGCTGCGCATCCATTTCGAGGCCAGCATAGGGGTCAAGGTAAACGACATCAGCAGCGAGAACGCCGTGGCGGTTGCAACTGTTACGCCGAACTGGCGGAAAAATTGCCCGACAATGCCGCCCATAAACGCAATCGGCAAAAACACGACGATGTCTACCGATGTAATCGTAATAGCCGCCAGACCGATCTCCGACCGACCGTTAATGGCGGCTTGCTCAGGATTTTCCCGTAACCTGAGGTGGCGTTCTATGTTTTCCAATACAACAATGGAGTCGTCAACCAGAATGCCTACTACAAGTGACAACGCCAGCAGCACCATCTGGTTCTGAGTGAAACCAAACCCGCTGATCGGAATAAAGGTCGCCATCAGGGATGTGGGAATCGCTATCGCCACGATGAAAGTTGCCCTGGCGGTATGCAGGAACAAAAAGACGATCAGGACGACCAGCAGCACGCCTTCGAGGAGGCTGCGGTTGACGTCTCTGAGTGCGTTTGTAACGAACTTGGATTGATCGACTGCGATAACCGGCTTGACTCCGGTCGGCAGCTCGGATTTCAGCGCTTCGAGTTCTTTTTTGATTCCATCCGCCACCGCAACCGTGTTGGCGTCCGATTGTTTTTGAATGGCAAAGACAACCGCGGGCGTGCCGTCGAGCCTGGTCAACACATCCGCTTCGGCCACAGTGTCTTTGACCTCGGCCACATCCGCTATGCGAACGGTAAACGACGGCCCTCCTCCGGCGGGATTTACGTTAATTCTGGTTTCTTCGATTTCACTGACGTTTCTATATTCGCCCACCGTTCTGATCGAAGTGTCGCGCGCGCCTTCCTTGATGGAGCCTGCCGGTATATTAAGATTTGCTCCTCTGATTGCGCCGATGACCTGGTCTATGCCGATCCCATACGCATCCAGACGATCCTTGTCCACAGAAATGGAAAGCTCTCGTTCATCTCCTCCGAAAGGATTTACCGACGCCACGCCGCTCACCTTTGCCAGCTTGTCTGAGACGACGTCATCGGCAAGTATGCGCATTTCCTTGGCGGACAGCGGCCCTTCGAGAGCTATGATCATAATCGGCATCGAGGCGATATCGAGCTTCAATATCCTCGGCTCATCGATATCTTTGGGCAGATTGGTGCGAATAGCGGCTACTTTGTCCCTCACGTCGGCGGTTGCGGCTTCCAGGTTGGTTCCCAATTCAAACTCAAGAGCCACCGAGGATACGCCGTCCTGCGAACTAGACGTAACGTTCTTCAAACCACCGGTCGAGGTCACCGCTTTTTCGATCGGCTCGCTGACCAGCGTTTCTATCTCGCTAGGCCCGGCTCCGGGGTAGGTCGTGACTACAGTGACGTAAGGTATATCGATCTTGGGATTATATTCCTGCGGCATCGTAGAGCGCGACCGCAATCCGAGCACCACGAGCGCAAGCACGAACATTATTAAAAATATTGGCCTTCGTATGGAAACGTTAGTTAGCCACATATAACACTCCGTTTTGAAATCTTGTGATGGGCGGAAATCTCCGAACCGACGCCCAAACGCAATGACACGACCTCAGAATCGCGCGTTCATCGCATATAACAGCTTCATCGAGAAACCAGCAATCGCAAGCTGCGCTGCTTACTTTTCAAGCGCCACCTTGGAGCCTTGCTGCAGATTCTGTCGGCCTTCCGTGACCACTATATCCCCTGTCTTCAGTGTGGTAGGCATCTGAATCTGAACATATTTGCGGTTTTCCTGGATGACACTAACGATATGGCGCGTGACGGTATTATCATCGCCAACAGAGAACACCGATTCCGTGCCCTTGCGATGGTCGATCGCGTCCTTGGGAACCAGCAGAATATCCTTCTTGGTCTCCGTCACTATGGCTCCGCGCGCAAACATACCGGGTCTGATCTTCGAACTGCCCTCGCTAAGGGCTATGCGCACCGGGAAGTTTCTACTCGATGTCGAGCCGGATGGGTATATTTCCGCCAGACTTCCCATAAAAGTGCTGCCGGGGATGGCGTCGATATTGATTCGCACCGCCTGGCCGATGTTGAGCTGTGCGAATATCTTCTCCGATACATTGCCCTTGAGATACAGAGAACCAAGGTTCACCACTTCTGCAAGGCCCTGTCCGGGATTGATAACCTGACCCGGCTCGGTCAAACGCGCCGAAACAACCCCGGGCACCGGGGATTTTACGTAGCTGTACGAAAGTTGCTGTTCCGCAATCGCGACCGATGCCCTGGCCTGCGAAAGTCCCGCTTCGGCCTGCTTCACGTCCTCTTTGCGAAGCAGATTCTGCGCCGCGCTTGCCTCTGCTGTCCGAAGGGCCTCCTTGGCAACCGCTACCTGCGCCTCGGCCTGCTGCACATCCTCCGTCCTGCCGCCTTCGGTTATCAGCGACAGCCTTTCGACCGCCGACTTGTGTTGGGTTTGCGCGATCTTATATTGAGTCTCCGCCATCTCAAAGGTGGACTGCGATATCGCGCCCTGGTTCAGCAGATTCTGATTTCTTTTGTAGTCTGATGTCACCCTGTCGAGGTTCGCCTTGGCCTCCGCGACGGTGTTTTCCGCCATCATTCTTTCCTGTGAGCGAGCGGGATTTTTGGCCACCGCCAGCCGCGCATTGGCGGCATCCAACTGAGCTTTAGCTTGCGTTATGGCGGCATCGGTCTGGATTTTTGTCACTTTCAGGCTGGTTTTTGCCTGAGACAACCTGGCGACTGCCGCCTCCAGACCTCCCCGAGCAGCCACGAGGTTGCTTTGCAAATCCTGCTGATCGAGAACGATTATCGTCTGACCCTTGCTGACGCGGTCTCCCTCCCGAACATTAACCTGAGCGACCCTGCCCGAAATCTTGGCCGATAATGTGGCCTTATCCAACGCCTGGATATCCCCGGTCACCTCAACGGTCTGCTCCATATCGCCCATAGTAACGGCGGTCGTCTTAACAGGGATTCCATTTTGTTCCCAAAGCTCAGCGGTTGTTGGAGGAGGCGTGCGGGGCGCATTTTTGCGCATCGCGGCAAACAATCCTGCGATGACCAGCGCTATTATTAGTGCTACTGCTATGTTTCTTTTCACTTTTATTCCTCCTCCGACTTCTGAGCAGATTCCAGATCAAGTGTCGGTTTATAGTCTACCAGTTTCAATTTTTCTATTTCAGGCTGTGTGGAGGTCGCCCTTTGCAGGTCGGCGCGCGCGATCGCATAGTCATACAGCGCATTGACCTCGTTGAACCGAGCCTGGGTCAACTGCGATTCCGCGTTAGTGACCTCCAGCAGAACCGCGATCCCTGCTTCATATCTGACATTCGCAAGCCTCAGCGCCTCGTCGGCCAGCGCGACGCTCTCGGCTGTGGTTTTCGTGCGCAACGCGGCCTCTTCCATCACCAGCGCAAGGGTGACAACTTCCTGTTTAATGCCCAACTGGGCCTGTTCGAGGCTGTCCTCCGCTGAGTGCAAATCAGCGTGAGCCTGCTCGACTTTAGCCTTAGTCACCCCGCCATCCCAAATTGGCAGATTAAGCGCAGCCGTTGCGTTCCAGGAGTTGGTGTTTGAGCTGAAGCCCTGGGCGTCGGATTGATTGAATGATCCGGATATTCCCAAACTGGGTCGTATGGCGGTCCTTTGCAATTGTATGTTGGATTTACTCAGCGATATGCCTGCCTGCTGCATCTTGATTTCAGGCCGTTCGGCAAGGGCTGTTTTGGTTGCCTCGTCCGCATCCACGCTGCTCGGGTCGACTATCACTTTTTCATTAACAACCTGCGTCGGAGTATCCGCGTTCAGTCCGAGGGTTCGATTTAATCCCGCTCGAGCAATGCTGACTCGACTCTGAGCGGCAATCAAGCTCTGATTGAGATTAGCCAGGTCGACCTGGGCTGTGGTGACGTCGAATTTCGGCACGCTGCCCGCATTGAATCTGGCGTCGGTGTTCTTCAAACGCAACGCAGCAACATCCACCGCAGCCTGCACCGTATCTCTTTGTCCCTGCGCTCGCAGCAGTTCGTAGTAATTTTTCTTCACCTGAGAAATCAACTGTTGCGATGTCCTCAGCAGGTCCAGATAGCTTATATTAAACTGATCGTGCGCTATATTGCTGCCATATCGCAACTGGTGGAATATATCCAGCGGCAAAAACATCTGCAGAGATTTCGATGTCTGCTTGGAAGGCATCATTGTGACCGGCATATTCCCTGTCAGTTCGCTGGCAGGTAAAATTATTTCCGGCCCCTGTATGCCGTGGGTGATTTGCGCAGTAAATGACGGGTTGAACCGCGCTCCGGATTCTTTTATCATGCCTCGGGCTTTGTTCACCGCTTCCGTCGCAACGCGTAAATCAGGATTGCGCTTAAATGCTATTTCAAGAGCCTGATCCATGTTTATGGGCGCATCTGTTGGTGGTGCAGCGCTGTCCGCCCAAACCGCGCTTGTTATAATCAGCGCCGCCACAAGGGCTATTATGCGAGCCATCAATTTCAAATTCCGATCCTCCATTTGGCCGCAGCCGCAATTATGCAGTCGCGGCTGAAGCTATCTAACATAAGAAGAGTTACCGTCGCTGCATGATGCTCAGTCCTGCTCTTCCGCCATTCGCGATTCGATTGTTTCCAGTCCGTCCAGGATGTACGAAAACATCTTTCGCAACTCATCTATCTTGCACAGCATTATTCCGGCATCGTTGGGATGTCCGACCACGAGCACCTTATCCCCCGGTTGAATATTATACTTTTTTCTAGCCTCGGCTGGGACAACTATCTGTCCACGTTCGCCAACCGTCACAGAGCCATAAAACAGTTGATCGAGAGACGTTCCTTGCTTCATAATTTTTGCCTCCGCAGGAGTGTATGCATAATCATACAAATCATACTAGTATATAATATTGGTGTTTTCTGTCGTTGTCAAGAGGTTGGGCGGCAGATTTTCGAGAGAGAAAAAGCCGATATTAAAATCGCATAGCGATAATTGCGGCGAACAAGAACATTTGAAGCGCGAAAATCGAGACTCCGCTGATAGCGCGAGAGGTCGCCAGGGTGCGATGAGATATTTGAGAGGAGCGCAGCCCGTCAATCAGCCCTGATGCGATATCCGCTATCCATTGCGCATACAATACGGCCGCAATCAACCCAACGCACAATATAGGGCAGATGCGAGCCGCGCCCTGCGCAAATGCGCTGTTTACGAATATGATCCTCACCAGGGCGACTGCAACAGGCAGGGCTGCCAGAATTGTCCGCAGAGTTTTATGTCTTAACAGGCGTTTTATGTTATATATTGCCAGCGTCAGCGTCCGCATCAATTTACCTTTTTCTGACCAGTGCCCGCGGCTATGTGTCCTCCGCCTTGCGCCAGCGCTTCGAGCGCGTCCTCAAGAGTCGGTCTTTTCAAATAGACGCAGCTTATCTCGTTGCCAAACTCCGAAAGAAGCTCCCCGATCACTCTTTCTCCGTGCGCTACCCGAAATGACAGATATCCATCCTCTTCACGAATAACCACGGACAGGTGTTCCTCGATGCGGTTTCTGGTAATCGGGTTTTCCATCTCGCCAAGCACTATCATATCTTCTCCGGCAAGCCTTCGGAAGTCCTCCGACCTGCCGACGAACGCTATGCGCCCGCGCGAAATCACCGCCATACGCCCGCACGTCTCGGCCACCTTGCCGGAGCCTGTCAAAATCACAAAAGACCTGCCCATGCTGCGCTTGAGGTCAAGGATATAGTCCCACACCGCTTCAAAGATAGCCGGCTCCAGCCTGTCGAGCAGCGAGTCTATGACCAGCACAGGGGATTCTATCATCAGTCCGCGCGCGATTTCCATCCTCGCCAATGCGCCGCCGCTCAACATTCCCGCAGGGATTGCCCGCTGGTCGGATAACTGCATCCGCTGCAGCATAGCCGGTATTTCCTTGGTTCGACGCCTGCCGGGTATGCCGCACACAGAAGCGAACATATCCAGATTTTCATATACGGTAAGCTCTGGCGCACAGGCCGGATTGCTCAGCGCAACGGCCACCGGCCTGACATCATCGGGATTGCCGAACTTAATAGACCCGGAGGACGGCTTCAACAGACCTGCGAGGATTCGGGCAAGGGTGGTCTTTCCGGATCCGCTTCGACCTAATACTCCGAGAATTTCGCCCAGCTCGATCTCCAGGCACACATCCCACAACGCCCACGTTCCCGCCGATTGCCGGGACACATTTTCCAGAGTAAGCACAGCCATAACATTGAGAGTATATCGCCGCATCGGACGCTCGTCAATCTCAGATGCGAACCCGGACATCCGCATTTGACCGACGGTTGTAAAAGTGGGATACTATCTCATCAGATTCCGACGGAGGAACAGATTGGAGAACGGGAGAAACCAGTTCAGATTATCGCGCAATGTGCGCACAGTCTCATCGGAAATCTTCATCATCTGGGACGAAGAGATAAGGGTAGGGCAGCTTCATCTGCATTATGCTCACGATACCATACACGCCGCCGTGCTCCTTGAGACGGATTTGTCGGTAAAAGAGGAGGAGGATCTGCTGGTGGCGATCGACGAGGATGTTGTTTCGTCATATCTGCCCAGCTTTGAGCGGGAAGACCTGCTCATAACTCTGTTCAGAGCCGAAGAACTAAGCTCATTCAGCTACTCATCACAGGATATCGATCCATTCGGCCCGGAAGACGAAGACTGAAGTGCGCCTGGGCATACACGTTCGAATCGCCGGAGGATTGGTCAAATCACTCAAAAGGGCGGAGGCGCTTGGATGTGAGGCGATTCAGCTATTTTCCGGCAACCCGAACTCCTGGACGAGGCGTCCCGTCGATGTCGCGGCAGCCGCCGATTTTACGGCAAAGGCAGCGGAACTGAATATACATCCCATAATCCTCCACACTCCATACCTGCTTAACCTCGCGTCACCGGATGATACAATCTGGAATAAAAGCGTCGATGCGCTTTACGACGCGGTCGAACGCGCTCCGGTCATGGGCGCTGATTATATCGTAACTCACATCGGCAGCCACAAAGGCTCCGGCTATGAAGCGGGAATCCGCAGGATAGCCAAAGCGGTACGGCAAGCCCTCGAAGCCGCTCCTCAGCCGACTATAGCTCTGGAAATGGGATCAGGGGCGGGCGATACGATAGGATTCCGCTTCGAGCACATCGCGGATATTATTCATGAAATCGGAGAGCCGTCGGATCGAGTTGGCCTGTGCATCGACACCGCGCATCTATGGGGCGCAGGCTATGATATCTCCGATAAGACCGGCGTCGGCGATATGTTCGATCTGCTCAAACGCCATGTGGGTCTGAGCAGGCTGAAGGTCATACACTTCAACGATACCGAAGTGGAACTCGATTCGCGAAGAGACCGGCATTTTCATATAGGAAAGGGCAATGTGGGAATCCGGGGATTTCGCGCCATTCTAAATTGCCCTGATATCTCGCATCTGCCGGCGATAATCGAAACCCCTGCCGGACAGACCCTCGAAGAAGACCACAAAAATCTGGCTACCCTGCGCAGCCTTTACGAGTAAATCCGCTCTGGATGTAACACGTGAGTAATTGTAGTGACTGGCCTCTGTCCCAGGCACGCAAACTATGTCATTTCGAACGAAGTGAGAAAACTGCTTTTCCGTAAATCGCGAAAGCNNNAGAAGCGAAACCCGGAAAAGAGAAGAAAAAAAGCAGATTCCTCGGCATTCGCCTCGGAATGACACTTTACCTGACGCATTCAAGCGTCGCGGCCGGCCTCTGTCCTAACACAGTCCGAGACGGAGATCGGACACTACGGACAGAATCACTCATCATTCGTGAGCTGTTACCTCTGGATCATTCCCCGCCTCCAAAACTCAACTTCTTCAGAGCGGGATACAACTCCACATATTCGGCGAATCTGCGCTCATAAACCGCGGCGTTTTCCGGGTCTGGATTTGCGACATCGGTCACCTGCACCCATTTTTTGACGATGGATTCCACGCTTTCTCCTGTATCCGCAGCCCGCGCCAAAGCGGCGACTCCCAGACACCCCGCCTCAGTCACCTCCACCGTCGTTATCGGCCTGTTGAGCACATCGGCTTTCAGTTGCGTCCACTTTCGGTTTTTCGCGCCGCCGCCTACCGCTATAAGCTCCTCGACGCCGATTCCGCACCTGTTCATAATATCGAGATTCAGCCGCATCTCCAGCGCCACACCCTCAAGCAGTCCTCGCAGAACCTCGCTTCGGCTCGTGGTCAGTCGCAGACCCAGTATCGCTCCCGAAATATCCGTATCGAAATACGGAGTGCCGCTCGGAGTAAAATACGGCAGAGCCAGCAAATTGGACGGCGTATTCGGGAGTCCGGCAAGCAGAAGATCGTAGGGGTCCGCTCCCGTCCGCCTCGCTTGTTCCACTTCCTGTTGTCCCCATTCATCCCGAAACCACTTCAGCAAATTGCCGCCGGTCAAGCTGAATGCTATCGTCGCATACATCCCCGCAACTGTATAATCATAGGTGCAAAGGTTGCTGTCAAACAGCCCCGCGCCTAATACCGGCTGCGCGAATGCGGCGCAGATGCACTCAACAGTGCCCGTGGCATACATCCCTCGACCCGATGTCGTAACCCCTGCCCCGAGAGCCGCGCAAGGCTGATCGTGGCCGCCTGATACGACGATTGTATGATCGGTCAATCCCAAATCGTCGGCTATTTTACTCGGAATGACTCCAACTACTTCCCCGGGAGGCTTCGGATTTGCCAGTTTCGTCTCATCCAACCCCATAGCCGCAAGAATCTGTGCATCCCATCTGTGAGATCGCACGTCAAACATCATCGTGCGCCCGGCAAGGGGCCAACTGATGGACGGCTCAATGCCGAGTCGATGTTGAATCAAATCCTCAAAGCAGAAAAACCGCCTGGCAGCAGCCCATATCTCAGGTCGGTTGTCGCGCAGCCAAAGCAGTTTGAAAAGGGTGAACATGGGGTGCGCGGTGTGTCCGGTGATCTCATAGAGGCGTTTTAGCCCGAACTCCCGACCAAATCTTTTAACGGCATCGGCCGCCCTGGAATCCGACGACACCATCGCATTGCCGAGAATCTCACCGGATGCGCCAATCGGAGTAAACGCTTCACCCTGGCAGGTTATCGACATCGCCCTGATCGGATCGCTGCAGGCGCGGGCGGCCTCCCTGATAACATCAAGGCAACTGTCGCTCACCAACTGCGAATCGATCTCCGCCCAGCCCTCGCGGTCGGATATAACGGGGTATTCCCTGTAGGCGGAGGATAATGCCTTCCCGCATTCATCGAACACAACCGCCTTGCAGCCCGTGGTTCCCGCGTCAAGTCCCAGATAGCTCATCATCTATACCATAGCTCAAGATATTCTCCCACTATCCTGCGCATTTCTTCAAACACGATCCCCTGCCTGTATAGCGTCGTGTAATATCCCAGGTCAGCCTTCTCCGCGCTCTTTGATTTTTCGCCGAGATAACCTTCTGCAAGCAGCCTCGAAGCGACGCCTGAACCGGCCACCTTTCCGGAGTGTTTGACCATTTCTGCCAATAGAGACGGGCTGGAATCCCTCTCCAGCGCGGTCCATATATTCACCTTGCAGACCCCGTCCTCAAACAGCCCACCGATTTGATCGTTGGAAACCGATGAGCATCCGTGCAGAACTATTTTCGCGCCGATGCGTTCTTTTATCCTGCGGGCAAGCTCCCCGTGATACTTCAACTCGGCAGCGCTTGCGCGGTGTTCGGTTCCGAGGTTGGCCACTATAAAATCAGCCCCGGTCTCGGCCACGTAGCGCGCGGCGTTTTCAGGGGTGGTCAGCTCGCAGCTTTCAGTTTCATCACACGCCCCTTCGATCACGATTTCACTGCCGTGTTTTTCAACAAACTGTGAGGTTAAAGCGATGTTCTCATCAAACGGCAGTCCGGAGGCGTCGAACATAATGGATGAGAATTGCGCCATATCCCAACCCAGCAGTTCCTTGTCGAGGTCCGGTTGTATGTGGTCGAGGTGGATCATCACATCGATCGCTTCAAACGGTGACCCCGGCTCGGTCAGCGCACGAATATCAGCTAAAAATAGTTTCATGCCGATATCCCATCGCCGCGTATGGGTGTAGTTGGCAGACTGCGACCGATGCGGGTAGAGGTTAGTGATAGCGAGAGTGATCGGCATATTCGAGCGCCCGATCCTCTCGCTATGATCCTTAACTGCGGTTAAAACTGCTTCCGTGCTGGTGAGGTTCTCGCTGCAAAAGGTCGGTATCACCCAGCCCTTTTTGGCCGCCGCCTCATATACGCCAAGCACATTCTCTCGATTTGTAACTAACGGCATCGACAATTCTCCGACGGTTATTTTTTCCGATCAGCACTCTTCCTGCGGAACCCAGACATCGTGGCCAAGGTAGTAATACAGGGCCTCATATACCGCCGCTCCCACTGTTCCCGGGGTGACGCTGGTGTGATGCCTGTGGCCCTGCCTGCCTATGCTCAACAGGACATCCTGCAGACGCTCGATTTGGGCTACTCCTGCACATCCGAAGAAGTTATCAGGAATCGGATCATCCGTAAATTCACCCTCGCCGAGATAGAATTTCATCTCCCCGTCCGCCGTCAACATACTGGAAAATGTGAACGGAGTCGGCTTGATTCTTCCCACATTGCAGCCGTGCGACGAGCTGATATCGGGAGCGTTATCGAGAATAAGATGACCTGTCACGCATCCCGTTCCCGTCATCATATCCTGCGGAACCGGCCCGCAGTGGAACAGTATGCACTTATCCTCATCGTCGCCATAGTTATTGTTCCAGTCCAGGCATGTGGCGACCTTGCCGGAGGCATGGCTGAGCAGAAGCATCACAACCGCGTTGCCGATATCAACCTCACAAGAGGCCGGCACTCCTCGGTTATTCATCTCGCTCATCAACACGCACGGAGAAATCCCCAACTGCTTCTGCATCTCCAGCCAGCACCTGACAGCAATTGCATCGAGTTGGTTTTCCTGCACAATGGCATCCAGCACAACGCCCAACCGCGTCAACATCGCGAACTTATCGGGCGGAGTCTGCGAGAAATCCGCGTATCCATTCAAGCGTTCGGCCTTTCTTTTGTATGCACCGTCAGATTCGCTGATGTCGTTCATTCTTGCAAACACCTCGGACAAATCAAAGGTCTCCACCGTGATATTATTTCTCTGCAGTGCGACCTCGTCGATGCGCACGGTTTTGAAGGCGGTCGTCCGCGCTCCTATCGCGCCAATTCTCAGCTTTTCCATCCCCTTGACCACTCTGCATACTCTGTCAAAATGGTCGATGTGATCCGCAAAAAGATCGCCGGCAGGAGAGACGGTATGCGGCTTGAGGGCCGAAAAGAGGATGTCATTTTGCACGAACACATCCATAATAGACATTTTGCCGCAAAAAGAATCCCTTCGCAGCTCCGGAGCCATACGGTCCAACTCATCGGGATACGCCTGGACAAGAATCGGAACGTTGGCATCCCGCAGCGCAGCAACTGCGCCATTTTCGTCGCCGAAGTTAGGCAGTGACAGTATTACTCCGTCGAATTTCCCTTCGTTCTCTTTAAGAAAACGTGCGTAAATCTCACCTTCCGCAACCGTTTCCACCGCTCCGTTACGTGTGGCTGCGGCATCCAGAATAATGTAGTCGTGACCGAGTTTTTTCATCACCTCGATCATTTCGCTTCGTGCTGACTCCAGCAATGAAGCCGGAAAAAATCCCCGGTTACCGAAATACAATGCAAATGTGCTTTTGGCGCCGATCATAGTCCTCTCCTCCTGCGACGCTGCCGAAGTTTATCAGCGCCGCATTTTGGCAATATCAGTCGAGTGTGATTATCTTAACTTAGCTATTCGTGACAGTCAACAAATTCTCCTGGGATGAGCTATAATGCATACCATGAGATTGTATGCCTCACTGCTTATAGTGATTATATTATCTGCCGGTTGCGCGTTTGCCGATCGTCCGCCCGTGGTGGCGATATCGTCCGCCACCGGTGTCGTTGTCAAAATTACAGACGCAGCCGACTACAAAACAGGCTCCGATGTATCGTATCAAATCAAGCATCTTCCGGGCGGAGTCGCTTTTGCATCCGGCACATTCCCGGCGTCGGCCATAAAAACGGACGATTGGGGACTGCGTGTGCTGAGCATAGAGAACCTCAAACCAAAACTGTGGTCTCCGAGCGACCCTCAGCTTTATGAGCTTATTGTAACATCCAATGGAGCCACCCTGGGAAAAGTGCGATTCGGGTTCAGAACGTTCGAGGTTGTCGGCGACAAGTTCTATCTCAACGGTCGGGAGACGCTTTTGCGCGGCATCCCCATTAATCCCCCCGGCAGAGACCTCCCCGATGCCATGCTGCACAGCAAAGAGTTTATTCGTGGTTACATCAAACTCCTCAAATCCGCCTATGTCAATATCATACGCACGGAACCCGACGATTGGATCAGCGAGTGCGACGAACAGGGCATGATGCTGTTTGCCGGGCACTATGGCGGCGGGGGCAGCGGCCCAATTGCGCCTGCCTTTGAAAAAAGACAATTATTCTACAGAGACCTCATTCTGCGGCTTGCCAGTCACCCTTCAGTGGTGATATATGTTCTTTCCAACGAAGTAGACTACAATTCACCCGCCAGCACATACAAGCAATACCTGACCAGAGTTTACGATGATCTTCGGCTGTTCGATACCACTCGTGCGGTCATCGGCAACGCAGGGTTCGGGCATGGCGCGCCCGGTGAGATATTCGACGTCCACCGGTATGCGGGATGGTACTACGGCAACATCTGCGACTGGCCTGCGGATGCAACGATCTATATGAAATACGCCGAAAAATCCGGCCAGCCGCTTACGGTCACGGAGTGCGTCGCCGCATATACCTCAGATGCCTGCGATTTCGAAACTATGGGCAAACAGCTCAGTATGATGACGAAATGGGTAGGTACCGCCAAAGATCACCGCGCGGCAGCGACGGCATATCAGGCGGAACTTGTTAAACATATCACCGAATCTATGCGGCGATATCGCACGCAAAAGAACAACATAGCAGGCATAATGCCGTTTACATATTTCCTCGGGTGGGCGAACGCGCAAAGCTCCGAGGATATTATAGTCAAACCCGCCTTCGAAACGCTCAAAACCGCGTTCCAGCCGGTCCTGCTAAGCCCGGAATGCTGGCATAGAAATCTTTATGCCGGAGACGATCTGAAGTTCAGGCTGTGTCTGGCTAATGACGATGATTCGGGACGAGCGATCGGCCCGACGAGCGTCGAAGTGGAAGTCATCTCTTCCGAAGGCAGTGCCATCGCATCGGACACCGCGGCATTCTCCGCCACGCCGTATTATTCCAATAACTGGACGGATTTGACGCTGCCCACTCCTGCCGATGCGACACACGGCCTCTACGATGTTCGCTGCAGGCTTATCGACGAAAACGGAACGCAGATTTCCGCAAATGAATTTCCGATTTTCATAGCTCCGAGGTCGTGGGTTGCCGCGTCGCCGAATATCGGGGAGATAACCCTTTTCGATCCTTCCGGCGTAACAGCAAAGGCTCTGGAAAGTGTCGGCATAAAATATACTAAAACGACCGGCCTCAAATCGCTTCCTCAAAAAGGATTATTGATCATCGGCGAGGAGGCCCTTGACTCCGGAGTCTACCCGGACAAAAAGAACGTGCTGGCGTTTCTCAATCAGGGCGGCAAAATACTTTGCCTGCGACAGGACAGGGTAAAGTGGGAAACCGACTGGCTGCCAGCCAAATTATCCACGAAGCAGCGCCCGCCATATCGCCAGCTTACCTATATTCAGCCCCGCGACAACGCGATTCTGTTTGACGGCATAACCGACCGCGATCTGCGATGGTGGAATGAACTGGGCAGGACGGAGGATGGAACTCCGGATATTGGCCCTGTTCTCACTGCATTCAGGCCGGAGACTGTCAGCGATTTGAAATGGGCGAGGATATGGGCGTCATGCGATCCATTGCTGAGTGCGGCGGCTATAATTGAGCTTCTGCACGGCAAAGGCAGCGTGGTGTTATGCCAGTTCCGAGCGGTCGAACGAGTAGACATCGACCCCTGCGCGGCTAAACTGCTTGGCAATCTGGTGGCATATACATCAGGCGAAAGCGCAGGGCTTTTGGATCTGCACGAGCCAATCGACTGGGATCTTCGCGCATTTCGCACAGGTGCGTTCGTCTCATCCTTGCAGGGACTTCTGCCTCATTCTCAAACCTACCAGCACAGAGGCACAAGCAAAGGCAGGCTGGGCGACGATCACAGAATAGATGGTTTTACCCTGTTAGGTAACTACGATTTCTCCAGCAACGGATGGCTGATTCCAATTCCAGACCCGACGACATTGGGCTGGGGGTTTATCTACGGAACGCTGAGCCGACCTGCGAGCAAGTTCGTGGTTGCTTTGCATAACACAAGCAACGAGGCTGCCCGAATCTCGCTCAAGCTTGATGGCAAGCTGGTTGGCTCCCATGTCAGCGTTCCTGCCGGTGCATCGCAAGAAGTGCAATGGCCTATAAAACGCGATCCCGGCGCTGTGACAGTCTCGCTGCAAGGCGATCAGAAGCTTGTGATTAAGCAGACTCGGTTCGAATAGTTCGGCCATTCGTCGAACCTGAGCGACATCTTAGAATAATCATGATTTCAAGAGCAATCTTGCTGGTTTTGTTCCTGTTGCCCTGTGGCGTGCTGCCGACAGGAGCTGCGCCTGCCAATTTAGATGATGCAGCGGATGCGGTAGACCAAAACATTGTCCTCGGCGACAATTCTTTTTCAGGCAGGTCACGCGCCGACATAAGCAGTCGCTGGTTTGCATCAAAACCGACCTCCGATGGCAGCCCGTATATCACTCAACCCTCCTGGCAGATTCCCTATGCCGCCGGAGCGATTACCGCGCAGTATCAGGAAGATGCGCTCAATATGGTCAATTATATGCGGTATCTGGCCGGTTTGCCGGACGATGTGGTGATTAACGATGAATGGATTGAACTGACGCAGCACGGCGCGGTATTGTTGAAAGCCTATGGTTATCTCAGCCATACGCCTCCCAAGCCCGCCGATATGCCCGATGATTTCTATAAATTTGCATACAAAGCCTGCTCATCAAACAACATCGCCTACGGCTACTCCAAGGTCGGCAGCGTCATCTACCCGCTATCGGCGGCGGACTCCGTAAAAATGTATATGAACGACCTGGACATAAGCGAAAAGGTCGTTGGTCATCGCAGGTGGATTCTCAACCCTGCCATGAAACAAACCGCTTTTGGGTGGTGTGAGTCCTTTTCCACTATGTATGCTTTCGACAAGAGTCGCAATCCCCAAGTCGGCTTTGATTCCATTGCCTGGCCGCCGACGGGTCAATTTCCGCTCCAGTTGTGCCCGTCAAAACTGCCCTGGTCGATTACCCTGAACAGCAAACTGTTTACGCCGACAGGACAGGAAACCGTGACGATGACACGCCTCGGGGACAACAAAACGTGGGAGTTCAGCGCCAACGCGATACCTGTCGATGGAATGTTCACGGTGGACCTCAAAAACTATGGCGTTCCATATTGCATCGTCTTTCGCCCGGAGACCTCACTTCAATACGCCTCGGAAGACACTTTTAAGATAACGGTGAGCGGGCTGAAAAAGAACGGGGCCGCCGCGTCGATATCCTACACTACGACGCTCTTTGACCTGCCGGAGATGCAGGTCGCGCTCAAAAAGTGAGAGCCGTTATCTATGACGGTAGCAAGCGAGCTGGTCATTTGCCAGGCTTTTGATTGTAACATCTCACGAATGATGAGATCTAGAGGTTAGAAGTTGGAAGTTAGAGGTTAGAAGAGTTATTGAGAGGGTTATGCGTAGCCTCCAATTTTTGTCATTCCGAGGCAAATGCCGAGGAATCTGCTTTTTCCCTTCTATTTTCCGGGTTTCGCTTCTTTCGAGCTTTCGCGATTACGGTTTAGAGGTTAGAGGTTGGGAATGGGGTGGCGATACGGGCTCGAACTTCGGACATCTGACCTCGGACATCGAAAAAAGCAGATTTCTCACTTCGTTCGAAATGACATAGTATGTGTGGCTGGGTACAGAGGCCGGCC
>LSQX01211266.1_pt1 | contig 18302 bp, 33 predicted proteins | sample 654561 | NCBI WGS metagenome assembly LSQX01 (sample SAMN04489861, study PRJNA283612) | anaerobic digester metagenome | isolation source: 4 biogas reactors fed with cattle manure at either 37C or 55C with and... | place: Denmark: Kongens Lyngby | collected 2014
CGGTGGTCCCATGACACACGGTCAGTCTGACCGCCAGCGTTCGCCCGGCGCCATCAGCTCTGGCACGACTCCTGGTCGGGTGTACAAGGGCCAGCGAATGGCGGGGCACATGGGCAACACCCGGGTGACCTCGCTGAACATGGAGGTCGTGCTGGTGGACGCTGACAAGCACGTGATCGCGCTGAAGGGCTCGGTGCCTGGGGCGATCAACGGGTTGGTCATGCTGCGCGGTTCGGTAAAGACGCGCGTGTCGAAGCGGCAGCGCCCGCTGAGGGGCTAGTCGTTGGTGGTGGCGCTCCGGACGCGGCGAAGGTTGAGCGCGTTCCGAATGGGTCAGGCAGCAAGATGGCGCCTCGTGCTTGAGGCGGACACAGGGAGATGACCATGCGAGTTGCAGTTCGCAATATGGCCGGCGAGACGGTCGACGAGGTAGATCTGCGCGACGACGTGTTCGGCATCGAGCCCAACACCGCGGTGATGCACCAGGCTGTGGTGCGCCAGCAGGCCAACGCCCGCGTCGGCACCCACAGCACCAAGACGCGCAGCGATGTGGCGGGTGGCGGCGCCAAGCCGTGGCGGCAAAAGGGTACCGGGCGGGCCCGGCAGGGCAGCATTCGCTCCCCGCAGTGGACCGGCGGTGGCGTCGCGCACGGGCCCCTGCCGCGCTCGTACGCCCAGCGGATGAACCGCAAGATGCGGCGGCTGGCCCTCCGCTCCGCGCTCTCCGTCAAGGCGGGCGCCAACCAGCTGGTGGTGATGGACGCGCTGCGTATGGAGCAGCCGCGCACCAAGGAGATGACCGCGCTGCTCGATCGGCTCAGCGTTGGCGAGTCGGTGCTGATCATTCTGGCAGAGCGCGACGCCAACGTGGAGCGTTCGGCCCGCAACTTGGCCAAAGTCAAGACGATCGTGCCCAGCTCGCTGAGCGTGCGCGACCTGCTGACGTACGATTACCTCTTGGCGGATCGTGCGACGATGGCGATGGTGCAGGACTGGCTGGGGGAGGCCTCCTAGCCTGCCCGTGCGAGCCGGCCCAGTGGCGGTGGCTGGCAGGTCTAGGAAGGATGGAGAGCGCAGAATGCACGTATACGAAGTGATCAAACGGCCCGTGATGACGGAAAAAAGCAACATCCAGGCCGATACATTAAATCGCTACACGTTCGAGGTCGATCCGCGCGCCAACAAGGTGCAGATCGCCGACGCGGTGGCGCGGGTGTTCAACGTGAACGTGGTGGAAGTGCGGGTCATGAACGTCCGCGGCAAGCGACGTCGTTTGGGCCGCCATGCAGGCTGGACCCCCGCCTGGAAAAAGGCGGTCGTGACTGTGGCGCCCGGCGAGACCATCGCGTTCTTCGAAGGCGTGTAGGTTTGGCGAGGTAAAGGGGACGAGCAATGGCCATCAAGACATACAAGCCCACTACGCCTTCGCGTCGCGCGATGACCCGGTCCGCGTTCGAGACGATTACCAAGTCGAAGCCGGAACGGTCGCTCACGGCGCCGCTGAAGAAAAAGGCGGGGCGCAACAACCGCGGCGTGGTGACGGTGCGTCACCAGGGCGGCGGACACAAGCGGCAGTACCGCATCATCGATTTCAAGCGGGACAAGTTCGGTATCCCGGCGCGCGTCGAGGCGATCGAGTACGACCCGAACCGTTCGGCCCGCATCGCGCTGCTGGTGTACGCCGACGGCGAGCGCCGCTACATCCTGGCGCCGGTGGGCATCAAGGTGGGCGACACGCTGATGTCCGGTGAGAGTGCCGATATCCGCGTGGGCAATGCCCTACCGCTCGACCGCATCCCGCTCGGCTCGACGGTGCACAACGTGGAGCTGCAAAAGGGCCGCGGCGGGCAGATGGCCCGTTCGGCGGGCACCTCGGCGCAGCTGCTGGCCAAGGAGGGGGATTACGCCACGCTGCGGCTGCCCTCCGGTGAGGTGCGCATGGTCCGGCGGGAGTGCATGGCCACCATCGGCCAGGTAGGCAACACCGATCACGGCAACATCAAGCTCGGCAAGGCCGGCCGCAGTCGTTGGCTGGGCAAGCGCCCCGCCACGCGCGGTTCGGTGATGAATCCCCGCGACCATCCCCACGGGGGTGGCGAGGGCAAGTCGCCGATCGGCATGGCGTCGCCCAAGACGCCGTGGGGCAAGCCCACCCTGGGCAAGAGGACCCGCGGCCCCAAGCAGAGCGACAAGTACATCGTGCGGCGCAGAGGCAAGGGACGGCGCTAAGGGGCCCGGTGGCAGGCCACCGGTTCGCCAGGAGGCTAATACATGTCTAGATCGCTGAAAAAGGGGCCGTTCGTCTCGGAGCGGCTGTTGACCAAAGTCGAGGAAATGAACCGGCGGGGCGAAAAGCGGGTCATCAAGACCTGGTCGCGCGCCTCGACCGTCTTCCCGCAGATGGTGGGCCACACCATCGCCGTGCACGATGGCCGGCGTCACGTGCCTATCTACATCACCGAGAACATGGTGGGGCACAAGCTCGGGGAGTTTGCCCCGACGCGCCTGTTCCGCGGGCATGAGGGTAGGGAACGCCGTACCCGGATCGGCATCCGTTAGGCAGACTATCCACGCGAGGACGTCGCCGGGCACGCTGCGTCCGTTCGGCGCTGAGGAGTATGGCATGGAAGTGAGAGCGGTATCCAAGTACATCCGCATGTCGGCCCAGAAGGTGCGCCTGGTGGCGGACCTCGTGCGCGGGCAGGATGTGGAAGAGGCCCTGACGGTCCTACGCTTCACGAACAAGGCGGCGGCCGGTCCGGTATCCAAGGCGATCGCCTCGGCGGCCGCCAATGCGGAGGAGAACCTGGGCATCTCGCGGGATGCCCTGTACGTGGCCGAACTGATGATCGATGAGGGCCCCACGCTGCGGCGCGGGCGTGCCGGCGCCCGCGGGCGGTACAAGCCCCTCTTGAAGCGCAGTTCGCACATCACTGTTGTTCTGGCCGAGCGCGGCCAGGCCTAGCGCGCGGGCGCTGGGTCAGAGCAAGGAGAGGACACCTTGGGGCGGAAGATCAATCCCATCGGTTTTCGGCTTGGCATCGTCAAGGACTGGGAGTCCAAGTGGTTCGCTGAGGGCCAGGAGTATTCGGACCTCCTGGGCAGCGACATCGCCATCCGCGCGCTCATTCACCGCCAGTTGGGGCGTGCCGGCATCTCGCGGATCGAGATCCAGCGCTTTCCCAAGCGCCTGCGGGTGACGATCGTCACCGCCAAGCCGGGCGTGGTGATCGGCCGCAAGGGGGCCAGCGTGAACGCGCTCAAGCGCGATCTCGAGGCGCTGACGGGCGTGGAAGGCAAGAACCTGCGGCTCGACGTCGTCGAGGTGCAGAACGTGGACGCCGACGCTGCCCTGGTGGCGGAGAGCGTCGCCGAGCAGTTGGAGCGTCGCGTCTCCCAGAAGCGGGCCATGCGCCAGGCGATGGTCCGGGCCATGCGGGCCGGCGCCAAGGGAATCAAGATCGTCTGCAGCGGCCGCCTCTCGGGATCCGAAATGGCGCGGCGCGAGTGGGTGCGGGAGGGCCGCGTGCCGCTCCATACCCTGCGAGCCGACATCGATTATGCGGCGGCCGAGTCGCTGACCGGCTTTGGCCGCATCGGCGTCAAAGTGTGGATCTACCGCGGCGAGGTGCTCCCCGAGGGGGCGCTGGCTGCGGTGGGCGCCGCGGAGAGCGCGTAAGGAGTAACGATACCATGTTGATGCCCAAGAGGCTCAAGTACCGCAGGCAGCACCGGGGCAGGATGCGTGGCAAGGCGCTGCGCGGCTCGGAATTGCAGTTCGGCGACTATGGACTCAAGGCCACCGAACCGGTGTGGATGACCAGCCGCCAGATCGAAGCGGCGCGCCGCACTATCGTGCGACAGATGAAGCGTAGCGGACAGCTGTGGATCCGGGTCTTTCCCGACAAGCCGGTGACGGCCAAGGCCGCCGAGACCCGCATGGGTAGCGGCAAGGGCGTCGTCGACCACTATGTCGCCGTCGTCAAGCCCGGCCGCATCATCTTTGAGGTTAGCGGCGTGGACGAGGCGACGGCTCGCCTGGCCCTCCAGCGCGCGGCCCAAAAGCTGCCGGTGCCCACTGTGTTCGTAGAGCGCGAGGTCGTGGGCGGAGGCGAGGCAGCGTGAAAGCACAGGAACTACGCGAGATGACGCGCAACGAGTTGCAGGCGCGGGTGGATGAGCTCTACCAGGAGCTCTTTAACCTCCGCTTCCAGTTGGCCACTCGCCAGCTGGAGAACACGGAGCGGTTGCGGCAGGTGCGCCGCGATATCGCCCGTGCCCATACGGTGTTGCGCGAGATGGAACAGAGCGGGGAGGTACAGTAGGTATGCCGGCCAATGGCAGAACGCTGGATGGCACGGTCGTCAGCACCAAGATGCAAAAGACCGTGGTGGTGAGTGTCGAGCAGAGCCGCAGGCACCCGCTGTACGACAAGATCGTGCGTACGAACAAAAAGTATCTCGCCCACGACGAGAGCGAGGCGGTTCAGGAAGGCGACGTGGTGCGCATCCGCGAATCACGCCCTCTCAGCGCCCGCAAGCGGTGGCGGGTCGTCGAGGTGTTGCGGCGCGTCAACGACTAGGCGCGCCGCCCTACCACGAGGCGAGCAGGCCCGGGGGATCCCCAAGCCGCCGCATCGGGAACTAGAGGATGATAAGAGATGATTCAACCGTTTACTCGGCTCAAGGTGGCGGATAACAGTGGCGCCCGCGAGATCATGTGCATCAAGGTCTTGGGCGGAACCCGGCGGCGCTATGCCGGCGTGGGCGACGTGGTGGTGGCTTCGGTCAAGGTGGCTACTCCCGGTGGAGGGGTCAAAAAGAAGGAAGTGGTGCGGGCCGTCATCGTGCGGACCACCAAGCCCTACGTGCGGCCCGATGGTTCCAGCATCCGCTTTGACGACAACGCGGCGGTGATCCTGGACACGGAGCAGAACCCCAGGGGGACGCGCATCTTTGGCCCGGTGGGTCGCGAGCTGCGCGACCGGGGCTTTATGCGCATCGTCTCCCTCTCGCCCGAGGTTGTGTAGGTCGGCCACGGCGCCCGCTCGCGGGCGCGCGCCGGTGAGGAGTGAGAATGAAGATCAAAAAGGGCGATACCGTTGAGGTTCTCAGCGGAAACTACAAGGGTGTGCGGGGCACCGTGAACTCGGTGGATCCCGATAGCGGCCGCGTGGTGGTTTCGGGCGTCAACATCGTCAAGAAGCACCAGAGGCGCACGGGAGATGTGCGCACGCAGTTCGGCATCATCGAGCGCGAGGCCCCCATCCGGGTCTCCAAGGTGGCGCTGGTGTGCCCGCGGTGCGACAAGCCCAGTCGGGTCGGCTTTGAGGTCGCCGAGGACGGCGCCAAGACCCGAGTCTGCCGTCGCTGCAACGAGGCCATCGAGTAGGCCACCGGTCAGGAGAATGAGGATGCCGAGGTTACAGGATCGATATCGGGATGAGATCGTCCCGGCGCTGATGGAGCGGTTCGGCTACCGGAACGTGATGGAGGTCCCTCGCCTAGAAAAGATCGTCGTGAACATCGGCGAGGGCGAGGCCCTGCAGAACGCCAAGGCCCTGGATAACGCCGCGCAGGATATGGCGACGATCACCGGCCAAAAGCCGATCATCACCCGGGCGCGCAAGTCTGTGGCGACCTTCCGGCTGCGCGAGGGCAACCCCATCGGGGTCAAGGTGACGTTGCGCGGGGAGCGGATGTACTCGTTCCTCGACCGCCTGCTGAACATCGCGCTGCCACGGCAGAGGGACTTTACCGGCGTCCCGCGGGCGGCGTTCGATGGGCGCGGTAACTATACCCTCGGCCTGCGCGAGCAGCTGGTGTTCGTCGAGGTGGATTACGACCAGATCGATCGCGTGCGGGGCATGGAGATCTCGGTGGTGACCAGCGCCCGCACCGATGAAGAAGGCCGTGCGCTCCTGGAGATGTTTGGCATGCCGTTCGCCCGAGTGGAGGCGCGCCAGTAGGCGGGGCCCATTGTGGCTGCCGGCTTGGCCAGGGCGTACGCTGTAGAGTGCGAAGGAGATAACTGGTGGCCAAGAAATCCATAATCGTGCGCGAGACGCGTCGCAAGTACCCGGTGCGCGTGCGCAACCGGTGCTCGCGTTGCGGCCGGCCGCGGGGCTATATGCGCCGCTTTGACCTGTGCCGCATCTGCTTCCGCGAACTGGCCATGTCCGGCAAGATCCCGGGCGTCGTCAAGTCCAGCTGGTAGACCGATATTCTGGCCCTAGCGGCCCAGTTCTCCAGGCCCCGCATCGGCCGAGGCGAGTCTGCCCGGCGCCGGGGAACCAGGAACAGGAGTAAGTTCATATGAGCGTAACTGATCCAATCGCGGACATGCTGACGCGGATTCGCAATGCGGTGATGGTGAAAAAGGACACCGTGCTGGTACCCTCGTCTCGGCTCAAGCGCGCCATTGCGGACGTGCTGGTCGATGAAGGGTACATCGGGCGCTCCGAGCTCGTCGAGGGCGAGGGCTTTCCCGTGATGCGGCTGTACCTCAAGTACGATGGCGGCAAGGACAAGGAGCCCGTGTTGCGCGGCCTGGACCGCGTGTCGAGCCCTGGACGCCGGGTGTACGCCAGGCGGGACCAGATCCCCTGGGTGCGCGCCGGCATGGGCACCGTCATCCTGTCCACTTCGCGCGGCGTGATGTCCGGCAAGCAGGCCCGGCGCCTGGGTGTTGGCGGCGAGGTCCTCTGCCGGATCTGGTAAGGCCACGCTGCTTTGTTGGGAGGTTCTACAGTGTCTAGAATAGGACGCATGCCCATCGAGCTGCCTCAGGGCGTGACACTCACCCAGGATGGCGTCCGGGTGACGGTAAAGGGGCCGCGGGGCGAGCTGAACCGCACGTTCCGCCCAGAGATGCAGATCATCGTCGAGGACGGTGTAGTGCGCGTGGAGCGCCCCGACGATAGCCGCAGGAACCGCGCCCTGCACGGCCTCACGCGCGCCCTGCTCTCCAACATGGTGGTAGGGGTGACGGAGGGCTTTCGCAAGCGCCTCGTGATCGCGGGCGTGGGCTACCGGGCCGAAGAGCAGGGCCAGGGCCTGTCGCTGCAGGTGGGGTTCAGCCACCCCGTGCCCGTCGTCCCGCCCGAGGGGATCACCTTGAGCACCGAGGGCGGTGGGCGCACGATCATCGTAGAAGGCAACGACCGGGAGCTGGTCGGCGAGATAGCCGCTCGCATCCGCGCCGTACGCAAGCCCGAACCGTACCAGGGGAAGGGCATTGCCTACGAGGGCGAGGTGATCAGGCGCAAGGCCGGAAAGGCGGGTATCCGATAATGAGCAAGGCACAGGACGTACGCAGAGCACGTATTCGGCGCCACCGGAGTGTGCGCCGGAAGGTCCGGGGCACGCCCGAGCGCCCTCGGCTGAACGTGTTCCGCAGCCTGCACCACATGTACGCGCAGATCATCGACGATGCTGCGGGGCGCACCCTGATCTCGGCGTCCACCGTGGACAAGGATATCACCAGCATGTGCAACGGCTGCAAAAAGAGCGAGCAAGCGCGCATCGTGGGCCGGGTGCTGGCCGAGCGGGCGCTGGCCAAGGGCGTCACCACGGTCGTGTTCGACCGCGGCGGGTACCAGTACCACGGGCGAGTGAAGGAATTGGCGGAGGGCGCGCGCGAGGGCGGGTTGACGTTCTAACCCGCTACCAGCGGGCGCCGGGAGCCGCCGACGGAAAGCATTGGTGGTGGCCTCTGCTGGCTGCTATACGAGGAGAGATGCATGGCAAGAAGGGACGCACGAGAGAGGCCGGCTGAGGGCGAGGAGCTCATCGAACGCGTCGTCCACATCAGCCGCGTATCCAAGGTGGTAAAGGGCGGCCGGCGTTTCGGCTTCCGGGCCATCGTGGTGGTTGGCGATGGACAGGGACGCGTGGGCGTGGGCGTGGGCAAGGCCCGCGAGGTGCCCGCCGCCATCCGCAAGGGTGTCGATCGGGCCAAGAGCAGCATGGTGAGCGTGCCGATGGTCGGCACGACCATCCCGCACGAGGTGTTCGTCAAGTTCAGCGCGGCCAAGGTGCTGATCAAGCCCGCGTCGCCCGGTACGGGCGTGATCGCCGGCGGCGGCGTCCGCGCCGTCTTGGAGGCGGTGGGGCTCAAGGACGTGCTCAGCAAGTCGCTGGGTTCCGATAACGTCTTTAACGTCGTTCTTGCGACCTTCAAGGGGTTGCAGCAGTTGACCGACGTCGAGCAGGAGGCCCGCCGGCGTGGCAAGGCCGTATCGGAGCTCCTCCCGCCCTGGAGGGTTGCGGCAGATGCCTAAGAAGATCCGCGTAACCTACGTCCGGAGCGCCATCGGCCGCCTGGAGCGGCAAAAGCGCACCATCGTTGCCCTCGGCTTGCGCCGGCTGGGCGATACGGTGGATCTGCCCGATAGCCCATCGGTGCGGGGCATGGTGGCCAGCGTGAGTCACCTGGTTGAAGTGGAAGAGGTGGCATCATGAAGACGCAAGACCTGCGCCAGCCGGAGGGCGCCAAGCGGTCCCGCAAGCGCGTGGGCCGTGGCATCGCCGCCGGACAGGGCAAGTCCGCCGGCTATGGCACCAAGGGCCAAAAGTCGCGGACCGGCCGGGGCGGCCGCAAGTACTTTGAGGGCGGTCAGCTGCCGCTGGTGCGGCGCCTGCCCTTCAAGCGCGGCTTTCACTCCTTCACCCGCGTCGAGTACGCGGTGGTGAATGTCGAGGATCTGGTATGCTTTGAGGCCGGCACCACGGTCGATACGGAGCTGTTGATCCGTAGCGGCCTGGTCAGGAACGCTGACCTGCCCATCAAGTTGTTGGGCCGCGGCGAGATCGATCGCGCGCTGACCGTGCGGGTCGATGCCGTGTCCGGATCGGCGCGCGACAAGGTGGTGGCGGCCGGGGGCCAGGTTGAGGCTCGCTAGGCTGTACCTCGGGCAGCGGCGCCCCTGGGCGCCGCCCGCCTCTGGAACGGGAGGATTCGATGCTGCAGGCGGTATCTAACGCGTTCAAGCTACCGGACTTGCGCAGAAAGATCGTGTTCACCCTGGCAATCCTGGTGGTGTACCGCCTGGCGGCGCACATCCCGGTGCCGGGGGTGAACGCCGAGGCGCTGCGCCAGGTGTTCCAGCAGAACCAGCTGTTGGGGCTCTTTGACCTGTTCTCCGGTGGGGCCATGCAGAACTTTTCCATCATGGCCATGGGTGTGTACCCATTCATCACCGCACAGATCGTCTTGCAGCTGCTGCAGCCGGTGATCCCGGGCCTCGAGGAGATGGCCAAAGAGGGCGAGGCGGGCCGCGATAGGATGAGCCTGTACACGCACCTGCTGACCATCCCGTTGGCCCTGTTGCAGGCCGTGGGGCAGATCTCCATCCTGTCGCAGTCGGCCATCGGCGCCGGAACGCCGATCATACCCTTTGGCTTTTCCGGGCCGCTCTTGCTGCCCACGGTGGCCACGCTGCTGACCCTCACGGCGGGCACCATGTTCGCCATCTGGCGCGGTGAGCTGATCGACGAGCAGGGCATCGGCAACGGCCTATCGCTGATCATCTTTGGCAACATCGTCTCCGGCATCCCCCAGCGGGTGGGCCAACTGTGGGTGGCCAACCCCTGGAGCATCCTGGTCTTTGTCATCATCACCGCGATCACGGTGATCGGCATCGTCTACGTCCACGAGGGCGAGCGGCGCATCCCCGTGCAGTACGCCAAGCGCGTGCGGGGCACCAAGGTGTATGGCGGGCAGAGCACCCACATTCCGCTGCAGGTGAACTCGGTGGGCATGATCCCGTTGATCTTTGCGGTGTCCATCATCATGTTCCCGGGGATTGTGGCCTCGTACTTTGTGGGGGCCGAGGTCGCCTGGATTCGCAACGTGGCTACCTGGGTGCGCGGGGCGTTCGATCAGTCCAGCGCCCTATACTGGCTGATGTACTTTGCCCTGGTGGTGATCTTTACATTCTTTTACTCCGACACCATGTTCCGCCAGCAGGACTTGCCCGAGACTCTGCGACGGCAGGGGGGCTTTATCCCTGGCATCCGCCCGGGCGTTCGCACCACCGAGTACTTGCAGGGGGTGCTGCGGCGCATCACCGTGGTGGGGGCCCTCTTTTTGGGGACGGTGGCCATCCTGCCCTGGCTGGTGCGGCCCCTGGTGGGTACCAGCGAGATGCTGGTGACCAGCACGGGGTTGCTCATCGTGGTGGGTGTGGTGCTCGACACCATGAAGCAGCTCGAAGCGCAGCTGCTGATGCGCCATTATGAAGGCTTTATCAAGAAGATGAGATAGAGGGACGGTGGACATCGTACTGCTGGGCGCGCCGGGCGCCGGCAAGGGGACACAGGCTGAACTCCTAGCCGACTGGCTGGGCATTCCCGCCGTATCGAGCGGGGAGCTCTTTCGGGTGGCCATGGAAGCCGACACCCCGCTGGGCCGACAGGCGCGGGGCTACATCGAGCGCGGCGTGTACGTGCCCGACGACATCACCGTAGAAATGATCGCAGAGAGGCTGCACCGGCCCGATTGTGCCGAGGGGGTCATCCTGGATGGCTTTCCCCGCACCGAGGCCCAGGCCGAGGCGCTGGCCGGCCTGCTGGGCAGCATGGGGCGTGCCGTCGGGTTCGTGGCGTTGATCCTGGTTCCCACCAAGGTGTTGGTCGAGCGCCTGAGCGGGCGCTGGTCGTGCCCGCGCTGTGGGGCGATCTACCACGAGACCCTCAGCCCGCCACAGGTGGCGGGGGTGTGCGATGTCTGTGGGAGCACCCTGCAGCGCCGCGGCGACGACGACCCGGCCCTACACCAGAAGCGGATCGAGGTGTACCTCGAACAGACGGCGCCGCTGGTGAGCTACTACCGGCAGCGGGATCTCCTCGTGGAGATCGATGGCGACCAGGGTATCGATGAGGTGCAGGAAGACCTCCGCGCGGCCGTGCGCCGGGTCGGGGTGGACCAGGGCGCCCGGTCGGATAGGGCGAGGACGTGATGCGAAGGCAGATGGTGCGCCCCAAGACGGCGCTGGAACTCAAGCGAATGCGGCAGGCCGGCCGCATCGTCGGCCGGGTGCTCGAGACGATGGATAGCCTCGTCGTCCCCGGCGTCACCACCCAGGAGCTCGACGAGGCGGCAGAGGCGCAGATCCGCCGGATGGGCGGCACGCCCTCGTTCAAGGGCTACCATGGGTTCCCGGCCAGCATCTGCACGTCGGTGAACGAAGAGATCGTCCACGGCATCCCCGGTCCCCGGCGGTTGGCCGAGGGCGACATCATCAGCGTCGATGCCGGCGCCATCTGGGAAGGCTACCAGGGCGATGCGGCCCGCACCTATGTGGTGGGGGCGGTCTCTGCTGAGGTGCAGCGCCTCCTCGACGTCACGCGGGCGGCGTTGGAGGCCGGCATTGCGGCGGCGCGCACCGGGCAGCGCCTGGGCGACGTGTCGCACGCCATCGAGCAGGTGGCGCGGGCTGCCGGCCTGGAGATCATCCGCGAGTACGGCGGGCACGGGATCGGTGCCGAGATGCACGAGCCGCCCCAGATCTACAACTGGGGGCCCGGCGGCCGCGGCCCAGTGCTGCGCTCCGGGATGACCCTGGCGCTCGAGCCGATGCTCAGCATGGGCCACTTTGAGACCCGCCAGCAGCCCGACGGCTGGACGGTGGTGACTGCCGATGGCAGCCTCACGGCCCATTTCGAGCACACGATAGCGGTAACCGAGCGGGGCGGCGAGATCCTGACCCGCAATGCGCATGATCAAGATACCTAACCGAGGAGGACAAGCGAGGTGAAGGTCAAACCGTCCGTCAAGAAGCGGTGCGACAAGTGCAAGATAATCAGGCGACGCGGCGTCGTCCGCGTGATCTGTGAGAACCCCCGACACAAGCAGCGCCAGGGCTAGCCAGCCGGCAGCCCCGCGCCTGGAGGAGGATGAGAATGGCTCGTATAGCAGGAGTGGACCTGCCCAACGAGAAGCGCGTGGAGATCGGGCTGACGTACGTGTACGGCATCGGCCGTAGCCGCTCGAACGAGATCCTGTCCAAGTCGGGCATCAGCCCCGATACGCGCTGCCGCGACCTGACCGAGTCGGAAGTCTCGCGCCTGCGCGAGCTAATCGACGGCGAGTACGTGGTGGAGGGCGATCTGCGCCGGGACCTGGCGATGAACATCAAGCGGCTGCAGGAGATCGGCTCCTACCGCGGCATGCGCCACCGCCGTGGCCTGCCGGTGCGCGGTCAGCGCACCCGCACGAACGCCCGCACCCGCAAGGGGCGGCCCAAGACGGTTGCCGGTCGCAGGCGCGCGGCGGCGAAAAAGTAACGAGAGCGGAGGAGACGAATGGGGCGTGCAAGACGAAGCGGCGGGAGGTCGACGCGTCGCGAGCGACGCAACGTGCCGGCGGGCCGCGCTTATATCCAGTCCACGTTCAACAACACCATCATCACGTTCACGGACCCCAGCGGCAACGTCATTGCCTGGCGTTCTGCGGGGCAGTCGTTCAAGGGGTCGCGCAAGAGCACCCCGTACGCCGCGCAGCTGGCTGCCGAGGCGGCCACTCGCACGGCGATGGATAACGGGATGCGCGAGGTGGACGTCTTTGTCAAGGGGCCCGGCCCTGGGCGCGAGGCGGCCATGCGCACCATCCAGAACACCGGCCTGAAGGTGCGGTCCATTACCGACGCGACGCCGATCCCGCACAACGGCTGCCGCCCGCCCAAGAAGCGGCGCATCTAGCCCCCCGGTGGGGCGGTCGCTGGAAGGGTCCGGCGCATCGAGGGTCGCAGACAGACGTGGCGTGGGCCGAGGGCCTGCGCCGGCACGCGGGGATGAAGTTCGGGTGAACTGTCCATGCCGCATGGGGATGTAAACCCGCTACGGTCGCCACGAGGCGGCCGGGTATTGAGGAGGAACACGAATTGGCAAGGCAAACGGGTCCGGTATGCAGGCTGTGCCGCCGCGAGGGGATGAAGCTCTTTCTGAAAGGGGAGCGCTGCCTCTCGCCCAAGTGCGCGATCGAAAAGCGCGCCTTTCCGCCCGGCCTGCACGGCAGACGGTCACAGTTCCGACAGAGCCAGTCGGACTATGCCACCCAGCTCCGCGAAAAGCAGCGGGCTCGGCGGATCTATGGCGTCTTTGAGCGCCAGTTCCGCCGCTACTATGACATGGCGCTCAACATGCGCGGCCAGACGGGCGCCAACCTTCTGACGCTGCTCGAGCGGCGCCTGGACAACATCGTCTATCGTCTCGGCTATGCCGACTCGCGGGCCCAGGCTCGCCAGCTGATTAACCATGGCCACGTGGAGCGCAACGGCCGTCGCCTGGATATCGCCTCCGCGCTGGTAGACGAGGGCGACGTCATCGGCGTGGCCGAGCGCAGCAGGAACAACGGCTACTTTGGCACCCTGCGCGAGGTGCTCGAGCACCGCTCGGTGCCCAGCTGGCTGAGCCTTAATGCCGCGGAGATGCAGGGGACGGTGCTGTCGCTGCCGACTCGTGAGGAGATCCAGGTTCCGCTGCAGGAGCAGCTGATCGTCGAGTTCTACTCGCGCTAGTCGGACGCCGCTGGAGAGAAACCACACCCCGCGCCGATCGGTTGTGCGGCGCTGGGGTGTGGGTTAGGTTATGCGAAGGAGGGACCCCTTGCTGAGGCAAGTACTGCCCAAGATCGAGAGTGAGGCGAATACGCTCAGCTACGGGCGTTACGCCATTGGGCCAATGGCACGGGGCTATGGGGTTACGGTAGGAATTGCTCTTCGGCGGGTGCTCCTGTCGTCACTCCCGGGGGCGGCCATCACCTCGGTTCGGGTGTCGGGAGTGCCGCACGAGTTCACCGAAATCCCCGGCGCCAAAGAGGACATGGTTCTGTTCATCCTGAACCTCAAGCGCGTGCGGCTCATCTCCTACAGTGATGAGCCGGTGCGCATGCGGGTGGCGGCGATGGGCAAGAGCGTCATCACCGCTGGCGACATCGAGGCGCCGGCGGATGTGGAAATCGTCAACCCGGAGTTGCAGCTGCTTACGCTGGACACGCTGGAATCCGAGTTGGAATTCGAGTTGACGGTGGAGCGCGGGGTGGGCTACTCGCCGGCGGAAGAGCGTCCGGCGGGCACCATCGGCGAGATCCCGGTGGATGCCATCTTTAGCCCGATCGTCAAGGTGCGCACCAACGTCGAGGCCGCGCGCATCGAGCAAATCACCGACTATGACCTGCTCAAGCTGGAGATCTGGACCGACGGTGCGATCCGGCCGGCCGAGGCGCTGGGCAGGGCGGCCAACATCCTGCTGCAGCACTTGACCCCGCTGGCCGAGTTCTCTGGCGGTGAGATCGTCGAGGAAGAAGCCGTGGAGGTCGGCGGGATCGCCGCCGGTGAGGGCCACACGGCCCCGATCGAGGACCTCGATCTCAGCATGCGGGCCTACAACTGCCTCAAGCGCGCGGGGATCACCCGCGTCGGCGAGGTGCTGGAGCGCCTGGATCGCGGCCCTTCCGAGATGTTGGCCATCCGGAACTTTGGCGAAAAGTCCCTGATCGAACTGGTCGAACGTATGCGCGACAAGGGCTTTCTGCCCGCGGACTACGATCTCGACCTCTGATCGAATGACGGATGGGCGCGGGTGCCTGGCCAGGCCAGCCCCTCTGTGCGCCCCACTATTGTGAGTGAGGTACTGTCATGAGACACCGCATGGCTGGGCGCCATCTCGGTCGGAACACCGCCCAGCGTCGCGCACTCTTTCGAAACCTGATGACCGAGTTGTTCCGCCACGACCGGATCCGGACCACCCAGGCCAAGGCACTGGCCGTGCGTTCGGAGGCGGAAAAGCTGGTGACCATGGCCAAGCGCGGCCAGGCCAAGCGCCAAGCCGAGCAGGGCGACGTCCACGAGCGCCGCATGGTGGCCGCCGTGTTGACCGATCCCGCCGTGGTGCGTCGGCTGTTTGACGAGATCGCGCCCCGCTTCACCGAGCGCAACGGTGGCTATACCCGCGTGCTCAAGCTGGGGCCCCGCCTCGGCGATGGCAGCGAGATGGTGCTGTTGGAGCTGGTGGACTAGGGAGTGCGGCGGTGGAGGATCCAGAGGCCGCCACGCCGGGGCGCTACCGCGCCATCGTCGCCTATGACGGCACGGCGTACAGCGGCTTTCAGATCCAGCCCCGTCGGCCCACCATCCAGGGAGCCCTGGAACAGGCCCTGCAGCGCGCCACGCAGCAGGCGGTGCGCGTGCAGGGGGCCGGGCGCACCGACGCCGGGGTGCATGCCCACGGCCAGGTGATCAGCTTTTCGTGCCGCTGGGCACACGGTGTCCAGGTGCTGCAGCGGGCCATGAACGCCCTGCTGCCGGTGGACATCGCGGTGCGGGAGATGGCCGTGGCCCCGGAGGCCTTTCACGCACGGTTCAGCGCCACGGCGCGGACGTACCTGTACACGATGTACGAGAGCGCGGTGCGCGTGCCCACGCTGGACCGCTACGCCCACCGGATGCCGGGCGCCCTAGACGCCGACGCCCTGCAAGGGGCTGCCAAAGCGCTCCTGGGCGAGCACGATTTCGCCGCCCTGGGGCAGCCGACAGTCGGCGATAGCAGCGTCCGGCGGGTGCTGCGGGCCGAATGGCTGCTCCGGCCGCCCGAGGAGGATGGCTGGTGCGGCGAGGCCGCGGAACGGTTCTACCGGTTCCGCATCGAGGCGAACGGCTTTTTGCGCGGCATGGTGCGCCGCGCGGTGGGCACCCTCCTCGAGGTGGGGCAGGGCGTGCGGACGGTGGACTCTTTTCGAGACTTTCTCGCCTCCCGGGATATCTCCCAGGCGGCGCCACCCGCGCCCGCCTGCGGGCTGTGCCTGTGGCGCGTCGCCTATCGGGCGCGACCGGCTGAGCGAACGACATGCGGGGGTGCTGCGGATCACCGTCGCCCCGAGTGATGGACAAGGAGTGGTATCTGGTGAAGACCTACGCGCTCAAGGCGTCGGAGATCGACCGGCAGTGGTTCGTCGTCGACGCGGAAGGACAGAACCTGGGCCGCCTGGCCACGCGGATCGCCACGATCCTGCGCGGCAAGCACAAGCCCACCTTTACGCCCAGCATGGACATGGGGGATTTTGTCGTCGTGGTGAACGCCGACAAGGTCACCGTGACCGGGGGCAAGATGGATGACAAAAAGTACTACCGCTACAGCGGCTATCCCGGGGGCTTGCGCGAGACGAGCCTGCGCGATATGCTGGAGCGGCATCCGGAGCGGGTGCTCGAGGCGGCGGTCAGGGGCATGCTGCCCAAGAACCGCCTGGGGCGCAAGATGATCAAAAAGCTCAAGGTGTATGCGGGGAGCACCCATCCCCACTCGGCCCAGCAGCCCAAGGAGCTGGCCGTCTAGGCCGCATGACGGGCTCGACCCAGGGGACGGGCTCGCTCCCGAATAACAGGAGGAAGAGAGTGGCAACACAGTACTACTATGGCACGGGGCGGCGCAAGTCGTCGGTGGCCAGAGTGCGCCTTTATCCCGGCCAGGGCCCCTTTGTGGTGAACGGCAAGCCGGGCGACGAGTACTTTTCCCGCGATATGGACGTCACCAAGGCCCTGGAGCCGTTGCAGGTCGTGGGCGCCGATGATCGCTTTCAGGTTTCCGTCGTCGTGAGCGGCGGCGGCATCACTGGCCAATCGGAGGCCGTCCGCCACGGCGTGGCTCGCGCCCTGCTGGAGGCCGACCCTTCGCTGCGGCCGACGCTCAAGCAGCGGGGTTACCTGACCCGCGATCCGCGTGCCAAAGAGCGCAAAAAGCCGGGACTCAAGCGGGCCCGGAAGGCACCGCAGTACACCAAGCGCTAGACTGAGGCTGTGGGGCCATCGGTGCGGAGGGCGAGCGCGCGTAGGCTCGCCCTTTGCGCGTTCTCCGCGACGGGGTGGGGGCTGCTTTCGGCGGCCGCTAGAAGAGGGTCGGCCCGTAGATGACCAACCCCGCGACGACCGCCCAGCAGAGCACCGTGAGGAGCAGGGGCCGGTCGCCGAGGACAATGTCCTCCGGCGTGCCGCCCAGCCGGCGCACGTGGATGAGGTACAGGTAGCGGAACACCCCGTACAGCACAAAGGGAATGGTCAGCATCATGGCGTGGTTGGCGGGGACGTTCGGCGCGCTAAAGGTGTACAGCGAGTACGCCACCAGCGCGGTGGCCGTCACCAGCGAGGTGGCGCTATCGATGAACTCCAGGCTATAGTCGTCCAGCACGGAGCGGTGGTCGTTCGCCTTGTCGGCCAGGAGCACCAACTCGTGCCGCCGGCGGTTCAGGGCGATGAACAGCGCCAAGAGCGTCGTGCACACGTACAGCCAGGGCGAAAAGCGCGTGACCTGGACGACGAGGGTGCCCGCCAGCACCCGCAGGACGAACCCCGAGGCGATCACCATCACGTCGATGATGACGACGTGCTTGAGCCAGAAGCTGTAGGCAACCATCAGCGCGGCATAGGCGATGGTCGTCAGGCCCAGGGGCACGTGGATGAGGAGGGCCAACGGCAGCATGGTGGCCATGATGGCGATGGCGGCGCTCCGGGCCACGCCCACCGGCAGAGCGCCGGAGGCCAGGGGCCGATGGCGCTTGGTGGGGTGCATGCGGTCCTTGTCGATGTCGGCAAGGTCGTTGATCAGGTAGACGGCCCCCGACACCAGGCAAAAGATGCCGAAAGCCGCCAGGCTGAGCAGTAGTTGGCGCGGCAGGAAGGCCTTGCCGTCAAAGAACAGCCCGGCAAAGATGAACACGTTCTTGGCCCACTGCTTGGGCCGCATGGCCCGCAACAGGGCCAGGGCGACCGGCTGCCGACGGGTGGCCTTGTCGCTCCGGGCGGTCTCGGATGATGAGGTGACCACGGGCCCTCCTGGCTGAGTACACTCCGCACGATCTTAGCGAATCTGGAGCGAACCGTCAAAAGCGGGCACACCGGGTCCAAAGGAAGGATATGCGCCAGATCAGGCTGGATCTCCTCTTGCATCGCCGCGGGCTGGCCGAGAGCCGCGAGAAGGCCAAGCGGCTCATCCAGGCCGGGCAGGTGCGGGTGGCGGGCCAGGTGGTGCTCAAGGTCGCCACGCCGGTGGACCCCGAGGCACCGGTGGAGGTGGATCGGGGGCTGCCCTACGTCTCCCGTGGCGGGTTCAAGCTGGAACGCGCCCTGGAGGCCTTTGGCGTCGAGCCGACGGGCTGGGTCGCGGCGGACGTGGGGGCCTCCACCGGCGGCTTTACCGACTGCCTCCTGCAGCATGGCGCGGCCCGCGTGTATGCGATCGACGTCGGCTATGGGCAGTTAGCCTGGACCCTGCGGCAGGACCCGCGGGTGGTGGTGATGGAGCGCACCAACG
>LSQX01177271.1_pt1 | contig 18300 bp, 12 predicted proteins | sample 654561 | NCBI WGS metagenome assembly LSQX01 (sample SAMN04489861, study PRJNA283612) | anaerobic digester metagenome | isolation source: 4 biogas reactors fed with cattle manure at either 37C or 55C with and... | place: Denmark: Kongens Lyngby | collected 2014
TTCGAAACGCTCATCAAGCAACATTTGAGCATAGAAGAGGTAATGAAGTCGGAGGTTGATTTCAAGTCAAGATTGATCGAGTGGGGGCAAAAAAACAAAATCGATGTAAGTTTCAACGTCATTGAATCGTCATACGATGAGCACAACAATCCGGTCTTTGTGGCGTGTGTTTCCGTTGGCGATATAGAGATAGGAACAGGGATGGGATATTCGAAGAAAGAATCGCATCAGATGGCTGCAAAAGAAGCTATTCAACGAATTCGGGACGATAAGGCTCTTCGGCAAACCCTCATAAGTACAACCAAGAAAGATACCGATGAAAAATCGCCGGAGCCGAACGAAACCGATTTTGATGATCTAAACAACGAATTTTTATCCGAATCTTAAAGATTTCACTTATTCCCCCGACATTTATCGAATACCGAAAGATATGCCCATTTTTTTCCCTTGAACCACTAGTGGAGTATGGGGCGTTACCAATCGAAGTTTTCCCGCTACATCTTTAAGAGGAACATCCGTGATTTCGTTTCTGATTTTTGCGACCATACGTCCAAATTTTTTTTCGTGGATGAGTTGTACGGCATGTCCTCCGAATAATGTTCCCAAATTACGGTCGTATGGAGAAGGCGATCCCCCTCTTTGTATATATCCAAGCACGGTTTCTCGAGTTTCGAACCCGGTGAGTTTTTCTATTTCTCGGGCAAAAAACATAGCAGGTCGTTCTTTGCTCTTAGGAATTTTAATACCTTCGGCAACAGCCACGATGGAATATGCTTTTCCCACTTCCATTCGTTTTTTTATTTTTTCGAGAATTACCTCCATATCATAACCCAGTTCGGGAAGCAAAATTATGTCGGCACCCCCTGCCATACCGGCGTAAAGGGTTATCCAACCGGCGTGATGCCCCATTAGCTCGATAACCATCACACGGCGATGTGAGCTTGCGGTGGAATGCAATCGGTCAATGGCTTCGGTAGCAATGTTGATGGCCGAATCGAATCCGAAAGTAATATCGGTGCCATACACATCGTTGTCAATGGTTTTCGGTATTCCCACAACGTTTAAACCCAGTTGCGAAAGCATCCATGTGGTAAGCTGCGTACCGTTTCCTCCGATACAAACCAGTCCATCCAGATTCAGTTCGTGATAGCATCTTTTTATTTGTTCCCTATCTTTTTCGTCGGGAGAAGTAATCATTTTTCGGAAAACCTTTTCGCGTGTTGTTCCCAGGATGGTCCCTCCTAAATTTAGGATTCCCGACAAGGAGGAATCGGTAAGTTCGACAACATCCTTATAAAGCAGACCCGAAAAGCCGTTGAGAATTCCAATGACTTCCATTCCGTAGTGATTGATGGCAGTTTTCCCGACTCCTCTGATCGTTGCGTTTATTCCCGGGCAATCGCCTCCTGAACTAAGAATACCTATTCTCATGTTTATGTTGTTTTTTTTCGATCAATCCGACACAAAGGAAATAAAAAAGGGCAAACAAGGATTCATCAAACCCATTTTTTTCTGAAATCTTTTTCGAGTTGAAAATCGCCGTTTATTCTTTTCTTGTCCTTTTTTCCTCTGTTTCGTCGGGCAATACCAATTGTGCCTCTTTATTGAAAAAAACTTTATACGCCTTGTGAACGAAGATCAGTACCGTGAATGCCACACTGCCCAGAATACCCAGCATAATGGCAATTTGGTATTTGATGGCTATCAGAGGCGATGTGCCCGAAAGGATTTGTCCGGTCATCATTCCGGGAAGGAAAACGATGCCCATTCCCAGCATCGAGTTGATGGTTGGCAGAATGGACGCATCGAAAGCCTTGTTGACAATGTCTTTTGACGCCATTTTGGGCGTGGCTCCCAGCATCAGCGCTCCTTCAACCCGATCACGTTCCGTTCGCATACTGTCAATCAGTCGGTTGATTCCCAGTGAAATTCCCGTCATGGAATTGCCGATGAGCATACCTGCTATGGGGATAAAGTAACGCGGATCGTTCCATGTATCGCTGCCAATCACCACGAGCAGAAAATACATCAGGCTGAGGGTTGTTCCTCCGATGAGCGAATAGGCGGTTATTATTTTCAACTCCTTGTTCAGCGGCACTTTCACCCTTTTAAAGGTGTTGTTTATTGCGAATCCTTCCATCAAGAAGAAAAGAAGAATCAAGAACCAAAAGGAAGGATGATTAAAAAGATAAATGAGAACGTAACCGGCGATAATCAGTTGTAGTGTCATGCGGATGGTAGACGCTACGATGATTTTTTCGCGTTTTATCCCCATTATGCGTACGATGGCAAGGAGTACAATCACATACGCATAGGCAGCGATAAGCTGGAGGAGTTCAATATCGACGATTCCGTTTTTATGCATGTTGATTTTGTTTTATGGAAACGATTTCTCCGTTTTCTATTTCGATCATTTCTTCGGCATATTTCCATGCCATTGGCGAGGAATGGGTTACGAAAACAATCGACGACTCGTTTCTTCTCCCGAAATCCACCACCTTTTGCATCACCAGGTCTTCCGTGTCTTTGTCGAGTGCCGACGATGGTTCGTCGAGCAACCATACGCGAGGTTCCATCAGCATGACACGTGCAAGCGCAAGGCGTTGTTTTTCGCCTCCCGACAATCGATGTGCCGGTTCGTCGAGTTTTTTGTCGAGCCCCACGACATGCAACATATCCATGAGTTTATTGTCAGGCGGAAGTTTTTTCTCCGAAAATTTAAGGCCGATCAGCAGATTTTCCCGAATATTTCCTTCAAAAATCACCGGTGTTTGGGGCATCATGACCACTTCGCGGCGAAGGGTCACCGCATCAATGGCTTCCAGCGGAATATCCCGATAATAAATCGTGCCGCCGTACGGGGAAATCAATTTGTTCAATAGTTTTAGCAGCGTCGTTTTCCCGCTGCCGCTTCTGCCTACGATAGCCGTGGTTTTCTTTTCTTTTATTGTCAGTTTCTTTATGTAAAGAATATCCTTGAATTTTACCTTATTGAGTGTGAAAACAGGTTTTTCGCTATCCGGTGATTCCATACGCATGTTTATTGTGGTTAAGAAACCGTTTCCTTATTGATCTTTTCGAAGATGATTTGTGCCGCTCTGTCGGAAGCGCCGGGACTACCCAGCACCTCGCGCATCTCGCGGTAATTTTCCAACATGGTTTGGCGATATCGTTTAACAAATAAAAGGCGATACAATTCTTCCCGGATATTCTCGACGGTAAAAAATTTGGCAAACAGTTCTTTCACCACTTCCTTTCCGCAGATTAAATTGACCAGCGAAATATAAGGCGTGTGCAGTATATGGCGGAAAGCCCAATAGGAAAGGTGTGGCAGTGGGGTTTTGTAACATACGGCTTGCGGAACGTCGAGCAGAGCCGTTTCCAGCGTTGCCGTCCCCGAAGTCACCAGTGCGGCATCGGCTTGTGCCAATATGCGGTAGGTTTGTCCAAAAAGCAAGGTTGCCGGTTGCCCGTCGATAAACCGGTTATAGAATGCCGGGTCGATTCCCGGTGCGCCGGCAATAATGAGTTGATACCCGTCGAAACTCGTTGCAGCTTGCAGCATGGTGGGCAAATTAGCCGAAATTTCCTGTTTTCGGCTGCCGGCGAGTAGCGCAATCACGGGTTTGCTTTCCAACCGATTTGCCCGGATGAATTCCTCGAATGTTTCGTCCCGATACTCCCTTTTGGCAACGCTATCCACTGTCGGATTACCTACATAGTGTACTTCGTAATGGTGTTTTTTGAAATAATCTACCTCGAAAGGGAGAATGCAGAGCATCTCGTCGACATACTTTTTGAATGATTTTACCCGATATTCTTTCCAAGCCCACACTTTCGGCGAAATGTAATAATGTACGGGGATACGGAGTTTCGTTTTTACGAATTTGGCGATGCGGAGGTTAAAGCCCGGATAATCGATGAGAATTACCACATCGGGGCGATAGGCGGCAATGTCTTTTTTGCATTGTCGGACAGCCTTTGTGATGGTTCCGAGATGGGTGATAACGGGGAGGAAGCCCATATACGCCATTTCGCGGTAATGCTTGACGAGTGTGCCCCCTTGAGCCTGCATCAAATCGCCACCAAAGAAGCGAAAATCGGCATCGTTGTCCACTTTCTTAAGCGACTGCATCAAGTTCGACGCATGCAAGTCGCCCGAGGCTTCTCCTGCAATCAGGTAGTATTTCATTGTTGTTTTACTGCGAACATATTTCTTGGAATTCCCATTTTTGAAGATGAGGAATAAAATCGTGAGCCGTCATGTCGATTTTCACAGGTACGATGGCTGCATATCCGTTTGCCAATGCCCATTCGTCGGAATTGTGGTTGTTGTCTTCCCAATTTTCGAAGTTTCCCGTCATCCGAAAAATATCGCGACCCGTTTCATCCTGCATTTTGTAATATTCATTTACCCATTTACCTTGCGTTTGGGTAGCGATTTTTATGCCTTTTACTTCCCCTTCGGGGATGTTTACGTTCAGACAAACGCCTCTTGGCAACCCTTCCTCCAGTACTTTTATGGCTACTTTGCGCGCTATGCGGCAAGCCGTTGAGAAGTCGGGATTGCTTTGGTTGCTACATAGCGAAACCGCAACAGAGGGAACATTGAAGACGCACCCTTCGATGGCGGCACCTACAGTGCCCGAATACAATACGCTGATTCCCGCATTCGATCCGTGGTTGATGCCCGAAATCACCAGATCGGGTTTCCTGTCGATAAACTCGTTTAACGCCAGTTTCACGCAATCGACCGGAGTTCCGTTGCAGACATGCCACGGGATATTGTTTTTTTTCTTTACCAATTTGCTGTATAAAGGGGTATCCGATGTAATGGCGCACGACATACCCGATCGAGGCCTGTCCGGCGCAAAAACAACAATATCTCCCAAGTCTTTTAGTGTTTCAACCAACGATGAAATGCCTTGGGCTTCATATCCATCGTCGTTTGTTATCAAAATAAGTGGTCTTTTTTCGGCCATTGTGTCTATAATTTTATGTGAGCCACAAAATTAACAAAATTCGTGCATTATTGCTTCTTTTCTCTTGTTACAAAATTGTTAAATCCGTAATTTTCATCAAAAAAGGTTTTCTCTTGAGCGTTTTTCACTTCAGGAAATAAATGAGGGGTTGTTTTGAACAATTATCGAATAGTTTCATGTTTGTTGGGAAAGGTATTTTAAAAGCAGTATTTTTGTGGCACGTTAATTTATCGAAAATATGAAGAATATGAAAAAAACGGTATTGTTGTTTTATGTGTTGATCTTTTCGGTCTTTGCTTTTGCACAGCAAGTAAGGCCGGTAAAGAACGTCATTGTCATGATCCCCGACGGAACCTCCATCGGCGTATATTCTGCTGCGCGTTGGTACAAAATGTACAACAAACTCGGTGACGCGCTCAATGTCGATCCCTATATTACGGGGACGGTCACTACCTTTTCGTCCAATGCCCCCATTGGCGACTCGGCTCCCACAAGTTCGGCCTATGCAACCGGAGTTCTTCAGCAATCGGGCAATGTTGCCATTCATCCCGAAGCCGATCCGGGAAAAGATATTTATCCCGTCGATACGTCAAGAACCTACCAACCTGCGGCAACCGTTCTCGAGGCGTCGCGTATAGAAAAAGCAAAGGCGACGGGATTGGTGGTTACCTGCGAGTTTCCCCATGCCACCCCTGCCGATTTCTCGGCACATCATTACAATCGGGGAAACTATGAAGCCATTGCCCCGCAAATTGCCTATCAAAATTTGGATGTCATGTTCGGAGGCGGAACGGGTATATTGACCGACGATATGCGGAAGCATTTCCACAATAACGGCACAACGTTGATCGAAGACGATAAGCAGGCGCTGATGAACTATTCCGGGAAAGGAAAGGTTTGGGCGCTTTTCGGCGAGAAGGCTCTTCCTTACGATTTGGACAGAAATCCCGATGAAGTGCCATCGCTTGCCGAGATGACGGAAAAAGCATTGGAAATCTTGTCGAAACAGGAGAACGGCTTTTTTCTGATGGTGGAAGGCAGCCAGGTGGACTGGGCAGCCCACGCCAACGATCCGGTGGGTATCGTTACCGAATTTCTTGCTTTCGATGAAGCAGTGGGGAAAGTGATGGATTTTGCCCGCAGTAACGGCGAGACAGCAGTGGTTGTTCTTGCCGATCACGGCAACGGCGGTTTTACCATCGGTTCTTCCCGTTGTAAGGGATACGATAAATTATCGCTTGCCGAATTGTTTTCCACCGTTTCGCAATGCAAGCTGACGGCTTCGGGAATAGAAGCTGTCTTGGTAAACACTCCGCGCGAAAAACTGAAAGACGAATTCAAGAAATACACCGGTATTGACCTGACAGATGAAGAAGTGGAAATCCTGCTTTCTTCCAAAAATTACAAAGCGGGCGATTATACCCAAGTGAAGAACAGCAACAATATGCTGAACAACATCGTGAATATTTTGAATTCCCGCATGTGTTTCGGATTCACAACCGGCGGACATACGGGCGAAGAGGTGCTGCTCTCGGCCTATCATCCTTTTGGGGATGTGCCCCGCGGGCATCTTCGCAATCTCGATGTGAATGAATACTTGGTTGAAGTGTCGGGATTGACCATACCGCTACAAGAGCTTTCCGACCGCATTTTTGCCAAGCATACCGATGTTTTTGCGGGAATGCGCTATACGATTGACAGCAGCGATCCCGATTTTCCCGTCCTGAAAGTGAAGAAAGGAAGAAACTCGTTGGAGATAAAAGCTTTTTCGTCGGTTGGCAAATTGAACGGCAAGCCTTTCGATATCGGTTCGGTCGTGGTGTATATCGACAAAAACCATACGTTTTATCTTCCGCAAGACCTTGCCAAGAAGCTGTAATTTCGAAAACAGAAAAAAATGCACTTCGCATAGAAAAATCAGGGAAGGATAAAATCCTGCCGTGGGCACGTTTTTATGTGATTTTTTGACAATAGATCGGCGATATGCTTCGATCAAAAAACTTGCTTTTGTGTTGAAATATGAAAAATAAAAATGTATCTTTGCACTGCCAAAAAAGAAGAGCGACTCCGTAGCTCAGTTGGTAGAGCAATTGACTCTTAATCAATGGGTCGAGGGTTCGAGTCCCTCCGGGGTCACTTGAAAATAAAGCACTTGCAACAATCGCCTTGCAGGTGTTTTTTCTTTTTCAACACAAGTTTGTTTTCATTGTTTTTAAATGGAAACACTTGGAAACACTTGTGTTTTTATTTAGCATTGATGTTTTAGATGTTACAGCTCATCTAAAAGGTCGGTCTCAACTTCCATGTATATATCGTCAAGCTGTTCCTGAATCTCGATTGTTTTGGTTAAAGCGGTAATTATTCGGCAGAAATGACGTGGATCATCCATGAACCTGCCTTTTCTGTCTCTCAGATATTTTTGCAGCACCTGATATCCTCCGATGTGGTAATTCCACACTTCAGGCGATATGTTGTCAAAATACTTGTTTTTGTTAATGTAAATACGCTTTTTTCGCTCATCATAAACCGTCTTTTCTATTTTGTCGTTATTTCCTTCCCCTTCATATTTCGAAACGGGATTATCCAATTCTTTGCTTTTCATCAGGTGTAAGTCGGCCAACCGGTTGCCCAAAATTGATATTTTGCGAAATATTGCGTAATCTTTCGTGAAGGGTACGCGCGGGAAATCGATTTTCAAAAATTCCGCATATTTATCGCGATAAACATTGCTGTAAAATATGCCGTAGATATAATATAAAATTTCTTCGGGCGTGAGCTCTTTATTGTATGTTGTGTTCAACGTTTCGTACAATTTTTTGTCGATATTGGGTTTTCGGGTATGATATTTCTCATTTGGTTCGAATAGCAATACCGTTTGGAGATGCGATGACCGTTTGGATTTATTTTCCGGAGTGTCATATAAATATAACGGTAAAACATAACTTATTTCGCCGGTTTTGTTGGAAACGTAGCAACTTTCAACTAGTTTGTCAGAAACTAGAGCATGTTGCCATGTTTCACCTGTTTTTACTTGTCTGACAGTAGTTATGGCAATATTGTCATGAAGCATGTGGCGCATTACTTGTTTAACCGTTCGCCATACCAGCGAATCATGCCAAAAAATATATCGAATATCAAAGGGGCGATAACTTATATTGAGTATAGAATTTTTTACTTCAGAATCGCGAATTTGTTGTAGCATATTCCACGCTTTTCTAATATTCCAGCCCTTCTTTTTATTAATTCCAAAAAATTGATGGAGATTCTCATCATTATATGTTGAATTTTTAAAAAGCCTAATTCTGTTTTCAAGCGAGGTTCTATCCATATCTATGACGAAATTATCCCTGGCAGTGGTAATGCCGACACCATTTACGGGGAAAATATCTGTAATTTGTTTCCACTGTAAATAATGGCGGATGTTTTCGGTATGTCGTGGAATGAAAAAATACCAGGGAGAGACCGGTTCGATTTCGGTGTAATGGTGCTTATTTAACACGTTATTGCTGAGCCAGTCGTATTTTTCTTCCCTTAATCCGTAAAGATCCCGGTGAAAAACCCGGCAGCCCTGTTTGCCTTTTTGTTTAATGAAAAGTGCTATGGCTACGCCTTGACGGATGTCGAAAACATTTTCGTCTTTTCCGCCATCGGGCGAAGATTCTTTTTTCAGGCTGTTACCGTGTAGGTCGAGGATATAAATCTCGTTGAATGTATCCATCAGGCTTTGTCGCATGCCTCTGAAAGTGGGGTTGTCGAGATAGCTGTGATTGGTAATCATGCCGACAATGCCTGCTCCGGCCTTGTGGATTTTCCATTGTGCAAAACGGATAAATTTGACGTAATCGTCTTGTAGCCATTTGGGATTTTTTTCTCCAAGTGGCTTCCCATTCACCTTATAGTAGCTTTTAACACCATCGAGGTCTTCCTTCAGAAGTTTTTCGGTCCAATCGTTTTGATTTTCAGAATGTCCACTGTAGGGCGGATTGCCAAGTATAACCAAAATGGGTTCCTCTTTCTTTACTTTGCCCGCCAAGTAGCTTTCTTCGCTCAACGAACTTAAACCGGGTATGGAAATTTGCTGTAACTCTTCCATTTCCAGCGTGTTGGTGAGGTAGAGCTTAAACCTTTCGTTGTCACTCAACCTGTAGCCGAGTTCTTCGAGAAGAAAGCTCATTTTCATATGTCCGATGGCGTAGGGAGCCATCATCAGTTCGAAGGCATAAAAATTTTCGAGAATCTGGTTTTTGATAAAATTGGCTTTGCCGGCAGAACCGTATTTTCGGGTAAACTCATTCACAGCCGTTTTCACGGCTTCGGCCGGAAATGTGAGTGTGCCGGCTGCCGGATCGAGCAGCGTAACTTTATTGCCTGCAAGGCCGTCGGCGATGTCGAAATGCGATTTCAGAAGGCTGTTGATCGAGTGTACGATATATGTCACAACCGGTTCGGGAGTATAATATACGCCACGTTTTTCTCTGATTGAAGGATCGTAAGCCGAGAGGAAAGTTTCGTAAAAATGAATGATAGGGTCTTTGCCTTTGCCTTCGAGATAATAGTCCTGCAATATTTTGTTGACATCGGTAACCTGTAATATTTCGGCGATATCGTCAACGATGATTTGCAGCGGTTTCGGCGGATCTTCCAACGAAATGAAACGAAAAATGTCGCGTAGGATACCGATAGTATTGGGGATGAATTTGAAAGCCAATTCCCTGTTGAACTCTTTGTTTGAGCGGGTACGTGCTGCGAACAATCCGTACGTTATGGTTTGCGCATACAAATCGGCAAAGGTTTGTTTGGTCAGTGTGGCAATCAGATAGGTTTTGAAAGCTTCGTAGAATCCGAGGATGGCTTTTTGTCCTTTTTTTTCTTCTTCGGCCATTTCTATACTGATTACTTCGTCGCGCAAAAATCGGGTTCGTTTAGCCAGTTCTGAAGCTAACGCTTTTGCGCTACGAACTTGAGGAAGCGAAAAGGAAAAGAAAGTATCGAGCAAATCGAAAAACTCCGTTTCGTTTTCGGCGGGGAGAGCAATTTTCAGTTTTTTGGATAAAGAAGGTCTACCGATGGAAACTTGTTTTATCAATTCACTATCTCGGTAAAGTCTGAACTCGTAAAAATTGGTAAGAATTACGTTGGGGAACGTGTTGCGGTATCGTTTCAGCTGTTCCGATTCCTCAATTCTGTCGAGGTTGGTAATCGAAGGGTCTTTCGCTTCAATATACCCTGTGATGTGGTTTTTGCCATCCCAAACACGGAAATCGGGATTACCGGCTTCCGTTTGTTTTGGTAGAACGGTGATATCCGTTCGATGGAAGTTGTTTTGTCTTGCGAAGGCGAGGAACAAATCCTTCAGATGTCCGTAATAACTTTCTTCTCTTGCATCTCCCCGTTCAAGAGTTTCCTGTATCGCATTTAGGTATTTGTTTAGCATCTTTTTTCGAGATTTGATTGTGTAAAGATAAGAATCATTTTTTAATCGCACCTTGTTTTCATTTGCTTTGTCTTCTTTTAAAAATACGAATTTTTTATGTATATTTGATTCTTCAAAAAGAAAATATACGCGAAACAGAAATGAAAAAATCTACTCTCCTTGTCTGGATGCATGTGTTTCTCATCGTTGTCGTGATTGCCTCGGTTTGGTTGATAGCGGGAAATGATGTAGAAAAAGCGGCGGTCGAGAAACCTCATGTGCTTTCCATGACCGCTTCGGTGGATATCCCGGACGAGATGACTTTTGCGGGAGAAAAAATCGTTTTCGACCGGTACGATTTGCGGGAGCGCATGGACAGGGAACTGAACAGTTTCACCTATTTCCATTCCACCACGCTTTTGCTTTTCAAGCGGGCAAACCGCATTTTCCCCATTATCGAACCCATCCTCAAACGTGAGGGTATCCCCGACGATATGAAATACCTTGCGGTAATCGAGAGCAGCCTCGATCATCGGGCAATCTCCCCTGCTCGGGCTGTGGGTTTGTGGCAATTTATTGCAAGCACGGCCAGGCTCAACGGGTTGGAAGTTTCTTCCGAAGTGGACGAGCGGTATCATATCGAAAAATCGACCGAGGCTGCGTGTCGTTATCTGAAAAATGCTCGTCGCGAATACGGATCATGGACGGCAGCGGCTTTATCGTATAACGGCGGAAGGGCAAGGATCACCAATGAATTGCGAAAACAGCGAGTAGAAAACCCATTGGACATTTGGCTTGTGGATGAAACCATGCGCTATTATTTCCGTATGTTGGCCATCAAGCTTGTTTTTGAAAATCCGCGTCGGTATGGATTCGTCATCCGTCCGCACCAGTTATATAAACCCATGGAATTTAAGGAAGTGCGGGTATCGGGATCGATCCCCAATTTAGTTGCGTTTGCCCGGCAAAACGGCATCACCTATGCACAACTGAAAGATTTCAACTCGTGGTTGCGCAGCGACAAACTCACCAACAAAACAGGCAAGACGTACACCATCCTCATTCCCAAGCAGGAGAGCCTTTATTATCGCAAAGGAGAAAAAATAAAAGTCCACGACAAACGTTGGGTCATAGAGTAAGGCCGGGTTGTGGAATAGAGGTGGAGGAGAGGGAAACAAAGATGAACATTTTAGGTTATTCAACGTTTTAATAGGTTATGAATCAGGAAACAGAGTACATTAATGTATACGGTGCCCGTGTACATAATCTAAAAAATATAGATGTAAAAATTCCGCGCGATGCGCTTACGGTGATCACCGGCTTGAGCGGGAGCGGTAAATCGTCGTTGGCTTTCGACACCCTCTATGCCGAGGGGCAGCGTCGCTACATCGAAACCTTTTCGGCTTATGCGCGTGGTTTTTTGGGAAAGATTGAGCGTCCCGATGTGGATAAGATCACCGGATTGAGCCCCGTGATTGCCATCGAGCAAAAAACGACCAACAAGAATCCGCGTTCGACCGTAGGTACTACCACGGAGGTATACGATTTTCTCCGGCTGCTTTTTGCGCGTGCGGGAGAGGCCTATTCGTACCTTACGGGCGAGAAGATGGTGAAATATACCGAGGAGCAGATTCTCGAGCTGATTCTGCAAAAGTATGCCCAAAAGAAAATTTATATCCTGGCGCCGGTAGTTCGCAATCGTAAAGGGCATTACAAGGAACTTTTCGAGCAGATTCGCAAGAAGGGTTACCTCCATGTGCGGGTCGATGGTGAGATTAAGGAGATTCTTCCCGGTATGCGGGTAGACCGATACAAGAACCACGATATCGAAATACTGATCGATAAACTGGTGGTTTCCGACAAATTTGCCGATCAGCTGAGAGCCTCTGTACGCACGGCAATGAAGCAAGGGCAAGGGTTGATACTGATCCGGGATTTCGAAACCGGTGAAGTGCGCTATTACAGCCGAGAGCTCATGTGCCCGACTACCGGCTTGTCGTACAGCGAACCGGCTCCGCACAATTTTTCGTTCAACTCGCCCCAAGGCGCTTGTCCGCGGTGCAAAGGTTTGGGAACGGTAGACCGGATCGATATGGAAAAAGTGATTCCCAACCCCGATTTGAGTATTGCCGCAGGAGGAATCGCACCGTTGGGAAAGGAACGAAGCAGCCTGATTTTTTGGCAAATTGCCGCTATTTGCGAGAAATATGGGGTTACGCTGAAAACCCCCATCAAAGATATTCCGCAAGAAGTCATCGACGAAATCATGTATGGTACCAACGAACGCTTGCAAATCAAAAACAAAGCGCTGGGCTATTCCAACTATCCGGTTACCTACGAAGGAGTGGCAAAATACCTCGAGATGCAGCAGGACGATGATGCTTCTGCCACGGCCCGGAAATGGGCAGGACAGTTTATCACCACCACTGTTTGTCCCGAATGCAACGGGCAGCGATTAAACAAGGAAGCGCTGCATTATCGGATAAACGGGAAAAACATTGCCGAACTTGCCGAAATGGACATCCGCCGGCTGTATGATTGGATGGACGATTTGGATCATCACCTGTCGGAGAAGCAACGCATCATTGCCGGAGAAATCCGGAAAGAAATTCTTTCGCGCTTGCAGTTTCTCTTGGACGTGGGGTTGGGTTATCTGTCGCTTGCCCGTGCTTCGGCTTCGCTTTCGGGCGGCGAGAGTCAGCGCATACGGTTGGCAACACAGCTGGGCTCGCAGCTGGTAAACGTGCTGTATATTTTGGATGAACCCAGCATCGGGCTTCATCAGCGCGACAATCACCGGCTCATCGATTCGTTGAAAAAACTGCGTGATTCCGGCAATTCGATTATTGTGGTGGAACACGATAAGGATATGATGCTTGCATCGGATTATATTGTGGATATGGGTCCGTTTGCAGGACGCAAAGGCGGGGAAGTGGTGTTTGAGGGGAGCCCTAAGGAAATGATTGCCAAAAGCACCCTTACCTCAAACTACCTGAACGGGAAGTTGGAAATTGCCGTTCCCGAAAAACGACGGAAAGGAAGCGGGAAAGAATTGATCATTGAAGGGGCAACCGGCAACAACCTGAAAAATGTCACCGTAAAATTTCCGTTGGGGATGTTTATTTGCGTAACCGGTGTTTCGGGAAGCGGAAAATCGACCCTCATCAACGAAACGCTGCAACCCATTTTAAGTCAAAAGCTTTACCGTTCGCTCAACGATCCGTTGCCTTACAAAGCTGTTTATGGAACAGAACATGTGGATAAAGTGGTAACCGTGGATCAATCTCCTATCGGACGTACGCCGCGTTCAAATCCGGCAACCTATACGGGCGTTTTCAACGATATTCGTGCCTTGTTTGCCGAGATGCCCGAAGCAAAAGTGCGCGGCTACAAACCCGGTCGCTTCTCGTTCAATGTGAAAGGCGGACGTTGCGAAGCGTGTGGCGGAAACGGATACAAAACCATCGAGATGAATTTTCTGCCCGATGTAATGGTCCGCTGCGAAGTATGTCACGGAAAGCGGTATAACCGCGAAACGCTTGAGGTGCGTTACAGAGGAAAATCCATTGCCGATGTGTTGGACATGACCATCAATGCGGCGGTGGAATTTTTCGAGAATGTCCCTCCCATTCTTCGTAAGCTCGAAGTGCTGCAGGAGGTGGGGTTGGGATACATCAGACTTGGGCAGTCGTCCACCACGCTTTCGGGCGGCGAGAGTCAGCGGGTGAAACTGGCTGCCGAGCTTGCCCGCATCGACACGGGCAACACCCTTTATATACTCGATGAACCGACGACGGGTTTGCATTTCGAGGATATCCGGGTGCTTCTTGCCGTGTTGAACAAGTTGGTGGACAAAGGCAATACCGTGATCGTTATCGAGCATAATCTCGACGTGATCAAATGTGCCGATCATATTATCGATCTCGGTCCCGAAGGCGGGGAAGAAGGGGGATACATTATGGTTACGGGTACTCCTGAACAGATCTGCAAAAACACCGAAAGTTACACGGCACGGTATCTCCGTGAAGAGTTGCGTTTACCGTCCTGAGAAAGTTAAAAATGAGAGTTTGATGAACATTTATTCGTTCTTTTCGTTTATTTGACAGCAACGTTCCATAGGATATAAAGTAGAATAATTATAAATTAGGAACGGGAATCGGAATAAAAAATAGTTGAGCAATATGGCAAACATAACATTTATATAAAGAACTGGTTCCTGAGATTGCACAGGAGCCGGATTATAATTCTGCAATCAACTCGATAGTGTAGTTTGTTTCATGAAGATTGTGTTAACAGGGAAAGTCTGCGAAGAGATTCGCGGACTTTTCGCTTTTTTTCTCCTATTTTGTAACCAAATGCGGGTGAGGGTAGTCTTATGAACGACATGAGAAAAATTAAACCCTTTAAAAATCAAAGAAAATGATGGAAGATGTTTTAATTCCGATTGTAGCCATTCTTTCTACCATTGCATTGCCTATCGTGACGGCATTGGTATTGATACTCAAAAAACTCAATGCAGACCATAACGAACGGATGGCGTTGATCAATCAGGGAATTATCCCGCCAAACGAACCCAAAAAGAAAACCAATCCCAACCGGATGGTTTCCCTGCGCAACGGCATTATTCTGGCGGCATTGGGTATCGGTATTCTCGTTGGTTTCCTTTGTTCGCAATACCTCGTTATCGGGGAAGAGAACAAATTCTGGATTATGTCGGCATCGATTGTGTTTTTCCTGGGAGTAGGTTATCTCGTTTATTTCCTGGCTACGCGCAACATGCCGAGGGAAAGCCAAATAGAGCAACCCTGCGAATAATTTTTTGCGATGGACGAACGATTGTGTGTTCAGCAAGTACTTTCCGGCAATACTTCCGCATTTGCTTATTTCGTAGAAACCTATCAGGATATGGCCATGACCATTGCTTTGAGGATTTGCGGCAATAGGCAGGATGCGGAGGATATTGTGCAGGAAAGCTATCTGAAAGCATTTCGTAATCTGCACAGTTTCCGTAGCGACAGCAAATTTTCTACCTGGCTTTACCGCATTGTGTACAACACGGCCGTAACCCATACCCGTGCGAGGATGTGGACAGCCGATTACGGGAAAGAAGCCGAGGAAGTACCCGCTTTGTCGAGCGATAATCCGGAATTGCAAATGGAAGAGGCCGAGAAAAAAGAAATGGTTACGGAAATTCTTGATCGTATGTCGAAAGGCGATGCGTTGTTGCTTACCTTATATTACATGGAAGACCATTCGGTAAAGGAGGTGGCAAAAATTACGGGACTGAACGAGTCGAACGTGAAAGTTAAACTTTTTCGTGCCCGAAAAGTGTTTAAAGAAAGGTTGTTCAATTATTTGCGATGTGATCGTAAGAAATGTTGCAAAGAAACGGGAATAAAAAATGGAAGATAAAAATCGAAAAAACAATTTGCAGGAAGAGGAGCTGATGCGCGAACTCATTCGTTCGGGTAAAACTCAAGCATCCGAAAATCTGAAATGCCGCATTATGCAACAAATACAGACGGAACAGGCACTCACGAGCCGGACGGAATCTTTTGCGCCAAAAAGGCAGGAGAGTATATGGGGCGAGTTCAAAACGATTTTCGGCATCATGTATGCCGTGTTGGCTGTTGTTGCAGCAGGTACTTTCTTTCTTAAAGGGAAGGAATTCTTTTTATCCGTCCAATTTTGGAACATCGTTATTGTGGTGGCTTCCGTTTTCAGCATCTTCTGGATGATAACTTGTTTGGACAGCCATTTGCGTGAGAAAAAAGAAAAAAAGCTTCTTCCGAAAAAAGATAAAGCGGGAGAATAGGATGTTTCTCCCGACTGCTCATCCAAACAAACGTTTGAAAGATCATTGCATTCGTTTGATGATGCTGTACGATTCCACAATGCCCAATTCGCCGGCTTTACGCAAATCGTCAAGTCCCGCCGTTGTTTCGCCGATGGAAAGTCGCGCCAGACCGCGGTTGAAATAGGCTTCGGCAAAATTGGGTTCGCGTTTGAGAGCTTCGGAATAATCGTTGATGGCTGCGCGGTAATCTTTTTCTATCGTATAAATTTCGGCACGATTGTAATAGGCATAGAAAAAGTCGGAATTGAGCTGAAGTATTTTTTCGTAATCCTTGAGAATGGCATCATAACCGATGATTTCCTTAGAAACTTCAGGCACCTTTGGCACGTTTTGACCCGTAAATTTTTCGTTGCGCGAAGGGAGTTTTATTTTCAACGGAGAATCGCCACCCTTCAGTCCGTCTTTTTGTTGAGCCATTGCATCCACTTCCATTTCTTTGCTGCGGATGACGGCACGGGCAAAATAAGCTATCGTCATGTCGGGCTTCAGCGAAATCGTTTTGTTTATATCCTCCAACGCATTGGTATAATCCTGTATCAGCATGTAATCCATTCCCCGTCCGAAATACAACATGGCATTATGTGGATTTTCTTCAATCTGCTTCGAATAGTTGTTGATGGATCGGAAATGGGTCTGAATCTGCAATTCGTTTAACCCTGCCTCATTGTTGGTAATTCTCAGTTTCCAAGCCAAACCCGATTCGTTGTTTACCTTGTCCAGCTCTTTCAAGAAATAAACGGGGCGTTGCACTTCGTAAGGTTTTTCGTAGTAGGTAAGCACGAATTTGGGTTGCAGCTCCACTCGTGCGTGCAGGTTTTGCACCTTACCTCTGCTTCGGTTCCGATAATTGCTTTTTTGTTCCGTTTCTTTGTCGGCAACCACTAGCATATTGAACTTTTCGATGTCGGTGTCCGTTGTTTCTCGGGTCTCTTTGGGTTGCATATCTTCCTTTGGTTTTGTGGGATGGGTTGCGGAAGCCGCATTTTTGGTGAACTTGGATTCTTCGTTTCTTGCCAGATAGAAATCTTGTTCCGCACCGGCCAAATCACCCATTTTTCGTTTCAATTCCGAACGCATGTAGTATCCCTGAAAGAAATCGGGATGTTCCCTGAGCACGACATTCAAATCGGCCAATGCCCCTTCGAGGTTGTTGATCTCGTTGTTGAGCAATGCCCTGTTGAGATAGGCAATGGTATTGCCGGGTTCCAGTTCGAGCACTTTGTTGAAATCTTCGATAGCGCGGTTGTTGTCGCCCACTTGCGCACGCAACAGTCCCCGGTTGAAGCGGGCTATCAGGTTGTTGGCATCCATTTCGAGCACCCTGTCGTAGTCGGCCATAGCTCCGCGTAAGTCGTTCAGATGATATTTTACCAACCCGCGGTTGATGTAATTTCCTTCGAAATACGGATCCAGGCGGATGGCTTCGTCCAGATCGGCAAGGGCTTTGTTGTATTCGTTGAGCTGATAATACAGCAATCCTCTTGCTGCAAACGATTGCGAAGTGTACGGGTCGATTTCTATGGCCTTGTCGTAATCGGCAAGGGCAAGGGTGGTGTCTTTTTGTTCGAGATGCATTTGTGCGCGAGCCAGGTAGCCGGGAACATAGTCGGGAAACAAATGAATCAATTCGTCGAAATATTTTCCGGCTTCCTTATACTGTTTCATTTGCATTTGCACGATGCCCATATTTACCAGCGTCAGTTTGTCTTCGGGAAAAAATTCGAGGCTTCGCCGGTAATCTTCCGCTGCTTCTGTAAATTTTTCTTGGTTCTGACGTGCAGCGGCACGTAGCTGATATGCCGCCATCCAATAGGGGTTGCGTTCGAGACAAAGTGTGCAGTCGTCTTCTGCCCCCTTGAAATCGTCGAGCATGAACTTGGCCAGTCCTCGGTAATAATAAGGATCGGCCAGATATGGTTTGGCACTGATTACCTGGTTGAAATATTGTATGGCGAGTACATAATCTTCAAAATAAAGCGCATTGCGCCCAATCAGCATCACCCTGTCGGTATTCACCTGCGCCGGAAGCGAAAGAGAACCCAGCAGTA
>LSQX01225843.1_pt1 | contig 18297 bp, 17 predicted proteins | sample 654561 | NCBI WGS metagenome assembly LSQX01 (sample SAMN04489861, study PRJNA283612) | anaerobic digester metagenome | isolation source: 4 biogas reactors fed with cattle manure at either 37C or 55C with and... | place: Denmark: Kongens Lyngby | collected 2014
TTCGATTCCGGTCTCCGGCACCACAACTAAAGCCCTTACAAATCAACCTTTGTAGGGGTTTTTGCTTGTTGGCTATTACCACTTCTAGCCATTTTATTATTAATCCATGCCTTTTATGAAACCTTGCAAAGGATATCTGTTATACCATCATAAATAATTGACAGCCAATCTTTTAAATTTTTCTGTTTCAGGGCATTGAAATTTGATCTGCTATAATTTAAACTTATGATGTGCGTGATATTATCAGCCCAATGATCCATGGTGATTTCATTACAATGGGTAATTCATGAAAGCAAATGAGTCTTATGGATACCCTTTCTTTTTACCCCTTTTTGCCTGCAAATATTATATGTTAACACCGTGAATGGAGAGTATCAATGTTCATTCGGCTATCGAAAAGTTTAAGGGGGGCAGAGTGCTATGATTGAACGTTTACGTTTTTATGACAAAAGGGATTGGTTCCTAAAGAAGCGTTTCGGCTTGTTCATCCACTGGGGACTTTACAGCATTCCGGCCTGGCATGAGCAAATCCTTTGGCGCGGACGAATGTCACGCAAGGACTATGAGCAATTGATCCATAAGTTTAACCCAGCGCTCTTCGATCCGGACCAATGGCTGGAATTAGCAAAAAGCGTCGGAATGGAGTATATCTGCTTTACCGCGAAACATCACGACGGTTTTTGCATGTTTGATACAAAATACACCGATTACAATATTATGAACACACCCTATGGCAAAGACATTCTAAGAATGCTGGCTGATGCCTGTCAACGCCACAACATGGTGATGGGGGTATACTATTCAATCGTTGATTGGCATCATCCCAATTACCCGAATCAGGGACGACATCACGAAATGTTTGGGCCAAGGGAAGGTGATGAGCCGAATCTGAAGGAATATTTCCGTTATATGGAGAATCAGGTGGTGGAGCTTTGTACCAATTATGGAGAGATCGGACAGTTTTTCTGGGATTTGAACGTCTGCGAATACAATAATACTGCCTTTAATGACCATCTGCGCAGTCTGCAACCTGGCATGGTTATTAATGACCGCGGGCCTGACAACTGGGATTTTACAACACCTGAGCGCCAGGTCCCCGAGGGCGGCGAATTTCAAACACTGACTGAGGCTGTACAATCCGTGGGAAGGGAGAGCTGGGGCCATAAAATTGACGAGGATTATTACAGCCATAAATACCTGATGCGAGCGATCGACCAGGTGCTGGCCATGGGCGGCAACTACATGCTGAATGTAGGGCCTAAAGCCGATGGTACGTTGGATGAGCGTGACATCCGTACCCTTAAGCGGATTGGCGATTGGTATAACCGGGTAAAAGAGGCGTTTGAGGATGCGATTCCGGCAACTTCCATGATAACCGATAATATTGTTACACCAATGAGGGATCCCATGCTTCTCACCCGCCGGGGAAATACAATCTATGTTCATCTTTATAAAGATGCCGAAGCCGACGGTATTGTGGTCAAACCTTTTGATAAACTCCCCCTGAAAGCAACATTACTTAATAACGGACAAGAACTGGAAACCTGTGTTAATATGCCCCCGACCCTGCACAGGGAGGGCAGGGAATATCTAAGGATTAGAAACTTGCCGGTTAACGAGATCACCGACGAGGTGCTGATTATAAAGCTGGAATTTGACGATGTTCTCTGCGAGTGATGCCAGCTTCAGACATGTAAATGGACGATATTTCAAATCAGTTAAAGACTTAATATGTATGAATAATAATATAACGACACAGATTTGGAGGAATTAATGTGGAAAAACCTGTACTGGTAGTTATGGCTGCTGGGATGGGCAGCCGTTACAAAGGATTGAAGCAGATTGATCCTGTTGGAAAAAACGGCGAAGTAATAATTGATTTCTCACTGTACGATGCTCTCAGAGCAGGCTTTCAAAAGGTTATATTCATTATAAAAGAGGAAATGGAGGACAAGTTTCGCCGGATCATAGGGGATAAGGTCTCCAGGTTTATGGAGGTTGAATATGCTTATCAACGGCTGGACGATCTGCCGGAAGGCTATTCCGTGCCTGAAGGCAGGGTCAAACCGTGGGGAACTGCCCATGCGGTATTGTCCTGCCGGCATATAATCAAAGGGATTTCCTTTGCAGTAATAAATGCCGACGATTTTTACGGCAGAACTGCATATAAACTGATATATGATTATCTGCTTAATACCAGAGACGATGAAAAATATCGTTATGCCATGATAGGATACTCACTGACCAATACAATGACAGAGCACGGCCATGTGGCCAGAGGTGTTTGCATGGTGGATGAAGAGGGGTATCTGAAGGAAATAAATGAAAGAACGCGTATAGAAAAGAGGAATGGACAACCCCATTATACGGAAGACGGTAAGCATTGGATACCACTACCGGAAAACAGTGTTGTTTCGATGAATTTTTGGGGATTTACACCCAGTTTCCTGCTGGAGCTGGAACAAAAATTCCCGATTTTTCTTAAAAGAGCCCTTCGCGAAAACCCTTTAAACGAAGAATACTTTCTCCCAAGCGTAGTGGACTCGCTGTTAAAAGAAGGTAAGGCAAGTGTTAAGGTTCTGCATACGCCGGATAAATGGTACGGCATAACTTATCGTGAAGATAAACCTTCGGTGACCGCAGCTTTGACGAAAATGCAGGAAGCCGGGCTATATCCGCAAAAATTATGGGAGGGTGAGTCATGGAAACTTTGAATAAGGATATCATAATTGAGGTTGCTGATGCATTTCAGTTGGAAGGCAGGGTACTGAACGCCAAGCCATATGGTTCAGGGCATATCAATGATACGTTTGCCGTAGAGTGTGAAAGGAAAGATGGTAGCATTAAACGCTATATTCTTCAAAGGATCAATACAAATGTATTTAAGAATCCGGTTCAGGTGATGGAGAACATAGTAGGTGTGACCAATTACTTGGGGAAGCTGATTGAGAAGTTGGGCGGAGATCCCATGCGTGAAACCCTCACGGTTATTCCGACACGGGATAATAAGAGCTTTTATGTGGATAATCAGGGAGGTTACTGGAGAAGCTTCCACTTTATAGAGGATACCATTACTTATGATCAGGTGAGGAGCAAGGAAGATTTTTATAACTCTGCTCGGGCTTTTGGCAAATTTCAGATGTTGCTATCGGATTATCCTGCGGAAACTCTGCATGAGACCATACCGAACTTTCACAATACTGTAGATCGCTTTGCAAAATTCGTGGAAGCTGTGGAGAAGGATATTTGCGGGCGGGTCAAATATGTCTCCAGCGAAATTGCCTTTGTTATGGAGCGGGAGAGGGACACCTATAAGCTGATCGATTTGCTGAATGAGGAAAAGCTGCCCTTGAGGGTTACTCATAACGATACCAAGCTGAACAATGTGTTGATAGACAAAAAAACGGGAGAAGGCATCTGTGTTATAGATTTGGATACGGTTATGCCCGGCACATCCTTGTATGACTATGGGGATTCAATTCGTTTTGGCGCTACCTATGCGGCAGAAGACGAGCCTGATCTTTCAAAAGTTAATTTTGATCTGGAACTGTTTGAAGTTTACACAAAGGGCTGGCTGGAGGTAGCCGGTGATGTGCTGACCCCGTATGAAATAGAGAATTTGCCCATGGGAGCCAAATTGATGACCCTGGAGTCCGGCATCAGGTTTCTCACCGATTATCTGTCCGGCGATACATATTTTAAGGTTCACAGGGAAGGACATAACCTGGATCGGTGCCGTACCCAGTTAAAATTGGTGTCCGACATGGAAGCCTGTTGGGGTGAAATGAGGAGAATAGTGCAAAAATATTCAAAAAAACAGGTTCAAAGGAACTCCATGTGACAGCTCTTTTCTAAACGAAGAGAATTTCTTTCATACACAGGAATTTGAAGGTAATAATTGGAATTTCAAACGCTTTAACCCCGGGCATTTTCAATTGATAGAAAACGCATTCAAGATTTGATGGATTTGGGGATCGAGGCAGATCTGATACTATGGCATCCGTATGATCGCTGGGGATTTAGCAGGATGACCAAGGAAGAGGACGATTTATATTTAAGTTACGTGATTGCCCGTTTCGCAGCCTATAGAAATGTATGGTGGTCACTGGCCAACGAATATGATTTACTTCGAAATAAAACTCTAAAGGATTAGGAACGGTTTACTTCGATAATTTGTGAAAAAGATCCTTATAATCATTTGAGATCTATACATAACTGTAGAGCACCTTATGATTTTTCCAGACCCTGGGTTACCCATTGTAGCGTTCAAAGAGTTGATGTATATAGAACTACCGAGAATGTGAATCAGCTCAGGATTCGATTTAAAAAACCGGTTATTTTTGATGAGTTTGGTTATGAAGGGGATATTGAATGGGGATGGGGAAACATAACAGGACAAGAGGTAGTAAGGCGTTTTTGGGAAGCTATCTGCCGCGGCGGCTATGCAACCCATGGGGAAACTTTTGTTAATCCTGAGAATGTGTTATGGTGGAGCCATGGTGGTACACTTCATGGAGAGAGCGGTGAGAGGTTAAAGTTTTTGTATAAGATTTTATGTGAGACGCCGGGACATGGCTTAAAACTATATAGATTATACTGGGATGATGTCGCTGCCGTACCGGATGAGCCGTGGAACAGAGGTGAGTATTATCTGATATATTATGGCTTTAATCGTCCCAGTTTTAGGAGCTTTTATTTTGATGATACAACGGAATACAGAGTAGAAATTATCGATACGTGGAATATGACCATTACCGATGCAGGGATTTATAAGGGGAGATTTACCATTCAACTTCCCAAAAGACAGTATATGGCAATAAGATTGAAAAAGATATGAATGATATGATGAGAAATAAAAATATAATTAAGAGCACGTAACGATCTACCTTGCACCACGATAGGTAACTTATTATCCGGCCGTGATCTTTCGACCACGACCGAACAGTTCATTACCTAGCGTGATGGGTCGTTCGACTATACAGGATACCTGTACGACCCTATGCAACCTCTCGGCTGCATAGAATCGTTAGTCAACTAAGCAGTTCACCTGCGGCACCCTGTATAATCTTAGCTCGACCCTGCATAGCAGGTTGGAATCCCATTGCAATCGAAATATTTATTAACAATATTCAACTGCAATAGAACTTTTCCCCACCATGCAGGATCTTCCCTCCGACTGCATACAAGCCTCATCGGACCTGTATGCAATCTTTGGCCGACCCATATACACCCTGTAGGAGCGTATATGAGTCTGGGCTCAACCGTTACGTGCCCTTTCGCTATTTATATTAACCAGCTCAGATTGATTTTATTCTGGTAATAAGAGGTTATTTGTTTCATTTGAGAAAAGCCGGTGCCATATTTGTTTTTCGATGTATTGAAAAAAAAGAACACTGCCGGTTCACGATGTTATATATTCCATCGTTACCATATAAATATCAGTGTTTTTTGCTCTCATCTTCATATAATATGAACAAAAAGCAAAGGAGTATATATTGAAAATGGGTAACGAAGCTGGAATATTCAATGCCGAGGAATATATAACAAAACTTCCCATGCGCCGTTGGAATCAAAAGACCAGCAGTTGGGAGATCGATTATGCCGATTATCTTGAAGTTAAGTGGAGGATGGTGTGGTTTCGTAACGAGAACAGAGAAAACACAAGGACCTCCATACGGGATAAAATCATCGATACCAAGAGCAGGTTTGCTTACTATGAACTTGAGATCGTTGACAGCAAAGGAAACGTTGAAATAGGCGTTGGTTCCGAGACCGGGGATGATTTTGAGGACTATATAGAAAAAGCATATACCAAGGCTTACGGAAGGGCATTAGCGGCCTTGGGATATGGTACGCAATTTGCGCCCGAGTTGGAGGAAGGCGAGAATGTTATGGACAGCCCCGTTGAAAGTCAAAAGGGAAAAGCAGAAGCTGTGACCAGCGAGAGACCGATTACCGAAGCCCAGCGAAGGGCAATATATGCGATTTATAATGCCCTTGGATATTCGGAAGCTCAAATGAGAGAAATAATACAAAACAGATACAACAAAAGCGAAAGCAAATCGTTGACCAGGCGGGAAGCCTCCGATCTTATCGATTATCTGAACAGTATAAAAAATGAAAATATAACCCATTAAAAACAGCTCAGCTATTATTTTCTTGACTCCACCCCTGTCGGTAATATAAAATGGATTTATACTAAAACACAGGGGTGGATAATATATGGCGCAGATCATACCTTTTAAAGGATTGCGGTATAGCGAGGCCAAGGTAGGAGATCTATCAAAGGTAATGACCCCACCGTATGACATCATTTCGCAGACCGAACAGGAACAGTACTACAATATGCATGATTATAACATAATCCGTCTGGAATTGGGCAAGGAAGAGCCGGGAGACAATGAATACAACAACAAATATATCCGGGCCAGCCAATACCTGAACAGCTGGATAGAACAGCAGGTCCTGATAAAAGAGAGCCAACCCTCATTATATATCTATCAGCAAAAATTCAGGCTTTCCGATGGAACTGAATACACAAGAACCGGTTTTGTCGGCCTGGTAAGGTTGGAGGAGTTTTCTAAGGGTATTATACTGCCGCATGAAAATACCCTGTCCAAACCCAAGGCTGATAGGCTGCAGCTTATGCGGGCATGTGGTGCTAACTTCAGCCAGATATTCTGCCTTTACGATGATCCGGAAAAAGGAGTTCCCGAGCTTCTAAATCAGCATATATCAGCCAATGCGCCCGATATACAGGTTGAGGCTATTGAGGGAATTACAGAAAGGCTTTGGGTGATGTCCGATCCGGTTATAATTACTGAAATTCAGGAAAGCATGGCACAAAAAAAGCTATATATCGCCGATGGTCACCATCGGTATGAGACTGCCCTTACATACCGGAATGAACAAATTGAGAAGAACCCTCATCATACCGGGAATGAGCCCTATAATTATGTGATGATGATGATGGTGGAGATGGATGATCCTGGCCTGCTTATACTTCCCACACACCGCATTATTTGCGGCATAAAAGATATAGAGAGTAAGGAGTTTCTGAGAAGAGCCGGCAAATATTTCCATATAGAGGAATATGATTTTTGTGGTACAGGTCGGATGGAAAGATCGGAGGAGATCGATGCAGTATTAAAGAAAAAGGGGCTCCACAGCTTTATCTATTATGATGGAGGTTATAAAAGCTTTTTCGTATTATCATTGATGGATCCGGATATAATGAAGGAGCGGCTCCCCGATCATGATGAATCTTACAGATCCCTCGATGTATGCATTCTTCACACTCTGCTGATTGAGCCCATCTTGGGGATAGGCAAGGAACAGCTGGCAAGCCAGGATTTTGTCAGGTACACTCATGATATAAGTGAAGGAGTGGGGATGGTAGAGGATGGAATATGTCAGATGGCATTTTTTATGAACCCGACAACGGTAAAGCAGGTAAAGGATGTTTCTTTGGCCGGTGAAAAGATGCCCCAGAAATCAACCTATTTTTACCCCAAACTGCTTACCGGTTTGGTATTGAATAAGATGGATTGATTATTGAGCCTGTTTACAAGCAGTTTTTTGGAATTAAAATGACAACATAACAGTATAACCCTGTAGGCTTATACAGCAGGATACCTCTGGGATCCTGCTGTTTTTGTTTTATCTGCCGAATATTTGATCTTCTTTTGTGTATTCTATATTTAAGGGTACCGGTAAGGAAGCCGGTTGTCGCAATAAAATTCTATAAATCTCGGAATATTTTGTGAGAGGTTATTTTTATGGGATATACAAAAAATCCAAAGAATATTGAAGCAATGCAAAAGAATAGAAATGAGCAGTTAAAAAGCGAGGAAAGAGTGGATCTAACCCTCGAAAAAAGCGTAAGCAAGAATCTGGAGAAGTTTAAAGCTTTTTTGGGGGAAAGCAGCGATGCTGTCTTTAGGGAATTCAGTTTAGGTATGCAGGGGATACCCTGCGCTGCCGTATTCATAGACGGCCTGGTAGATGAAATGGTTATAAACGAGCAGATTCTAAAACCTATGATGTATCAGATAGCCATTCTTGAAAACACTCTCCAAAAGCCGATAGAGCCGGGTAAAGCCTTTGAGTATGTCAAGATGCGTGTCCTGGCTGTGGGAGATATTAAAGAGGCCGAAACGCTGGACGAGGCTTTTATATTGATTATGTCCGGTGAAGTCGGGATAATGATAGAAGGCTTTGAAAAAATACTGATTGCGAGTGCCCGGGGCTGGCCGCAGAGAAGTATAGAGGAGCCTCCGTCAGAAATCGTAATTCGAGGTCCAAGGGAGGGGTTTACCGAAACCCTGCGCTCAAATACAGCATTATTGAGGAGAAAAATCAAGGACCCGAATTTTGTGATCAAGAACATTCAGATAGGCCGCCGGGGGAAGACGGACGTAGCGTATGCCTATATAAAGGGAATAGCCAATCAGAAACTGGTGGAAGAGGTGGAACGCCGTCTAAATCAAATAGATGTGGATATTTTCCTGGACAGCAGCCAAATAGAACATCATGTTCAGGACAGGTATATGACAATTTTCCCCCAGATAGAGGTCAGCGAACGGCCTGACAGGACAGCAGCAAGCCTGGCAGAAGGACGCGTAGCCATATTGATGGACAACAGCCCCTATGCCCTGATTGTTCCGGCTACGTTTTACCAGTTTTTTCAGAGTTCTGAAGACTACTATGAGCGTTGGCCATTAGCATCGATTATCAGAATTTTGCGGTGGATAGGAGCTTTTCTCGCCTCTCTTACCCCCGGGCTGTACGTATCAATCGTATCCTTTCATCCCGGCTTTATTCCAACCAGCCTGGCAATTTCCATAGCAGCCACCCGGGCCACCGTACCCTTCCCCGCCTTTCTTGAGGCTTTGCTCATGGAATTGACTTTTGAGCTTCTCAGGGAAGCGGGTGCCAGGCTGCCCAGGGCTATCGGCCAAACAATAGGAATTGTAGGCGGCCTGATAATCGGTGATGCAGCAGTTAGAGCAGGGATCACCAGCCCGATTATGGTCATTGTGGTGGCCATAACGGCCATTGCTTCATTTATAATTCCATCGTATAATGCTGCCCTGGGCATAAGGCTGTTGCGTTTTCCGTTTATAATTCTGGCGGCAATTTTTGGTATATATGGTGTCATACTGGGTTTCATATTTTTAAACGTACATCTGGTGAGCCTAAAAAGCTATGGTGTCAGCTTTATGACCCCACAGGCACCCATAAGATATCAAGACTGGAAAGACTTTTTAATCCGTCTTCCCAGCCAAATGGCCATGCGGAGGCCAACCAGCACATATCCGGTAGATATCGACCGCAGGGAACAAGACCCTGTCAAGGAGGAGCATAATGAAAGATAAAACTGACAGATTAAGCAATATACAAATATCATTTCTTATATCATCTACCATTATTGGAGTGACAGTACTGGTTCTGCCCCGTACAGCCGCAGAGTTGGCCAAATCCGGGGGGTTTATTGCCACATTTGTCACCGGAATATTAATGGCACTTGTTCTGCTGATAACCGCCCTTTTGGCCAAAAGATTTCCAAGAAGCACTATTATAGAATTCAGCAGTGAAATAATAGGTATTGTGCCAGCTAAGACATTGGGTGTTATCTTTCTTCTTCATTTTATAGTCGTTAGTTCCTCTATACTCAGAATCTTCTGTGATGCCATAAAGGTGTTGTTGTTGGAACAAACTCCCTTGGAGATATTGATAATTACTTTTCTGTTTGTTGTTGTGTATCTGTGTCTCAACGGCATCAGTTCCATTGCAAAAATATGTGAATATTTTGAACCGCTGGTCATTGGAACGATGTTTTTGGTTATCGTTTTGTCTTTCAGGAATTTTAGTCATGAGGAGCTTCTTCCTGCCTTCAGAGAGGATGTATTTGAATGGATTTCGGCAATACCAGCCCTTACGATTTCTTATCTGGGTTTTGAAATACTTCTATTTGCCGCACCTTATGTGCAAAATCCAGATAAAATTATCAGATATGCTCTCCTGGGTATACTGCCTTCCGTCGTGGTTTACACCCTGCTTGTTACGGTTACCATCGGAACGGTGGGAGTGGAACCGGTGGCCCGATCCCTCTATCCCGTTATTCAGCTGGCAAGATATATACGCTTCCCGGGAGGCTTTGGTGAAAGATTCGATATTTTTTTCATGGTATTCTGGATTTTGGGAGCATATACTACCCTGTCATCATATATTTATATGGCTTCTGTATCCCTTAGCAGGTTGCTGGGCTTAAGAGATTTCAGACCTTTCGTAATGTTAATTGTTCCTTTTTTATATGTACTTTCGCTTGTTCCTCAAAATATAAAGGAAATCAGCACCTTTTCCCAATATGCTAGCTACTTAGGCTTGGTAGTACTGGCTTTGGTGGTAATTGTCTATATATTGGCCCTCATCCTAAAGAAAGGAGAGGTGAGTAGGTGAGAAGCATCAGGCAATTAATGCTCCTTGTATTAACGTTTGGGACTATGCTTGTTCAGGTAGGGTGTTGGGATAGAACCGAAATTGAAAAAAATGCCTTTATACTGGGAATTGGTTTGGATGTAACCGGCAAAAATGATCAAAATGATGATAAGGTTATGATAACGTATCAAATTGCCCTGCCCGCTGCCATGATAGGGCAGGCAGGACAGGGAGAAGGAGGGGGTGGAGGTGGCGGGGAATCATCAACATTGAATATCAGCATAAAGGCTGTAAATTTGGCAACAGCAGAGCAGACCCTTATGGCAACCCTTAACCAGGTTCCTAATTACACACATCTTCAATTGGTGGTTTTTGGTGAAGAATTGGCAAAAAAAGGGATTGAGAAATATATCGATTTTTTCTTCAGAGATCCGAGGGTGAGGCAACGAACGAAGGTGGCGGTTTGCAAGGGCAAAGCCGGTGATATCTTTAAAATTCAGCCCAAGACAGTTCAGAGTACCTCCCAGTATATTAGCGATCTATTGGATGAAAATGAAAAACACAACCTGATGATACTCATGCCTCTTGATTTTGGTTTTATGCAAAGGCATTTCATACGCAGACTTGATATATGTTTACCCCGCGTTACGGTAAAAAAAGACACGCTTACCCTTGAAGGAGCAGGTGTGTTTAGCGGAGATAAATTAATTGACTGGCTTACCGGTTCCGAGGTTATGGGCCTGAAATGGCTGCACGGAGAGCCGGCCAAGGGAATAATAAATATTCCCGGTGAAAAGTTAAAGGCGGGAAATATAGCATTTAAAATTATTAATAACAACGTTTCAATACAGCCTGTACGGAAAGATAACTCTTTTTGCCTGAAAGCGAAAATTGAAGTTGAAGGCGATATATCCGAGATTCAAAATGAACGACTTGATACGTACAATATCAGCATTATCCGGGAGGTTGAAAAACTGACGGAACAAAAAATAATACAATCATGCAAGGAGGTATTCAAAAAATTGGTGGATGAATACAAAACCGACTGTATTGAATTTGGACGCAGGGTACAAAACTACTATCCGGATTTTTGGGAAAAGAACAAGGAAAAATGGAATGAGTATTTTGTTAATACCACCCTTGATCTGGAGGCTGAGGTTAAGATAAGAAGGGTAGGGGTTATCAAATAGAAAAGACTTTTATAAGACTTATCAGATAAACAAACTGACGAAATAGGATATTACGCCTACCGATAAATATGTAAGCCCGCACCATTTGGCAATATTCCGTTCTACAGGAAATTTACCCCCTTCTTCCAAAAGGTAGATCACATATTGAAGCAGGCCGCACACAAGCATTAAAAAGGAAAAATAGGGTGATATAAATATATTCGGGATTGAGGACCAATCGATGCTCATATTGGTTTACCTTTCACATCATGAATTTGTCATCAGTCATTATTAGTATTCCCATTATGGATTTGGAATATCACATCACAAAAAAATTGGCCTCAAACTCCCTTGTCTGAGGCCAATAATTGTCGGTATTACACAAAAACACTGACTCCTTGTCCGCACCATTTTTCTCTGAGTTTGGGCTTTTCAATCTTCCCAGTGGGATTCCTGGGAATCCTGTCGAAGAAAACCTTTCTAGGACGCTTATACCTTGGCAACAATTGGCAGAACTCCAGGATATCCTCTTCGGACAGCTTCCTTCCCGGTTTGAGTTCTACTATGGCTGCGGGAACTTCACCCAACCGTTTATCGGGTATGCCTATGACGGCAGCATCCTTTATGTCTTCATGAGCCTGGAGATGATTCTCAATCTCCACCGGGAAAATGTTTTCGCCTCCGCATATGACCACATCTTTTTTTCGATCAACCAGATATATGAAGCCGTCTTCATCCTGGCGTGCCATGTCCCCGGTATACAGCCATCCATCTTTCAAAACTTTGTTGGTGGCTTCAGGATTTTTGTAATAGCCCTTCATCACTCCCGGCCCTTTTACTATGAGCTCTCCCACCTGACCCTGTGGGACCGGTTTGCCGTTTTCATCCACAATCATTGCCTGCCAGTTGTAGCCGGGAAGTCCGATGGCGCCCACTTTGTCAATGTTTTCAATGCCCAGGTGTACACAGCCGGGGCCAGTGGATTCACTTAATCCGTAATTTGTATCGTACATCTGGTTGGGGAAGTATTTTTTCCATCTGCGGATCAGACTTGGGGGAACGGGTTGGGCACCAATGTGCATAAGCCTCCATTGATCCAGTTTATAGTCATTTATGTTGATCTCCCCGCTTTCGATGGCATCGAGTATATCCTGGGCCCACGGCACCAGCAACCATACTATGGTTACCTGTTCTTCGGAAACTGCTTCCAGGATCCATTGGGGTTTCACACCCCGCAATATAACGGCTTTAGAACCTACTATCAGGCTCCCAAACCAGTGCATCTTTGCTCCGGTATGATACAGCGGGGGGATGCATAGGAAATTATCTTCGTGAGTTTGAAGATGGTGATGGTTTTCCGTTATGCATGCCGAAACCAGATTCCCATGGGTAAGCACAATGGGTTTAGGGGTTCCCGTCGTACCGGACGTGAAATAAAGAGCCGCTTCATTTTCATCGCTTATGGGGATATCGGGCTCATTTGCCGGGTACTCGCTTATGATACAGCTGTAAAGCTGGTCATTGTTTTCATTATTGCTGCTTTCCCCAACGAAGACAAACTCTTTAAGATAGCTGTTCTTTCCTTGAATGCACCCAATTCTTTCTGTAAATTCGGGTCCGTATACCAGTATCTTTGCCTCCGCAACTTCAAGACATTTGCTGATTTCTTCGGCTGTAAACCTGAAATTAAGGGGCACCGCCCAGGCGCCTGATTTTAAGATTCCAAAATAAATTGGAAGCCATTCAAGGCAATTCATCAGTAAAAGACCAACCATATCACCGGGTTTTATTCCCCGAGATGTAAGATAATTGGCAAATCTGTTTGCATTGTTGTTAAATTCCTTCCAGGTAATCTCACGCCGAATACCGGCAACCGGATCCCGTTCTATTAAACTGATTTCATCGGCATAGATATGGGCATTTAAGGAAAGCATATCTGTGATGGGCATAAAAAAACCTCCATTCTTCCGTCCTACTGTGATTTTGATCTGTCGGGTATTCAACTCCAGGTAAAAAGAAACAACCTACCGTAATACCCTTTATAAATTCATTTATTTCTATTTTACGTATTTGTTATATTTATGTCAAGGGCCAAATGCCCGGTGTATTATGCATCCATATCTGTAGAATTATCTGTATACAAAAATAAATACATCCTGCCGGTTATATGTTAGAATATTATATATCCGCAGCAGCGACGATTGTTTTTAGCTATTCAGTATTAATGATTGGAAGAGGTGATTATATGGACAGGTTGGAACATATATTTCAGCTGCAGGCCAAATTTGATCAGGCTTTGGCGGAAAGGAGAAACCTCAAGCATATTGCACCGGAAGAATGGATACAAAAGGAAGTATTGGCCATCGTTTCTGAACTGGGTGAACTTCTTGACGAAACGAATTTTAAATGGTGGAAAAACCCTAAACCCGTCAACCAGGCCGCTTTAAGAGAAGAGCTGGTAGATATACTGCATTTTTTTGTAAGCATGTGTATAAAGCTTGGTATGACAGCCGAGGACTTATACCAGGGATACCTGGAAAAGAATAAAGAAAATTTTGATCGTCAGCAGGGGAAATCAGCGAAGTCGGGATATGAATGGGAGGTTGAATAGCCTCCTTTTTTTATTTACAAAAATATATCTTAAAAGATTTTATTTTGTTATCCTGCACGATATGCTCCGATTGTTCATAAAATAGTATTACCGAGTAAGGAGGCGATCTGATGGATAGCAAGATAGTTCTAGCATTTATTGGCGGCGATAGCCGACAATGCGTTGCTATGGATATGGCGGAAAAAAATGGGTATGGGGTTAAAGCCCTGGGCTTTGAAAATATAGATAATAGGAATATAAAAGTGTACAAGGATTTGGATGACGATGTATTTGACTGTCACGTCCTGATTTTTCCGATTCCTTATAAGAATAAATACGGATATATAAACATACCATCAGCTCCTCAATTCCTTGTGTTGGATGAAGTGATGAAGAAGATTCAACCGGGAACATTGATTATTTTGGGAAAAGCGGATGAGGATTTTAAACAGCAAGCTGCGGAAAAAAAGGTTCCGTTTTTTGATATATTTGAGGAGGAGTCCTTCTCGATACTCAATGCCATTCCAACTGCCGAAGGTGCCATACAGAGGGCCATGGAAAGGACCGATATTACCCTGCATGGTGCCAACGTTCTGGTGTTGGGATATGGCAGGATAGGAAAATCCCTGGCCAGGATGCTTAAGGGAATCGGAGCAAAGGTGACAGTTGAGGCACGAAAAGAGGAAGACTTGGCGTGGATATATGATAATGGCTATGTCGGGGTTCATTTGGATCAGCTGAACAATGTGCTTTCAACACAGCACATAATCTTTAATACCATTCCTCATCTTGTTCTCACCCGTGAGAGGCTGATGAAGGTAAACAGAGATGCTGTAATAATAGATCTTGCGTCTTTCCCGGGGGGAACTGATTTTGCAGCTGCCCGGGAGTTGGGAATAAAAGCTTATCTTGAACTAAGTCTTCCCGGTATTGTTGCACCCAAAACTGCCGGAAAAATTATATATTATGTGGTAAACAATCTGATTGAAAAAGCCAAAAATTGTGGTATTATAAGGGGGTGAAAATATGAGATTAAAAGGAATCAGAATAGGATTCTGTGTTACCGGCTCCTTTTGTACATTTGATGCGGTATTGGAGCAGTTGAAAAAAATTGTGGATGAAGGAGCAGAGGTGCTGCCTATTTTTTCGTATTCCGTTGCATCTACCGATACCCGTTTTACTTCGGCTGCTGAGTTTAGAAAAAAAGTTGAGCAAATAACCGGCCAAAAGGTTATTGATAATATTGTCGGTGTTGAACCTATCGGTCCGAAAAAATTGCTGGATGTGGTGGTTATAGCTCCCTGTACGGGCAACACCCTGGCCAAGCTGGTAAATGGAATTACTGATACTCCCGTTCTCATGGCGGCAAAAGCGCACCTTCGGAACCAGAAGCCGGTGGTAATAGCCATATCTACCAATGATGCCCTTGGAAATAATGCCAAGAATTTGGGACAGATTATCAATGTAAAGAATATTTATCTTGTCCCCTTCTGGCAGGATGACCCGGTGAAAAAGAACAATTCACTGGTTGCCGATATGAATAAGATTATCGATACCATTTTATCAGCTTTAAAGGGGAAACAGATACAGCCGGTCATAATTGAGAAAAGAATGCAGGATATAATATAAAACACTGAGGATATGGAGGAGTATTTATGAAGGTATTGATTCAAAAATTTGGCGGAACATCGTTGGCAACTTCTGAAGTAAGGGAAAAAGCTGCGCAGAAAATCATCAATGCCAAGAAAAGCGGATATAGCCCTGTCGTTGTAGTATCAGCCATGGGCAGAAACGGAGCCCCCTATGCCACCGATACGCTGCTTTCCCTTGTAAAGGATATTTGTCCCGCAACATACCCAAGGGAAGTTGATATGCTGATGTCATGCGGTGAAATCATATCCTGCGTTATAATGGTGTACACACTGAAGTCCAAAGGATACGATGCCGTAGCTTTAACGGGGGGTCAGGCCGGGATTATAACCGATAACAATTACGGAAATGCTACTATATTGAGGATTGAACCGAGCAAGATATTGAGGTACATGGAGATGGGGAAGATCCCGGTGGTTGCAGGCTTTCAGGGCGTAACCGAGGATGGCGATATTACAACCTTGGGCCGCGGAGGCAGCGATACAACCGCAACCGCCTTAGGGCGGGCTCTATCTGCTACCTTTGTTGAAATATACACCGATGTAGATGGTATTATGACTGCCGATCCAAGGATGGTTCCCAATGCCAGTGTGCTGCAGCATATCAGCTATAACGAAGTATTCCAGATGGCAGATCAAGGGGCGAAGGTAATCCATCCAAAAGCCGTTGAAATTGCCATGAGTTCAAACATCCCGATTGTGATAAAGAACACAAACGGAAACAGCCCGGGGACCATTATTTCTTCATATTTTGAAAAGGATTCTGTCCAGACGAAACTCGGAGAGCCCGACTGGGTGATTACAGGAATCGCTCATATGCTTGATAGAACTCAGATCACCATTGAAGGACTGGACCAGGATAAAGAAAACCAGATATTAAGAAAATTGGCTGATAACGGAATTAGCATCGATCTGATCAATATATTTCCTAATAACATGGTATTTACAATAAACGGAAGCGATGCGGAAAAGGCCCGAACCATTCTTGAAGAAAACGAGTGCGAATTTTCAATGATAAATAACTGCAGCAAAATATCTGCCATCGGGAACAGGATGAGAGGCGTACCCGGGGTCATGTCGAGAATAATAAAAGCCCTTACCAAAGAAGGAGTAGAGGTGCTTCAAACTGCCGACTCCCATACCACCATATCGTGTCTCATAAAGGGTGAGGATACTGTAAAGGCAGTCATGGCCCTTCATGAGGAGTTTAAACTCTATAAAAGGTAATGAAGGGATGATTTTTTAAAAGAGTTTGGGGGATAATAAAAAAGCAATATGCTCAAACGACAGCATAAGCTGTAAATATGTCAGTATCAGGGAGGGCAATATGGTTAATGAGATTCAACTGCCCCGGCAAATACCTGCAGATGGTACTGAAATGGCAAATTTGAAAGAAATGGGGACCCCCTCGATACCTACAGCCCGCGAAAGCGGTATACATTGTTTAACGATTATAGGTCAAATTGAGGGACACATGGCATTACCGCCCCATAATAAGACCACAAAGTATGAGCATGTAATCCCCCAGCTTGTGGCTATTGAAGAAAGCAAGGACATACACGGCCTGCTGCTGATCCTGAATACGGTAGGCGGTGATGTGGAAGCCGGCCTGGCTATTGCCGAGATGATCAGTACCATGTCCAAGCCAACGGTGTCCCTTGTGCTGGGTGGTGTCCATAGCATTGGTGTACCATTGGCTGTAAGTGCAGATTGTTCTTTTGTAGCTGCCAGCGCAACCATGACCATTCATCCAATAAGGATGACCGGGATGGTGGTAGGTATCCCCCAAACCTTTGAATATTTGAGCAGGATGCAGGACAGGGTGATTGATTTTATCGTTGGACACTCGAAAGTTTCCAGAGAAAAATTGAAAGAACTGCTCATCGGCACCAGCGGATTGTCCAGCGACGTCGGTACGGTTTTAATTGGAGAGGAAGCCGTAAAGTACGGAATTATCGATTACGTAGGAGGGGTCAAGGAAGCTCTGGCCATGTTGAAGCTGTTAATTGAAAAGAACAGGGGGCAGGATTTAAGTTGATTCTTTATACAATAGTGCACCCCGATTACGTTTATAATGATCCGAGAAACCGCAAAAGCATTTATGAGGATGTTCAGCATTCTAAGATAATTGAAATGGGCAAGATGAAACTTGAGGTTGTGCATCTTGGAACGGGTCTGTATCGGATAAACAGAATCATAAGCACCAATCCCTTCGATTACCTGAATCCCCAGCTGCAACCGGGAAAGGAAATAAAACTGCATTAGTCCGGGATATTTTTCCCGGGCTTTTTGATGTTTTGTAGTTCATGTATCCATCAAAAACGCATCCCTCATAATTCATTGATTCCGGTTATTATCCGCTTGATTAACAGATCTGAGCCTTTTCGCAAGGCAATTCGCTTAGTCTTTCAATATTATTATATATTGGTTCGTTGTAAAATTAAATGCA
>LSQX01099766.1_pt2 | contig 18293 bp, 15 predicted proteins | sample 654561 | NCBI WGS metagenome assembly LSQX01 (sample SAMN04489861, study PRJNA283612) | anaerobic digester metagenome | isolation source: 4 biogas reactors fed with cattle manure at either 37C or 55C with and... | place: Denmark: Kongens Lyngby | collected 2014
GACTGAAATCAATATCGGTTATCAGTGCTTCGGCATCAGCATCCAGGCCTCTCCTGGCACCGCTGACCGCGATTCTTTCAGAAAAAGAAAAGTTCCGCCTAAGGCTCTGTATATTGGAAGGGGCATCTTCCGGAGAATAATATATTGTGGCCCGGATGATACCATTTATTACAACAAAGCCGGTTCCCAGCTCAACATCAGTAATATCAACACTGGCATTGACACTTACCACCCTTACTGCCGGAGGCAGCTCTGAGGGTATACTGACTCTTCTATTTATCTCTGCTTCCAGGGTTCTTTCAGCTATAATTTCATCTATCCGTAAACCATCAGGCATAAAAACCCTCCTTTCTAAACCTTTTTTATTTTAATTGCTTTTTTTACTTTGTGCGGTTTAAGATTCACTTTCCTCTTTTTCGATTCTTTTTTTTTATTTTCAGCCATCATACCCCTCCTTTGCAATTAAAATGCTGCTAATAATATATATGCTGTCAGCAGTTGATTTGTGAGATTTTGTTGTTCAATTTGATTTTCCCTCTTGTCAGTTTTTAATTATAATGGTATAATAAGAATACAAAATTTACTCTGCGGGAATAGCTCAGCTGGTAGAGNNGTTCGAGTCTCGTTTCCCGCTCCATTATTATATAGAGGCTGTCTGATCTGGACAGCCTTTTCTTAAAAAAAAGGACTGTAGGAGTTTAGCTGAAACCCTACAGTCCTTTATTTATTAACCTCTCGGACTAATAATTCCACTGGGTACACAAATTTTTTGCCCGATCTGCAGATTATTCGGATCAATACCCGGATTAGCCCGGATCAGCTCATCTACAGTAGTTCTGTATCTGCGGGAAATTTTATATAAAGTATCTCCGGCCTGAACTACATAAACAACATATGATGGAGGACATTCATCTTCGGTCACGGGTGAAACAACGATCAGATCTGTTACTATTTCCATTTGCCTGAATTCTGTTACTTTGGCAAATTTCCTGATTACAACAGTAATATCAACCTGTCTCGTATTACCCTGACGGTTGACATTTACCAATTCTGCAGAGCTCCTGGTAACTTCAACCTCAACATGTGTATTCATGCCAGGTTCTGCTCCAGGTATATCTATAAAGTTGTCAACAGAGAAGATTTCTTCATAAAAATGAACAGGCTGGAAGGGAGGCTCATCTACAACGCCTACGTAAACTATACTTCCTTCTATGTCCATTTCAATGAGTACACCGCCAGGTTCAACAGTAACATCCCGGTCGACTATTCTGGCCATTGATTCAATTATACGCTCTGCAGGCGGTTTAACCGGGTCAGCCTCTGGAATTCTCAGCCTTCTGGTAACTGTTTCATGGACAGTATCTTCACCAATTACATCTTCAACTCTCAAGAGCTCTCTTTCTACTTCAACCAGGTCGCTGATAATATCAGTTACAACATTGACCTGTTTGGGCTCAGTAACTTTAACAAATATTCTAAGTAAAACATCAAGCTCTACTGTCTCTATCTGGCCGTTTGGCCCGTAAACAATATTATAAGATACCTTTTGAATTGTTATATTTGTATGGACATTCATACCCTCTTCTGCCCCGGGTACATCTACTGCTTCACTGAAATTAAAAGCTGCTTCCAGAAAATGCACAGGCTGCTGAGGAGCACCCTCCTCTACTATACCGACATACATCACTCCGCCCAGGATACTGCCTTCCACAATTACTCCATCTTCTGTAATTTCTGTAGAAATGTCTCCTTCTATCTCTGCAGTGGCGCTCAGGACTCTCTCTATCGGCGGTTTCCCCAGTTCTGTGGGTGGTGTCAATTCTCCGCTCACTACTACGGTCCGCACATTTTCACCGATGACATCTTCTATCCTCAAGAGTTCCTGAGAAATATTCTCTTCAGGTATACCGGTTACATCAGTAATAACAGTTATTTGCCGGTATTCAGTCACCTTTACAAATTTCTGTACAACAACTGTGACCTCAATAGTCCTTTCCCCTGGAAAGACTTCCCCCTCTTCCAGTGGCGGAATATCAATCTGATCAAAGGAAAGCCTTCTTATATTAATATCAACAAAAACATTCATCCCTGGTTCTGCTTCAGGTATATCTACGAAATTTCTTAAGGGGAGAATTCCCTCTACAAAATGGACAGGCTGCTGAGGTTCTGTTTCAGGCACTATACCCACGTAAGTTACACCTATTTCAATATTCCCTGTTATTTCAACACCACCTTCTTCTATGGTGGTCTGCAGATTATTAATACCAAAATCCCTGACATCAATTATTCTCTCTGCAGGCGGTTTTTCATCAGGTATAGTTATAGTACCCGTAATTGACTCAGTTACTACTTCTTCCCCGATTACATATTCAACCCTGATCAATTCTTCATTAAAATTTATTGCCACTCAAAATCCTCCTTTCCGGTTTATTATATTTATCACTTATAATATATGCTTAAATGATAAAATTGTGATAGCTATTATTATATTTAATGTATATATGAAAGAATTATTATTATGCCTAAAAATTTTAATCACAGTAATTTTATTTTTATCATAAAATATTATGGAGGTGGGAAAAATGCCTTTTGGATATTCCAGAAAAATATTTAAATTTCCAGTTGTTCAATATATACCACTGGACCGTTATAATGAAAAGATAGGACAGACAGATATAAGAAACGGAGCTGCACGTGTTTATGTATATACTTATAAGGAAAATAATGATCTTAACAGGAGAATAAGCTTTCTAAACCAGGCTGAAAACTATAGTATTCCCCGGGGGCAACTGGCAGTATTTATAAAAAATGCCAGGGTAAACCTTGTTCAATATAGAGGTTATGAAGTTACAATGGTAGGCAGGGAAATCCCGGGTACATATCAGCTCTTTACTGTAACTACTCAATACTTTTATAAAGATAGGATTATTTTTATATTATATAATGGCGAAACCAGTGAAAGACTTGATATTGCCCATGTTCAGGAAAGGATTAAAGATCTCTGAAAAACTTTTATAAATTAGAAAAAAAACGGGTTGATTAACCCGTTTTTTTGGTGCCCGTTTTACTCCATTATATACCATACGGCCCTACTTCATTAACATTAAATTGTATATTCTCTGTTACCTTCACAAAGATATCTCCAATAACCTTCTGTGTCAGCAGATTACCGTCATGGGATAAGAGCGGCTTGATAAAGGCAACTGACGGTATTACATCCACATCCATATCAGGCCTTGCTCCCATTACATCAACAAAGGTACTGAAAGGAACATTCTCTGCCTGATGATATTCGATATTATCTTCTCCGACATAGAATATCTGTTTATGAATAATACCCTGGACTATAACCTTATCATTTATTACTACTGCATTTATATCTTCAAATACAGCAGTTATTTCTTTTATCTTAATGGCAGTCTGGTCAAGAGCGAGTGTTGTTTCACTTAAAATCTGTTTTGTATTTTCCCCAATAACCTCTGGAAGCATAACCAGTGAATCATCACCTGTAACAACATTGATCTGTACAGATTCAGTAACCTTTACGAACAGTTCCAGTACAATTTCCTGATTTACCCTGTTACCATCAGAACTCAATTCCTGCTTAATATGTTCTACCGCAGGATGTACCTGAACATTCATGCCTGGTTCTGCCCCGGGAATATCTACAAATTCACTGAAAGGAATATCCTCAGCCTGATGGTGTTCAACCTCATCTTCACCTATATAAAACAACTGTTTATGAACAACCCCCTGAATAATCACTTTATCCTCAATAACCTCTGTATCCAGTTCCATTACCTCAGCACTTATATCTACAATCTTGATTGCTTTAACTGCCAGGCTGACATCATTCATAACCATTGTCTGGACAGAGTTTTCGCCGATTACCCTGTCAGCCTTAACCAGCGGGCCGCTGCCTGTTTCAACTATAAGTTGTTGAACTGAAAGGACCTTAACAAAAAACTGTAATACAACCTTCTGGTGTAAAATAGTGCCGTTTGCAACAAGTTTTGTGACAATATGCTCTATGGTAGGCTCAATAAGAACCTCCATACCCGGCTCTGCTCCGGGTACATCGATAAATGTACTGAAAGCGATATCTTCAGCCTGATGATGAATAATGTCATCGGTACCTACATAAAAAATCTGTTTATGTATAATACCCTGAATGATTACCTTATCTTCAATAACATCAGTCTGTATATCACTTACTACCGCATTTATATCCCGGACCTTTATTGCCGGCATATCCAGTGTAAGATCTGTTACCTCCATTCTTTGAACTACATTTTCCCCTATTACTACTGGGGCTTTAATCAGCTCCAGTACTCCTACCTGTTGTAATTCAGGCATTTTCATACCTCCTTCTGATTTAAATTCCTGTTGACTGATATTTTTATCCTCAATCAAGACATATTGTTCTTTTTTGCCTCTATTATTTCTGATTTATTCTTCTCTCTATTCCTCCTTCCAATCTGTATTTTTTCTATCACGGGGGCTTTATTATATTCATCATATAAATCATAAGTTTGATGGACCGTATTATTTTCATCAACATGAAAATTTGTGTTATTCTGGTAAGCATATTCATATCTTTTCNNATCCTGGCTGCCTTTTTCAATCTTTTAAAATCATTATTCTGAGTAAAAATATCCGTTTCGATGGAAATAGTCCAGTAGCAAAACAAATAAAATGTTCCTATCATAAAGCCCATTAAAAGACCAGCTAATAAAATCCAGGTGAACAATCTACCACCCCCTTTTCTTGCTATATAATATGGTTAATATAAAAAAAGTGTGATAAAAAGTATTATTCATAGAAGGCCTGAAACCAGGCCTTCCTGTTTCTAAACTGAAACTGAGACAAGGACTTCAACTGGAGCAGGTCCTGAATCAACAATATTTAGAACTATTACTTCTTTTTCAATAGCTGATAACAAATTAAGAGGATCAAGTACTGATCTTACTACAGGAAATACCTTCTTCTCTGTAGACAATGGATCAAGTTTTGTCACCACCTCTTCCTCCACCATTACCGTATCGGTAATAATTTCCGGCCCGGTAATTGAAGAAACAACCCTTATAGTACTGATAAGCTCCGGCCCGTAACAGGCTTTAAGAACAATAATCTGTTTTACACATTTCCCGTCATCATGAAGCGCAAATTTTAAACTTTCTATCTCAACACAGGGACTTAATATACCTTCTCCTGCTGCCTCCGTGAGCTTTACCGGAATACTGAAAGCTACAATTTCTCTCTGGTGCCTGACAATACTATCTGTGACATAAACAATGTCCTTGCAAATATTACCCTGAATTAAAACTAATGTATTACTTATCTTATCTGCCCTGACTCCTTCTATCTCAGCCTCAATATTCACAATCTTTTCAGCTGTATATTCCAGTTCAGTATTTTGCTGGATAAGCAGCTGCTGGCAATTTTTTCTTCCCTTTTCTCTTCTTACAATAATTTCATAATCTACATCAACTTCCGGAACCGGCTCACAGATCTGAAACTCTCCTTCAAGCAAAATCTGTTTACTATTTTCACCTATGAAACTGGCTGTACTGCCTTCAAAAAGCCTTATAGATATACACAGCAAGAGCTTCTGTCTTATATTACAGCCGGCCTCCCCTAAATGGGCTATAATTTTTTCAATATCTATATTAATATCTGCTGTCAGTCCGGGGAATGCCCCCGCTATATCAATCATTGTACTGAAGGGCATATCTTCAGCCTGATAATGAACTACGCTATCTAGCCCGACATAATATATTTCTTTTCGAATAATCCCCTGAACAATTACCCTGTCGATAATGACTTCATATTTAATATCTTTAAGTACTGCATCTATACATTTTATCTTTTGCGCAGGTATCCTGTGTGCTTTGAACAATTCCATCCCTCTCTTTCCTGCAATAAGTATGGATATACTCATGGATATACTTTATGTAATATTCTATGCCATATCTCTTTATAATGTTTAGCATAAAAAAAACAGCCATTTTTTAATGGCTGTTTCAATCATTATTCCACCGGTTCTTGATTATTAATAAATATCTGTACTATCATTAGATTGCCGTCATCTCTTTCCAATATTCCAATACCTGTTCTGTCATAAGCGGAATTGAGCATATTGGCTTTATATTCAGGATTATCCATCAAGGAATAAAAAGCCTTTTCTACAGTGCTGTCCCTTACTGAATTCTCTCCTGCCAGCGAATAACCAATCCCTTCATTGCTCAATAATTCAAAGACAGTACCATATCTGCCCGGGTCAATGGCTCTTTTTCTGGCTATCCGGGTTAAAGCCATGTCTATTTCCAGCAAATCCAGTCCAGCTTCCTGTCTCGCTTTATTAAGCATTTTGTACATTTCAAATTCCAGATCTGTTACATACTCATTATTTATGAACATTTCATCCTTTTCACCGAAATCAAAGGAAAGCCCTTCACTATCATCCTGATCAGAATCATTATCATCAAAAGGCCTGTCTTCATCATTGCCGGCCATTCTCTCTCTCATCAAATTCAATATCCATAACATAAGCAAACCCTTAATGACAGTCAAAAGACTATCCTTATGATCATCCAGAAATCCTGCCTGTACCACCATAATGCCCGGTAAACCGGCTGTAAACACCTGGAATGCCAGTAATATGATCAGCATAACCGCAGTTCTTTTCAGTTTGTAAAAGCGCAATTATTCCACCTCCCGTAGCAAAATCTTATTACAATTATAACATATGCTATCGGGAACTTATGGATGTAATATGTGGCAAAAAAAAGAACAGATGGCCTAATCTACTCTATAGAAATCCACTTCAATATTACTGATAGGAGAACTGATTTCAATTATCAATTTCTGTTCTGCATCTTCAAAATCAGGTGTCTGATAGACATTATCATTCGTTCTGTAAAGCCCCTTCCTGTCAAAGTTTTTATTACTTATTACTCCCTTTGCAATGATCCTGACAGCTCTGTTTTCAGGTATCTTTAAATCCAGGTTCATTACACCTGATTTTATTTCTACATATTTTACCTGATTCCCCAGATTAATTTCCAGGTCACTGGCACCACTATTAATCTTTAATTCGTCAATCATTAATTCCTGTAAGTTAAAATGAAATGAGCCGGCTCCAGTATTAATAGTTAAAGCAAGGGGAACAAGAGGGGTAAAATTCAATTCCCAGTCGTTTCTCCTCCTGTTATTAATCCATTTAAAGTTTCTATCCAGATCCTCAGAAATATTTAAATACCCTGTATTACCTGCTGTCCGGTAACTTATCACAGGAGGTATATCCCTGTAAACAGAACTTATTTCATAAAGGTTTTCAGTATTTTTTACCGAATCAAAAAATAATTTACCTACACCGGACTCCAGAGATACCACCAATCTCTCTATTTCGTCTTCCATTTCCTGTTCTGACCTGTATTGCCCGAACCCGTTTCCATCACTGGAGTAATAGAATTTATAATCATAACCTATATCACTACTGAGAAGAAAAAGGGCTATCAGACCCAGGAAAAAAAGAATATTTGTCAACCACCAGAACGGGGTATGTTTCAATATCAGGTTTAAGCCTGCTAAAATTACAAAAAGCGGCCACAAATGATACAATAAACCCCAGTCAAATCGATTAACCACTCCCATTGTATTAAGCAAAAATAAGATTCCCAGGCCGATTAGAAAAATACCCGTATTTATTTTGGACCTGTTCTCTTTATTCATTATCCTTAACCCCCTTGAGGACCAGGACAGCTCCAAAACCTACCAGGATTAAAGGCCAGAAACGTCTCCAGTGAAAATAAGGAATCCATTTATCAATCAAAATAATGAGTCCTAAAGCAATCAGGCCGAAACCGATTATCTTCTGGCCATTACCGGTATCCGGTTTAGCAGCTTCATCAGTACTGAAACCTTTATCATCACTATAAGCATTATCCGCATTTCCATCATTGAAGCTGTAACTGCCTGAAGAAGGAGCTTCAGGGATAATTATCCAGCAGGCAAAATACAGGAAAACCCCTATACCCTCTGCAAAAAAGAGCAATATGGCCAGTAGCCTTACTATTGTTGAATCTATATTAAAATATTCTGCAATTCCGCCACATACCCCGCTCAACATCTTATCCTTTTGCGAACGATAGATCTTTTTATTCATTTTATACCCACCCCCGTTTTTTTTAAGGTAATTTGCAGCCATTCAATGACTCCCCTATATAATATTAATTATACATATCATTTTCCAATTTTTAAAGTATTATTATCACTTTTTACCTAAAATCTGCTGCATTCGATCCCTGTTGCTTCTTCACAATCAAACTGTTTCCTGTATAGAGAACTATAGACACCATCTCTTTTAATCAGTTCATCATGACTGCCTTCTTCCACAATACCGTCTTCAGTCAGGACAATAATCCGGTCAGCATTCCTGATCGTAGATAAACGATGGGCAATTATCATTGTGGTTCTTCCTTTTGCCAGAAGCTCCAGGGATTCCTGTATTATCCTTTCACTTTCATTATCCAGTGATGATGTAGCTTCATCAAGAATCAAAATAGGAGGGTCCTTAAGAAATGTCCTGGCAATAGAAATCCGTTGTTTTTGTCCGCCGGAAAGCTTTACCCCTCTTTCTCCTATCTCTGTATCGTAACCATCAGACAGTGCCATAATAAAGTCATGGGCATTTGCCTTTCTGGCAGCCGCGATGATCTCTTCATCACTGGCTTCAGGCTTACCATATAATATATTATCCTTAATGGTCCCATTAAACAAAAAAACATCCTGCTGTACTATACCGATATTCTTTCTTAAACTGGTCAGTGAAAATTTCCTGATGTCCACTTCATCAATCAAAATTGCACCTTTTTCAATATCATAAAAACGGGGCAGGAGATTACATAAAGTGGACTTGCCTGCTCCGGACGGACCGACAAAAGCTATTGTTTCACCAGGATTTATGATCAGATTAATATGTTCAAGAACCCTGGTCTTCTCATAGCCGAAAGTAACATCTCTATACTCGATCTTTCCTTTTACATCTTTCAGTTCCCTGGGATTTTCCCTTTCCTTAATATCCGGCTGGACTGAAAGCAATCTCTGGAATCTTTCAAAGCCGGTCATCCCTCTCTGATACTGTTCATTCAAATTAGCGATTTGCCTTACCGGACGCATAAACATATTAACATAGACCAGAAATGCGACCAATTCACCTATGGATAGGCGGTTTATATAAACAAGATATCCCCCCATAGACAGGGTTATCAGTTCAATCATATTGTTGAATAGATTAATCCCTGAATGAAAGCGGGCCATTGTTTCCATTGAGTATTCCCTTGATTTCCGGAAACGTTCATTCCCATAATCAAACTTCATCTCTTCATATCCTTCATTTGTAAAGGATTTAACTACCCTGATCCCGCTTAAACTATCTTCTAACTGGCTGTTTACCTCTGCAATCTTTTCCTTAACATCACTGAATCTCTGGTGCATTTTTTCTCTTAACTTTATTGAAAAAATGATCATGACCGGTATCATCACAAAAGTACACAGGGCGAGAATCCAGTTCATATTAAGCATGACAATAAAAGAGCCGAGAATAGTTATGATTGATATAAATAAGTCTTCAGGCCCATGATGGGCTAACTCTGAAACATCATTCAGATCATTTACAATTCTGGACATCAAATAACCAACTTTATTATTATCATAAAAACTGAAAGACAGTGTCTGTAAATGAGAAAAGAGCTCTTTTCTCATATCTGTCTCCATCCTTATACCAACGACATGTCCCCAATATGTTACAATATATTGTAAAACACCGCGTACTATAAATATGATAAGCAAAAACAGTGCTGTGTTCAATATCATGTTCAGTTTCCGTTCCGGTATATAGAAATCTATCAGTATTTTTGTTATGTATGGATAGATTAAATCAATACCTGCCATCACAAAAGCACAGCTGATATCAAGTAAGAACAACTTCCAGTGTCTTTTGTAGTACTTTATAAATTTCCTTATCATCTGATTCCCTCCTCATCCCTGTTAACCATTTTAACATAATAAAGCTATCATTTCAAAAAGGATTTCCTGATAATTACTAGAATAAACTATGTAGAATACTCGCAACATGGATCACTGACACAGAGTATAAAACAAGAACAGTGTTTCAATCCATGATCAGGCATAAAAGGATGGTGGGAATATGAGATTTTATCCATTAAGATTAGAGCCAATATATAAAGAAAAGATCTGGGGCGGTAATGGTCTGGAAAAATTGTATAATAGAAAACTGCCCAATGATAAAATCGGGGAAAGCTGGGAACTGGCAGCCCACCCTCATGGTATGAGTGTGGTCAAAAACGGTATACATAAAGGAAAGAGCCTTCTGGAACTGATTAATAAATACCCGGAAAAAATGCTGGGAAACAAAATTGGACACAGAAAAAGGGACTACTTCCCATTACTGATAAAATTCCTGGATGCCAATGATAAGCTATCTGTTCAGGTTCATCCTGATGATGATTATGCTTTGAGGGTAGAAAATGAAGCAGGGAAAACAGAAATGTGGTATATACTTGCTGCTAAACCTGGAGCAAAACTTATCTATGGACTGAAAGCCGGAACTCAAAAAAAAGATTTTGAAGAAGCTGTAAAAAAAGGCTGTCTGGAAAAATACCTGAATGAAGTAGAAGTAAAAAAAGGGGATATTTTTTTCATGCCTGCAGGAACAATTCATGCCATCGGAGAGGGAATCCTGCTAGCTGAAATCCAGCAGAACTCTGATACGACATACCGTGTATATGACTGGAACAGAGCGGGAATGGATGGAAAACCAAGAGATCTGCATATCGAAAAAGCCCTTGACGTTATTGATTTCAATAGAGAAATGGTCCAGGCGAAAAGCACCCCTCTCTGCAGGGAATACACTGCCTATAAACGATATTTTCTCGCTGCCTGTCCCTATTTCATAACTGAAAAAATCGAGGTAAAAGAAGAATATATGCTCAATCCCGGCAACTCCCGCTTTTATGTCCTGATAAACCTTGAGGGAGAGGGAAATATACTATATAATGGAGGGAATTATCCACTGAATCCCGGCAATACGCTTTTTCTGCCGGCAGGTCTGGAAGAGGTCAGGGTTACCGGCCAGGTAGGATTTTTATTAACTTATCTTGAAAACAGCAAAGAAGAAATTATAAAATTGCTCACTGGCCTCAATTTTACAGATGAAGAGATACATAATCTCGCCGGTATGCAAAACTGGGATGAAAAAAATTAAAAAAAATGTATAAGCCTGATTTTACTGCATATAATATGAATAAAGGAATTGATGTTTATCTTAAATTAACCAGGATGAACCGGTGAGTATTCCGGAAATAGCAAAAGGTCGAGGGACCTTAAATTGTAAACATCCAATTCCTTTTTGGGGGGATAGCTTTATCGGCCATCCCCCTTGATTTATTTAGAACAACCCTTTAATAATTGTCCTTTTTACTGCTCTGCATAAAAATAGACCTTTTACAAATATTGGTCAATTTTATTTAAGTCCCCTTGCCTCAAGGATACTGTGGGTAATATCTGCCATCTGATCACTGATATGTTCAAGAGCATCCAGGACTTCCAGGTATATAATACCTGCATTGGGATCACAGATTCCTTTGCCCAGTCTTTCTATGTGCCCGTTACGATTCTCTATCTGATACCTGTCCATGGAGATTTCAGAAGCCAGGATTTTCTCGGCAGTTTTTATATCAAAGTGCTTTATTAGAGACTTTGTGTCTTCTACCATTTCAGATATATACTGGAAACACTTTTCAACGGTCTCCAGGGCTTCCTCTGAAAACTCAATTGCATTCTCATTTGTAAACCTAAGCAATTCCGCAATCTCTTCTGAATCATCAGCAAAGCTCTCGATATCATCTATTATTGCAAAATACATATTAATGACCCTGATATCATATTTAGACATGGAGTGGCGGGGAAATTTGGTTATAAACTTTACCAGTTCTTCCTCTAACTCATTAATGATATCCTCTTTGTTTTCTACATACTTCACCAGTTCCAGATCATATTTCCTGAATGCCTTAACCGTTTCTTCAAACATCTCTACAGCTATGTCATACATTCTCAATACTTCAGCTTTAAGCTGGTTAATAGCAAAACTCGGTGTTTCCAGCATACGCTCATCAAGATATTTCAAACCACGTTCAATAACAATATCTTTACCTGGAACAATTTTTCCCACAAGCCAGACCAAAAAATTCACAAATGGTATCCAGATTATTGTATTTATAACATTAAACATAGTATGGGCATTGGCCAGTAATCTCTCATTTGTCGGTGTTGCCCTGAGAATACCTGTTGTTAACCGGTATATGCCATTATAAATCATATCCATAAAATCAGGTATTATATAGATTAAAGCAAGTACTATTACTGAACCCAGAAGATTGAAGATAAAATGAACGGCTGCTGCCTGTTTTGCAGTCCTGTTCGCTCCAATACTTGATAAGATGGCAGTTATGGTTGTCCCGATATTACAACCAAGCAAAACGGGAACCGCTCCCGCAAAATCCATTGCTCCAACTGACAGCAGACTCAATACAATCCCTATACTGGCACTACTGCTCTGAATAATACAGGTAATTACTGCTCCTGCAACCAGCCCCAGCAAAGGAGAAGTGTTGAATTGCTTCATCATACTGAGAAAAACATGAGAATCCTTCAGGGGTTCCATAGTTTCCTTCATTACTGACATTCCCAGAAACAGGACCCCAAAACCAAGAACTACCTGTCCAATTTGCTGTGTTCTATCTTTTTTGCCGAACAAAAAAAGCGCTGCTCCTATAGCTATGGCATGTATTGCATAATGACTCAGATTAAAGGCAATCAGCTGGGCAGTAACTGTAGTACCTATATTTGCCCCCATTATTACACCAATAGACTGCCTCAAAGTCATTAAACCGGCATTAACAAAACCCACTACCATGACAGTGGTAGCACTACTACTTTGAATCACGGCCGTCACGAGGGTTCCTACCAGCAAACCTGTAAAACGGTTGGTTGTAAGCATGCCCAGTAAATCTTTCAATTTTTTACCGGCAGTCTTCTGTAAACCATCACTCATTAATTTCATGCCATATATAAACAGACCAAGGCCGCCAAAAAGACTGAAAACCATATCTATTGACAAAATATCTCCCCCTAAAATTCTAAACTTATAAAAGACTTATTCAGCTTTTTTAATATTCTACAAACAAGGCAAATTTCCTGCATTGAATTTTTACTTCAGGACATGAATCCAGATATTCGGACTTTTCCTTCCATTTCTTCTCTTCAGAAAAATAACCCTTCTTTCTGCATATCTCTGCAAGTATGCTGCTTTCCATAGGGAACTCTCCTTTTTCATTGGCTATTTTCAAATACTCATATGCCTCTTCAAGATATCCATGAATATAGAACAAAAAACCAATATCATTGATGGTACCGGGTATACCCAGGCTATTAATCAATTCCATCATTATTATAATAGATCTGCCTGTGGAATATTCCATTAAACGGTCAAGCAAATATAAAGCTGTATTATAGAACTTCAGTTTTGCTACCTGATGGTCAAAACTAAAAAACAGTCCCCGTTCATAAAAATAGATCTCATTAAAATAATTAATAATTGTCCAGCTGATCTTGTCTCCCAATAATTTGATCTGATTGACTATACTCTTTGATTCAATTCTACCCGGCATAATCAAATTGAGAATCCACTGTAAGTATAACACATTCTGGTAATATGGAAAATCTGGTTTTATCATTTTAAATTGTTTTAAGGCCATGTGATATTTCTTCTGTTTCAAATAGCTAAGCCCCTTCCAATATAATAATCTGTTTTCATCATTTCTAATAATATTCTGCCTCTCATAAATTAACTGTAATAATTCATATTCCTTTCTGGAAAGCAGACACTCAAATAAAGAAAACAATAGCTCTCTGTTGGCTGGATTATCCAGTTGGAAAAAATCAAACAATTCATCTATATCTATGCCCTTAATTTCAAGTAAAAGATTTATAATCAATTTGTTTGCCTTATCATTTAAGAAGGCCTTTTCCAGATAAAAGCAGGCCTCTTCTCTCTTATTATTGGCAAAGAGACTCAAAGCTAACAAAAAATATGAATTATTAAGAAGTTTTCTATCCAGGTTATTGCTCAGGGAAAGCCTTCCTAATAAATACTTAAAACAGTTTATTGCTGAAATATACTCTCCCTTTATATACTCCAGATATCCCTGCCAGAATAAGAAAATTATATTATCAGGATAATCCTCGAGCCCAGTCCTTAACTGTTCCTCAACTCTTTTGTATTGTTTATCTTCCAGTAATACTAAAAGTAAGTTTTGCAGGATAAGAACCCTGTTAGCTGTACCTGCTAAGGTGTATGCCTTTTCCAATCTTGCAATTGCTTCACTGATTTCTCCCTGCTGGAAACTCTTGATTCCGCTCCGCAGATATTGTAAGGCATCTTCTTCCAGTATTATACCTTCATCTTCTCCAGACTGAAAAAAAAATAATGATAAAGGACGAAGCTCCTCAGGAATCAATGAATAGATATTTCTCTTTACTATGGGCAGGTGCAGAATTCTAAGTGTTGCTTCACCATTAACTTTCAGTATTGAAGCTGTGATGCTTTCATAACTATCATCAGTATACCTGTATTCTTTTCTATTCCGGTATAACCGTAAAGATAATCTGGGCAGGCTGTAACTGTTATCTGTTTTGCTCTTCATTTTACCGGCAAAACCAATATTTATCCCTGGCAGATAAAAACCGGTACTATCAGTATTCTTGAGCACAGCCCGCAGTTGATGCAGGTCATCCAGTAATTCTTCATCACCCTCCAGTAGAAGGATCCATTTTCCTCCAGCCTTTTCTTTCGCCAGATTATGGCTTTCCCTGAAACTGGTATCCCTTCCTGTACGATAAACCTTTACACCCAGTTCTTCTGCTATTTTCCTGGTACTATCCATGGAATCTCTATCCACAAGTATGATTTCATCAGCAATTCCCCTGACACTTTTTATGGTTCTCATAATAGTTTTTCCTTTATCATTTGTTACCATACATACACTTAAAAGCATAAGGACCCCCTGCCGCGTAATTTTATTAAGATATTATATGTATTGAGATAAGAAAAGGCTATAAATCTTTTTCAGGGATTTCACTATCCTGGACCAGGTAAAATTATTAAGTATATGTATGGACAATTTATCACTTACAGGAGCATTGTAGGCTGCTAAAACCTTATTCCTGATATCTTCATGGTCAGCGGGGTTACAATAAAAAGCCAGGTCCTGAAGATACTCCCGGGCTGTTCCCTTTTCAGTGGTTACAAGTTTACAGCCGGCCAGTCCTGCCTCCAGATTCACTAAACCCGGAGTATCATACCAACTGGCTAATACATGAACCTTATAGTATTTATAAAAAGAAAGCAATTCTTTTTCTTCTACCCCGCCATAAAACCTGATATTGGGATTAGCACTGGCAGCAGCAAGACATTCTTTATAATAGGCAGGATCATTATTATCTCCTACAAAAGTAAGGGGGATCTCTGTATCCTTTAGAGCCCTGATTAAGGCCAGTTGATTCTTGCGGCTGTGGATTCTCCCTACTGAAAGAATACCGTGTCTTATACCGGTATTCTGCTTAATATAGAAAAACTCATCAACACCATTAAATACTACACTGAAAGGTTTTTCCAGTGCAAAATCCTTTTTCAGCAAATCCCACTCCTGATAGGCATTGGGGAGAATCAGATCAGCACAATTTAAAATCTCTCCCCTGAGGATCTGTTTTTCCGCCCAGTTTTTCAGTTTATCAGGCTTAAAGACTGACAGATATTCTGACATGTTCCAATATATCGGGGTTATTATTAACGGCAGCTTTTTTTTAACTATATTTTCTACCTGAACCGCCATGGTCTCAATTCTTAAGATATTAAAACAATGGACCAGATCAACTCCATGCAGATCTGGCCTCAAATCTAAAGATATATCAACATTTACCCCTATCCCTTCCAGATGTTTTTTTATACTTTTGATCTGTACTGTATCACCAGCCCTGATCCTGAAAAGATCCGGCCGGGCCAGAAAAAGTATTTTACACATCAAATCATCCCTTCAAAATTTTCTATCCTGTAAAAAACTTTTTAAGCCTTCTAAACCAGGAATTCTCTCTTTTGATACTGATATTGAACTCGTCAAAATCCTCAATATCACTTATTTTTAAAGGGGCTTCTTCAGGGATGTCTTCAGCAGCTATATTTTCAATAAAATTATTATCTTGTATTTCCGCCAGATCATCACCACAATAAATTTGTTCAATCAGGCTTATCAATCTGTCTATTCCTGTAATCCAGTTTTGTCTAAAACTAGTAGCAGAATTGTCTTTTAAAACATATATATTTTTATTTATGTCCCGTATTTTTTCAAATTGTTTATCGGAATTTACCAGAACAAGATCAGCCCGTTTTATTAGTTCCAGGTCCATTAGCTGTATAGCTTCTCTCTGAAAATCACTATTAATATGATCATAATAGTTTTCAGGACAGTCATAGATAAGCAGGCCATATTCTAAATACTTCAGTAAAGGCCGAAAAACAGGATTGCTCATTATCACCAGTGGATTCTCAAACCCTGAATGCCGGACTGCTTCCCTGATACCCTTGCCCAGATACAGCTCATGCCCTTCCTTTAAATTATAATTTACCGTTCCTGAACCAGGGGGTGTATATATAAAAATATTATTATCCATCTCCCAAAATCCCTTATTACCACATACCGGATTTATATAAAGAAGCTGATATCCTTTCCGGGCAAAACCATAAACCAGGTCATGTATCCTCTTAAGATCATAATTCCAGGATACCGGGCCGAAAAATATTAAGCTTGCGGGTTTTCCTCTCTTCATATTACCACTAAAAAGCTCCGCCCATTTCTCTTTAAATCTTTTTCCCTCATCATAATTTACCGTATTATTTCTGATATCATCATATATCCTGTCTACAAGCTCCCCGGTCCTCGTATCTACAAGCTCTGATTCATTACAGCAAACAATCCTGTAGCCCTTTTCCAGGACCCGGTAAAAGTAATCCATCTCCTTCAATTCCTGAAAGTCCTCGTCAATAAGACCGAGCAGAGTCAACAGCTCCCTTTTTATTAAAAAACAGGCACTGCTGTTTCCCGGTATTTTTTCTATAATGTCAATATCTTCTATTGAAATATCATCAGGTTTCTCACTTTTGTCATAAACTATTTTGGGTATAACTACTGCTGTTTTTTCCTCCTCTGCAGTTTCAATAAGCGGTTCCAGCCATCCCTCAGATACTTCGATATAATCTTTCATTAACACTATATATGGGGCATTACCGGATACTATTCCCCGGTTCAGTGGAGAAATACGGTCCCTGCCATCCATTCCTTCAATAATCCGTATTTGATTACCCGATTTTCTTACGGCTTCCAGGTTTTTAGTTTTACTGCTATTACTGATAATAGTGAGAAAACAGGGCAAATCAGTATATTCCTTTATCTTTTTAATACATTTATCAATCTCTTCATGATTACTTTCACTCTCAATAATCAAATCTACCAGATAATCACCTGTATCCCCGGGAAATATCTTGTTTATGAAATTACTGTTGTTTAAAACACCCTTCAAAAAATCATACCAGTTTTCACCAACCAGTGCCAGTTTGTTTTTTTGCGCAATTTCCCTTGACCTATATAGAATTCTACTCCTGTATTGGCCCATTTTATAGATTTTAATCAATTCCAATGCCAATTCCATAGAATCCAGATTATTTAACTCTAAAGGGTAGTTAAATTTGCTTCCGGCCAGATTAATACCTAAAACAATAAGATCTGAGGCCATTGCCCAAAGAGGTATAATAGGCGGGCTTATATTATTTTTATCCAGCCAGATCAAAAAAAAGGATTCACTGAAAAGCTCTTTATACCTTATCTCTTCTTCTGAAAGGAAAAGAAAATCCAGCTCTGTATTTATAGCTATTTTATCCGGGCTTATAATTATTACCTCATCTATAGAAAAAGAGGGAGTAGCTTTCTCTATAGCAGCAAAGATCTTCTCAAGCTCCTCTTTTTCAATCTGATTGCCCCCGATTACTATCTTTTTCTTTCTTTTTTGCTCATTGGTAAAAAAGAGAGGCGGGATACCTATACCCAGTTGATTTATGTTCAATTGTTTAAAACTGCTGTTCCTATTATCCAGGTTAAGGT
>LSQX01192432.1_pt1 | contig 18293 bp, 14 predicted proteins | sample 654561 | NCBI WGS metagenome assembly LSQX01 (sample SAMN04489861, study PRJNA283612) | anaerobic digester metagenome | isolation source: 4 biogas reactors fed with cattle manure at either 37C or 55C with and... | place: Denmark: Kongens Lyngby | collected 2014
ACCGACCTGATGTTCGCCAACCTGGTGGTCGACCCGCGGATCAGCCTGGTCGACCGCGAAGACCTGGAGAAGGTGCTCAAGGAGTTGGAGTTGAACCTCGCAGGGCTTGTCAAGCCGGAAGAGGCCGTGCGGGTGGGACAGCTCACCGGAGCCAGGCTGCTGGTGACCGGCTCGGTGCTCCAGGTCGACAGCAGCCTCTACGTGGTGGCCAAGATCATCGGCACCGAGACCACCCGCGTGCTCGGCGCCAGCGTCAAGGGGGGCGTGAACGACGAGTTGGACGGGCTGGTCGAGAAGCTGGCCGGAGAAGTGTCCAGGACGATCGCCGCCCGGTGCGACGAGTTGGTGGCCAGGCCCAAGACGCACGAGGACCGGCTGGCCGCCCTGGCAAAATCGCTGGGCAAGGCCAAGCGGCCCGTGGTGAAAATCGACATCAAGGAGCAGCACGTGGGCCAAATCACGATCGACCCGGCGGCCGAGACGGAGATCGCGCTTTTTGCCAGCGAATCGGGCTTCGAGGTGATCGACGCGGACACAGGGGCCGGGCGCAAGGCCGAGGTGCTCCTGGCCGGCGAGGGCGTGAGCGAGTTCGCCACGCGGCACGGCAACCTGATTTCGGTCAAGGCGCGGCTCGAGCTGAAAGCCGTCGACGCGGCCAGCGGCCGGGTGCTGGCCATCGACCGCCAGACGGCGGTCCAGGTCGACCTCAGCGAGCAGCTTGCCGGCAAGGCCGCCCTCCAGGAGGCCGCCGCCGAGATCGCCAGCCGGCTGCTGCCGAAGATCGTCCAACCCCTGCCCGAGAAGAAGCCGCGGGGACGGACGGAACGATGAGCCCCCCGGGCCGGCACGGCGATCTGGATGGGTCGTTCAGAGTCTGGAGAGATATCACGATCGCCCGCGACTTGAGTTCGCCGGTCGGCTGCGTTACGGTCCATGTCGGCAACAGCAGCACAGTCTGCTGAACGGTGCAGGAATCCGCTGTGTGTGCTCAACACGCCAACGCGGCGCTTTCCATCAAGCGAGGATGATCCCATGACCGGTGTATGCAGGAGACGGTCCAGGCCCGCAGCCTTGCTCGGTTCTGCGATTCTCCTTTCGAGCCTGTTGGCAGGCGGGCTCTGCGGCGAATGGGGCGGCGGGCAGGCCGCTGCCGACGAGCCAGGTCGCCTTGCCCCGCGCGACGGGGCTTCCGCTGAAGAGGCAGGCGGCCCGAACGAGGAGTCAGCGCCGGCGGCGGGCAGCGCAGAGGTGGCAGGCAAGAAGGAGGAAGAAGACGCCCGTGCGGCCAGGAGGGCGGAAAGCCGGGCAAGGATCGCGGCGCTTCGTGCGCAGCACGAAGCGATTCTCGCGGAAAAGAAGGCGCGGGCCGCGATGACTCCCGAGGAACGTCGCACGGACCTCCGGAAAAGACGCGCGGAATTCCTCAAAATGGTGGAAGAGAAGCGGAGGGAGATGGAGGCTCGATTCCCGCAGTTTGCCCGGCCTCTCCCTCCATCGCGGAAGGCCCGGCCCGCGAAGCCGGACCCTTCGCCTGCGGCCGGCGCCGCGGCAGCGGCTCAAGCCGCGCTGTCCGAACCTCCCGCCACCTCCCAACCGGTCGTCCCTCCCCCCGCTTACTCGGCAAGTGAGAGCGAGATTGCCACGCGGCGCCTCGCCATCCTGACGCCGCCGGACCTCCAGCGAGCGGGCTACTCCGATCTGCTGACCATGAAGTTGACGGAACGACTCGGAGAGCATCTCGAACTGGTCGAACGCGACGCGATCGAACAGGTGATGGGCGAATATCAACTCTCGCAGCTCTTCGGCGGGGCGAAGGCGGTTGAGGAACGAATCTCTCTCGGCCGCATCTTGCGGGCCGACGTGCTGCTCCTCTTGTCGCCTGAGGCAAGCGACTCGGCCGATGGAGACTCAGCCAGTTCGGTCCGGTCGCTGCTCGTCGACACCGGGACCGGCGCGCGTCTGGCGCTCGATGCCTTTTCCGACGCCGCCGGCGTCGATCCAACGACCGATGCGATCCTCGCTCAGGCCGAGGACATGCTCCACCGCTACCCGCACGGGGTAGAGCGGATCGTCGGCGTGAGCCACTTCCTCTCGCGCTGCCTGACGCACGCCTACGACGGCTATCAGACGAGTTGCGCCGCGATCCTTTCGGAGTCCCTCGCGCGGCGGAGAGGAGTCGCCGTGCTCGAACTCGAGGAGGCCAGAGCGATTGGCGATGAATTGGCGATCACGTTGAGCGACCGGGAGCGGGCGGGCGACGCCAACGTGCTGCATCGGCGCGTCGTGCCGATCCTTGTCAGCGGCGAGTTTCGCGCCACGCAGACGGCAGCCGGCGCCCAGTTCGAGATCACCGCGTCGATCCAGCGCACGGGCAAGACGCCCGAAAACGCCGGCGAACAGGGGCTCGACTCCGAGGGCCTGCGCGTGTTCCTGTCAGAGACGCTGCCCGGAGTCGTGCTTGGCGAAAGCCCCGATGAAAACCTCTTCCGGGCGAAAGGTCACAGCGTCGACGCGCAGTTTGCCTGGCTCTGCGCCGAAGCGGAACGATTCGACAAGATCGGGCTCTGGGAGCAGGCCGCCGGCTTGCGCGAAGCGGCCCTTCTGCTGAAGCCGGACGATGTCGACGTGCGGTACGCGTTGATCCGCGATTACGAGCACCAGATGGCCCGCCCCTTCCCGCTGCCGCAACGTGCCGCCGACATGCCGGCGGAAGAGGCGATCCGCGCGGAGTATCGCAGCCGAATCCCGTTCTACAAGCGGATGGTCGCGCACATGGAGTACCTGATCCGCAACGGGCTGGTGACCCAGGAAGACGTGCTTGCGGCCGGGACCTACGGCGCACTGGCCCCTGCGAAGAACCGGCTGCCCATCGGGAACATCATGGGAGCGGCGTGCGAACGCGTCGTTCCCCGGAAGATGCGTTTCGAGGAGTACAACGACAAGCATCGAGACTACTTTCTGGAGAGGCGTTTCTGGGAAATCGCCCGTGAAGAGTTCGCCGTCTGCTACGAGACCGAAAGGTACTTCCTGGAAAGGGTCTTCCCACTCATTCGGCGTTTGCCGACGAATCACCGGAAAGAAATGCAGCTCCTCTTCGCCAACAAGCGGATCGACCTGCTTCTCTCCCCGCAGTGCTACGGCCACCTTTCCGATTCCGAGCGACTAGCGCACCTGGAAAAAGCCCTCACCGTCGACATGCCCCGCGATGCGGGACTGTGCGTCAAGTTCTTCGCACGCACCCAGAGCAGGGCGTCCAACTTCCGCGACTTGTGGCGGAACGCGAAACAAAAGGGCGACGACGCCGACGCCGTTGTTCGCAATGACCCCTGGTATCAATTCATGCTCAGGCTGGCCGACAGCCGGCGCGAGGACACGCAGTTCTACGGCCGGGCCGGCAAGAACGAGATCGATCTGACCGTCTGGGAGGAGAAATGGCGACAAGCGGCGCGCGACTTCAGGCCTGAGGCGAAAGCCCTGGGATTGGAGCGGATCGGGCAATACGGCCCCGTCCTGGCGGAAAAGCTGCCCGCGATCCGCGAGGAGCTGGACTCGATCGAGAAGGAGTTCCGCCAGCTCGAATCACTCGGCCGGGAAAGATCCTGGTTGCCGATGCCCGGCGGCTATAGCGTGGCGTCCTCGATTCGCCGCATCGGAACCATCCGCCGGACCGAACTGGAACGCCCCGTCCCACGGGATGACAAACCCGGTATGGTCCAACCGGTCTTCCGGCCGGGCCCGGAGCACTGGCCCCGGTACCAGCTCACCGAGCCGATCCCGTACATGGTGAAGACGCTGGACGGGCAGCACCGCCCGGTGATTGACGACGATTGGCCCCGCCTGCATCGCCGCTGGGAGCCGAACTATCGCTGGTCGATCGATACGCGGTATTATCCGGTCGTCTGCTGGCGGAGGTGCGGGCCTCAAATGGATGTCCTGTTCAGCGATTGGGCGATCCTCGTGATGAAGGTCAAGGGCCTCGCCGAGGAAATCCATTCCGACAAGGACGCCCACTACCTGGACGTCCGCTCTGACGGCGAGAACCTCTGGGTCGTCACCAAGAACAAGGGCCTCTGGATCATGTCGACCAGCGGCAAGATCTTGCGGACCATCGACCCGTCCGACGGCTTGCCGCCGTATGACGCAAGAGACGTGCTCGAACCGTTTGCTCCGGGCAAGGCGCTGATGGTCGGCGCGTTTGATCGGCCGATCCGCAGTTGGTGCGCGATCATCGACACGTCGAACGAGCGGTGTGTCAACGTCTTCCATGAAGCGACCGCCCGCCACGTACGGGAACGGAAGCTCGCTCCGGAGCCGACGCTTGAGTGCGGATTCATGCCGAAGTATATTATCTCCCATAAGACCGGCGAACAGGGACCGACGTACTTTGTCGTGGCCAAGCAGGACTCTCTGCCCCCAATGTTGATCAACGGTGATACGCTCGAGGTCAGCGAGCCGGCATACGTCAGCAACAACCCCACGGCCCATGAATGGAACGTCTTGAATTGGAACAACATGAACAGGAAACGCCACGAATCGGATTGCCTGTTCTACAGCCTCCCGGGCGACCGCCTGCTGGTTCCCAAGTGCCGCATCTATCAGGAATATCAGTCGAACAAGAAGCCGCCGGTTGTCGAGATCTGGCAATCCCCCTTCCCGAACCTGGACAAGAAGATCGAATACACGACGCACTGCATTGGCGCTGCCGGCGGGCGCGTCTTCCCGGTTGGCAAGTGGCTCTACATCAGCGGCAATCCGATGATCCGCATCGATCCGCAGACTCTCGCCGAGCAGAAAGTCTACAAGGATCCCGGATCGGCCAAGACCGGGGGGAGCATCTGGCAATCCTCGGCGCATTACGGCATCGTCGTCGGGGAGAATCGCAACGACACCATGCAACACATCCTGCCGTTCCGCCAAGTCAAGATTCTCGAAACACCGGAGGCGGCCGCCGTCGCGGAGTGAAGCCCGCGGTGCTGTTTTTCCTGGACAACCACGGTTCTCGCGAATGGGGAGTAAGACCATGTCGCAACAGCCCAGCGGGCGCAGACTTTCTCGGCGCAGCATGTTGGCCGGCATCGGAACCGGCGGCGTTGCCGCCTCGCACTTCGCCGCCAGGGCATTGGCCGACGGCGCCGCGGCGCCCGGAGGGAGAATCGCGCCAGACGCCCCGCTCACGCGCTACCCGACCGTCAACGCGCTGCAATCCGCGCCCGCGATCGCGGAGGGCGAACTGGCGGAGACGCTGGGCTTTCACCGCCCGGGCGACGGCGGCGGAGCCCTGTACCAGATCCACACGCTCGGCGCGGAGAGGCAGCCGAACGGAGGCGATGTGATCGCGCTGCCAGGCGGCCTTTCGGCCGTGTTGCTGGAAAATGAAGCCGTTAATTACAGGATGTTCGGCGCTGTCGGCGACGGTGAGCACGATGATGGCGTGCATATCAAGATGGCGCACGAATACGCCAATCAGCACCAGATTCCGGTCGTCAATCCGAGCGGCGAATTCTGGATCAAGGAAACCAACAGCATCCCCATTGCCACGAACGTCCACTGGGGCAAGACGGTGCTCCACATCGACGAACGCTACAACAGCAGGAGAAACCCACGTTTCGTCGTTCTCAATGACCGGCCGGCGGAGACCGTCACCCTCGACGAGGCCGCCAAAGCCGCGCTCCTGGAAAAACTCAAGCCGGGCGTGCAGATCATCCCCGAATTGGCCCCCTATGCGGGGTGCCTGGTCATCGTCCGCGACGAAAAGGACCGGATCGGCATCCGGGCCGGAGCCAGCTATTCCAAGCGGGGCTGGGCCCGCGAGGAGCTGTTTTACGTCGAGGAAGAGGGCCGCATCATCGGCGACATCGCCTGGCAGTTCAAGGACTTCACTCTCGTCACCGCGACGCCCTGCAACGACAACTACCTGGTGATCGAGGGGGGTGGGCTGTGCTTCTCCGGCGATACGCCGAACGGCGATCCGCGCGGATACTACCAGATGGGGATCGCCATCCAGCGCAGCCGCACGATCATTCGCGAGCAATGGGCGGGCCTGGAGAGGGGCCGGCGAGACACCGCGCTGAATTCCCGCAGCGGGATCTATGCGCTCAACAGCGTCTATGACGTGACCCTGGAAAACATCCGCGCCATGCCCTGGGAGAAGAACCGCCCCGACAAATCGAAGGTCGTCAGGGACGGGACCTACGGCATCGGGGGCGGCCGGATGCTCAATTGCACGTTCCGCAACCTGACGGCGGAAGGCGGTTGGGTGGCTTGGGGCGTGTTCGGCACCAACCTGAACAAGAACTTCCGCCTGGAAAACTGCCGCCTCAACCGGGTTGACGTGCATTTCCACTGCTGGAACCTCTATATCAGCAACTGCACAATCGGCTTCAAGGGCATCTCGGTCACCGGGGGCGGCGACCTGTTCGTGGAAAACACCACCCGGCACGGCGGCAGCTTCATCAACTTCCGGCCCGATTACGGGGCCCGCTGGGACGGCAGGATCCGCCTGCGGGGCTGCACGCTCAGGCCCAGCGGCAACCAGCGGGTGTCGGTCCTTTCCTATCGCCCCTCCAATTTCGATTATCAGTATCCGATTGGCTTCGCGCGGAGCATCGTCATCGACGACCTGGTGATCGATTACAGCGCGGCGCACAACTCGGATGCGCCCTGCTGGCTGATGGAGATTGCTCCCTTTTCCAGGACCGATCAAGGGGCGCGCCTGTTCTTCCCGCAGCGAATCGAGTTTCGCAACATCGCCGTCGAGGGCCGCGAGCAGGGCATCCGCCTGATCCGTATTCCCGATCCCCGCCACTACGATCTCCGCCGCGGCGGAGGCTACGACGAGAGCCGGCTGACGCCCAACTGCACGCTGATCTGCGACAACGTGCAGCTCGAGAAGCTGGCCCCCGAACGCGTCGAGGATGCCCGAGAAGCCCACCTCTCGATCGGCGGGGAGACGCCGCTGGACGTTGCCGATTCGCTGGCCCTTTATCCGCGCGTCCGCTTCACCGATTGCAGCGACATCCGCGTTTATCTGGGAAACTGCATCGCCAGCGTGTTTTTTGAGCGGTGCACGGTGAACACCGTGACCGCCCCGAGCCTGCGAGGGGAATTGGTGTTCAACGACTGCCGCCTTCAGCCCTGCGTGCGGCAGGGGCCGGCGGGCGGTTTCTACCAGGTCGGCAGCTCGCTGGGGACACGGTTCACCAATTGCACGATTCACGCTCCCATCGTCAACGGGAAGGCGGCGCCGGAAATGGTCGATCGGATCGGCTTCCTGACGATCAATCAATCGCTTGAGCACTACCACCTGAACACAGCCTTGGGCAACGAAGTGCTGGGCTATCTGGAGAGCCAGGGCGTTCGGCTATCCCCGCAGTTCGTCGCCCGGTTGAAATCTTCTCACGGGACTTGCGAGCCGGCAGCGCTCGACGGCGAACGGGGCCACCCATAAGCCCAAGCGAAAGGGGCCACCCATAAGCCCAAGGGAGAGAAGCGTAACGCCGATGAGCGCGGCATCGCCTGGGTGGTGACCCCGGCACTCGCCAGCGTCTCGCCCATCACCGCTCCGCCCGGCCGCGAGATCGCGACCGGCCCCCGCCTTGACTTCCGAGACGATCAGGAACTCTGGAGCGATTGCCTTCGCACCCGGCGCGCCGCCCAACACAGGAGTCCTGCCAGGGCCGCCGCTGAGAGCACCGCGCCGGCAGCGAAGGTCAGCGGTGGTCCATAGCTCTGCCAGAGGGCGCCGGCCAACAGGCTTGCCAGCAGGGTGGCCAGCCCGACGGCGAAATGGAACATGCCGAAGGCCGATCCGCGGAGCGCCTCCGACGCGCTGTCGGCGACCATCGCCGCCAAGAGGCCTTGCGTCAACCCCAAATGCAGGCCCCAAAGGGCGATTCCGAGCATGAGGATCGCAATCTGCTGCCCCGTCGCCAGCACGACATCCGACACGATCAGCACGGCAAGTCCGGCCGCCAGCAGCCGGATGCGGCCCGCCCGGTCCGAGAGACGGCCGGCCGGGTAGGCCGATGCAACATACGCCAGGTTCATCACCACCAAGGCCAGCGGCGCCCATGCCAGCGAGAGCCCCGCCTGGTTGGCGCGGAGCACGAGGAATGCCTCGCTGAACCGGGCCAGGGTGAAAACGAACCCGATGGCAGTCACCGCCCAGAATGCACCGCCCAGCGACCGCACGTCGCGCCAATGCGGCAGTCGGCGCGGTGAGTTGTCACCGACGTGCCGCGCCGGTTCCTCCACGCCCAGCGCGAGCAGTGCCACGGATGCGATCCCCGGGAGGACCGCGATCCAGAACACCGCGCGAACGTCGTTGGCCAGGATCGTCATCAGCGCGATTGCGGCGAGTGGCCCGATCAGAGCGCCTGCCGTATCGAGGGATTGCCGCAGCCCGTAGGCCGCGCCGCGGACCTCCGGCGGTGAACAGTCCGCCACGAGCGCATCCCGCGGTGCACCGCGGATGCCCTTGCCGATGCGGTCCACAAACCGCGCGGTGAAGACCCAGGCGGCCGAGGTGGCGAGCGGAAACAGCGGCTTTGACAAAGCAGCCAGCCCATAACCGGCCACCGCCAACGGCTTGCGACGCCCCAAGCGGTCGCTGAGAACGCCCGAAAACACCTTGGTGATCGAGGCCGCGGCCTCGGCGACCCCCTCGATCAGTCCGAGTGCAACGGTGCTTGCGCCAATCACCGACACCAGGAACACCGGCAACAGCGCGTGGATCATCTCCGAGGAGACGTCCGTGCACAGGCTCACCCAGCCAAGCACCCAAACCACTCGGGGAATGCGGGATGCTGCCTGCTGCCTCTGAATCGGCTTGCCCTCGGGTCTTGCGGTCGATACACATGGAGAGGCGAGCCTTCTGGCTTGCCTCCCAAGGCTTGTCGCAATCATTCTAGGGCAGTGGATCGGAAGGGACAAGAAAAAAGGACCGCTCATGATGCGTGATGCTGGATTGGCTGGAGTTGTTTTAGCCGCGCTGGTTGGCGGGACCTGCGCGCCGCGCGCCCTGGCGGCGGCGCCGTCCGTGGACGGTTGGACCACGCAGTCGCCGCGCGAGGAGATTCGGCCCGAGTTCTCGTTCGATCCGCGGGGAGGGCCCGGCGGCGGACTCTGCTTGACGATCCAATCCGACGCGCGTGAAGGATCGCAAGGGGCATGGTCCAAGGTCTTTCCGGTCAGGGGCGGCCAGTGGTACCGCTTCGTTGCCCTTCGCCGAGTGGAAAACGGCGATGCACCCCGCCGCAACGCGGTGGCCAGGCTCCTCTGGCAGGACGACGGCGGCCGGCCGATCAAGCGGGACGAACCGTCCACGGCGAGCTTTCAGCCCGGCGCCTACCCCCGGGCCGAACCGGAGTATCCGGGCGACAAGGCCGCCAACGCGCAGGGGTGGACGGAGGTCTCCGGCACGTTCCGCGCGCCGTCGAAGGCCGCCCGTGCCGTGGTCGAGCTGGAGTTTCGCTGGGCGGCCGGCGCACGGGTCCAGTGGGCCGAGATCGCCTTGCGTGAAACGCCCGCGCCGGCCGGCCGCAAGGTCCGGCTGGCCACGGTCCACTACCGGCCCCGCGGAGGCAAGTCGCCGGCCGAAAACTGCCGGCAGTTCGCCCCCTTGATCGAGAAGGCCGCCGGCCAGCGGGCCGACCTGGTCGTGCTGCCAGAGACATTGACCTACTGCGGCACCGGGCTGAAATTCGTCGACTGCGCCGAGCCGATCCCCGGCCCGTCAACCGAGTATTTCGGCAAGCTCGCCAAGACGCACAACCTCTACCTCGTCCCCGGGCTGATCGAACGCGACGGCCGCCTGGTCTACAACGTGGCCGTATTGATCGGCCCCGACGGATCGGTCGTGGGCAAGTATCGGAAAGTCTGCCTGCCGCGAACGGAGATCGAAGCGGGGATCATGCCGGGGAGCGAGTACCCGGTGTTCGACACCTGCTTCGGCAAAGTCGGCATGATGATCTGCTACGACGGATTCTTCCCCGAGGTCGCGCGCCAACTGAGCATCCGCGGGGCGGAGGTGATCGCCTGGCCGGTCTGGGGCTGCAATCCGCTCCTGGCGGCGGCCCGAGCGTGCGAGAACCACGTCTACCTCGTCAGCAGCACCTACACGGACGCCTCGGCGAACTGGATCATCTCGGCGGTCTATGGGCACGACGGCCGGCCGCTTGCTCAGGCCGTCGAATGGGGCAGCGTGGCGGTGGCCGAAGTGGACCTTGACCGGCGGCTGTACTGGTCCAGCCTCGGCGACTTCAAGGCCGAGATTACCCGCCATCGCCCGGTTTGGCCTGGCGAGCAATAGGAGGCGGGAGCCGGGTTCCCAGCGGGCCTCACCTCACCCCCCCACTTCCCCTCGCTCCCCCTCACCCCCTCGTTCCCAAGCTCCAGCTTGGGAACGCCCCCCAAAGCCGGCATAGTGCCAAACGGCACCTGCAATGGCCAGGGGCAAAGTCTGGGGGAATGAAAGGGTTCCCAAGCTGGAGCTTGGGAACCAGTGGTAAGGTCCAATCTTGCCCACTCTTGGCCATTGGGAATTGAGCTTTAAACCTTGCCCGGTCTCGCTCACTTGCCCCGAGTGCTGAGATAGACCACCGCTTCGCCTTCAAACGGGGCTTTTAGCGTCCGTTTGGCGCCGCCGGTCACCGGGCGGCCCGCGATCGCCTCGCCGCTGGTGGGATTGGACCACTCGACCGCCAGCTTCCCCGGCGTCGCGGAGAGGTCCACGGTCAGCGGGCCGCCTTGGGGCGCGTAAATCAGGTACTCGGCCGCTTTCTCGGCGGCGTGGGCCAGGCAGTAGCCGGTGGAAGCCAGGCCGCCCGCCGGCTTCACGCAGGCGAGGTCCATTCGCTCGGCGAACCGCCGGGTCTGGCCCATCGCGCGGCGGAGCGGCTCCCAGGCCCGATCGAGCTTCGGCGTCCCGGCGAGGTGGTCGGTCCACGTCGTGCGCTTCTTGCCCTTCGAGTCGCCGGCCGCGGGGCGGTGATACGGGTCCATGAAGATCGGGTTCAGCCCGCGGCAGAAGCTCTTCCAGACCCACTGCGGATTGCCGCCAATGCCCCAGAGATGGTCGGTGTCCGCGAGAATCACCTTCGCGCCGTCGGCCGCGGGAGGGTTGTCGCGGTAGCCGCCTTCGGGATTCGGCGAAATCCAGTCCGCGGGGCTGGCGAACAGGGCGGCGTTGGTCCCTCGCTGGGCCGGATCGCGGGCGTATTGGAACGTCATCCCCACCGGATGCCGCTTGGGAAGGCGTTCTTCATACGCGTGGATGAAGCGGATGAAGTGATACTGCCACTCGGTCGAGTAAGCGCCCGACTCGTTGACGATCTCATAGAGCACGTTGTCGAGGTCGCCCAAGGTGTCGAGCACTTTGCGGACGTACGCCTCCTGGCGGGCGGTGACCGCGGGGATCGCCAGCGTCTGGATTTCGATGCCCCGCCCGTCGCCATTCGGGTCGCCGTCGATCCGGTTGATGTTGTTCGCGGCGTTCATCGGATGGCCGTCCCAGCACCACGGCGCGTCGGAGGCGTGCAGCCCGTGCCCTTCGAAGAGCATCACCGCGACGTAGACCCCCCGCTTTCCCGCCTCTTCCACGCGAGCGCGGAGCCGCGCGAAGTACGCCGGGTCGAGCTTCGCAAGATCGAACTTCGGCTTGCCGTCGCGGGCCTGTCCGGGCCCAGTGCGAGGCCAGGGGAAGGGCTCGGCGTAGGTCTGCCCGCCATCGTAGCCGTAGCGGGTCAGTTCCCAGGTCCACAGGCGGATGAAGTTGTGGTCGCGCTCGGCCAGGAAGTCGAGATATGCGGCGAAGTCGATCGGCTCGGGCGGGTCGGTCGGCCCCATGTCCTTGAAATTGTTCCAGGTGTGCGAGCCGGTCAGGTAGACGGCCTTGCCGGAGCCGTCGCTGAAGTAACGGGGATTCTCGGCATGCACGCGGAGCGGGCCTTCCATCCCAGGCGCGGCGGAGGCCCAGACGATTCCCAGGGCGGCAGCGAACGCAGCGGCACGGGCCAAAGACGGCAACTCGACGCGGCAGCAGTCTCGTATCATCGGTGTCCTCCTTTTCTCACGCGGAGCGCTGGACGGCCGCCGCGCGCCCCTTTTTACCACAATCCCCCCCCCCGCCGGCCGACCCTTCCCAAGGACGATCGTATCCCGGCGGAACCGCCGAGGCAACGCGCCGCTTGGCCCCGCGCCATTCGCGTCTGATTTGACAATCGCTTGAACATCTCCGACAATCACCCGTTGCCCTCCGCGCGGGGCGCTTGTCGCATTCCACTTCCACGTGGCGAGTGGACCGCGTAGCCGGGGAAATCCCTCCCCCGCTTCCCGGCGGGACACAACTGGCCTAGAATCAGCTTGCGTATCGCCTCGTCAGCCGTGCAACCTTCCCGGCCAGTCGCTCGACTCGCTGCCAAGGAGATTCGCCAATGGACCCGTTCCGACTCTGCGTGGCCCTCGGGCCGGTGGCGATTTACCTGCTGCTGGTGGGCACGTTGAACCTCTTCCGCCGGCCGTTTCTCGTCTCCGGCACCCGCGACACGGCGGTGCTCGGCGTGGCCGTCTCCGGGCTGGTGCTGGTCGGTCCGGTCGAGCTCTTGATGCCGGTGGCGGCCTCGATTCGCTTCGGCCCGGTTGTCTGGGCCCTGCTGATCGGGCTCTATTTCACCGTGCTGGCGGCGCTGCTCTTGTTCCTGCGCCCCCGGCTGGTGATCTACAACATCGCCCGCGAGGAATTGCGGCCGATTCTGGCCGACCTGGCGATCGACCTGGACGAGGAGGCCCGCTGGGCCGGTGATTGCCTGGTCTTGCCCAGCCTGGGCGTGCAGCTCTACCTGGAATGTTCCGGCGCTTTCCGCAACGTCTCGTTGGTTTCGGCCGGCGGCGTCCAGAATCACCAGGGCTGGGCGACGTTGGAGGAGACGCTCGAAACCGCATTGCGGCGGCTGGAGGTGGCGCGCAACTCGCGTGGTTTCAGCCTGCTCAGCGCGGGCATCCTCCTGGCCCTGATCCTGGTCTTCTCCGTCGCTGCGGACCCCCAGGCCGCCGCCCGATCGCTGATCGAGGTAATCAATCTCTGATCCTCGGCCAACATGGCCGCCGACCGACGCGGCGAAAAAAACAGAGAGTTGACTAATATTCCAAACATGCTTATGATTCACTCGGTGTTTCATGTTGGCTGGGGCCATCCAGACGTTTCCCACCGGGAGATGATGCCGTGAGTGAGCGGGGTAGAGGCGGTCTTTTCAACGACATTACGCAGTGCATCGGCAACACGCCACTGGTTCAGGTCCGCCGGCTGGCCCAGGGCTGCCAGGCAACGATCCTGTGCAAAATGGAGAACATGAATCCCCTCTGGAGCGTTAAGGATCGCATTGCCCGCGCGATGATTGACGCAGCGGAACGGGATGGCAAGTTGGGCGACGGCACGGTGGTGATCGAGCCGACCAGCGGCAATACGGGGATCGGGCTGGCGTACGTCTGCGCGGCGCGGGGATACCGGCTGGCGGTGACCATGCCGGAGAGCATGAGCCTGGAACGGAGACGCCTGCTGAAGGCCCTGGGAGCAGAGCTGATCCTCACTCCCGCCGGAGAAGGGATGCCCGGTGCGGTTCGCAGGGCCGAGGAGTTGGCCGCCGCGAATGGGAACTACTTCATGCCGCAGCAGTTCAAGAACCCGGCGAACCCTGAAATCCATCGGCGGACGACGGGGGAAGAGATCTGGCGCGACACCGAGGGCAAGGTCGACATCTTCGTCGCCGGCGTGGGGACCGGCGGGACGATCACCGGAGTCGGTAAGCTCCTGAAGTCCCGCAAACCGAGTGTCCAGGTGGTCGCCGTCGAACCGGCCAACAGTCCGGTGATCACGCAATGCCGCTCGGGGGAGGAGTTGAAGCCGGGCAAACACACGATCCAGGGCATCGGCGCCGGTTTCATTCCCGACGTGCTCGACGTGAAGATCCTCGACGATGTGATTCGCGTTCCGGACGACGACGCGATGGAAACCGCCCGCCGATTGGCCAAGGTCGAAGGCTTGATGTGCGGCATCAGCAGCGGCGCCGCGGCCTGGGCGGCCATCCAGATCGCCAGCCGCGAGGAGAACCGCGGCAAGCTCCTGGTCGCCATCCTGCCCGACCTGGGCGAGCGCTATCTCTCGACCCGCCTGTTTCCCGAGTAGCCCTCGGACGAACGAGGGTTGGCGGAAGACGCGCGCGCCCCGGCCCCGCCGTCACGGTTGGGGCGGCGCGGGAATCGAGGGCATCTGGATATTCATGTCGGGCGAGGAGTCGGGAAGCTGGATGCGGACGCCCGGCGGCCCTTCCGGCATGTCCAGCTTGACACCCGGCGCTGCGCGGCCGTCGTCCCCCTCCCCTTGCGTCTCTCCACCTTCCGGGGGCGACCAGCTTGGCGCATCGCCCGGCCCCCCCCCGGCGCCCGTATCGAGCGAGAGTCTCGTCGCCCCATTCAGAACAACGGCGTCGGCAGCCGCGATGACCCAGGCCCCTTCGAGCTGCCGGGCGCGGATGCTCACGTCGGCCGCACCCTTGGGACCTTCGACACGCAGGTTGAACTGCTCCGGGTAGGCGCCGCTCGGCAGCCAGCGCGTGTCGCGGATCGGCGTGCCGAGATGTTCGCCAAGCTGAGCGTCCGCTTGGATCAACTTGAGCGCCGTGACAAACGGCGGGTTGCTCCGGGTTCGATACACAATCGCGGCAAACAGGCCAACGCCAATCACCAGGATCAGCAGCAGGACGCGCGCCAGGCGCCCGAGCCAGCGCCGGCGCGGAGCCGCCTGCGGGGGGGTGGGCATGGCTTCCATGGAGACTCCTTCTCGATTAGATACGGCAGCCGATTGCCGCAAACCGCGGGGATGGCTGCACTCAATGGTGGTTGCGGGGATTAAGCCTCGCCGGCTGCGTCCGCGGGCTTGTGCTTCGCCGTCTTCTCGGCCGTGGCTTTCGCCCCGGCGTCCTTTTCGAGCCGTGCCAGTTCCAGTTCAGAGAGGTTCCCCCTGGCGGCCGCTTGCGCTTCGTCTGCAGCAGCCGGCGGCGCCTTCGCCGGGGCCGGCCGCCGCGCCGGTTCCTTCGGTTTCGGCTTGTCGATCACTTTCAAGAAGTCGAGCTCGAGGTCGTACCAACCGCGATCGTCGAATTCGACAAGCGCCCGGCCGGCGGCGTTGACCGTGTGGACCCGGCCGATTTTGCCGGCGAAGCGGGCCAGGTCCGGGCGATTGCCGTCCACCACGACATACTTGTCCGTGTATTCAAGCCGTAGCTTCTCGACGCGCTGGAGCAGCATGCGACTGGTTCACCCTCCCTCAATTCTCAACCCGCCAGCGCAGATAGGCATCCAGGAAAGGCTGGATGTTGCCATCGAGCACACTGTGGAAGTTGCCGATCGTGTAGCCCGTCCGCGAGTCCTTGACGCGCTGGTCCGGGTGAAGGAAATAGTTGCGGATCTGCGAGCCGAAACCGACCTTCGGCTTCTGGTTGTACTTGGCCGCCAGCTCTTCTTCGCGGCGGATCGCCTCGAGACGCGCCAGGGCGGCCAAGAGCATTTTCCGCGCCGTGGCGCGATTCTTGTGCTGGCTCCGCTCGTTCTGGCATTGCACAACCTGACCGGTCGGGAGATGCGTCAGGCGGATCGCGCTGGAGGTCTTGTTGACGTGCTGCCCGCCCGCGCCGCTGGCGCGAAAGATGTCCTCGCGTACGTCGTTCTCCCAGTCGATCTCGATATCGATCGATTCATCCACCTCGGGTGTCACATCGATGGAAGCGAAGCTCGTCTGGCGCTTCCCCTCGGCGTTGAATGGACTGATCCGGACCAGGCGGTGCATCCCCTCCTCACCCTTCAGGTAGCCGTAGGCCATCGGCCCGCGGACGGCGATGCAGGCGCTGTTGATCCCCGCCTCCTCGTTGTCCTGCCGGTCGAGCAATTCGACCTTGTAGTCGTTCTTCTGCGCCCAGTTGATGTACATCCGCAGGAGCATCTCGGCCCAGTCGTTGGCGTCGGTCCCGCCGTCTCGAGCGTTGATCGACAGCAGGGCTGAATGGCTGTCCATCGGGCCGTCGAGCAGGGCCTGCAACTGGAGGTCCTCGACCATCTTCTCGAGTTTCTCGATCTGTCGGGGCGCCTCGGCCGCAAATCCCTCGTCCTCCTCGGCCATTTCGATCATCGCCTGGAGGTCTTCATAGGCGGACAGTGCCCGGTCGAGCGGTTTGAGCAGCGACTTGAGCGACTTCAGCTCGGCGACCACGGCGCGGGCCTGCTCCGGATTGTCCCAGAAATTCGACACCGCCATCTGCTCTTCGATCCGGGCCACCTCGTTCTTCTTGCCCGCATAGTCAAAGAGAGTCTCGTAGCTGGAGGAGTCGTTGCTGAATCAGCTCGGCATGATCGATCAGTTCCCTGCTCACGAAATGGACCTCCAGGAGGGTAAACGCGGACCAATACTTGTTGTTCTGCGCAAGATCGAGGGACTGGGCGGGGGCGGCGACACGGCACGATTGCCAGCCCCAGCCAGTCCGGGCCGGGTCAGTATACCAGACGAGCGGCCTTGCTGAGTAGTCCGAGCGGCTCATTTCCCGGGGCAGGCGGGCCGGCAGCGCGACCGACCCGGAGGCGATTGCCACGTGCCTTGGCCTCGCGATACTACACGTCTTCTCGAGAGAGCGAAATTCCCACAATCCACCGCGTGCCGTGTCATGGGAATCCGACCGCCCGGTGCGCGCGAAATGGCCGCGGAGGTTGTCATGCGCTATTTGCCGATTCCGATCGTCGTCGTAACCATGGCGGCGTATGCCCAGACCGGAGTTGCCGCGGGACTCGGCAATCCGATCGAGATGGACGGCGAAAGCGGCGCCGAGATCTCTACGTGCTCGGCGACGACGAGCGGCCCGCCGACAATATTTACGGCGAGCAGCCCTACGGCGACGCCACGGGTCGCCGGATCGCCATCCGCTACTACCCGGCGCCGGGCAGGCCGGGGGGCCTGAACATTTTCGACCTCGAGGACGGTTCAAATCACGAGAGCCTATCTGGAAAACCGCCTTTCCCTGCCGATCGCCCCTACACGCCGCGTCCCACCGGCCACGGGGCCTGGATCGGCCAGACGGGCAGCATCTTTTTCTCCACCGGCTGGAATGCAACGGCCAAGGGGAACGTTTGGAGCGGAAAAGTCGGAGACGACAAACCGGCGCTGGTGCACGAGGGCAAACGGTTCGGCCATGTGAGCGTATCGCGCGACGGCAAGTACTGGATCGGCAACTGCGGAGAAGAGGGCGTTCCGATCTACATCGGCCGTTTCGCGACGGGCCGCTGCAAGCGGGCGTGCTTCAGCCGCACGGAGTACGACGGCAAGCAGTGGAGCCACGCGCACCCCTACCTGACGGCGGATAACAAGTGGCTGATTTTCGGCGCGCGGCGCAATGCCCACCCGCAAGCACATGGGGCAAAACTGAAGGACGGGTGGCTGGACACCTTGTAGCAGCCCAGTCATGCCGGTTTCCGCCCCCGGGCCGGCAGCAGCCCGTTAGACGAGGAAGCACTTCTAGAGAACCATGCTACCCGTCCTCAATTAAGAACGGGCAACTCCGCGACCGAATCGTATTCGTCAAAGTCAAGTGCGCATAAGTCGTCAAATCATCGGAGATCGAGCGTCATGGTGTACAAACTGACCAGGCGGGGATTTGTGCGAACCGCGGCGGCGGCGACCGGGATATTGGGCGGCATAACCCGCGGGGGCCGGGGCGCGGCTGCGGAGGCAGTCACCGCCATGTTGTGGTCTCAGCGGGCCGGTTTGTGCCAGAAGGACGTCCAATGCCTGGCGGTCTTGCGTGTGGCAGCTTGCGGCCGTCTCGCACATCGGGATCGGCTTTCAGCTTCACGGCGGGTCTCCCACCGCGATGCCTGGTGTTCCGCTGCGCAGGGACGGCTCCCAGCGATCCGACGTGCCGTGCAGTTCGGCCACCGCCGCGGCGAGCCGCTTGCGGGTCTTCGTTGCCTCCGGACCCGCGCCGGCCGGCTTCGGGGCGCAGGGGTCCACCTCCAAGTCCCAGAACTTGCCGGTGCTGTCGAGCCGGAAGCGGTCGCCGCGGATGTACCACGCGCGCTGGTAATGCCGGTAGACCCAGTCGCGGACCTTGTAGGGCTCTCCCCGGCCCAGCCGGTCCAGCTCCTCGACGATCCGCCCGGCGAGCTTGTCGGTGTAGGTCACCAACTGGGCGAACCCCTTCCGCCGCGGCTGGACACCCTCGTCTTAGATGGCATTTCCCGTCCATGCTGATCGTGAA
>LSQX01047804.1_pt1 | contig 18292 bp, 15 predicted proteins | sample 654561 | NCBI WGS metagenome assembly LSQX01 (sample SAMN04489861, study PRJNA283612) | anaerobic digester metagenome | isolation source: 4 biogas reactors fed with cattle manure at either 37C or 55C with and... | place: Denmark: Kongens Lyngby | collected 2014
TCACTCGTTAGCAAGCCTTTTGAGAATATCAGATTGAGCTTGCGAAAGTTTAGTAAAAAATAAAATATAATCGTATGAAACAGCCATTTAAAGCAAATTTTCACTCAAGCCGTATGAAGATGAATGGCGTGTTCCATACGACCTTAATGTAAAGAATAATATTTAATCGTATGAAAAAAATATTAATCGCCAACCGTGGTGAAATCGCCATCCGGATAATTCGCTCAGCTAAGAAACTTGGATTAACCACCTATGTAATTCAAGGAAATCGCGAGCCGGATGCTATGTATTTGGAATATGCAGATGAAATTATTCCAGTAAAAGAAGACCTGAACGAGAAACCGATTTTTTTAATGCCGGAAGCTATTATTAAAATGGCTGTTGAGCATGAGATTGACATGATTCATCCGGGCTACGGTTTTCTTTCAGAAAATCCTGATTTCGCGGAACTATGCGAGCAAAACGGGATTTCGTTTATCGGACCTTCACCGACTTTGATTCGTGAAATGGGGATCAAAACCATTGCTAAAAAAATGGCTTCTGAAGCAAAAATGCCACTTGTACCCGGAAGTCCGGATGCGATAACCGATGCACAAGTCGCGAAAGAATTTGCTGATAAAATCGGCTATCCCGTCATTCTGAAAGCCTCTGCCGGAGGTGGCGGACGTGGAATGCGGATTGTGGATAAGCCGGAAACCATGGAGCGTCACTTCAAATCGGCTTATGATGAAGCATTAGGCGCGTTCGGGAATGGCGATATCTTCATTGAGAAATATTTAGTAAACCCAAAGCACCTTGAGTTTCAAATACTTGGTGACAAACATGGGAACGTTATTCATTTGGGCGAACGCGAATGCTCGCTACAGCGCAAACACCAGAAAATCGTAGAAGAAGCGCCTTCTGCCAGTATTTCTTCTAGAAAAAGAGATAAAATGGGCGAGCTTGCCGTGAAGTTCGCGAAAACAATCGGCTATTATTCTGCCGGAACCATTGAGTTTATTTTGGATGAAGACGGTTCCTATTACTTCATGGAAATGAACACACGTATCCAGGTTGAACATCCTGTCACTGAAGAAATTACAGGAGTTGATTTGATTGAATGGCAAATCAGAATAGCGATGGATGAAGTGCTCACTTTGAGGCAGAAAGACATCAAATTTAACGGATGGGCGATTGAGTGCCGCGTAAATACGGAAGATCCGCAAAACCGTTTCAACCCGCAAACAGGATTTATTGAAAAAATTTCATTTCCGCACGGAGATCACATACGAGTAGAAACCGGTGTAAAAGACTTTTCAATCGTAACACCCTATTTTGACTCAATGATTGCCAAAATCATTGTTCACGGTAAAGACAGAAAAGATTGCATTCAGAAAACATTGCATGCCTTAGACGATTTTTCTATATCCGGCTTGAAAACTACAGTACCGTTTTGCCGAACAGTTTTGCGAAGCAAGGAATTCGTAGATGCAAGTTACACAACCCGCTGGGTTGATACGATTTTCACGACTGATATGCTCGAATCCGAAGATGAGGCAATGATGGCAGCGCTGGCCGCCACAATATCATATGCAAAAGAATACCTGCAATATTCATCTGATTCGCCCATGTTTAAGAGTGAATCACTCAATGTGTGGGTGCTGAACAAACGGATTAACAAATAAAGTCCGCCAAATCCTCTTGCCGAGAGGGCTCCAAGAGTGGTTCGCTATGTTTTTCAATTAACAAAACTTATTATTCTTCATTAACTACTTACTAAAATCTGCACTTCCTCCTGCAGAAAGTTAAATCTCCCCACTGAGGGAATGGAGGACAAAAAATGGCTACAACATACGTATATAAAAGAGATGCGACTCGCTTATTCATAGCGATGCGCGATAATGGGAAACGATATAAGATTTACCTTCCAAAAGAGTCAAAGCCGATTATTAACGGAGAGGAAAAAGATATTTTCTTTATCGAACATAAAAATAATCATTCGTCATTCAGCATGAACGACAAGCATTATCAATGTGAGATTACGCTTCGTGATCAAAATAGAATCATGGTGAAGGTGAATGGCGTGGAATATAAATTCAGCTTGGAATCGATTTTCTCCTATCTTCGTCAAAACATGCTAAACAAAGGTGTAGAAATTGCCGCTGAGAATAACATAAAATCTCAAATGCCGGGTAAGATTGTCGATGTTTTCATGAGCGAGGGTGATCTTGTGAACGAAGGTGAACCCATACTCAGCCTTGAAGCAATGAAAATGCAAAATGAGATAAACGCGACCTGTAATGGTGTGATTCGTAAAATCCACGTTCACCCCGGACAATCTGTTATGCAGGATGAACTGTTAGTGGAAATCGCATCGATAGATGAATAGTTTTTTTTCGTTTCGGCTGTTGAGCTGTTATATTCAGAGTCCAAACAGACAAACTATCTGAGCAACACAACAAAAAAAAGGATGCATGCTAAACTTTCGATTAAGCGTGCATCCTTTTCTCATTTTCATAATCGTTTTCACCTAAAATCGGCTTCCAGTACCGATACCCCGACAATTGTATTCAAACCGGTAATCGGAGAGGTGAAACGAGTTGTTGAATCATTGATTTTCACCACATTATAATTAGACTGAAGTAGTGTAATGTCTGAAACCGGGAGTCCGATTTCGGACTTTTTGGTTGATAAAAGAATCGTTTTCTTATCTAAATCAACGATATATGCCTTTCGAATATATGGCTCTTTGGTCACATTATTCAAATACCGGCTTGCTTGGTCCAAATTTCCGCGCATCAAATCACTTCGCACTGCCCATGAAAAGATATTGGAAATTGACTTGTAATTTTCAACCCGCGAACTATCCATTTGAGCCGCGTGGACAGAGCCTAACTTCAACATGTCCTTTTCTAATTTGTTTATTTTTATTTGTCCCCAAATAAACACGACTATCAACGCGAATAGAAGTGAAAACACCAATTTGTGGTTCAATATATATTTCACAAATCGGTTTGGTTTACGAGAAGCAACAACCGTTGTTGCCGGTTGTTTTTGTGCTTCGGTCGAATTGTTTGTTTCTGGTGTGGTCATATGAGATTTCAGGTTTTAAGTTTCAGGTTTTAAGTTTGCATATCATTATAAACTACAAACTGTAAATCGAATTAATTTGTCATTCATGAGCACCCATTTTGAGCATATTCACTTCGCTTTCATTCAGGAATCTATACTTCCCGCGCGGTAGATTTTTCTTGGTTAATCCCGCAAATAGGACACGGTCCAGACGCAATATTTTATAGCCCAGAGAATCGAATATTCGACGCACTACCCTATTCTGGCCGGAATGAATTTCAATTCCAAGTTCTCTCAAGCTGTCTTCTTTTACAAATTCCAACGCATCGGCTTTGATTTGGAAATCGCCTAAATCCAACCCTGACAGAATTTTTTCAAAATCTTCTTTTTCAATATCCTTATCCAAAACCACATGATAGATTTTTTTCTTATTGTACTTAGGATGAGTCAGTTTGGTAGCCAAGTCGCCATCATTGGTCAATAAAAGCACACCGGTGGTGTTTCTATCGAGTCTTCCGACAGGATAAATTCGCTCACTGCAAGCATTTTTGACAATATCCATCACGGTTTTACGCTCATGAGTATCCTCTACGGTCGTGACTGTATCTTTGGGTTTGTTAAGCAGAATATAAACTTTTTTCTCAATTTTCACCGGCTGATTATGGAACATCACTTTATCTGTGGGCATAACTTTAGTACCTAATTCGGTAACAATCACACCATTAACAGAAATAACTCCGGCTTGAATAAATTCATCAGCTTCGCGTCTTGATGAAACTCCCGCGTTTGATAAAAATTTATTTAATCGGATTGGTTTGGTAGGGTCAATCGTCTGTTGACGATATTCGAATTGCTTCTTCTTGCTGTATTTGGCATCCGGATTGTAACTATCCGTCCTTCTTCTCGAGCGGAAAGTTACACCTCCTTTGTCATTATTGAATCGAGTTTCGGTATATTTTGAATCCTTTACCTCACTCGCCTTTCTGAAACTCAGCTTTTCAGTCCTTGGTTGGTTATCACTTGGTTTTTTGAATCTTGGTCTTCCTGTATTATCGCCATATCTGCGATTATCATTGAATCTTTCACCATCACCTCTTGGCTCCCATTTTCTGTCAAATGATCTTTTTTCACCAAAAGTAGAACTTGATTCTCTTTGTTTTTTTTCATCACTGAAAAATTTACGGTCATCAGGTTTGCTTTTGTAGCTATCTGATTTGTTTCTAAAAACCGATTTATACCCTTTTTTGTCAAATGCTTTACCATCACGGCCGGCTTCGGGATTGTATCTTCTCTGCCTGTTTTCACTGTTCGTTTTCATTGAAAAAATGTCAAATAAATTATTATGCAAAGGTCGGAAAAATTTTGGGATAATCAGCTATTTTTGAGAGAATTGTTTCGAACAAATCACGAAACATAACCAGTAGATTTAATTAGTGGCTGCTAAAGCACAAAACACAGTATGCCATAATTATGAAGTCGGCATGAAACAGCCATTTAAGCTAAGCCTTAAACCTAAGAGAGTGATTCATGGCATGTTTCATAAGACCTTAATGTAAAAATAAGGAGGTTGGCATACTAAGCACAAATAATGATTTAGAGGGGAAAACGTCGAAAAAAACGAAATTGAGAAAACAGAATGGGAAGTTGTCTTGACCTATACTTCGAAAAAAAGTTGGGATGACTTCTATGTTAGAAAACTCATAGGAAGTTGATTTTAAATAATTTTTAACCCCCAAAAAGGAGTTACCCTATTTTTCACTATCTTTGCAATACGTATTTCATTAATTAAAAATTATGCAAACCGACATTCAACTAATCATCACGCCTGAAGAGGCGGCTAAAGAGAATCTTCTGAAACAAAAAGCAGCAGAAAAATTAGCTGTTGATCCGGATCGAATCACCGAAATCCGTATTACCCGAAAATCCATTGACGCGCGTTCATATCCAGCAAAAATAAACATTGCATTACAGATTTTTTTGGATGAAAAGCCGACCGCTGAAGAGATAAGTTTTGAATACCAACAGGTAGCAAAAAAGCCTGCTGTAATTATTGTCGGTGCAGGTCCTTCAGGTTTATTCGCAGCTTTGAAACTACTTAAAATCGGCGTTAAACCTATTTTAATCGATCGAGGGAAAGAGGCAAGAGAGCGGAAAATGGACATTGCGCAACTCAATCGAAATCAAGAATTTAATTCGGAATCAAACTACTGCTTTGGTGAAGGTGGCGCGGGAACTTTTTCTGATGGAAAACTCTACACCCGCTCAAGAAAAAAAGGTAATGTACGCGAGATATTAGAAACTTTCCATTTTCATGGCGCCCATGAGTCTGTTTTATATGAATCACATCCGCATATTGGGTCGGATTTGCTTCCGAACATCGTAGAAAGCATACGAAAAACAATACTTAACCATGGTGGCGATGTACATTATAATCAAAGAGTTACAGAATTAATCGTAGAGAATGACACTATTAAAGGCTGCAGGACTGCCAATGGAAGCGAATTTTACGCCAATGCCCTTATTTTAGCAACGGGGCACTCTTCTCATGAAATTTTCGAAATGCTCCACGAGCAGGGAGTTGAGCTTGAAGGCAAGGGTTTTGCAATGGGTGTACGGGTAGAGCATCCGCAGACATTAATTGATAAGATCCAATACCACTCGGAAATTAGAAGCGAATACCTTCCGGCCGCCTCCTACTCGCTTGTAGAACAGGTAGATGGTAGAGCTGTTTACTCGTTTTGCATGTGCCCGGGCGGACATATTGTCCCCGCGGGAACTATGACTGACTCGATAGTAGTGAACGGAATGTCTTCCTCGAAAAGAAACTCACCTTATGCGAATTCAGGTATTGTAGTAGAAATCCAACCGGATGATATCCCGGCTGAGTTTGAAAAATTCGGTGTTCTAAAAGGGTTAAAATTTCAACAACATATTGAAAAGTTGGCGTTTTCAAATAATGGCGGCAAGGGTCTGACCGCTCCCGCGCAACGCTTAATAGATTTTGTGAATGGCAGATTATCAGCCGATTTGCCCGAATGCTCCTATTTACCGGGTATTGTTTCATCTCCGATTCATTTTTGGCTTCCGGAGCTAATCAGTCTTAAGTTGCGTGAAGCGTTTAAGAGATTTGACCTGAAAATGAGAGGTTATTTGACGAATGATGCGGTCATTCTCGGTGTTGAAACCCGCTCTTCGTCACCGGTTCGTATAGTACGGGATCATGAAACTCTTCAACACATTCGTATCAAAGGACTTTTCCCTGTTGGTGAAGGTTCGGGTTATTCCGGCGGGATCACTTCTTCCGCTATTGATGGTGAAAACTCGGCGGTGAAAGCAGCGGAATGGGTGACAAAGCAGCAACAATAGACATGCAACTCTATCTACTAAAGCATAATGAAATTGATTTCGCGAAATGGGATAATACCATTGAGAATTCCAACAATGGATTAATATATGCTCTCTCATGGTATCTGAATACCGTTTCTCCTATTTGGGAAGCTATTGTTTCTGAAGATTATCAATTTGTTATGCCCTTGACGGTTAAGAGAAAATTTGGAATCAAATTCGTCCTTCAGCCGGTTCTTTGCCAGCAATTAGGGGTTTTTTCTGACAAACCCATTGATGCGGAAGTAATTAATGCTTTTATTCGAAAAATACCGTATCCCGGCTTGGAGATTAATCTCAATGAAAATAATTATATAAAAGATGCTTTGCAATTGCCAAACTACATTCTAAAACTGAATTGTAGTTATAGTGCATTAGAAGAGAATTTCTCAAGCAATACTAAAAAAAACATTAGAAAAGCTATAAAAAACAAGTTAACAATAGACAACAACATTTCTGTCGATGAGTTTCTTGAACTTTATTTTTTAGAAGAATCTGACTACAAAGAACCTCATAAGCACACCATTATTGAGGTAGTCAAAAAGCTTTATAACAAAAACGCAGGAATCATTATTGGGTGCAGATCTGAAAACAAAGAATTAATTTCCGCGCTCTGTATGGCCCGATGGAAAAAAAGGCTTTATTATTTACTTCCTGTGTCGTCAGAAAAAGGCAAGAAGTATTCGGCAATGTTTTTGATAAACGATTATCTCATACGGGAAAACTCACATTCTGATATGATTTTTGATTTTGAAGGTTCTAAAATAGAGGGTATTGCACGATTTATCCAAGGATTTGGTTCAGAGAACAAGCCTTATTATAAAAAGAGATTTGGACCAAAACTGCTTACTAAATTAACGAGTCATTTATGAAAGTACTTTTTATTTCTCCGTGGTATCCAAACAGATATGATAATATGGCCGGGCTTTTTGTCCGGAAACATGCTGAAGCCGCCTCGCTTTACTGTGATGTAAATGTGTTGTATGTGCATGCTGATAGTGAAATTAACACATTCGAAATTATCAGAAACAAACAACAAAACATCACAGAATACTTTGTTTACTTTCCCGCACCTCAAAAGGGCTTTTTTCAAAAAATCATTAAAATGCTCAATTACGTAAGAGCATATCAAAAAGGCTTTAAATTGTTATTTTCTGAACAAGGAAAACCTGATGTAATACAAGCCAATGTTTTCACGAGAACTGCTCTTGTCGCCTATTGGATGAAAATTAAACACAAAATTCCTTATACAGTTATTGAACATTGGACCAGATATTTCAGAGAAAAACCATTTCAGAATCAAATACATAAAAAACTTTCCATTCTTACTGCCAAAAAGGCGGGAGCTATACTTCCGGTGACCAATCATCTGAGAAAGTCAATGGAAAGTCATGGAATGACAAATAATAATTATCATATTATCAATAACGTTGTCGATAAGCCTTTTTTTGAGAAATCAGAAGAAACACCAAACGATAAAATCGTTTTTACAAATATAACGTGCTTTAACGATGATCAAAAAAATCTGAGCGGGATATTAAACGTTTTAAAAAGACTTACAGAAGTTAATACAAATTTTAAAGTCTATTTAGTTGGAGGTGGAGTTGATTTTGAATTAATAAAAACAAAAGCAAAAGAATTGGGATTGGAAAATAAGTATGTCTTTTTCACAGGAGTATTAACCGGAAGCGAGCTTGTTGAATACTTTAAGAAATCAGATTTTACTTTCTTGTTCTCTAATTACGAAAACATCCCGGTTGTTATTTCAGAAAGCTTGGTTTGCGGAAAACCTGTTATTTCAACTGACGTAGGAGGAATTAATGAACATATAGACAAATCTAACGGGATATTGATTGAAAAGGAAGATGAAGATGCTCTGTATGAATCAATTATTTACATGATGGAACATTATCAGGAATATGATTCAGAAGAAATAAAAATGAAGGCAGAAAAGCTGTATAGCTATGAACGCGTAGGAAAAGAACTCTTCAACATATATAAATCAATTGTATGAAACAGCCATTTGAGATAAATCTCAAACCCAAGGATATGATTAATGGCGTGTTCCATACGACCTTAGTGTTGAAATATAATATTTAACCGTATGAAACAGCCATTTAAGAATAGTCTTAAACCTAAGGAAATGATTAATGGCGTGTTCCATACGTCCTTAATGTAAAGAATAAATTTTAATCGTATGAAATTCGATAGTGAAATTATAGCATACATTGAAGGTGAAAAATTTTCAAATGGGTTAGACATTGATTTCTCATCAGAGAAGCACATACTAAAATCTAGAATTGAAAAAGTTTTAGAAATCACTAAAGGTAAAAAAGTAATTCATATTGGATTCGCAGATCATTTGCCACTGATAGACGATAAAATAGCGACCAACAGGTGGTTACACGGATTATTAATAAACAACTGTAGTCGTTGTGTTGGCATTGATATTAATGAAGAAGCGGTTAAGTATTTGCAAAACAAGCATACTATTTCCGACATCTATCTTGCCGATGTAGAGGATGAAAAAAGTATAAAAAAAATCATTGATAACGAAAAGTGGGATTACATATTATTGGGAGAGGTAATTGAACACATTGATAATCCTGTGGATTTTTTAAAACATATTCATGCTAATTTCGGGAAACACGCGAAGCATATTATCATTACAGCCCCAAACGTATTTAACTCGCTAACTATTAACGACATAAAAAGGAACAAAGAAAACATAAACACAGATCATCGCTACTGGTTTTCTCCCTTCACATTAACTAAAATCTTATCGATCAGCGGATTCAAAGATTTTGAAATTTCTTTTGTAGATCAGGTGAAATTACCATTTTTCCAGGCATTGAGAAAGAGGTTAAATATGATCTTAAAAAAGCAAGTCTTCTTACAAGCTAAATTTTTTTCGACGCTACTCGTTACTTCAAAATTTTATTAATCTATGGATGGAGTTATTTGTGTTGTTTCACTCAAAAAGAAAGACTTAGGCTTAATAACTTTCAACTGGAAGCAAAATTTTGAATTTCAGCAAAATTCATTGATAAGAACGATGAATGAAAAGAGCTTCATCATTGAACAAAAAACATCTCAACGATTTTTGGCCGAAAAGCACTGGATTGATAATGAGAGTTTTATATTTGTTACAGATGGTGTAATCTTAAACTTTGAGGAGTTGAAGAAAAGGGAAAATGCAAAAACCAACGCCGAATTAGTTTCACTTTTAGCTTCGAGGAAAAAAACTTTTTTTGAAGAATTTGAAGGTAGTTTTGTCGGGTTATATTATGACAAACATTCAGAAAATTGGTTCGTATTTAACAACCAAACCGGAACCAAGAAACTTTATTATTTCAAAAACGATGATTATTTAGTATTTTCAACTGATCTGTACGTCCTCTGCAAGGCTCTTTTGTCTCTCCACATTACTTACACATTGGATGAATTAGCCGCTTACATACTTCTTACCGGTGGTTTTATGCTTGATAACCTCACCCTGGTTTCGGAGGTCAAACAACTGAGAGCCGGTGAATTTTTCCGGTCAAATGAGTCGCAACTCCTCACCAATTTTTACTTTCACCTTCAGCACGTAGAAAAGACAACAGACTCAAAATCAGATATCCTTAGAAATTTGGAAGAATTGTTCAATAAAGCTGTCAAGCTTGAATTTGATATCGATACTAAATACGGATATAAACATGTAAGCACGCTGAGCGGTGGATTAGACTCGAGAATGACTTCATTCGTGGCGCATAAGTTAGGGTATGAAGATCTTGCGTTGTTTTGCTTTTCTGAAAAAGGATATGCAGATGAAATCATAGCGAAACAATTGACAAAAGCATACAATTTAGATTTAACTTTTAAAGAAATTGAGCCGAATTCATTAACAGAAATAGACAACGTTATTTTGGTAAACGATGGACTAACAGTCTATACTGCATGCAGCCATGTATTCAATGCCATTAAAGACACATCATTTAATAATATCGGATGTGTTCACACCGGATTGATAGGCGATGGCGCGCTTGGCAGTTATCTCACGGATATCAAGGAAAAAAAAGCGAACCTGCAAGATGGATTATTTGGCTCAACCATAAAATATCCACAAGTTAAAAACTACATAGGCAAACTCATTGACAAATATCCGAATGAAGAACTTTACAAAATTTACAACAGAGCATTCATGGGAATCAATAACGGTTTGCTTTATCTTGACTTGATTGGTCATACGACATCACCTTTTCTTAATACAGCGTTTCTTTCGTATTCTTATTCAATACCTACAAAGCTCAAATACAAACAAGCCATTTACATTGATTGGTTGAAATCTTATCATCCTGATTTATCTCGTTTTACTTGGGAAGCAATAGGAGGAAAGGCAACAAACAGCTCCTTACTACGTTCTCTTTATCGTGTCAACCGTGCAATAATCAAAAGATTACCCATAAAGACCATGTGGAAGCACAACATGAACCCCGAGCAGGTATGGTATGATAAAAACAAGTTTGTAAGAGATGAGCTTGATAATTATATGAGAACTTCTATTGATTGTATTAAAGACTCTCAACTTCGAAATTCGGTCATGCAACAGTATGGAGAGAAGGATATATTAGAAAAAGCGAAAAGCATTACTTTGGCCGGCGCCATAAAACTACTGTTCCAATGAAACTTTGGAAAGAAATAGAGATATTGATAAAAGATTCGTTTCAAAAAGGTTTTTTCAATCTTCTTTCTGCGAATGTATTAATCCAGGCTGTCGCGTTTGCCTCCCAATTGTTCGTTGCTGGTATTCTTTCTCCGGAAGATATTGGGAGAATAAAGATTTTACAAACCTGGCTAAGTTTATTCAGTATTGTTGCGGGCATGGGATTTAATAGTTCCACACTCAAACTATGTTCTGAAAACAGAAGCAAAGAAGAAACGCATGCTATTTTTGCATTTGGTATTTTCTTCACCCTTGTCACAACAGTCACAGCATACATATTTATTCTGATAATCAGCCAGTTAAATTTACTTTCTCAAGACAAGATAATTCAATCACTTATTCCTTTAGCTTTACTGCCAATATTCTGCACAGCTTTTTTCTCCCTTTTTATAGCCTACTATCAGTCAAAAAAAAGAATAAAACTCATCTCAAACCTCACGTCAATCAGCAAGATCTTAGGCATCCTCCTGATAATTTCATTTACATACTTTTTGGGTATAAAAGGATATTACATTGGATATAACATCGCGATGCTATTGTCATTAATCATAGTTCTCATTGTCTCCAAATCATCTAAACCTGAACAATTTTTCCGGCAAGCACTTTCAAAAAGGAATTTTAAATTACATTGGGAATATGCCCGGCCATCATTTTTCTCAAATATTTTAGCTGAATTAAGTGCCTATGCAGACATTCTCTTTATAAACTTCTTAATTACAGACATATATGGTATCGGGCAGTACAGTTTTGCTTTGACTTTAACGGTTCTTTACAGAATATTACCCTCTACGGTACAACAGATAACTACTCCCTACTTTTCCGGTTTGTCAAACAACAAGTTTTCATTTTCTCAAGCCTATAAAAAATACAGTAAGTTGCTGATTTTAATAATTATTGTTTGTTTGATTTTAGGCGTTTTGTTAGTTCCGCCAATCATTGCTTTTTTATTTGATGGCAAGTTCAATGCTACTTTCAAGTACTTTATTCCACTATCCATAGGTTGGTCTATCAGGCAGTTTAACCAAATTCAATCGGCAGCATTATTCGGACTTGGAAAAATAAATTACATTGCGAACAGTCAACTTTTGTCACTGTTTTTCAACATTATAGTTATTTATATTTCCCTTCATTTTTGGGGTCTGCAAGGCGTATCATACGCTTCAATAATTTGTTCTGTATTCGCAATATCAGTAGTTGCGTTATACTTGAAAAAAGCAAAGAGAGGATATGAAGATAATTAAAATAATCGATTGGATTCTGAGGAAAAATTCACTAAATAATTTTTGTTGCTCCTAATTAAAAAGCATGTAGCGGAAATGCTTGCAACATCAAGCAAATTACCTATCTTTGCTCCCGATTTTAAAACTAGTTTAATCATTATCGCTTTATTATTTTTCATGCAAATAAAAACATCTTTTTTAATCACTATTCTATTTGGAATTCTTTTGCTATCATGCTCCGAGAAAGCTGAAAATAAAGCGAGTAAGAGCGTAACGAAGCAAGAAATTGAAGAAACAGCAGTTCCTGAAGTGCCGCTTTTTGTTGACTCCGCCGCTTATGAATCTAAAATCTCTTCACTTGCCAATGGTGATACGACCGGACTCTGGCCTGTAAAAAACCAGCCACTTCCACTTAACGGAGCTATCCTTCCTTTCAAAAGAATCATCGCGTATTACGGAAATCTTTACTCGGTGAAAATGGGAATTCTCGGTGAATTACCTCCGAAACAAATGTGGGAAAAGTTAAATATGGAGCTGAAAGCTTGGCGCGAAGCCGACCCGGCAACCCCCGTAGTACCGGCGCTTCACTACATTGCCGTGGTAGCGCAAGGCTCTGCCGGAAATGATGGAAAATACAGGATGAGAATGCCGGAGAAGCAGATTGATTCAGTCATGACTATCGCTAAAATGCAAGACAGTACACTTGTTTTTCTGGACATTCAAGTTGGCTTGAGCAAAATTCAAGATGAGCTTCCGCAGCTTGAAAAATACTTGAAAATGCCGCATGTTCATCTCGGAATAGACCCCGAATTTTCGATGAAAGATGGTTCGCCTCCGGGGAAAAGAATCGGAACTTTTGATGCCAAAGAGATAAATTTTTGTTCGGAATATTTAGCTAAATTAGTAAAAGAGAATAATCTTCCACCGAAAGTGTTTGTAGTTCATCGTTTTACACAACGTATGATTACCAATTATCAAAATATTAAACTCCATCCCGAAGTACAAATCGTCATTCACATGGATGGTTGGGGAGCGCCGGAACTGAAATTCGGTACACATAGGCATTTTATTCATAAAGAGCCGATTCAATTTACCGGTTTCAAAATTTTCTATAAAAACGACATAAAGAATCCACCTCACAGACTGTTAACTCCCCAAGAGCTATTGAAACTAAAACCACAGCCAATTTATATTCAGTATCAATAAGTTATGTGATTTAAAGGTTGAAATTTCACAGGAAAACTTATCCCTTTGAAGGTTAAGTTTTTCTTTATTTCAACTATTTGAAAGGTTTCCGTCAAAAGACGGACAAGCTCTCCAATTTTTCATTGGCTGTGTTAAAAAGATAAATTTGAAATCAGAAAGTTATAATTTGAAAGTTAAAACCTTATCTTTATCTTTTAAAACCTTAATAAAAAAGCGATTATCAATTTTTCTTGACCTTATAACCTTATTCCAATTTTCGATAATTAACTCAAAATAAGGTCAATAAGGTTGATTTGAATACGTTCCCTTCTCTATTGAGATTACAGTTTTAAAATAAGGTTTTTAATTACAACCTACATTTTGTAAGCAAGAATAGGCTTTAACTTATTTTTACACAGCCAGTTTAATTGGGATGGGATGCAGTATGTGTTTCTCGGCGTGGATTTTGGAGAATCTTCTACAAAGTTTTGCCATATTTTTAACCTCTCACCCTCAGACAAATCTGGTGGATTATTCGCTACCCCGAATGTTGTTTCAAGGAGTTGTCCTACAGACAATTTTTAGTTGGTCAGTAGTGATTTATTTTCCAGAAAAAATAAAAACAAAGTATCATTTTACAGGTTGCTAAAATAATACTAATTTTGTAAGTTAAAATGATTTGTATAAAAAATGAGAAAGACTCATAACTTGAGTCACAGAATTTAACCACAACATATGTCCACACTTCTCGATAAATTAGATGGTCTTCAACATAAATTTGAAGAAATCTCTCTACTCATAACCGATCCGGCTGTGATAGCCGATATGCCGCGTTACATCAAACTCAACAAAGAATACAGCGAGCTTTCCAAAATCATGGATGCTCAAAAAGAATATAAAACCACCTTAGCCAACATTCAGGAAGCAAAAGATATTCTGGCCAATGAGAGCGATGCTGAAATACGTGAAATGGCACGGATGGAGTTAGAAGAATTGGAGCCAAAAATTCCTGAAATGGAAGAAAATATCAAATTTCTCCTTATTCCTGCCGATCCGGAAGACGCCAAAAACGTGGTGATGGAAATTCGAGGTGGAACCGGAGGTGACGAAGCGGCAATTTTTGCAGGTGACCTTTTCAAAATGTACCAACACTTCTGTGAAGATAAAGGCTGGAAAGTGGAAGTTACCGACTTTAGTGAAGGGACAATCGGTGGATTTAAAGAAATCATTTTCACCGTCACCGGGGATAATGTTTATGGCACTTTGAAGTACGAAAGTGGAGTGCATCGTGTGCAGCGCGTGCCCGAAACCGAAACACAAGGGCGTGTTCATACATCGGCGGCTACAGTCGCAGTTCTTCCCGAAGCTGATGAGTTTGATGTACAGATAAATCCGGCTGATATTGACTTCCACACTTCCCGATCAGGTGGCGCCGGTGGTCAAAACGTAAACAAAGTAGAAACCAAAGTACAGCTTACACACCGCCCTACGGGAATTGTAGTGGTCAGCCAACAGGCACGAACTCAGCTTGGCAACCGCGAAATCGCCATGGAAATGCTCCGGACAAAAATTTACAACATGGAGTACCAAAAGCACATTGACGCCATTGCCTCTAAACGAAAAACCATGGTTTCAACCGGCGACCGTTCGGCAAAAATCCGTACTTACAATTATCCGCAAGGACGAATCACCGATCACCGAATCAATTACACTGTTTATAATCTTTCAGCATTTATGAGTGGAGATATTCAAGATGTAATTAATCAGCTGATAGTAGCCGAAAATGCTGAAAGGATGAAGGAGAGCGAAATTTAGTCTTTTTATCACTAAAAAGCTATTTTTGATAAACTAATAAAAAATTACAGCGTTTATCTTTATGTATGATTAATCTTGCGACATATAAAGATAAATTGCTTTTTGTTTACGACAACGGCTGCCCCCAATGCACCGGAGCTACGCATATTTTCCACAAGATTGATTGGTTGAATAAAATAAAGTCCATTCAACTTAGGAACAGTTCAGGAATAATCCGTTTGCCGGGATTAGAATCAGAGAAAGCAGTGAAAGAAATGGCTGTTTTTTACAAAGGCAAATGGGTTTACGGTTTTAATAATTTTATTTTGATTTTTCAAAAACTGCCGCTACTCTGGATTTTTGTTCCGCTCTTATACCTCTTAAAATGGACCAAATTGGGTGATTTTATTTATCGTAAAGCAGCATTGAAAAGAATAGTCAGACCGGGATATTGTGAGATGAACAAATAAATCTTATTAACACACCATTACAAAAGCTCCCCTCCATGAGGGATTTAGCGACTTTAACAATGACCAAACAACAACTTATCGACAACATTCGCCGTAAAAAATCATTTCTCTGTGTGGGATTGGATACGGATGTGAACAAAATTCCGGAACATCTTTTTGATGAAACGGACGATGCTATCTTCGAGTTTAACAAACAAATAATTGACGCGACTGCAGATCTTTGTGTGGCTTACAAACCCAATCTCGCATTTTATGAAAGCATTGGACTTGAGGGATGGGACATTCTGGAGCGTACCGTAGAGTACATTCGAACGAGTTATCCCGATCAATTCATTATCGCCGATGCCAAACGGGGTGATATTGGAAATACTTCGGCAATGTATGCTCGTACATTTTTCGGAAACATGGATTTTGACGCTGTAACCGTGGCACCCTACATGGGAGAAGACAGTGTTTCGCCGTTTTTAACCTACGAAAACAAATGGGCAATCGTGCTGGCGCTCACATCCAACAAAGGAGCATTTGATTTTCAGTTTATGGAGCAGCAAGATGGTGAAAGACTTTTTGAAAAAGTGCTGAAAACCTCCAAAACCTGGGGAAGCGATGAAAATATGATGTATGTAGTCGGCGCTACAAAAGCTGAAATGCTGGCTGATATTCGCAAAATAATTCCAAATCATTTCCTGCTTGTGCCGGGTGTAGGCGCGCAAGGCGGAAGCTTGCAGGAAGTGGCAAAATACGGACTGACTGATGAATGCGGACTGCTCGTGAACTCTTCACGTCAAATTATCTACGCATCATCAGAAACCGATTTTGCTGAAAAAGCGCGTGAAGAAGCACTGAAAGTGCAATCGGAAATGGCTGAGCTAATCAGCCCCCTAACCCCCTAAAAAAAAGGGGGGGGGGACTCTGAAGCCTTAATTAAACTTTACTGTATAAATAATCAGAAATATATTAACAATAAAAATCTTACCCCACGCGCTAACTTTCCCTTTAGTGGATAGAGGGGCATATTACCATGTCCGAATTTTCAACCCATCAATCTCAAAAATTAGCTGATTTAACCGAACTTTTCGAAGCGATAGTTTATAAGCGTAACGCGAAAGAGACTATTCATAAGTTCCAGCCGACTACCATCGCTAACGTAACACCGGACGATGTTGTGGTATTTGTGCACAATCTGGTAGAGCGTGATTATCCGATGGAGGAAATCAAGTCGGGTATCACTAAAATGCTGAACGTGCTTCGTCGCACAATTGATGCTTTTCCTTATACAAAACCGGCAGAAAATACATTTTTTGATATTTGTTTAGCAAACAATGCCGAAGCAATCAAGCGATTGGATAAAATACGCCCGTATATTTTAGAAATAAACAAAAAAGAATTTACCCAAGGAATAAGGGATAAATTAATTCGTCTTTGGACTGATGTTCAAAAGTTTACGGATTATTATGTCATCAAAGAAAATATTCTTTTCCCGCTTGCTGAAAAACACTTGAAAGACTATCGCTGTGTAGCTGTCATGTGGTCAATCCATGATGATATCAGAAGAGACATCAATGAATTGCTCGATATTTTAGCTTCGGACAAAGATGATTTGCCTCGCATTAATCGTTTGACCGGTGATGTGTTTTACAATATTTTCTCCATGGCATTTCGTGAAGAGCGTCTCCTCTACCCTTTCATGCAAAAATTAATTCCGCGCAACGAAATTGAAGCTATGTGGAATGAGAGTGTCGAAAGTGGATTCCCTTATGTAAATCCTGATAAAAAAGAAGAATTATATGTCCCGAAAGAAGAAATATCTTCCGAGCTAATCGACCTGAAAAGCGGTCAACTCACTGCCGAACAGATTATATTGGTTTTCAGTCATTTGCCTGTGGATATAACGTATGTGGATGAAAACAATAAAGTCCGGTTTTTCTCTACTCCGAAAGAGCGGATATTTCACCGCACAAACGCAATCATCGGACGAGATGTGCACAACTGCCATCCGAAAGAAAGTGTTCATGTGGTTGAAAAGATTGTTGAAGCATTCCGTAATGGCACTAAGGACAGGGCTGATTTCTGGATTACTATGGGTAAATTAGGCAAGCGAGTTCTTATTCAATACTTTGCTGTGCGAAATACTCAAAACGAATACAAAGGCGTGATAGAAGTTACTCAGGAAATCAGCGAAATCCAGCGATTAGAAGGCGATAGACGAATTTTGGACTGGGAGGATTAGATAAAATTCTTCAAAACTTAATAGAGTTAATTTATATGATTTAGCTTATAATTGCTCTCATATTTAGCGAATTGTTGATGTTTTATAATGTCGGTGTTACGCACCTGAAAGGCTTATAAAGCCTACTTTATGGTAGTAAAACAGATCTCGTATTCCATAAAGGCGCGTAGCACCGAAATTATTTATATCGCTGACAATTAACACTATAACATTATAACTTTTTTGACTTTCGCAAGTTGTTATAGCCGGCTGTAAA